>ENA-UESE01000578-UESE01000578.1-human-gut-metagenome-genome-assembly--contig:-NODE-578-length-40241-cov-17.961607_pt1 | contig 40241 bp, 43 predicted proteins | sample MGYA00242995_ERZ507996 | MGnify/ENA primary metagenome ERZ507996 (study PRJEB26167, sample SAMN06115489) | human gut metagenome | host: Homo sapiens | place: China:Sichuan | collected 2015-04-15...
CGACTGTGATTTTTCGCCAACCCGCGATAACGAACCTTGGCATAGCCATAAATCCTCTTCAGCCAGAGGAAGCACCAAACGTCAACACAATAGAATTATACTATTTTGATGGCAAAAACACCATTTTTTGACGTTGTAAAGAAAAACCGAACGGAACAATTTTGTTCAATTCGGCTTGGGACAGGGGTTTTTGAAGAGCTTCCTTAGATCGTCAAAGTGTATCCTTAGCATGTTCCTTTTCGCAAGAATGCACCATTTTCATACCTAGTACCCCAAAAGATATCGCCATGACCGAAAACACACCTGCAGAAGACACGCTCTGTCCCGTTGCGCTCACGCTCAACCTCATCGGCGGCAAATGGAAGGCGCTCATTCTCTGGAACCTTCTCGAAGGCACGATGCGGTACTCTGAACTGCGCCGCGCCGTCCCCGACGCGACGCCCAAGATGCTCACGCAGCAGCTGCGCGAGCTTGAAGCGGACGGTCTCGTCACGCGCACCGTCTGGCCGGTCGTGCCTCCGAAGGTCGAATACTCGCTCACACCGACAGGCCTGAGCATCAAACCGATCCTCACAGCCATGTACCGATGGGGCGATGCCTATCTTGCGCGCCGTCACAAGAAGTCTTGCTGCTCGATGAAGCCGCCCTCAGACGAATGAAAATTCCTGACCGTCATCGGGAACCCACAGTCTTTCGAGCTTGTGGGTCGCAGCAAAATCGCGCAACATGGACCGATTGACGGTAGCATGCGAAACACCTTCAACGTGGGTCGCAATGACGTCCAGATCAGGGAATCGGTGCATCAGCGCACGAACGTCGTACTGATTCATGATCAACAGATGCCCGAGCGGGAACTGAGCTCCTCCGGCATTGACAGCGACAATGCCGGGGTGAAACCGTTCGATCGCCTCAACAACAAGTCCGCAGAAAATGGTGTCTCCCGCAAGATAAAACCTCTTTTCCTCCAAGGGACTTTCAAATACAACGCCACAAGCCTTTTCGCTTAGGCCTATGTCTTTGTAGCCTCCCATCGTCACGTAATTGCTTGAACCGTGGTCGCATTCAGTACGGAACAGTTTGACCCGCTCAAACTCCGTGCCTTCCTTGAGCAAAACACGCACGTCGACAAACCCATAGCCGGTCAGGATTCGAGCCTCCTCTTCAGACTGCGAGAAAACAGGTAGCTGTTTAGGAAGCAGGCGAGCAGCGGCTTCATCGAAATGATCGAAATGCAGATGCGTCACAATAACGGCATCAACCTGAAACAGATCCTCAACCGAACAAGGAAGATTGCAATCAGGATTGCCGCGGCCCGTGTCGGTAGTTTCCGGCACTGAAGGATAATGCCCCTGATCAGACAGCATCGGATCGATCAAAAAGCGCTTGCCGCCAAAAGTAACAATGCTCGTTGCACTGCGAATCTGTTGAAATTTCACGATAAATACTCCTTCGCAAAACTGAAAAACTTTGCTGAAAGGAATCTTAAATGCTATAGTTACTATAGGTTCAAGTCTTTTTTTGAGGCACAATTGTGAAAATTGGTGAACTGGCTCGGCTAACGGGCTGTCCTGTAACGCGCATCCGCTTTTACGAACAAAAAGGCCTTCTACCCGAACCTAAGCGGACAATGGGCGGACAGCGCAACTACTCGCAGGATGCGGTTGAACGCCTCAACTTCATCACAACATGCCGGGCAAACGGCATGAAGCTTGAATGCATCGAGCGCTTTATCGAATTTGAGAAGGATCCGTCTCGCGGCACGGATTGGCTTTTGGAAAGAGTTGACGACTATCTGGCCATGGCTCGAGACTACCGGCAGAAACTTCTTCTCGCGGAGAAATACCTGCTTCATTTGCGCGAGCAGTTTCCCAAAGACATACTGGCCAAGCACGCCGAGAAAAACGACTGATTTTTCAATCCTGCAAGTCGTCAAAAGGAAGCTCTTCAAAAACCCCTGTTCCCAAGCCGAATTGAACAAAATTGTTCCGTTCGGTTTTTCTTTACAACGTCAAAGGAAGCTCTTCAAAAGTACCCTTTAACAAGGAGGTGACAGCTATTTGTCCTGCGTGACAGTTAGAAGTCCTGGCGAGCCGAAATTGAAGCGGGGTTTTGAAGAGCTTCCAATGGTGTTTTTTTGCCATCAAAATAGTATAATTCTATTGTGGAACGACTAACGTTCACGGGAACTTTCGACGCTTTTCAACACCTGGTCAAAAGTCACTCGTTTAAACAAATCTGCTTCCCCCATCGTTCAGAGATGGGGGTTTTGAAGAGCTTCCTCAGACGCCTTCAAGAAAGCTAACTGTTGTAGTGAGCTTTTTAGAGTGGCGCGTTAACGTTATTTGCACGCGATTACTAAGCCGCGATTCCTCACCTGACTGAAGTCGGATGTTCCCTCGCGGCAATCCTATGGACATGATGACAAACCGTTCCTCACCCTCTATGATGAAAACTCAGGAGCAGGTGCATCGCCAGACAATCAGATCAGCTCATGAAGAGATACGGGTGCGACGCAGATCTCGGTGTGGTGATGAGGGCTTGGTTCATACGAATCTTTCAAGATGCGACTTCGGACCGCAGGGGGTTTTTGCGTGCCTCGCTCACATCTTTTTCATGAAAAAAGGCCGTCATAAAATGACGGCCTTTTTAGACGAAAACGGGGTTTCCTCAAAAGGAGGTCCTGTTCTCATTCATGCGCTCAGAAATCGCTTCCGAATCCAGAAACTAGGAATCGAAACCAGAGTCGAAGCTAGAGCTAGAGAACGAATCGTCGAAGATCGAGGTTGAAAAGCTGTCGGTGTTGCTCCATCCGACGTCGGTGGTATCCGTCGCTGAAGCGATCATCTCCTCCTCGTGATGAACATTCTCCGGCAAGGCTGCGTAGGCTGGATCGTTTACCGTGTCAACTGGGTGAGTCGGGCTATTGTCATGGCGTGTCGGGTCTACAGATGTGCCATGAAAAATGTTGTCCGGCAAGTATGCGTAAGCGGGATCCGTTGAGGTATCGGATGCAGAGTCGCCCCCGTGAAAAAACGAAAAGAGTTTGTTGAGAAAGGACATGGTGACGTTTCCTCCGCGTCCTCAAGGGTACTTCTCTTGAGGACGTTTCTCAAAGGATTACTGAGCTTTTGGGTTGCCTGATTCGATTTTCGTAACTGGGCGGTTTTCTGGAATGACTACGGTGAAGTAGTGCGTACCGGTGCTGTCGAGGACGGCCTGCGGCGTCCAGCGTCGATTCTCTTGCTCGTCATAATATTTGTACGCAGGAACATAGATGGCTTGACCGGGCTTCAGGTATTTCTGAAGTCCCATCAGGAAACGCTGTTCAAAAGCAAGTTTGTCAAGGTGCGAAAGTTTGGATTGGATGATGTTTAGAGGATAGTAACGATCTTGGTTGTACCCAAAGTGGTTGATCCAACGCTCGGTTTTACCGTCTCCTCCCAAAGCAGTCGGCACGATTTCTTTGGCTATCTTCCAACTGTAGGCTTCTCGAACGCCCATCGGACGATATGGTCCCCATTCAACTCGGCAGTAACCGAATTCATCCATCCAACTGGGATTTTTGGGGTCGTACTTCGGGCAGCCGATGGCATCGTTTTCCAACAACTGATAAATGTTGAGCCAACTTGAATTGGTTGGTGACGGATCGCCAATGAAATCAACAACCAGTTCTCCGACAGGCTTGAATCCCATGTCCACCGCAGCTTGGGTCAGCATCTGCACGAATTGCTTGCCTGCATAGATGCCTAGATTGATTTCGCGATTCCGCTCCGGCGTGAGTTCGGGATTGTTGATCTCGTTTTCAATGACGATTTTCTTTTCGGGCGGAAGAACAAACGCGGCCTTCACATAATCAGCAGGGGGGTAGTCAAGATTTTCATCTTGTACGGAGGAAAACAGAGACCCGACTGCGGCAAGAGCCAAACCAGCTCCTAAGGATGCAGAAGAATTGGTCCATCGCCCGTCGAAGCTGTCGGCGATCATGAGGGAATTGGTCAGCGTTCCCGAAGAAGAGGATTGATTCGGATTCAAAACGATGCGCGGCGGCTTCGGTGCCGTTTCAGGCGTTAGTTTGCCTTCTTTTCGAAGGCGGCTGACTTCTGCTTGATAGGCGCGTGCTTCGGTATAGTCTCGTTGCGTGTTGCGCTTAGCATCGAAGACCATCTTATCGGCCAGGTCTTTTTCATCAGCCCATAGCACTGTATCTTCACAACCCAGGCAGTTGACCGTTGTTTTAATCGCGGATGCCACCTTCATGGCGTGCGAGCTTTCGTTGGTCGTAGGACGCGGTTGTTGGAGTTCAATGCCGGAAAGAGAGGTCGGTGCGATGGCACATCCGGTTAATGTTAGTGCAGAGGCGAGTGCCGAGAAGAGAGCAATTTTTTTCATTGGCTTGGAAATAAATTAGTTGAGATCAGGGTTTAAGGCAAGGCGTTGATGCCTTTTGTCCAAAGAATTTTGAGCACCGTGAGAGCCGGTCCCTTGGGTTGAATGGAGCCGTTTTCCCACTTGTCTGTGGTGCTTTGTGCAACGCCGAGGAGCTTTGCAAATTCACCGCGTGTCATACGAAGACGGCTTCGAAGTTCTCCTACGGCTTTGGCGTCGAACGGTTCGGGGAGTTCATTTTGTCGGCGTTGTGCTCGAAGGTTGTAGTGAACGGAATCGTGCAGATCGTTCACAAGGTCGTCTGAACGATTTGAAGTGGCCATGAGGTCGTATTGGGCAATTTCCGGATTCATCAGCTCAAAGATGCCTGGTCCGAGCTTTGCGATGGCACAGAGTGCGATTCGTGCTGTATTAGGGATGGTTTCTCCCTCTGTTTCCCAACGAAGAACGGTTTTAGGGGAGACTCGCAGAAGTTCTCCCAATGCCTCTTGTGTAAGGTTGTGTTTTTCGCGGAGGCTCACGACGTCGCTGGGTTTGAAAAGAGGCCAGTCGATCTGGCCGTTTAGATAATCACGAAACATCATTTCAAATCGGGTCAATTTCCCGACTGCGTAGTCATCGCGAGATTGCGACGACGACATGGTTTTCAGGGCAGTAAGAGAAGACTGTTTCACGGCGAGATTTCGGTAATGATGGAAGTTCCCGATAATCTCTCAAATTGTCCTCCTGTTGCGTAAATTTTACACAAAAGCTCTTAAAAAGTCCAATATTTGGATACGAAAGCGTAAAAAATACAATCTCTTCCCTCGTTGGATTCTGAAAATCCGAACAGGAAACAGGGGCAGGAGGACATTATGTGTGGGGAAGCGTGAGGCATTGTCTTCACGGTAGCAAAACCCGCTTTCTAGCCTGCCAACAGTTATGGCGGTCTGTTGAAGAATCACGAGGTCAGGCTCATAGAAGCCATAGCTTGAGGATTTTTCATGACAGACAGTACGAATGCCGAAACCATCGTGCCGGGCAACGGTTTGGGTGCATTGGTGACAACCGGCCTAGTCTCGGCGATTGCGGCCTTCTCCGCTACGCTTCTCTACTTTCACTATTTTCCGCCTGTGGTGGAAAAGCCCGCGCCCATTGCGGTTGTGGACATGGTGAAGCTCGGCATGGCCGTGACTAAGATGAGCGGAGAAGGCGATGCGTCGGCCTTCATGAACACGGGACGCGCCATTGCCATGCTTAAGGAGTACGGCTACATCGTTCTGGACAGTCGCATGGTCATTACGGCTCCCGATGTCTACATGAAGAAGCCTTCCGACTTGATCGAAGGAGCGCCGGACATGGACAACACGCAGGGCGGCTACGTACCTCCGAATTTGATGAACGGGGTTAAGGATGACAACGTTCGCAACTAAGTTCAAGGCGAAGTGTCGTGAGTGGGCTTCGCCACTACTGAATTCGACGGTGCAGGAGCGCAAGCGCTGGCTGTTCTTGACCGTGATCTGCTCCGCTGCGGCTGTCGGTGCGGAGGTCTGGTTCTATGACAACTATCGCATTGCTTGGGATCGCCAGATTCTCCGCTGCCTTGATGCACGCTTCCTCCTTGTCGACTTGAAGAGCAAGCCAAAGCATGTCAATGCCATCGAGCGCAACAAGATCTACGCTTACACCTCGGCACAGTCTGCTCCGATCATCAAGGACGGCACGCTGGTGGGCAAATACCTGCGCGGGATGCCAGGAGATACGGTCGAAATTCGATCCGACGATACGGTTTGGATCAATGGTAGGAAACTCGCCGAGGGTATGCCGCATCTGCGCGGCATGACGCCTAAGGAGCGCCAGAAGTTTTATGGGGTTCGCGTCCTGAAGGAAGACGAGTATTGGATGATGGGAACGAAGTACCTCTCCTTTGACTCGCGTTACTGGGGACCGATTCACCGCTCGCAAATCGTAGGGAGAGCCTATGTCATCTTTTAAGCGTAGCCTTCTGGGAGCAGCGGTCGCAATGGCCGTTGTTTCTTTATGTGCGCATGCCGCAGAATCTGAGTCGATGTTCAAGCATGCGCCTTCCATATCCGATTCTGAAACTCCGTCAATCGCAAAGAGACAGGGTAATTCCATTACGAAACGCACGTCGCCCTCTTTGGGTGAAGGCCAGGCAATGAAAACTCGTCGACTTCCTGATGGGCGTGTGGTCGTGTCAGGCAAGATGCATGGCGGGCGCGGAATTGACATGGAAGTAACCATTCCGAAAATCACGCCCGAGGTTCGTATGACCGGCCCGGCAGGCGTGGACGAAAACGGCAATCCCATGACGTGGCGTCAACGCAAGGATCGCGAGATGGCGTATCGGATGGTCTACGAGGGGCTGAAGGCTCAGGGCTATGACTATGAGACGTACAAAAAAAGCAAGGAAGGCGTCAAGACTCAACTGGACATGTGGAACGAATTGACAGAGGAAACTCGTCGTCAGATTAAGGAACACGGCCCCATCAACTCCAAGGACTTCATTCTTCCAGGTTCGACGCCGGAGTTGAGTGCTCAACTTTCCGATCCAGAGGTTGGGGTTCGCAAGGAAAACGGCAAGCTCGTTTACTACCTGAACGGCCAGCGCCTCAATATTTACCCGGAAGCCACGCCCAAGAAGCGCATCGAGCCTACGCCAGTCACGAAAACGACGACGAAGGTGAGCAAGTCCCAACGCAAGCTGACGAAGGAGGAAGAGGCTCAAAAGAAGAGAGAGCTTGAGGCTCGTAAGGGCAGTCCTTTGGACGCTATGGATAAACCCGCCGTGGATGCCTTGCCAAAGGCTCCGCCGTCGACGGCGTACGAGCCTGAGCCTGACGAGGATCTGCGCCGTCGTCCGACCGACATCATTCTCGCTCCAGAGGACCTTCCTGATGCCGAAGAAGTTCGTGATCGTGTGGAAGACATGTTCCCGGATATGGGAAAGTTCGACTCATTGTCAATGAATGAGTATGGGGCAAAGTGGCCAGACGAAGGCGTTGCGCGGCTTCACTCGGGTGGTCCGGGCTCGATGCCGGCGGTAGGCTCACTTTCGGAGCGCATTCTCTGCACCTTGTTGGGAATCTCTGAAGCCGTTGCTTCCGAGTCGGAAGATGACATCAATGCGGCCAAGGCAATTCGTGTCGGCGAGAAGTTCCAGGATTTGGTGGACGAGATTGGTGTCGGCTCGAATAATTCCCTGAATAGCCGAGAGTATGCGGATATTCTGAAGGAGATTCGTGCTCATCATGACAAGGTTGCCAAGTCTGTCACTCAACCGTCGGAAACGCCAGAAGGCGAAGAGGATGGAGAGCCAACGTATCTCGGAACGGTGGAGGTGGAAGGCGAGCATTATGATCCTGCAGCGTTTGCGGTAGATGTTGTCAACCGAACGACCAAGAGTCTGACGCCCGAACAGTTTGAGGAGGACGTTGCCGCAGTGGTCGGCTCTCTGTCGGAGACGAAGGTTAACAGCGGGGTTGATGTTCTGTCTGTTCTGGAGGACATTCTCAAAGCCAATCCCGAAATTTTTGAGGCGATACCTGATGCAGACAAGCAGTTGCAACGTCTGAGAGGCGACGTCTACGACATCACGCCGCCCAACCCCAACGGCGAGCAGACCTTCATATTCGTTTCATATTCCTTGTCGGAAGATGTGCTCAAGGACATTATTGAGCGCAACGCCAATCGTTCGGATGTGACGCTCGTCATGCGCGGCGTACCTGAGGGAATGCGCATCGACAATGGAATGTTGAAGCTCCAGACGTTGATTGACGAAGCCAAATCGAGCGTGGCGCTGGTGCTGGATCCGCCGCTCTTTGACGTGTACGGCATCACTCAAGTGCCTGCCGTGGTTCGAGCTGGGCGAACGCCGTCGAAGTCCCTAATGACCCCCAATGACCCCAAGGGGCGTCGGTATGCAACGATGGTGGCCAAGGTGGAAGGTCTTCACAATGACCGATGGCTTCTGGAGCAGATCGAGGCTGGCGAACGAGGCGATCTTGGATTGCAGGGCAACGTCAAGGAAATTGCCGAGCCGAATCTCATCGACGAGATGAAGAAGCGGGTGGCGGCCATTGATTGGGATAAGAAAAAGAAAGAGGCGATCAAGCGTTTCTGGAAGAAGCAAACCTTCAAGGTCTTTCCGACGGCTGAGAAGGGGCGTGTGCGCGAAATTGATCCGAGCATTCTGGTTGAGCGCGACTTGAAGGATTTGGCAGGGCGTCCGATCCGTCGCGCCGGTGATATTGTGAATCCGCTCCAGATTCGACCCTTTACGCAGACGGTTCTCATCTTCAATCCGCTTTCGGAGGACGAAATGGAACGCGTAGCGGCCTTTAGGAAGGCTTATGAAGAGGTTGGAAAACTGAATCTGGTGTTGATCGCAACGCAAATGGACAAGGAAAAGAGCTGGGAAGGCTACAAGTCGCTCACGGATAAACTTGATGCGCATGTTTTCATGATGACGCCTGAGATTGAATATCAGTGGCACATTGAAAAGACGCCTGCTGTCATTACAGCCGACAACAACCGACACCTCTTCCTTGTGGAGGAGCTGGGGCCCGTGAAAGAGGAGGAGGTCAAATGAGTTTGACGACAAGAAAGGTGGAGGTGCTCGCGGCTTCATTCTTGTTGGCCACTTCGCCTGCATTCGCATTGGATGAGAGTGGTCCAGGTTGTTACGATGCTGAAGTGCTAGGGGCGAAGCTTCTTACTGCGGTTTGTTGGGATTGTGTATTTCCGATTCTCAATTCGAATGCTGTGATCATAGGTGATAAAGACCGCATTCCTCCTGGGGCTGCGGATGATAAATTCCTCGGTGCCTGCATGTGTTATGACAACCTTGGCGTACCGAAATTCGGCTTTCGAACTTCATTCTGGGAGCCTATTCGACTTGTGGAATTGGAGAGACAGTCCGGCTGTTCATCTGTTCTCGGAGGTGTTCGCCTGCCTTTTAATCGATTGAATCAGGGACGGCAACAGAAACTTAGTACGTCTGATGAGGTTGGTAATGACGGCAAGACCTATCGCCATTACCATTACTACACTTTCCCGCTCATGTACATGCTTGACATGTGGGTACCCTCGCGATGTAATCCCGGCGGCTACATGGACTTGGACTTGCTCTACTTCTCCGAAGTGGATCCGACTTGGAATAATGATGAAATAGCGTTCTTTACGCATCCAGAAGCAGCATTGATTGCTTCGCCCTTGGGTCCGATTGCGTGCGTGCCGGATGTTTTCGGAGCGAATATTGGTCAGCCGATTCAACAACTCTATTGGTGTGCGGGGTCGTGGGGCGTTATTTATCCGACTTCCGGCAACGTGTTGAGCCGAGAAGGGACGATGAAGACAACTAGCTTGATGGCTGCGCGTGCTATCTATGCACTTCATCGACGTGGCTTGGAATGGCGAAGCATGGGAGATGATGCGATGTGTGGTGGTAAGTTGGCTCCCTATTTCCCGAAGACGCAGTACCGATTCCAGACTTTTCATCCTGTGGCCGAAACCGAAGATAATCATGTTTTGGGAGAGATGATCTATACGTGGGGTCTTGGGCGATCCATTCCTGCAGTAGGAGAGGATCCGGTTTACCTGATTTGGCGATGGTTGGACTGTTGCAATACCGGGTCTTGAGTTGTTGTTTGAGTTTATGAGGTAGAAGGGATGAGAAAAAAGTTAGATAGTCGCATTTTGGATGAAATTGTCGGGCCGCCCTACGGTCGCTGGTTGGAGATTAGGGAGAACGGCGTCGATGAGTTGGTTCGGGCCGGGATGTTGCCGTCGACAAGTGCTCATATGACGGAGGATGCCGACAGGCGCGTTTTTGAGGAACATGCGCCCAACGTTACGCCGTTTGTTGAACAGGCGCTGAGGGTGCCGTTCTTCTCAAGCGAGGCGGAGGCTCGAAAAATGACGCTTGAACATTTCGTGCCGCCGTTCTTGAGAACCTGGCTGGAGCCGCAGTGGGCGATTCAGAAAGTTATTGGGGTGGTGCCTTCGAGTGAGCTTGAACAACTCTTGGGGACGAAGTGGTGGCGCGACTACACGACCGACTTCATTCTTGAGCGGTTCAGGCCATGGTCTATCTACATCAGCTTCAATGACATGGCGGATCCGACGGGGAGTGATCGCTTGTATGAAGGAGCCTATGTAACCTTTGATCGGCAGGACGGTGAGTTGCGTCTAGTGATTCAGCACATGACGCGCACGGGCGTGTGCAATCCGGCGCTTTACCATTCCTATCCCTTCCCGAAGGGTAGGAGCCTGGTGGAAATTGTTGAGAACTACGCTTACGACAGTCCTTACGCGCCACTTGTAGAAAGCCTTGATGTTGAGGGTGACATGCGTGAGGTCTTGCGCCACAGTGGTAAGGTCATTGCCTGTCGGGTTCTACCGCTTCTGATTGCGATGTTGAGCGAAGACTTTGAGCGCGTCATGCTCAAGATTGACATGAGGACCGGGGAGTATGACTTGCATCGAGCAGTCGAGTTGGCTGATCGTCCGTGGGATGGAGACATTCTGTCGACATTGAAGAGGGCCGACGATGACGAGGTTTCACTTTTGGTTGTGCGCCCGAGGGTGTTCGGTTTGGACGACCTTTTGAATTGAGCTTTTTGTAGGCTGATGATATGATACGGTACGTTGATATGTTACAGAGAGACCAAAAGTGAATATCCAAGAAAAAGTGCATGCCATCCTCGACGAGGCCAAGGCGCATGACAAGCCGCTCCCGTCTTTGCGCAGTCTGCGTGCTCAGGTGGGTGGTGGCTCGCTGACGACGATCTCTGAAGCGGTTAAATCATGGCGTTTTGCGCAGTTGGAGGCCGCTGGTCAGATTCCTCAGATTTCCGAGAAGACGAAGGTGCAGCTCGCCGATGTCGTCTGGCAAGCCATGATGCCGATTTTGCAGACGCAGGTTGAGGGCGTTCGCCAGAAGGCCGAGGCGGGCATCGAGATCGAGCGCACGGAATCTCGCAAGCTCTTCTCTGCTTCGGAAGAGATGCTTCGCGAAGCTGAGTCCAAAGAGGCGATGATCGGTCAGTTGAATGATCGCCTGCAGCGGCAGAGCAGGGAGTGTGCGGAGCTTCGGACGAAGGTCGCAATGCTTGAGGAACAGTTGGCCGAGTCGCAGCAACAGCTGAAAGTGACCAAGGAAAGGGAACGTCAGGCGGTGGCTACCATCAATTCACTGCGCGAGTTGGCGGAAAGCCTGAGGACTCAGGCGCTGAGCATCCACGAATTGATCCCGGATCTTGTCGAAAAGATGCGCCGGAAGGAGGCCGGCAACTAGCAGGCATGGCAGGAAATCCTCTTCGGAATCTCTGCGGCACAGGCCTTGTAAAGGCATGCGTCTTCCTTGCCTTTCTGGCAAAATAGCTCTCAACAAGGAGAGTTTGCGAAGCATCTCAAATCCGCCCTACAACTCCGGCCAGGCTCACGAAATTCTCGATGCCGAGCCTTCGGCGTCGGAATGGGGTCCCCGCAAGGGGTTCAGAAACGACAAAGCCCAGTGCGTCCAACACCGGGCTAAGTCATTGAAAGGAAATTGGGATGGTCTCAACATTCATTTCCTTGTTAGGAAGTTTAGCACAGGCGAACTTCGTTTGGTACGGCGACATTGTTCTCAATGTTGCTATGTCCGGCGGAGGCGTCGATTGGCCTTGGATTTGCATCCTCGTGGCCATTCTCGGCGTTGTCTGGGTGATTGCTTCCCGCAAGCGTTAATGGCTTCTTAGCCAACGGAAATGGGGTCTCCGAAAGGAGGCCCCGCTTGCGTATGGCGCACGAGAGAAGTTGCTTCTGGCAAAATATCGTAAGCGAGGAAACTTGCGAACACCATTCTGAAATCCGCCCCACCTATCCGTCCAGGCTCACGAAATTTTCGATGACGAGCCTTCGGCATCGGAATGGGGTCCCCGCAAGGGGTTCAAAAACGACAAAGCCCAGTGTTGGTAGCACTGGGCAGAGTCTTTGAAAGGAAATTAGGATGGTTGCGTCATTCTTTTCCTTGTCAGGAAGTTTAGCACAGGCTCACTTCGCTTGGAACGGCGATATTATCCACTTTCATCATCACACGCACATTTATCCATCACCCACTCCTTCATGGATCTGGTTCAGGTCTGAGCGACTTCGAGGCTGACACTGAAAAGTCCGGTGGACGATCGCACTCAAGTTCCTGCGCCAGAAAGACAACGCAGACGCATTGCTCGAAGAAGCTGTCCACAGATTCGAAAGAGCAACGATGGCACAAACCTTTGATGCGAGCTGCAACTGTGTTTTCCGAGGAAAAGCGCGCGTTCGTCTGCTGGAAGAACGCTGACAGGGCGTGACGTTCTCGCTACCGTGAACAGCGCTGAGAACAAAGAGAAGCGCCAATCCCGCCATGCAAACAGCATCGGCCCGAGCAAAGGCCCGAGCCAGTGTTATGTGAGCACTGCTTCCTGTCCAAAGAGACGAAGATCAGCCTTCGGACTTCTTCATCATGAATCGGCAAACCAGTGCAGTCATCAAGCCAACGGCGCAAAAACCGAGCGCCATCATGCAGCAGGCTTCAAAGTCCAGGCCTGCCGCCTGCATCTCGCGCATGATAGTCGGTCCGCCGAATCCTGCCGCGGCAAAGCCGCAGAACATGATTCCGTAGTTGACGCTTGCATGTGCCGTCCCGAAGCGGTCCGCCGTGAAGCCCGGGTAGATCGCCATGAAGGCACCGAACGACAGACCGACCAGAACGCAGCCAAGATAAAAGGCGGCATCATCACCCGTTCCCGCCGTCATGAGAACGCCGAGACCGCAGGCCGAAACCACAAGCGCGCCCATGAGCACCGAAAGGCGTCCCACTCGGTCCGAAAGCATACCCGCTGCAAGCCGACCGGCCATGTTGAAGAGCGCGATCACGCTGACCGCAGCCGCTGCAGCCGCTGGTCCCATGCCGATGCTGGTTTTGGCAATTGAGGCGGCCTGAGAAATGATCATCATGCCGGAAAGCGCACCGCACAAAAGAAGCACGATCATCGGATAGAAGATCGGAGACGCGAGCATCTCGCGCCACGTCTTGCCGCGAGCCGCCTGAACCGTGCGAACCCGCGTCATGCCGACCGGAACGAAGTCCGTCGGACAGCGCCGGCAGGCCAGAGCCCCCGTCATGATCACCGCGCCGAACATGCACCCGAGCACCATGAACGTGTTCATGATGCCCACGGCCTCAATGAGCCGCTGTGCGACGGGCGGTACGAGCACGGAGCTCATGCCGTAAGCCGCCGTCACGATGCCGCCCGCCATTCCGCGGCGATCCGGGAAATAGCGGATGGCCGTCGTAATGCACGCGCCGTAGGTCAAGCCGAGCCCCAAACCGAAGCATCCGCCGTAAGCCAGTGTGATGAAACTCGGCGAACCCGCCATCCCGCACATCACAAGTCCAAGCCCGATGAGCAGTCCGCCGCCCATAATCACTGCGCGCGGGCCGAAGCGGTCGTTGACCGCACCGCCGAGAACCATCGGAATCGGACCGACGGCATTGGCCACGCCGAAGGCGATCGAGAGATCGCCAGGCGTAACGGTCGTGCCTAGCTGAGTCGTGAAGTGTGCCGCAGCCGCAGATGCCAGCACGCTCCAGGCGTAGACGGAGCCCGCACAAAGGTTGATGAGACAGATGACCGCCAGAATCAGCCAGCGGCGTCGGGTGAGTGTTTCGTCAGTTGCTTTCATGGGCGAATATGATTCTTCAGATTTTGGCAAGTTTTGCTTCGAGCGAGCCGGCAGCCTGTGCAGCTTCGTTCTGCTTGAAATCCAGCCAGCTCGACAGTCCGGCAAGGTGGAGTTCGGCCTGTTTAGTCTGAGCCTCAAGCATAATCGGCGAAGCGCTGCCGGGCGTACGGCGGCCGGCAAGAATATGCTCGGGTTCGATGACGGTCTTCAACAGGTCGTCGCTGAGCGGAAATACCAGGCTGAGGCCGTGCTCTTCGGCATAGCTCTTCCAAACCTCGTGAAGATCGGCAGGCTTGACAGTCTTGGGTGTCCAGCCGTTGGTGCGCGCAATTGTCACGAAGCGGGATGCGAACCCGTGGCCGGTCCTGAAATCAATGTTTGCGGTTCTCATGAGCACGTCGGCGATTTCCTGCGTGCAGGTCCATTCGCTCATCAGTTCATCGCGCGCGCGTTCGCGGTCGACATGCAGGGAACGAACAATGCCGGCAAAGGTTTCGATGACCGTTGCCGCATCTTCGGCTAGCGCCCCCATTGCGAATTCGTCACGCACGTCCGCCATGCCGAGCGTGAGGTTCTGCATGCGCATCATGACGCCCTGAGCTTCGCCGATCACAAGGCCGGCATCGCGACGGCAGTCGTTGATCAGTCCGGGATTTCGCTTCTGCGGCATGCTGCTCGAATGATAGACGCCGTTGAGATCCATGCTGACGACCCAGGGTTTGGTCTGCGCATACTGAACCATGAAGTCGGCGAGGAACGCATTGACGTGAAGCATGACGGACGTCACGATCTGGCTCATTTCGAGCGGCAGATCATTGCCTCGGATCTGTCCGGCGTCAAAAGACTGGTCGACCGGCTTGGAAAAGCCGAGAAGGCCTGCCATTTCTTCCGTGTCCAGCGACCATCCGGTACCCGTGCATACGCAGCTGCCCATCGGGCAGACGTCGTGTCGTCTCCAGCATTCGATCATTCGCTCGGCATCTCGGGAAAAGGCATTGATGTGCGCAAGCAGATAATGCCCGTAGAGAGTCGGCTGAGCCTGCACGCCGTTCGTATATGCGGGCACCACGGCATCGCCCTCGCGCCTGACGGTTTCCACCAGGCTTTTGCACAGACGAACGACAGCATCGGCGAGAAGCACAAGGCGCTCGCGATTCAGAGCCGCATTGCACGTTGCCAGAATGTCTTGGCTCGAGCGTCCGGCGTGAAGAATCCCGGCATCACGTCCGCAGCGCTTGAGGAGTTCAGGTTCAAACTGAATGTAAAGATTGAACTTCGAGCGCGCGCCTCGATCGGCCTCGTCTCTAATTTCATCAAGAGCCTTGTGAAGCCTGCGGGCAGCTTCGCGATCCAGAAGACCGGCCTTGACATTGGCAACCACGGAAGCGCGGTTGATCTGCTGAAGCCAATACTCGGTATCGTGAACAATGCCCGTTTTGAGCGCAGGCATTTTTCCCATATGAAATCCCAACATGTCTTTTCCTATTATCTGGAACAGTCATCATGCGCCGGCCGGAAGGCAATTCATCCGGCCGGCATTTGCCCTATTGATTAAAAGCGGTGCATCATGCCGACGATGGCCTCGCGGGCGCTGATGCTACCGTCCTGCCAGTCGGCGTCCTGCCAGAAGCAGCCGGCAATGCTGTAGAGCGACGTGCGGCGGGAGAGCGGGTACATGTAGCCGACGCCCGCATTGATGCGGTCGTACTTGTTGCGTTCGGAGACATTGTTGTTCTCGCCGAAGCCGTAGGCGACGGAAGCCTTGAACGTGCCGCCGGCAGCTGGGACATCAACGCCCGTCGCGAACGCCCAGCTGTCGAAGCCGAGATTCGTCGTCTGAGCCGCCGTCACGGGCGCCCATTCCTTGGTCGAATAGCCGCCGATCGAACGTGCGTTCTTGAGGTACTGCGCGGAACCGTAGAGCTTGAAGTCTTCGAACTTCATGTTGCCGCCCACGATTGCCTTCCAGGAATCCTTCTCGCTCTGCTTCACGCCGGAGGCCGTGTTGGAAGACCTGAGCCAGTCGACGGCCGCCGCAACGAAGGCGCGCTCGCCCGTCCAGGTGACGCCCAAGGCCGTCCAGCGGTCCGTGTCGGCTGTGCCTTCCGTATCGTCATTCTTGTTGCCAAGCGAATGCTGGACATGCACCTGAACGCCGTTCATGACGGGCGTCTTGTAGTTCACCATGTTGTTCCAGCGGGCGGTGGCAAGAGAACCGGCAAACTTCCAGCCGCCGGTCATGTTGCCCCAGCCTGCGCCGAACGGATTGACGCGGCTGTTGAATAGGCCCGTCGTGCCGGAGCCCGTCGACATGGCCGGCATGCGGCCGAACTTCAATTCGCCCCAGGCCTTGGAGCGCAGGCCGACGGACGATTCGCGCTCGAAAAGCGGAGAGCCGGCGCCATAAAGCGTGCCGTCGTCCGGAAGGAAGCCGCTTTCAAGATGGAAGATGACCTCGAGATCGTCGGAGAGCTTTTCAGTGCCTTTGACACCCCAGGTGCTGACGTTGCCGGTGCCGAGCGTGCTCTTCGTCAGGGCGCCCTGCTTGCTCACGAGACCGTTGGCATCGAGAACGTTGGGAGCGGCCTGTCCTACAGGCTGGCCCATGCCCTTGTTCAGATCTTCGTGAACAAAGGACATGCCCTGATCAAGGAAGCCGAAAAGTTGCACGTCGGCGGCCATCGTCGGCGCGGCGAACATGAGAGCGATAGAAAAAGCGATAAGGTTGCGTTGATTCATGATGATTACCTTTAAATCTGTTTCTTAACAGTTGAAAGTGCGGTCAAGTGTGGGAATCCCTCCGGGAAGAACGCGGGCATTCAGGCCCCGGCTTCGGACGGCCTCCTCGCCGAACTTGGTCGTGAGAACCGTTCCGCCGCTGGCGACGACGGCGCCGTTTTGCAGGACCGGCCTTCCGCCGACGAAGCTGAAAACGGCTTTGCCGCACACCGGGTCATAGATGGTGATGTCGGCATCCGAGCCGACTCGCAGGCTGCCCTTGTCGTGGAGCCCCAACATGCGGGCCGGGATCAGCGAGGACTTGGCCGCGAATTCAAGCGGCGTCAGTCCGCCCAGCTTCATGAGCGCGCAGCCGCCCTCTACAATCACATTGCGGGGAAGCGAGCCGCCGTCTGTGCTGAGCGCATCCACGAGGAATGTGCCGTCGTCTCGACGGGCGCAGGCAAAAAAGGCTCGCGACACAAGGGGATTGACGCCCGTAAAGACGCCCTCCTTGACCAGCCCCGCGCGGAAGGCTTCAACACCGTCCTTCGGCTCGAGGAGTCCGAGAATGCCGTCGTTGGGCACAATGGCCCGCAAACGTCCGGAAGCAATCGCCGCGGTGATGCCGTCCGCCGAAGACTCGAACCCGAAGTGCTTGAGCTGCGCGGACACAACCTTCGACTTTGGAAGCCCTGCTTCGTCAAGGCCGAGTGGCGCGCCGCTTCGATCGGACAAATAGCTTTCGGTGACGATTTCGGGATGCGCCTTGAGGAGGTTCGCCGCCTCGAGGCACTCTTCGAGCACGTCGCGGCTGCGGCCTCGGCAGTAGGCATTGATGTGCGCCAGATGGAAGGGAAGACCGTCGGCAAGCTCAACCGCCTGCTTCATGCCTTCGATGTCCGATCCGGCCGTCGTCGTCCCGGCATGCCAGGCAAGGTACACCCCGCGCCCGGCGGTCGTGCGAACGGCCTCGGCCGTTGCATCGGGCGAAAGCGGGAAATGGCCGCCCAGGAGCTTGACACCGAAAGCGCCTTCGGCGAGCGCCGTCGTGACTGCGGAATCGATCTGCGCCGCCGAAGGATCGCTGTTCGGAAGATTGACATTGGGCACAAGAGCGCTGAGCACCGCCACATTGATGCCGGCCCCGGCTTCGCAAATGTGGTTCATAACTGCGGAAGCCGGACCCATCATGTCGATGCAGGTGGTCACGCCGCTCATGGCAGCCATGCGAAGGCCCATCGTCTGCGTCGAGACATGAAGATGCGTGTCGATGACGCCGGGCTGCACAATCAGGCCGGCAGCATCAATCGTTTCATGTGCCGCAGCCGTGGACCCCGGCTCGACGAGCGCAATGCGCCCGCCCTCAACCGCCACGTCGGCTTCAGCGAAGAAGCCCGTGGCGGGATCCGCAGCTTGACCGTTCTTAATCAGAAGATCAAACAAGGCCGTCTCCTTAGGCGAGGATGAACGCAGAGACGATCATGGCCGCGAACATGCCTGGGAAGAGACGCTTGGCAACGTTGACGGGATCGGCGGAAGCCATGCCAGCCACGATGATGATGCATCCTGCAAGCGGGCTCGCCGTGCGGCCGAACTGGCCGGCCATGATGGCGAGAAGACCCAGAGAATGCGATTCCATGCCGAAGCTCGATGCGAGAGGGGTCACGGCCTGGTTGAAGGCCCAGATCGCAGCCTCGCCGGAACCCGTGCCGACGGCCATGAGGAAGGGACCGATGGCGGCGCCCCAGCGAGCGAGATCGTTCGAGCTCTTGAGAGCTTCGATGCAGGCGCCGACCGTGCCCGTCGTCTGAAGACCCGCTGTAAACACGCCGGCGGCAACGATCAAGCCGATCACCTGCGCATAGCCGGAGCCCATGCCTTTGAAGAACGCCTTGGAAATTTCACTGGGATTCATCATCGTGATGAGCGCGATGACCACGATGCCGATCAGCATGGCGGCGACCACGTCGATGCCGGCCTTCGGGAACCAGACGGAGGCGCTCATGAGAATTATCAGCGGAACGAGCGGAGCAAGCGCGCGAAGATAGTTGACCTTGAAGGCTTCCTTGTCGGAAAGATTCAGGTTCGCCATTTCCTCGGCGCTCGGCTTGTGATCCTTGTAGTGGAAGATGGCCAGAGCGGCATTGACGATCGTGGCGAGAAGAACGAGGCCGACAACATAAGGCGCAGCCCAACCGATGAAGGCCATGAGGTCCATGTTCGCCATCTTGGCAACATAGATGTCGTGTGCGCAGCCCGGGTTGAGCAGTAGGCCGGACATCGTGCCGCCGCCGACGGCAGCCGCTGCTGCTGCCGGACGAATGCCGGCGCGGATCAGAAGCGGAATGAAGGTGGCGCCGGCCGTCGCGGCGGTGCCCGCAGCCGACATGATGGCAATGTTGATGCAGAAGGTCAGCACGGTCGTCACGGGAATGAGAAGACCGCCCAGCTTCTTGAGAGGCGCCGCAACAGCGGCAACCAGATGCTGGTCGCACTTGGTTGCCGTCACGACGGCGGCAAAGCCCATGGCCGAACAGATGGCGGGCACGAGGTTGATGTTCGTCATGCCCTTCACAAACGCCTGAAAAGCCTTGATCGGCTCGCCGGCAGCCGCACACATCACCAGGCCGGCCAGAACAAGCACCATTCGGGTTTCGTAACGTTTGACGAGAGCCAGTACCGCCAGCACAATCACTGCACAGGCGAACCAGATTTGCCAAGTCATTTGAATTCTCCTTTATTGAACGAGATAGTCGAGCAACGCATGTGGATCCGCAAATGCGCGTTCTCTCGACAAACGCGATTATGACGCTGCCTTTTGTTGCAATAAAGTCCACTTCAACAATCTTATGTTGCTGTTTTTTCAACGGATTGCCGCATTAACGCGGCATCATATTGAATTACAGGCAATCAATCACGCACGAGCCACAAGAAATGACAATTTAGGCTTGCCCTTTCGACAACAATTCGGGGAAAATCCCCATTGAGGGTTGCTGAACTTTTTCAAGGAGGAACAGTCGTGGATCGTCTGGATGATGTGTACGCGTGGCGGATTTTTTGTGAGATCGTTCGATCCGAAGGCCTCAACGCCGCAGCCGAACGTCTTGGCATTGAGCCGAGCACGGCTAGCCGCTCCATGCGGGCGCTCGAAAAATCCCTTGATGCGCCGCTTTTCTCGCGTGCCTCGCGTCCCGTCAGGCTTACGGAGCTCGGCCGGGAAGCTTATGAAAAGGCCGTCCAGCTGACGGCGCTTCACGACGACATGATCCGCTCGCTCAAGGGCGACAAAAATGCGATGAGCGGCCTGATCCGCGTGACCTCGCACGCCGGCATCGGTCCGGCTGAAATCACGCCTGCTTTGGTGGAATTTCAGAAGATTTATCCTGGAATTCAATTTGAATTGCGGGAACTGTCCGCACAGCTCCCCGAAGGCCTTACGACCATCGACGGCATGCTCATCGACGTGGCCATCGGCTATGGCGGCGATGAGCCGCTCCCCGGCGTCATTCAGCGCTACAGCGGCGAGATGCCGTTTATTCCCTGTGCAGCGCAAAGCTACATCACTCGTCAAGGCTATCCGCGCCATCCGGACGACTGCCGCAGGCATAAGGGCATTCTGATTCACAGTCCCACGCGAAATTCCACAGCCATCCTTGAACGGGGCAACCAAACAATGGCCTTGAACTGGCGCAACACGCTGATCGTCCACAATCTGATTTCGGCCAAGTCCGCCATGGTGCTCGGCGCAGGCATTGTGCCCGATATGCCGCTCTTTCATTGCGCCGATGACATTCAGAACGGCAATGTCATTCCGGTCCTCGACGGATGGCATCGCAAGTCTCTGCCCTGCTACGTTTTTGCGCGTGAAGAGTCTTATGAAAAAAGACGAGTGCACGTGTTCGTCGACTGGATTGCTGAACGCGAGCATCAGGCCATGGAACGCCTCAAGGCCCGATTCCCTCAGTTCTATCGATAAAAACACGTTGCAGCCTTCTCGAATCTGGAAGTGCAGCTTCCCGGACAAGCTCCGTTTTCGTAGAATGGCCTGTGCAGCTTGGTGATCCTGCAAAAACGGGGATACCTTTCCCCCACAGATATCCCCGAAGAGCCCGATATTGTTGTCGTCATGTCCGGCGGAGGAGTCGACTGGCCTTGGATTTGCATCCTAGTGGCCATTTTTGGCGTTGTCTGGGTGATTGCTTCCCGCAAGCGTTAATGGCTTCTTAGCCAACGGAAACGGGGTCTCCGAAAGGAGGCCCCGTTTGTGCTTTAGGGCGGCGTATCGGCGCGTCCGGGACGATTACTTGATGCGCATATCTTCTTCGGTGTAGCCCGCTTCAAGCGCATCGACGAACCACTGCGGCTTGTGACCACCGCGCCCCGTCCATGTTTCCTCGCCTTCAGGGTTCTTGTATTTCGGCGGAAGTTTGGTCGATTTCTTGGCAACTTTCTTGCCGGACACTTCAAGTTCAAGATCGGATGCCGTGAAGTTGAAGAGTTTGCACAGTCTCAGGCATTCCTGACGCGCATCTTCGCGTACGGCATCGAATTCCTGCTGCCATTCGGCTTGCTTGGCCTGCACGGCCTCAAGACGGGCTTGGATGGTGGTGGAGGTGTTGTCCATGGGAAAAACTCCGGAAAGGGTTTTGGATAGGAGAAAAGGGGAAGCGGGCCTCAAGAGCGGATGCGAAGTTCGATCACTCGCCCGTTTCCGATGAGAAAACAGCCGCAGGTGAAGGCCATCGCCAGCTCAAGCCAACAGAGCAGAATTCCGTAGACGAAACGCCACGTGTTGTGTGCTGCTTCTCCTGGAATAAGCGAACGTGTGATGAAGTCTAAAAACTCAGTCGAGGCCAGTAGCGCAAGGAAGAAGATTCCGACGGCGATGAGCAGGCGCAGCCATGCCGTGCCTCGCGGCAGTCGGTAGCGATGCGTGATGGCAAAGTGCCATATGAGAACGACGACATTCAGAGCCAGGAAGGCGATGTTGAACGGCATGGCCTATCCCTCCAGAAAGTTCAGCAGGGGCCAATACACGGCCCAACCGACAGAGGCGAACGCATAGCCCATGACACGCGGGATGAGGTTGTACCAAGTCCAGTCGGTGGCGGCTGCGAGGCAAAGGGCATAGGTTGCGGGAACGGCGACGAATTGAATGCCGATCAGAACAATGAGGATTGCGCCTTCGAGTTCGAAGGCGAGCTTGCGGAGTTTGTCGAGCATGAGATTTATTGGTTTTGGACGAGTCGTTTCAGGGCTCGCCGAATGGTTTGGTGGGTCATGCCTTCGAGCGAGCGAATCGCTTTGGAGCGCTCGGTCGTGGTAATCAATCGAAGAAGCCAAGCACATGAAATGAGGGCGATGGCCTTGTCGAAGGTTTCGACGACCGTCAGACTTTCGCCATAAAACGGTGCGAGGCCAGTGCGCTCGATCCGTACGGCGTTGCCTCCAAAGCTCACAGAGATTTCTGGATGCGAGGCCACCAGATCGGCTATCCGTTTCATCTTGCGCTCGATGTTCATGCGGGCCTTGACCAACAGTTCATGAGCGCCCTCGTTCATCGGAAGGGGAATTTGGGCATAGGATTCAGCAAAGACTTTGGCCAGATGCTTGGCACGCCCGGAATAAAGGCAAATGACGGTGCTGTCGGAGGACAAGAGACGCTCCTTAATTCGGAAGTTGATGCCAGTAGGATTCGCTATGGACGAAGATGTCGAGGTGCGATGACGGTTGTACGTGGATGGGGTGCGACGATTTGCTTTGCAGAACAAATGAGCGCGGCGTCAGGCGTCCGTTTCGTTCAAGGTTTGACAGGACGCTGGCGGCCATGCGAAGCATCAAGTTCGCGATCAGCTCGACGGATTGCTCGATCAGAGATTCAGGTTGTGAAAGTTGAGAGAAGAGCGTGATCGCGGAGTTGGGGCGAAAGCGAACGGCAAAATGTGCGGATGACTCATCCTGCGCGTTGAGGAGCGTTAGGCGATTTTGCCCGTCGATTCGCAGACCGAAATGTCCCAGATAAATCTCGTCGTGCAGGTAATAGGAAATCCGCCTGTGGATTTCCACATGGATCTTGTTGTCCAACGTGTCCAGATAACGAAGAGCTCGATGCTTGGCTGTTGGCTTGGCGATGAGAGTCATAGGTTTTTCGATCTGCGGTTTTGTATTGAGGGAAAGCAATGCCGGCTTAAGCCGTGGCTTCGACGCGGGCAGGCTCTTCGACCTCTGAACCGACTTCTTGACGCGCCGGCGCAACTTCTTCGGTTTCCGAAGCCTTTGCGCGGACAGCTTCCTGTTTCGGAGCCTGAGTTTGGGCATCGGGATTTTCGGGCTTGTTGTCCTTCCGGGTCGTGACGATGTCGGTTTTCTCCAGATGTTCGTCGGCATGTTCGCGGCGGACCTTGGCCTCGATGGCGGCGGCGCGTTGTCCGAAGCCCGTCTTCCTTGCCTGATTGATGGCCTGAAGACGAATCTGGTGCAAATCCTGCACGAACTGCGAGAGATTCTTTTCCCAAGAGCGCACGATGTTCTTGCGCGTCTGGGCGCTCATGATGTGGTTGATCCAGCAGCCTTCGGCGCGGGAGATCAATCGGTCAAAGAGCTGCACGACGGTCATGAACTGCGCAGAGTGGGGCGTATGAAGCGGAGGCTCATAGAAGCGCTTGTGGTCATAAGCTGGAACCTGTTGGTCTTCGGCGATGCCCTTCACGGTTGCGATGCGCTGAAGTTCCTTGATAGAGGCGATCATCTGGGTTTCGAGCTCGCGGAACTCCTTCTCAAGCCGGAGTGAAATCTCTTCTGCAAGCTTGGTTCCGCCGATAGCCTCGATGACGAGCGTGCTGACGATGAGGCTCATGTTGACGCGCTCATAGTTGTTCTCAAAGAAAATCTGCGCACGGTCGGAGTAGAGGCACAGCGCCTGCTTCAAATAGGCTCGGGAGTGAGAAGAGCCGCCGTAGCGACGTTCGGAGCGTATGCGCGGAACGGTCTTGTCGGCATACATTTCGCGGCTGGCCTGACGGGCCTTGCGCTCGCGCACTGCGCGGTTGTCCGCCTTGACGGGGGCGGGTTTTCTAATGTCGGGCAACGGCTGAGGTGCCTTTTCGGCGGTGTTCATATCGCTTTTGACAAGTTCCAATGCAGCCTTTTCAACGATGGTCGTCTCCGAAAGGCTCTTGTCGGGTTCTTGGGTCATGGGGAAAGGCTCCCTGTGGATTAGCGTGAGCAAAATTGCTCGCCTTTAGGGTAGCCGCCAATCGAAAGGAAAATGGCAGGCTAGAAAGCAGGTTTTGCTACGGCAAGCGTCATTCAAGGAGCGGAATGCCGGGAAGAGACGGAAGAGCGGAGCGCAGAGAGGTCTCGTTGGCCACTTTTCTTGCAAAAACGCGCCCCAAAAAGCAGGATTTGCTTCCTAGCGCGTCACCGACCTTCGTTTGCCGTGCTAGGATCCCAGCACCATCTGACGAACCTTTCGGTTTTGGACAGACTAACCGTCGCTTCGCGACCCTGAGTTTTCTTACTTTTATTGACTCTGGTTAATCCCAAAAAAAGTATTGAGTGACTGTAGGCGCTTCTCCTATAGACGTAAACACGGCGGCTTCCTTCATGGAATCCGTGCTGTGTCTTCTGTTGCAGCCCGCATTGGTTTTTTGACTGATGACGATTGACTGCCGGTCGACTCAAAGTTATTGCTTTGTGTTCGGTCGTTAATGTTTGGCGGTTGTCGATATCCTTGGTTCGCAAGGAATCGCTTCATGCCCTCTGTAAACATCTGCCGCCGCTTCATGCGTGCGATTGAGATGGGCGCTGACGTTCGAACTTCGGTTTGAGTTTCATGCGTTTATGTGCCGGCGGGCGAAACCTTGTGTTTCGATGGCGTCGATGATGTCAGGCCAGTGCTGAACCCCTTGAGGGACAGTCCACTGCCGAATTGCCCTTCAAGCACCGGAACTTGTTTCGGCGCGTATCCTAGGGCGCATTGTATGCATCAAGCCTGCAATGTCTTCAATAATCAACGCATTGTCGAGTTTCACTCCTCAATGACGCTTTTCAACATAGTTCGTAGCACCGCTCCATCCTCCAAGGGAGACGAACGGCGAGCGAATTAGCTTTCGGCAATTTTGCCTATCAATGATCCCCGTGGGAACAACTGATTCCCATAGGGGCGTTCGGTTGTCTTCGGGGTTCACAACCTACAGGAGACAACTATGTCAACGACGACTTCCGACAAGAACACCGCCACTGTCCTCAACAACGGTCCGGTCTATTACACGGAAATCACGGGTTCCGCCTTCGAACATGTCATCAACGATGACGGCTCGGAGTACAAGTTCAATCCCGCCTGGAAATGCACCGGTTTCGCCGATTCGACGAATTCCCGCATCCCCAAGCGTGATCCGAACTACGTGTTCAATACGACGCTTCTGCAAGACCTCCTCATCTTCCTTCTGTACCCGCAGGGTACGGCCCTCTGGCTTACCGGCCCGACGGGTTGCGGCAAGACGAGTGCGGTGATGCAGGTAGCAAGTCGTTTGAACTGGCCCGTTTTGGACCTGACCCTCAACAATAGATTCGAGTTCGGCGACCTTCGTGGTCAATGGGGCTTGACTCAAGACGAGGGACAGGAACATGCCACCATGAAGTACATCCACAACGCATTGCCTCTCGCAATGAAGAACGGATGGATTCTGGTACTCAACGAAGCCGACCTTGCCTCTCCAGGCGAGCTCTCGGCTTTGAATGACGTGATCGAAGGCCGCAACCTTCTGATTGCTGAGAATAAGGGTGAAGCCATCAAGCCTCACCCGATGTTCCGTCTGATCGTTACTGGCAACAGCAACGGTGCGGGCGACGACTCTGGTCTTTATCAGGGCGTGCAGCAACAGAACGTGGCCGCCATGGACCGCTACAGAATGCTCAAGGTTTCCTATCCGACTGCCGGTGTGGAAGAGGGCATTTTGAAGAACGTTTCCCCAACGATTGATGCCAACATTCGCAAGCTCATGTGCAAGTACGCACAGGAAATGCGCAAGGCGTTTATCGGTACGGAAACTTCGCAGGCGACCATTTCGATTCCGTTCTCCACGCGCAGTCTGGTGAATTGGGCTTCCACGCTTCAGTTCTACACGATGGCGAAATGTCCCCTCAAGAAGTCGCTTGAACTCTTCTTCCTCAACAAGTTGAGCCCTGAAGAGTGCCAAGCCGCCAATGCCATTGCTCTTACCGTTTTCGGTGAGACTTGGAATCAGGCATAACTTCTCGATTGGCATAGTCGCAATCATGGCTACGCTTTCTTCCCTGCACTAGCGGGGATGCTTCATGACCTCCCTCGGGGATGCAAGATTCCCGATTGGGAGGATTGTGTCCCCGGGGGAGGTTGTTTTTTTCAACCTTCCTTCATAAGGACACATGTCATGACTGAAATGACGCAAACCCCCGCTGTCGCGCCTGTTGCTCAGGCCAACGCCTCTTCGAAGTCTCTCTCCCTTGTGGAACGCATGGCCGAAAGACTCAACGTCCAATCTGGAAAACTCTGGGCAACGTTGGTTCAAACGTGCTTCAAGCCCAACAAGGACGGAGAAGGCTTCACCAACGAAGAAGTCATGCTCATCCTTCTCATTGCCGAACAGCTCAATCTCAATCCGCTTCGCCGGGAGATCTGGGCTTTCCGTGGCAATGGCGGCGTGCAGCCCATCGTCAGCATCGACGGTTGGAAGGCCATCATGTTGCGTCAACCGTCGTTCGATGGCTATGAAGTCCGATATTCGGAAACGCTTGTGGAAATCGAAGGGTTGGGCAAGTTGCCGGAATGGGCCGAATGCACCATTTGGTTGAAGGGTATTTCTCACCCGACGACCGAACGCGTGTATTTGAGCGAAGTCTTCATGCCTACGAGCCCTGTTTGGCGCAAGTCTCCGCGTCGCATGCTCCATCATCGCGCCCTCATTCAGGCGATTCGTTTCTCCTTCCAAGTCACCGGTATTTCCGATGTCGCTGTTGGAGATGACGGCTCCTTGATTGATGGCAACGATCTCATGTACGGCAGCGTGAATGCAGGTCAGGTTCAGCCGAATTTGGTTAGAGCCATCCCTGCGAAGCCTGCCAAGCTGGTAACGGTGGACAAGGAACGTTTCAATGAAATTGCAGAAAAAGCCATCACCATGGCTCGATCCCGCAATGACTACGTTCCTGCGTTCAAGTTTGCCGAGACGCTTGAAGCGACTGCACGTGACTACGTGAAGGGGCGGCTTCAGGAGGCACGAGATGCAGATCTTCGTGCAGCCATGATGACGGCGGAACCTTCCGAGTCCGGCGGCGATGTTGAATCATTCTTCAATGCCGTCGACGCTCAGGAAGTGCCTCAGCCCCGCATGGACGCCTTTGCATAAGACCGTGAGACCTTCGGGTTGACGGTTCTGTTATCTGCCCTCCGGTTGCATGCCTCGTGTTTGCAGCCGGGGGCGCATGAATGGAGATGATGATGTTTTACATCGAGTTGGATCAGCGCAGCGATGCGTGGTTTTCGTGGCGCGAAAAAGGAATAACGGCAACTGAAGCCGTGGCGATTTCCGGACATTCACCCTATATGACGCCTTGGCGCGTATGGGCGGAAAAGACGGGTAGAGTCGCACCGGCGGACTTGTCCAAAAATCCCAACGTCCAGTATGGCATCAGCCATGAGGACGAAGTTCGCAGCCTTTTCATGCAAAAGCATGTTGATGTCGTCATGCCGACGTGCGGAGAGTTCGAAGACAACCGAATTTTCCGTGCTTCGTTTGACGGCCTCAATTCATCCGGGGAACCTGTGGAAATCAAGTGTCCCTCGGATTCGACCTTGGAAGATGTGCTTGCACGCCGAGAAAAGTCTGATGCCTATCAGCTTTATCAGTGGCAGGTGCAGTGGCAGATCATGGTCGCCGGCGCAAAGCGCGGATGGTTGGTGTTCTATCTCGGCAACGACAAAATCATGGATTTTGAAGTGGCCAGGAATGACGCCATGATCTCGGAAATGCAGACGGCATGTCAGCAGTTCTGGGAGAGGAACATCCTGCGCGACAAAGCTCCGGACAAAATTCCAGAGCGCGACGTGTTCGTACCCAAGGGCGATGATCTCATCGCTTGGGGAAGGGCCGCCGCCGACTACCGAAGAATCAAAGAGGAGATTGATCGACTCACGGCTCTTTTGGAGGAACCCAAGCAGCGTCTTCTGACGTTGATGGGGAACTACAAGAATGCCGATTTCTACGGGGTCACCGTCTGTCAGTACACGCAGAAGGGAAGCATCGACTACAAACAGGTGCTTGCCAAACGCGGTTTGCTTCTGACGGAACAGGAATTGGACACCTGCCGACGCAAGTCGAATGAAGTTCAAAAAGTGAGTTTGAGCAAGAGTGAGTTTCCTCAGAATTTTATTCCTGAAAAGAATGAGGAAATTTGCGAAGCCATTCGCACGATCCAGACAGATCGCAACAATCTGTGCTGGTAGGTTTTGAGTGTTGCAAGTGAAGTGACGAGCTTTGTCGTTGTCTCTTCCTCACCCATGTGTCTCTGCGCCGATTCCACAAGTTTCAGCAATGAACTGGAATCGAGGCGCATGCGCCTTGGTGAGGCCCCGAAGAAAGCAATTTCAGAGGGTGTAAAACAAAACCCGCTGTCGGCAAAACAGCGGGTCTTGGATTAGGAGATGGCGATGTCAATGCAAATCGTTTCGCTTATCTCTAACGATATCTTAGCACACGGCTTTTTGCTGGACATCCCCGAAAGGTGGATTCTGGTGGGGCTGGTACTGGTTGTCATTAGGGTGACAAGACGGTAAGCGTGGCCGCAAGGCTTTTGTGAACCGTTCGGGATCGTGTCGGTAAAGCGCGATCTCGCACTCGTTTTTAGTTTTGAGTGTTGTTTGAAGTGACGAGTCCATCGTCGCCGTTTCCTCCTCACCGCATGCGCCCCCTGCGCCGGTTCCACAAATTTCAGCGATGAAATGGGATCGAGGCGCATGACGCCTTGGTGAGGCCCCGAAGAAAGCGATTTCGGAGGGTGTAAAACAAAACCCGCTGTCGGTAAACAGCGGGTCTTGCAGAAGGAGATGGCGATGAAGCTGGATTTCATCTCGCTTATCTCTAACGACATCATAGCACACGGCTTTTCGCTAGACATCCCCGAAAGGTGGATTCTGGTGGGGCTGGTACTGGTTGTCATTAGAGTGACAAGACGGTAAGCGTGGCCGCAAGGCTTTTGTGAACCGTTCGGGATCGTGTTGATAAAGCTCGATCCCGCACTCTTTTTTCTACGGACAAGGTGTTTCTGCGTTAAATCGCAGACTCCGAATCCACAATCGCCCGACAGGGGACCATTCCCCTACGGGTGAATTGTGTCCCCTGAAGGGTTTCTTTTAATCCTTAAGGAGGACATTATGTCGAACAACGTTAAAACGAGCACGAGTGAAGTCGCCGCCAACTGCGTAGCACTTCCCCAGGACTATCTGACTAAGAATTTGGTGATTTTTTACCTGTTCTTCCGACAGTGGACGGGTTCCGTCGCCATGACTCGCGCCGATTATTCGGACGGGATCAAGGACGGTACGTTGCCGCCTGACGAAGTGACGGCAAATTACGGCCAGAAGAGAGTCATCGACCCGAAGCATCTGAGAGTTTTCGAAACGCTCAAAAAGCGCGCCGAAACGGTTCTGAATGACAATGGGTTGCCGTTCTGCAAGGGCTATGCCATTCCAGTCGACAAGGCCCAGGAAGTGGCGGATGCGATCAGAGTCATTGCCGAGGACTACAACGCCAAGCGCGATGAGTTCGTTCGGGACATGCCTCAGCGCTGTCAGGAATGGATCAATCAGAATCCGGCATTTGCCGCGAGAATGGTGGTCCCAAGTCCTGTCGTGATTGCAGAGCGCATCAATGCGGACTTCTCACTCTGTCAGTTCATGCCGGTGAACGCAACCATCGACAAGACTGGTTCTCTGAATCGAACTGTCGGCGGTTTGTTCGAAGAAGTGCTTCGCGACATTTCCAAGCGGTCAAAGTTGCTTCTCCATCGTTCGGTTGTTGGCAAGCAACCAGAGGATCTTTCTCAGAGAACCCTCTCGACCCTGAAGGTCATGCGTGAAAAGCTCACGAGTCTTCAGTTCCTCAACAGCGGCGTTCGTCCGTTGCTTGAGCTTCTGAATCGTCTTCTGGCGATCATGCCGACCAAGGGAAAATTCTCGACGCAGCAGTTCAACATCCTTTCGGGGGCGTTGGGTCTGATGTGCGATGAATCACTCCTCAATGAGGTCGCCACCGGTCGTTTGACGCTCGACCAATACATCAGCAATTCGTTTGGGACCACCATCATGCCGATGTCGAATCCTGATCCCGTACTGTTGAATGCAACGCCCGTTGCTTCGCAGCCCGAGACGGCTTCGATGTTTGTGATGACCCCGACTGCCGATGAAAAGGCCGAAGTGACTGCACCGACGAATGTTGTTGCAGAAACTGAGGCAACCGCAAAGGTTGAGGAAGTGGCCAAGGAAGCTGAAAAAGCCCCTGAAGCGACTGTTCTTGACCCGACCGGCCTTGATGATGTGGATTCCGTGCTGGCTTCCTTCTTCGGATCGCCTTCCGAAGATGCGAAGGTGTCCGAGTCCGAACATGAAGAATCGACTGAAGAGGTTTCGACCAATTCTGTTGAGGAAAACATGCTCGACGAAGATGTCCCGCCGGCCCCGCCCGTCATCCATCTCTCGGCTTTCTAACGAAAAGCTGTTCAACAACCTCCCGCGCTTGCGAGAACCTTCTCGCAAACGCGGGGTGTGTTCTCAATGGTGCGGGTTCCTTTTTGGAGTTCATAACCATGAGACTGCAATCTGACTTTCTTAAAAGCCTTCCCATTACCGCTGGCATTATCGGTAACAAGCTTGGCGTCGAAGTCTGCATAGGCAACTGTGCGAAGACCGACGGTCAAACCATCACGTTGCCTGCGACGCTCGATGAGCGCGACATCTCACGCAACGAACTATTGGGTTTCCTCATTCACGAGGCTGCTCATGTTCGCTTCACGAAGATGTTTAAGCACAGCGAGTTGTCCAACTTGCTTGCACAGTGTCCCATTGCGTTTTCGTTGCTCAACTGCATCGAGGACGCACGCATTGAGAAACTGATTTGCAAGGAGTATGCCGGTGCGAGATTCCTCCTCGATCAGGCTCATGAATCGGCATTGGTCGAAATGTGCTCACCCGAGTACAAGTGGAATGCGCCGACCGCACTGGGGATGTACCTTCTGCTCCGCTGTGAACAGTCGTACCACCCAGAGGTCACGCCGACCATGGACGCCGTGCGCAACAAGTTCGTTCAATTCTTTGGCGAAGACATTGCCAAGGCGGTCGATAAGGAGCTTGAATGTTTCCCAAAACTGACATCCACCTGCGACGTAATCAAGTGCGTCAACCGCATCATTGCTCTCTTGCAGTCCAAATTGGACAACATGAAGCAGGATGCACAACAGGGCGGACAGTCGGGTTCGGGGCAGGAGGACTCGGGAAACGACAAAGCCAGTGAACAGCAAGGTTCATCCGGCCAATCCAATGCCTCTCAAAGCTCGGACGGCAGTTCTTCCCAACAGAACTCTGGCGACGGCAACAGTTGCGCAGGTTCTCAGGAAGGTTGTTCGGATCAGGAGTCGAATGCAAATTCGTCTTCTGAATCCAATGATGGCGACGGCAATTCATCAAGCTCGGCTGAACAACAGCAGAGCGGGAAGAATGGCTCCGCCACTACCGATGACAAAGCTGGAGCAGGCAAGAAGAAGGGCACAAAAAAAATCGAGCGGTCTCTTACAAGCACTTTGAGCAATCGTTGCCGCATCGACGAGTCGTTCGATTTGTCGAAGGCGATCCAGAAAAAGCTCAATGAGCTCAAGAAAGATGACCCCGATGCTGCAGGTTGTGGCAGTTCAAGCCCGACAACTTATGGCAAGGTTGTGCCGCCGATGACTTACATCCCGCCGATGGATAATCGACAAACCTTGAAAAAGGGCAATGAAAGACTTGCAAGGGCGAAGATGGACAGCGTGGTCGCTCGAAGAGCGCTCCTCGGCATCCTTCAAGCCAAGTCACGCGAAGGTGTCTACACGGCCAATTCCGGACGTCGCATCCAAGTCTCGCGTCTATCTCGTTTGACGACGGGATCGACGAAGATCTTTGAGCGTCGCGAGGAAGTGCCGGCCATTGACACGTCGGTCAGCCTGCTCCTCGATCTTTCGGGTTCGGTGGGTAAGGCAGACGACATGGCCATCCGTGCTGCACTGGCACTGATTTATGCTATGCAGTCGATTCCAAAGACGAAAGCGGCGCTCACGGTTTTTCCAGGGTGCATCGGCCAAAGGGGAGAAGCGTGCGTCACGATGATCCCCTTTGGAAGCAAGCCGGAAAAGTATGCACACGGCATCGGCTCACTGACGTCTGGGGGAAGTACGCCGTTGGCGGAAACCCTCGTACAGACGTGTGTCGAGCTCTCCAAGCGACATGAGCATCGAAAGATCATCATCGTCGTGACGGATGGGTGTATCAATGAAAACGCAAGAACCATGCTTGCAAAAGTGGCCAAAAGCGGCATGACGCTCGTCGGCATCGGTGTAGGCCAACACTTGGCTTCAAAGTTCTTCAGTGAGGCCTTCCCGATCAGTGCTGTTATCAAGGATTTTTCTGAACTTCAGAATGCCTTGATGAACATCAGCAAGCAGGTTCTTCTGCACAACAACTGAGACTCCTTTTCGAGTCGCGGTCTTTTCTTTCTTTAACCCCGTGGGGAAACGGATCCCCATGGGGGTGAAGTTCCCCGCATCTTCAACTATGGAGTTTCAAATGTTGAACTATCGTTCTTTCGCTCAGGTCATTCTGGTTGGTGTGTTGGGTCACAACGCCCAGGTCCGTCAAACCAAGTCTGGTTCCGCCATGCTCACCTTCTCGGTTGCCACCAAGTCGTCTGTCAAGCAGGCGACCGGCGGCTATCAGACGGTGACGACTTGGCATGACTGCCTGATGTTCGGTCCCCGCTCGGAAAAGCTCGCATCCGCCCTTCTCAAGGGAACGGTCGTGAGCCTTCAGGGCAGCCTCAACTATCGCGAAGTGGAACTGAAGAACGGCTACAAGGGCAAGACCTGTTCGATCCTCGTCGAGGACGTGCAGATTCTCGCAGAGGGCAAGGCTCAGGCTCCGGCTAGAGCTCAGGCCGCCAGAACTGCCGGTGCGCCCGCACAGGCTTCTGGAGCGCCGGATGAAGTGGTTTACGCCGCGTCTTCCGGCATGGTCTCCGAAGACGAGATCCCTTGTTAACTTTAAATCGACCGTAGGTCGATTGCCCTTTGGGGACGCATATCCCCGAAGGGGCATCACTGTGTCCCTTTTTTCGTTGATTCCCTTCAGGGGTTTGACATCCCTTGAAGGGTGCCACGCCTCTTGAAGGAATCGACTCAATTCTTTTCAAGAGAGTGAGAAAAATGTCACAGTACAAGATAGATGCTGAAGTGGTGTTGAAGGCGGCCTCCGGGCGTTGGGACGAAGTGTTGAGCAGTCTTGCTCCCGCACTCCGACCAGCACTCAAAGCCGCCCCTAACCACGTTGCCTGCCCGATCCACGGCGGAGAAAACGGCTTTAGATTCTTCAAGGACTATCGAGTGTCCGGCAGTTGCATCTGCAATACCTGCGGAGCATTTGACGGCATTCATATTCTGATGGCGGTCAACAGCTGGAACTTCTTCACTGCGTTGAAGGCGGTCAACGATTTTCTGCGGGTGCCGGAAGGCATCTCGCCGGAGTCTCAGATCGAAACAATCGACGGCAAGGTGACGTTCATCGGGATGAGCAAGCTCAAGAGCGGCAGTTCCTGTTTCAACGTCGTGCTGAATCTCCAAGACGGCACAGAGAGGAGACTTTGGGGCAAGGATCTGCAAAGAGCCTGCGCTGAATCCGAACTCGCCGTTGGAGATAACGCTCGTCTTTCTTTGCTCGGCACGCGTACGTTCACGTACAAAGGCCGGGAATGCCAGCAAAAGCTCTGGTCGGCAAGAAAGATGCCGTCGGACCGCGAGCTTGAGGAAAAGACGCAGAAAGCCAGCGATGAGGCACTTCGCAGAGCGAATGCCATCAACGACAAATGGATTTCTGCCAATCCTGTTCGCTCGTATGAGGCGTCTCAGAAGCCGCTTCTGACGTATCTGGCCAATCGCGGGATCACCCCTGCGAGAGGGTCCAGAATCCTCAGAAACATGCGCTTTCTGCCCGCTGAGACCTATGTGGATGAACACGGAAAGACTGTCGGGAAGTATCCCTGCATGGTCTGTGCGGTTCGTAACGTAGAGGGGAAACTCATCACGCTGCACCGCACCTACCTTACTCAGGATGGCGTGAAATTGGCGGGCTACGGTCCGGCCAAGAAGCTGATGGCTCTGCCCGAGGGTGAGACCATCAATGGGGCCTTCATCAGTTTTGGTGAAGTGAACAAGGAAGACGGAATTCTCTGCATTGCTGAAGGGGTCGAAACTGCTCTTTCGGTCGCAGTGGCTACTGGTTATCCGTGTGTCTCCTCCATCTCTGCGCATGGGATGACTGCTGTCGAACTGCCGAAAGTCGTCAAGGCTGTCTTTATCTTCGCGGATAGGGACAAGTCGCAGACTGGGCAGAACGCAGCAATCAAACTTCGAGACCGTCTCCTCGAATCCAGGATTCCGTCAGTCATTTGTCTGCCGAGTCCCGACATGCTCGTGTTGAATGAAAAGGGGGTTGATTGGAACGACGTCATCAGACTTCGTGGACCGTCGGCCTTTCCTTTCTATCGCGAGCTCACGTGTGAATCTTTCTAACTGAATTCTTCAGGCAGGACGCTTCACTTTCATCATCAACCCAAACGGGAAGATCCAACTTCCCGTAGGGAAGATGGGTTTTCCTCGCTGGGCAACTTCCAAAAAGGAAAACCAAAATGTCGTTCAATACGAATCATCATGACTACTCCAAGCTTCTCGCAAACCTTTCGGCACGTCTCGAACGTTGCTTGAAGGCCGAACCGGAAGTGGATCATCGTCATGAACTTGCGCTCATCAGTGCTGAAGCGCAGATCATCAACCGCCATCTCCTCGATCAATTCATCGCGAGCCTCGACAACGAGGACTCTGAAGACTTGGCCGAAGCGAGCAATGCGGCGGGCAGACTGGCTCACATCGCGTACAACCATACGCTCAAAGCCTGAAGTCCGACTCTTGTCGAAACCGTCTTTCGTCGTCCCATGGACGACGGGAGACGTATCAAGGGAGATTGATGATGCAATGCACTGGTGCAGTAGCAATCAGAGAATCCGTTCGAGATTTTTCGAACGAACTTCTCAGGCTTGAAACCGATCCCTGCCGCATCGAACGCGTCAAAACGCTTGCGAACCAAATTCGCAATCTGATTTTGCACGCGTCCGTTAACAGAGAACCGCTCTTGGATGAGGCTCGATGTTGCGCAGAAATGCTCAACCGTTTGAGCCGACTCAAACGGAGGTGAGGAATGGCGATACGTTCATTTCTGCACCCTGGTCTGGAACGGTTTGCGAGAACCGGAGACACCTCAGGCATCGTGGCACAGCACGCGCCGAAGCTCAATCAACTGCTCGCGCAGTTGTCATTTAGCGGCGGTTCGTCTCTACACCTGAAACAGGTCCCCGGTTTTCACTCGGTCAAGCTGAAATTTCAAACCGAACTTTATGCGGTCAAGGTCAACGCAAGTTGGCGTCTGATTTTCCGGATTGAAAACGGTGAGATTTGTGATTTGGATTATGTCCAGTATCACTAACCCAATAGAGAGAAGCTGCTGATTTTGCAGCTGATCTTTGTTTCGAACGCAATTTCATGCGTTCGTGCCGCGCAAGCGGGGATCCTTCTTGTCAACCCTATGGGGATGCCTTCCCTGTAGGGATTGGTATCCCCTTCCATTGGAGATAGCAATATGAAAGAAGAACTCTACCGTGAGTTCGAGCGCGTCTGTGCGCTCTTCTTCGAAGATCTGGATAGATTTGTCCAAGCTTCCGAAGCGGAAGTCAAACCGATGCTGTTCGACGATCTGCGTCGTCTGACGCCTCTGGCTAAAGACGAGTATGGCAAGCGTGATCCTGTTTTTCTCAAACAGCTTCGCAACCGCCTGCCGTCCGTTGACGTGAGTCACGCTCTCTGGAATCGACTGATCTGGGATTGCCATTTCGCTGAAACTCTGCTCGATCAACTTGACAGCCATCCAGTTGCCAAGAGGATTGTCGAAGAGTTCCGGCAGAAGGCAAGAACAGCTGTCGATGCCATCGACGCTTCCGGCTGGGGCGCATGGGATGAAATGGATCAACCATTCTTCCAAGTGCCCTAAAACCCTAACGGGGACGCAGCTCCCCTTCGGGGTTGAAGTGTCCCCGTCTTTTTTGGAGAAAGCCATGAGCTATCGCTCATACGTTGCCCTGGCCATGCCCAAGGGCGATTGGCAGGAACTCAAGTTCGAAGGAAGGAAACTTCTGGAAAACAATGAGGACTGCAAATACGAAGATTCGATCTTTGAGAACATTGACGTGACCATTGAGTTCACCAACCCGGCTGACCACAACACCATGTGGATCATCCTGCGTTGGGAACGAATTCTGTGGATAACGCTGTTCGCGGACTTCGCGGATGTCACGTATGTCCAGGACTACGTTGACCACAATCGCGGACCTCATGAGTTCATCAGAATTGGTGAGGATCCCGAAGACATTGAAGAACACTCGTTTACGAGAAGATTTCACTGCCTTTCGCTGCGAACAATGCTTGATTCGATTGAATAACTTTTGTTAACCCTAGCGGGGATGCAAACCCGCAAGGGGTTGTGTCCCTGCATTTTTGTGGAGACACACACATGAAAGAAGTAACCACAAATGGCTGTCAGAGGCTTCCCGGTAACTGTCGATGAATCGTTGGACGAAGCCTTCGCCGGCCATGAAAAACAGATCCATTGGCTGATTGACAGTTGCGGCATTGCCGAAGCTCCACAGTCGTTGGAAAGACTTTGGGGACCCGATTGCGGCTATTTCTACGCCGCATCGATTAAACCTCAGGCGATTCTGGATTCGTGGATCAGACTTGGGATCATTGATGGGAAGGGCAGCCTTCTTCCTCTTGATCGCAAGGAGAACGGCCATGTCTGAAGTCGTTGCTGAAAGCGTGCAAACGCAATCCGACGGAACGCTTTGGGCCCTCACGGTGCAAACGGTCGACGCAGGTGATTTCGGTTTCGAAGTTGAGTCTCAGGTCAAAGATCCGGATTCGATTTCGTGGAGGTCGCTCGATGTCGTCGGCCCCTTCAAACGTCTCGAAGAGGCGATTGAGGAGGCCGAACGTCTGTACCGAGGGCACAAGCTGCTGCTCGTTTAACTTATCACCCCTTGGGGAACATGCTTCCCCATTGGGGCAGGTGTTCCCCTTTTTTTATTCCCTTAAAGGAGAACACTATGCTTGATATTCAGTACATCCGTTACGATGCAACTCGTACACGGAAGATTTACGTTCAATATCAGGATTTCTTCGACGAAACTGCAATGCAGGATGTCGTGTACTTCGGCCTTCGAATCTACACGCACAACGATTCTGTTGCAGAGATCTTTGGTGTTGAGACGGCAAAAGACGACGCAGTTGTGCGCGCAGCTCATCTCGAAGCCCTTCGCAGAGGGGATCACGTCTTCTTCATGGAGTTCGATCGCCATTCTGGTGAGTGGTTTAGACTTCATCAGACGCGACCGACTCGGAGTTGGGATTCAGCGTGCTGTGGCATCTGCATCGTTCCTCGCGACAAGTGGCTCGATGCCATGCCCCGCAAGACGTATGCGAAGACATTTGTCTTCAAGACGCTTTGCAACGCGTTCAATGAGCGCGTGACGGGCATTCTCAATGGCTGGGTCTATGAAGCTATCGTAACGTTTGAAGATGGCGATTCGTTCTCAATGGTAAACTTTCTCAGTCCCGAAGAAGCTCTTGAATGTGCGATGTCCGAGTATCCGGACATCAAGTATTCCGAGTGGGATTTCGAGTGCGAGCAAGTCTACCGGTTGGCAACGAAAGCAACTTCTCTAGCGGCTTAAGTGGCCAAGGGAGAGGTTGACACTGTCGCCATGTGATTCAGTTCGCAAGAACTGCCTGCTCAAAAGGCGCACACTTCCCGAAAGGGCGGTGATGCGCCTTTTGGCGTTTTTAAAGTCAGGCAATTGCCCTGGTCTTGGTTCGATGTGTGTTATTATAAGTTTCAACAAATAGGTTCCCTCTAGCAAGAGCTATGGGCTCTCTTCTTGAGGACATCCTATTTGTAGAAGCGCGTATTCTGTCGATACGCTTCAAGATACATTAACCTTTGATATCATGGAACTTATTGAAATGCAAAAAAAATGATCAAATCGATTCTTGCGGTTGCGGTCGTTGGTACTTTCTCGGCTACAGCATTTGCTGCCATGCCTTCGGTCGATGATGGATCCGGTGCTGCCGACGTGACCAAAATTAATAGTAACTTCACGACTTTGGATAACTCGAAGCTGGATAAGTCGACCTATACCAACAATGCTTTGCTCGTAAACTCCAAGCTTGCTGAGAAGGTCGACACCGCGACGTTCAACACGAAGCTTAATGCCACTGCTTCTACCCTTCAGGGCAATATTGACACGAATAAGGCAAATATTGCTGCCAACAAGGAACAGATCGACCTTCTGACGCGTGTTGATAATGCTCAGAATCAGCAGATCGCTGACATCCAGCATAAGAACAATACTCAGGATAATCTGATCAAGGGTAATACCGAAGCCATCAAGGCTAACGCAAACGACATCGCGACGAACAAGACCAACATTCAGACGAACGCTAACAACATCGCGACGAACAAGACCAACATTCAGACGAACGCTAACAACATCGCGACGAACAAGGCCAACATTCAGACGAACACCAATAATATCGCTGCAAACAAGGAACAGATCGACCTTCTGACGCGTGTTGATAATGCTCAGAATCAGCAGATCGCTGACATCCAGCATAAGAACAATACTCAGGATAATCTGATCAAGGGTAATACCGAAGCCATCAAGGCTAACGCAAACGACATCGCGACGAACAAGACCAACATTCAGACGAACGCTAACAACATCGCGACGAACAAGACCAACATTCAGACGAACGCTAACAACATCGCCACGAACAAGGCCAACATTCAGACGAACGCCAATAATATCGCTGCAAACCGTACTCTCATTGAACAGTACAAGGCTTCTAGCGATGCTCAGTTCAAGGCCGTCAATTCCCGCATTGACAGTCTCGATGACAAGATGAAGAAGGGCTTTGCTTCTCAGGCTGCTCTTAATGGTCTCTTCCAGCCGTACAACGTCGGCAAGTTCAACGTTTCTGCTGCTATCGGCGGCTACGACTCCGAACAGGCTATGGCTCTTGGTACCGGCTATCGCTTCAATGACAACTTCGCCATCAAGGCCGGCGTTGCTTCCGACCTTAGCGGTTTCGATCACGTCACCTACAATATTGGTGCCAACTTCGAATTCTAAGAAGTCCTTTGAGCTTAGCTCGTAACTTGCCAAGACGATTTAGATCTCTCGGCAGGTAATCCCAAAAGGCAATGCGGGTCGCTCGCATCGCCTTTGGGGCTCTTCCGACTTTTTGGGGAAACAGGGGGCTCGATAGTGCCTTGGTCGAGGTCGAAAATGGCTCGTGAGAAGGATGCAGAGAAGTTCCCTTCTTAATCACCGAAATCGATGCCAGAACGTGGTTGGAGCCCGACGCAAGCACACGATCCCCTATCCCCATCAGGCTGAGCCTGATCAGGTGCCGGCCTTGCAGTCGGCGGCCTATGCCGCCGAGTTATTAAAGAAGAGTGGTAAGCTCCCCATAGAGTTTCAACCCCTCCTAAAAAACAATGGCGCTGCCCGATAGGCCAGCGCCATTGTTGTATCTCTGGACCACCCACTCTTGTCAAGCAAGATGTTAAGGTTTCTACCCTGCAAGTCGTCAAAAGATCACTCAAAGCCCAGAAACTAAGTAGACACTTCTCTTAAAAGCCCTGTTTAATCGGGGCTTTTTTCTGGTTCATCTCGGAAGCCATAAGCTCGTCGCTTAATTTGCTTGATTTTATTGTTGAGGCCTTCAAGCACAGAGGTGTTGATCTTAAAGTCCGCGGCTGCAATGGTGCCCTGCACATAGCCCCTGAGGTTCTTGCCGAAATCTACCAAGGGCGTGATCCTGCTGTGAGTGGCTCGGTGAATCCAGTCCATAACCAAAGCAATTGCTTGTCCGCGCGTTCCCAAACTCCAGAGATGTCGAAGTTCGTCTCCCATGAGATAGCATTTGAGCAACGGCGTATTAAGTTTCGAAAGCTCCGCCAGTTTTGTATGCTCCTTCTC
>ENA-UESE01000587-UESE01000587.1-human-gut-metagenome-genome-assembly--contig:-NODE-587-length-39939-cov-13.476569_pt1 | contig 39939 bp, 34 predicted proteins | sample MGYA00242995_ERZ507996 | MGnify/ENA primary metagenome ERZ507996 (study PRJEB26167, sample SAMN06115489) | human gut metagenome | host: Homo sapiens | place: China:Sichuan | collected 2015-04-15...
GGTACCATCGTCCATGTGACCATCGACGGCTTCTACGCCGGACATATCGTGATCGCGGATCAGCCCAAGCCCGACGCCAAGGAGGCCATCGTCCAACTGAAGGCTATGGGTGTGAAAAAGACAGTCATGCTCACCGGCGACACCAAGGAAGTGGCCCATACGGTGGCGGACGCTCTGGGATTGGACGAGTACCACGCGGAGCTGCTGCCTGCCGACAAGGTGACGCGGGTAGAGGAGCTGCTGAAGCAGGAGACCGGCAAGCTGGCCTTTGTAGGTGATGGCATCAACGATGCGCCGGTGCTGACCCGCGCGGACATCGGCATTGCCATGGGCGGTCTGGGCAGCGACGCGGCTATCGAAGCTGCCGACATCGTGCTCATGGACGATCAGCCCACCAAGATCGCCGCAGCCATCCGCATTGCTCGCAAAACGGTGCGGATCGTGCGGGAGAACATCGTCTTTGCCCTGATGGTGAAAGCCATCGTCCTGGTGATGGGTGCGCTGGGCAAGGCCCCCATGTGGCTGGCCGTGTTTGCCGACGTAGGTGTGGCATTTTTGGCCATTCTCAACGCCATGCGCTGCCTGTATACAGAAAAGGATAAGAAATGATACCGCAGCCCCGCCGCATAAAAACGCGGCGGGGCGGTGACTGTCGATAAAGCGGAAAATTTTCGGCAACGGTAAGGAAGGGTGTGCGCGGGAAACCCAAGAAGGGTGTCCTGCGTCATTAAAATCATTAGTTTTCAGAACTTTTATAAGGTTCTGAAAACCTGCTCAGCGGGGCGAAAAGGATTTTTCGACACGCTGAGCAACAGGGAGGGCACAGCCCTCCCTGTTCCTTTTGTTCAGCGCAGATCGGATACAATGTTGTCCACGGCGTTGTCCACCGCGATACCCAGCTTGCGGATGCTTTTCCCCACCTGTGTTTTCATGGGGTCCCGTCCGTAGGGCGACATCATACCCATTGCGGCGCCAGCCAGCAGACCGGCGCTCATGCCGACCCAAAATCCGGCACAACCTTTCATACTCCGTCACTCCTTTTTCGGTCTGAGGGTAGTATGCCCGGAGAAACGGAAAGCATGATGGAAACTCATTCCAGAATCACGCCGTCGCCCACCACGGCGTCTCCGTCATAGAGGACAACGAACTGTCCCGGCGTCACCGCCCGCTGGGGCTCCCGGAACCGCAGGCGTACCTGCCCGCCGGACAGCGGCTCCGCCACGGCCTCCGCTTCCCGCTGGGAATAGCGGGTCTTGACGGTGACGGTCATAGGGGCGGTCAAAGCGGGAATGGAGATCCAGTTCCAGTCCCCGGCAATCAGCTCTGATGTGAACAGGTCCTCATTGTGACCCAGATAGACGGCATGGTCCGCCGGGTCCTTCCGCAGGACGTACAGCGGCGGCTCGATGGCAAGACCCAGTCCCTTGTGCTGCCCCTTGGTGTAGCGGATGAACCCCTTGTGCTGGCCTAAGACGCGGCCCTCCCGGTCTACAAACGGTCCGGTGGGGGACTCGTGTCCCACGCAGCGGGTAATGAAGCTCACATAGTCCCCGTCCGGCACGAAGCAGATGTCCTGACTGTCCCGTTTTTGGGCGTTGATCAGGCCGTGAGCCTCCGCCAAGGCCCGCACCGCCGGTTTTTCCAGATCGCCCAAGGGGAACAGCGTCCGGGAAAGCTGCTCCTGCGTCAAACGGCAGAGAAAGTAGCTCTGATCCTTGGAGCGGTCCGCCCCCCGGCAGAGCAGGTGACGGCCGGTAGCAGGATCCTGTCGAATTTTGGCGTAGTGGCCGGTGGCCAGATAGTCCGCCCCCAGTTTTCGGGCGGCGTCCCACATGGCGCCGAACTTGATCCGCCGGTTGCAGAATACGCAGGGATTCGGCGTGCGGCCCGCCTCGTATTCCCGGATGAAATAGTCGATGACCGTTGCCCGGAATTCCGGGGAGAGGTCCATATCGTAGAAGGGAAGCCCCAGCAGGGATGCCACGGCCCGGGCGTCGGAGCCGTCATCCGGAAGGCGGTCTGCCGGTAAAGGCAGACCGCTTAACAGGGACAGATGCAGGCCGCTGACGGCGTATCCCTGCGCTTGCAGCAAGACCGCGGCGGCAGAGCTGTCCACCCCGCCGCTCATTCCCAAAAATACCTGTGCCATAGAAGCCTCCTATGCGTCAATGCACATTCCAGATCGTATTATGTCGAATAGATATGCCAAATGGTATTAAAAGAGCTATCGTGTAGAAAAAGAAAAGCGGCTTTGCGCCGCTTTTCTGAGGTTACGATAAAACGGTAAGATTTTCGTTACGGTAAGGAAGAGTGTGCGCGGGAAACCCAAGAGGGGTGTCCTGCGCCATTGAAATCAAACATTTTCAGAACTTTACAAAAGTTCTGAAAATAAGGTCAGCGGGGCGAAAAGAATTTTTCGGCACGCTGAAGCGGCTTTGCGCCGCTTTTCTGAGGTTACGATAAAACGGTAAGATTTTCGTTCGCCTACTATTCCAGATTCCGCACGGCAAACGCATCGGAGGGAAGCGCATCCGCCAGTCCCAGCAGCGGACGGCTGAAGCCGCCATTGTAGACGGAGGGGATGTCGGAAAGCTGGCTGCCCAACTGCCGGTCCGGCAGAGTGACCATAAAGCGGCTGCCCTTGCCGGGGGCGGACTCCACGGTGATGCTCCCACCGTGCTTTTCCGCGATGGCCCGGCACAGAGGAAGGCCCAGACCCAAGCCATAGGGCGCAGGAGTGGGATGGCCCGGCTGGAAACAGCCGTCGAACAGATGGGCCATCCGCTCCGGCGGGATGCCGCAGCCGGTGTCACTGACGGTCAGCCGCAAAGTTTCACCGCTTTTTTTCAGTTCCACCGTGACGGTGCCGCCGGCAGGTGTAAATTTCAGCGCGTTGGAAAGCAGGTGATAAAGCATCTGCTCCACGGCGGCAGGATGAATGGCGCAGACCCGCCGATCCATGGCGCAGACAAATTTCAACTGAATCCCCAACTGTTCTGCCAGATCCGCAGAGGACTCGCAGACCTCAGAGACCAGCTTTACCAGATCGGCGTCCCGCAGAGACAGCGTTTGGCTGTCTGACAGATACTCTGCGGCGGACATACTGTTGACCAGCCGCAGCAGCCGGAAAAAACTTTGCTCCAAAATGGCGGCCTTGGCGTCCAAGGCTGGGTCCTGCTCCCGCTGCTCCGGAGGAATGACCTGAGAAGCCGCCAGGTACAGATTGCTGAGCAGGCTGCGCATCTGGTTGGCAATGTTCGGCAGCAGAGCTGCCTCGGTCTCGTGCTGCTCCATAACAGTGCCTCACTTTCTGTTTTGCATCAAAACTATCATAAGCCGCAGAGTGAAAATTACACCAGGAAAACATTTCCCAATGCGGGATGGTATCAATCAGCATATCAAAAATTCAGGAAGAAAACAAGAATTTTGTCGGAAATTTGAAATAATTTAACTTTTCACAAGTAAACGATGTGGTAAACGATGTGCTATGCAAAGGGGCTAAGAGCCGTTGGAAAAGGCAGATTTAATTTTACAGATCGTCCATTTCGCCTTTTAGAAAATGTGCCTATAATGAAAGCAACAAATCAACGCCCAAAGGGCAGGAGGGATCTGTTATGGCGATCAAGGTAGGCATTAACGGCTTCGGCCGCATTGGCCGCGTAGCTCTGCGGATCATGGTGGAGCGTGGCAGCAGCAGTTATCAGATCTGCGGCATCAACCTGCGGAATGCGGATCTGGATTACATGGTCTATCAGGTGAAATACGACTCCGTGTTCCGTACTTTCCGGGATACGGTGGAGCACGATGACCGGCACCTGATCATCAACGGCAAGAAGATCCGGGTCTACAGCGAGAGCGATGCTTCCCAGATCCCCTGGGATGACTGCGGTGCGGAGTATATCATCGAATCCACCGGCGTGTTCAACACCGTGGAAAAGGCCAGCGCCCATCTGCAAAACGGCGCGAAAAAGGTCATCATCTCAGCCCCTTCCAAGGATGACATCATGCCCACCTTCGTCATGGGCGTCAACCATCTGAAGTACACCCCGGATATGAACGTGGTGTCCAACGCCTCCTGCACCACCAACTGTCTGGCCCCCATGACCAAGGTCATCAACGATACCTTCGGTATCCGGCAGGCCCTTATGTCCACCATCCACTCCGCCACCGCCAAGCAGAAGGCCGTGGACTCCCGTGCAGGCCGGGACTGGCGGACGGGCCGCAGCGTGCTGGGCAACATTATCCCCTCCAGCACCGGTGCTGCCAAGGCTGTTGGTCAGGTGATCCCGGAACTGAAGGGCAAAATGACCGGCATGAGCTTCCGTGTGCCCACCAACGATGTGTCTGTGGTGGACCTCACCGCCCGGCTCATCCATCCCGCCAGCTACCACGATGTGTGCGTGGCCATGCGGAACGCGGCCAAGAACAGCATGAAGGGCATCATCACCTGCACCACGGATCAGGTGGTCTCATCCGACCTGACGGGCTTTTCCGAGACCTGCATCTTTGACGAGACTGCCGGTATCATGCTGGATGACGATTTTGTGAAGCTCATCGCATGGTATGACAACGAATGGGGCTACACCAGCAAGCTGCTGGACCTCATGGCCCATATGTATGAGGTGGAGCACCAGTAAGGTTATTCTATGAAGCGGGACTGAATTCCGTGTCCGCTGTGTTTCAAAACGGCTCACAGGCATCTTGTAAACATGAAAAACAGGGCGCCTTTTGGCGCCCTGTTTGAGGCTGTTGGCAGGATGGTAAACATTCCGCAACGGTGAGGAAGAGTGTGTGCAGGAAACCCAAGAAGAGTGTTCTGCGCATTTGAAATCCTAAGTTTTCAGAACTTTATAAAAGTTCTGAAAACTTGTTCAGCGGGGCGAAAAGACTTTTTCGGCACGCTGAAACAGGGCGCCAGAGGCGCCCTGTTTGTATTTTATTCTTCCTCGTCGGTGACGATCAGACCGTAGCCGCCGTTCTTGCGGTGGTAGACAATGGAGATACTGTCATCATCGCTGTTGCGGAACACATAGAAATCGTGATCCAGCAGGTTCATCTGCAAAATAGCCTCTTCCGGACTCATGGGCTTCACGGAGAAGCGCTTGGTCCGGACGATGTGGAACTCCGATTCCTCCGCCACGGAGAAGTCATCCATGGGAACGGCGGGGAAGGCATCGGACCGCAGGCGCTTGGCCAGCCGGGTCTTGTTTTTCAGAATCTGCCGCTCAATATAGCTGACGGCGGCGTCAATGGCACCGCGCATATCCCCATCCGGTTCTGTGGTCTGCGCCCGGAGGAGAGTGGAACCATCCCGGATGGTGATCTCCACGGTGCACAGCTTGTCTTTTTCCACAGTAAATGTCACGAAGGCGGACGCATCTTCCCGGTGGAAATACTTTTCCAGCTTTTCCACGCGCTTTTCGGCGTAATCCTTAATGGAGTCATTCAGGGGAACTTTCTTGCATGCGTAAGTATACTTCATAATGCTCGCTCCTTTCGTGGAAGAGGGATGGGGCCCTCTCTATGGTCAAATCATATCACATTCCTCTGCGTTTTACCAGATGCAAATGTATAAAATTCACAAAAAATTTTAAAGCGACGAAAGGGGGCAGCATTCGACAAAAGCTCCCATTTACAATAGAGTCAGTTCGTGCTACCATAATCGAGGAAGCTTTCCAATATCCCACCCGTTTGGGCCGCCCCTTGGGGCGGCTCTTTTTTATGCACTGCCAGCGAACTGGCCTGTATCCCGAATAGCGGCGTCCAACGAAAAAGCGGGTCACGGAAAGTACTCCGTGACCCGGTGGATTTTAGCGAGTAGAGAAATTATTGCACAGAGCCCGTTTCGGAACGCTGGCAGTCAGGGCAAACGCCCTCTACCACCATGTGGTGACACAGGACACGGTAGCCGGTTTCCTGTTCCAGCGTTTCGTCATAGGCGCGGTCATAGGTGTAGGGAACATCCACCACGCTGTCACAGACCAGACAGTGCATATGATAGTGAGGATCGGTCCGGAGGTCAAAGCGGTCGCTGTTGGACATGACTACCCGATAGATCTCCCGGTTGTCGCACAGCAGGTTCAGATTTCGATAGACGGTTCCGCGGCTGACATGGGCATCCTGCTCCCGGACGCTCTGGTAGATCTGCTCCGCAGTGGGATGATCCCGGCGGCCCCGGACCACGTCCAGCACCAACTGCCGCTGACGGGTGTTGCGCTGCTGCTTCAAGCTCACTCACCTCTTCCTTGTAGTAATGATTCCTAATTATAACAAAGGAATGGAGATCATGCAAGAGAAAGGAGGCGGAGCAGCGCAAAAAAACCGAGGCCGCTTTGCGCGGCCCCGGTTTGGGATACAGAATGTAGCTTAGACCTTCTCCACCACGACAGCAGTACCCATGCCGCCGCCGATGCAGAGGGTAGCCAGACCCTTCTTAGCGTCCTCACGCTTCATCATCTCGTGGATCAGGGTGACGATGATACGAGCGCCGGAAGCACCAACGGGATGGCCCAGAGCGATGGCGCCGCCGTTGACGTTGACCTTGCTCATGTCAAAGTGCAGCTCGCGGGCCACAGCGATGGACTGAGCAGCGAAAGCCTCGTTAGCCTCGACCAGATCGATGTCCTCGATGGACACGCCAGCCTTAGCCATAGCAGCGCGGGAAGCCACAACGGGGCCGACACCCATGATCTTGGGATCAACACCGCCCTGGCCCCAGCCGATCAGCTTGACCATGGGCTTCAGGCCGTACTTCTCAACAGCCTCGCCGGAGGCCAGCACGATGGCGGCAGCACCGTCATTGATACCGGAGGCGTTGGCGGCGGTCACGCGGGGCGTGCCCTTATCCTCGGCGTCCTGAATGCCGGTGGGCTCAAAGGTGTTCACAACCTGAGGATTGGGGGACTCGGGGCCCACGGGGAAAGCGCCGCGCAGCTTGGCGATGCTGTCAGCGGTGACACCCTCCTTGGGATACTCGTCACGCTTGAACTCCACGATCTCCTTCTTGACCTTCACGGGGACGGGAACGATCTCGTCATCGAAACGGCCGGAGTCGCGGGCAGCGCAGGCCTTCTGCTGAGAAGCTGCGGCGAACTCATCCTGCTCGCGGCGGGTGATGCCCCAGATATCATTGATGTTCTCAGCGGTGGTGCCCATGTGATAGTTGTTGAAAGCGTCCCACAGGCCGTCCTTGATCATCTCGTCGACAACCTTCTTGTCGCTCATACGGGCGCCCCAGCGCTCGTCGGGCAGGGTGTAAGGAGCAGCGCTCATGTTCTCGGTGCCGCCGCAGACCACGATGTCGGAGTCACCGGCCAGGATGGAACGGGCGCCCTCGATGACAGACTTCATGCCGGAGCCGCAGACCATGCCCACGGTGTAAGCGGGAACGGAATAGGGGATGCCAGCCTTCACAGAGACCTGACGGGCGGGGTTCTGGCCCTGGCCGGCAGTGAGGATGCAGCCGAACATCAGCTCGTCCACGTTCTCGGGAGCGACGTTAGCGCGCTTCAGGGCTTCCTTGACAACGATAGCGCCCATGTCCACGGCGGGGGTGTTCTTCAGAGAGCCACCAAAGGAGCCGATAGCGGTACGGCAGCAATTTACGACATAAAGTTCTTTCATGTTGATCCTCCGTTTTGTGTTTTTTTAGACGGAAAAGTCCGTCAGGATTATAGTAACAGGGGCAGAGATGCTTGTTAATTTTTTGGCAAACGCACTCGTTTTCCACCTCTGCAAATGAAATTATAGGCGCTTTTGAGGCCCCCGTCAACGATAATCTTGTATTTCACGAATTTTTGTTAAATCTTTGACAAAACTGTTGTGACTTTCGTCTAAATTGACGAAAATTTAACAATGTAAAAAATGACCTCAGCCGGAGGCCTGCTTCAGTGCGGTCCAGAAGGCGGCGGGACGCAGGGTTTCATAGGCGGAAGAGACCTGAATCTCGCTGGCATCAGCGGCACTTTGCAGCAGGCTGTCGAAGTAGGCTTCCCGCAGAGCGTCCCGGTCCGCAGGCAGACGCCGGAGGATGACGAAACCGTTTTCGGTCTCGATAATGCCGGAAAACTGTCCCGGTTCCAGAGCGGCCGCCGCATCCTGAAGGGAGGGCGTCCAATCCGTTTCTTCCAATAATGCGCCTCCGGTCTCTGCCAGCAGCGTATCATAGGCGGCTGCCGGATCCGCGGCGGCGTTCAGATGCGCGAACAGCTCCGCTGCCTTTTGCCGGGCGGCTTCCCGGTCAGAGCCGAAAGGGATCAGGAGCCGTTCTGCCGTCAGCGGAGCAGTTTGCTGTTCAAAAAGGGTCAGCTCGCTTTCCGTGGGGGCCAAGGCACTGCCGGGGGTCTCGTAGAGGGCGTATAATTTGGCATATTGCACACCGGCCTCCGTCAGATGCCGCTCCTGCTCCGGCGTCAGATAGGCGTAGTGCCGTTCCGGAAGTGCGTTCCGCTCAACGTCCGTCAGCGTGCAGCCGTATGCCGCCGCCCAGGTCTCCACGGCGGTGTACAGGGCTGTGTCCGCCAACGCATCGGCTTTTACCAGATCCCCCAGTGTGCCGCCGTCAGAGAGAGGAGCGGTCCAGTCCACTGATTCCCCGGCAGCTTCGCAGCGTTCCTCCATCTGGCGGCAGTCCAGTGCCAGCCAATAGAGGTATTCCCACGCGGGGATGTTCTGCCCGTCGATCACCAACAGGGTCTCCGATTCGTTTAAGTCCGCAGCCTGTCCTAAAAGGAGAGCGGCGGGTCTCGGTTCTCTGCCGCAGGCGGTGAGCAGCAAGGCCAGCGGCAGGACCAAGGCAAAAAAACATTTCTTCATAGCGACGCCTCCTGTGTTTGTCCATTTCCATATCTATGCGGCGGCGTACGGCGCTATGCGAAAAAACCGCCGCGCCCCGGAGGGCACGGCGGTCCGATCAGGACAGCGCGGCTGCAAGCACCAGCAATAGGCCGGTCAGCAGCAGGAAAAGCAGTATCAGCTTCCACACGAATTTCAGCCATTTTTCGTAGGGGATGCGGCCCAGCGCCAGCGCGCCCATCACCACGGCGGCGGTAGGCGTCACCAGATTCACAAGACCGCAGGCGGACTGGAAGGCCGTCACCACCACGTCACCGCCCACCCCGGCGAACTGTCCCAGCGGAGCCACCACCGGCACGGACAGTGTGGCCAGACCGGAGGAGGACGGAATCAGCACGGACAACGGCAGGTAGATCAAAAAGACCAGCAACACGAAGGAGGTGGAGCCAAGGCCGGAGAGGGCCGTCTCTCCCCAGTGAAGAATGGTGTCGGTGATATGGCCGTCATTCATCAGTACGGTGATGCCCCGGCTGATGCCGATGATGAAGGCTACGCCCAAAAGATCCGTACAGCCGGAGACGAAGGTCTCCGCCAACTCCACCTCGCTGAGCCGGTCCATCAGCCCCACCACGATGCCCGCCACTAAAAACAGAGCGGACAGCTCCGGGAACCACCAGCCCAAGACCGGCAGGGGCAGGCCCATTTCATCAAAGGGAATAACGCCGTAGATCATGGTGAGGAAGGTGGCGGCAAAAATAAGGAGGATGGCGGCGTGACGCCGGGTGAGAGGCTGGACGCGGCCCACGTCTGCGTGAAGCCTGCCTGCGCCGATGCCCACCACGGAGCGGCTTGGGTCCCGCTTTATCCGGGCGGCGTAGGCGGAGACATACCAGATGGCGGCACCCTCAAAGATCACGAACTGAATGAGCCGCCAGAGAAGGCCCTCTCCCAGAGAGACCCCGGCGAAGCCTGCGGCGATGCCGGTGGCGAAGGGATTCACCGTGGAGGCGATGACGCCGGCCCCGGCCCCCAGCAGGATCACCGCCACGCCCACCACCGCGTCATAGCCCGCCGCCAGAAAAATAGGCAGCAGCAGAGGGAAGAAGGCCATGGTCTCCTCCCACATGCCGTAGGTGGTGCCGCCCAGACCGAAAAACAGCATTAAAATAGTAATGAGCAGGTTTTCCCGGCCTTGCAGCCGGGAAATCACGTTGCTGACTCCGGCGTCGATGGCCCCGGTCTTCATCACAACGCCCAGAAAACCGCCCACCATCAGGATGAACACGCAGACATCCACTGCGTCATAAAAGCCTCGGAAGGCGGCCTTCAGTGCCGCACCGATGCCCTGCGGCGCGGGGGCGACGGCGTGATAGCTGCCGGAGATGGGGATACCGTCGGCGTAGTCATAACTGCCCGCCGGGATGAACCATGTGGACAGTGCCACCAGAAGAATCAGGCAGAACAGGATCGTATACGCGGTGGGCATCTGGAATTTGCGTTGCTCCATGGGAACACTTCCTCCTTGCGGACTGACTTATGCGCCGATGGTAGCCACCATCACGGCCTTGATGGAGTGCATCCGGTTCTCCGCCTCGTCGAAAACCACGCTGTGACGGGAGCGGAACACCTCGTCGGTGACCTCCCGGATGTCCACGCCCTTGGCCTGCCATTCCTTCGCCATTTTCGTTTCAAAATCGTGGAAGGAGGGGAGACAGTGGAGATACAGCACGTCGGGATTCTCCGTGGCCTTCAGGGTGTCCATCGTCACCCGGAAGGGGGACAGCAGCCCTACCCGCTCCGGGATCTGGGCTTCCTCACCCATGGAAGCCCACACATCACCATAGATCACGTCAGCGCCCTTTAAGTCTTCTGCGTGGTCAGTGATCTCGATGAGGCCGCCGTTTTTCCGGGCCTCGGCAAAGGTGGACTGCACCACCTCCTGATCCATCTGCTTGGCCAGCTCCTCCGGCCCCATGGCTACAAAGTGCATTCCCAACTTGGCTGCGCCCATCATCCACGCATAGCACATGTTGTTCCGCACATCGCCGGGGAACACCACCTTGATCTTGTTTAAAGGCTTTTTGCAGTGCTCCTCAATGGTCATCAGATCCGCTAAGATCTGGGTGGGATGGTCGGCGTCCGTCAGGCCGTTCCACACCGGCACACCGGACCACTTGGCAAGATCCTCCACCACGGACTGCTCGTAGCCCCGGTACTCGATGCCGTCAAAGAACCGGCCCAGCACCTTGGCGCTGTCCTCCAGAGATTCCTTTTTGCCCATCTGGGAAGAACCGGCGTCCAGATAGGTGACATGGGCGCCCTCCTGGGTGGCCGCTACCTCAAAGGAACAGCGGGTGCGAGTGGAGGTCTTTTCAAACAGCAGGACAATGTGCTTGCCCTGCATGGTGGGGGCGCAGACGCCTGCCCGCCGCTTGGCCTTCAGGTCGTGGCCCAGATCCAGCAGGTAGCGAAGCTCCTCCGGGGTAAAATCGGCCAGCGAGAGAAAGCTGCGGCCCTTTAAATTGACTGCCATGATGATCGCTCCTTTTGATTTACTATAAACTGATTTAGAAATTGTGAGGGCACGGCGCCGCTTTGCGGCGCAGGGGAGCATGGTGATACCATGCGGAATTGAAGACCCAAATGGGCTTTGCCCATTGGAATGTTTCTTACATTCTCTTTGCTCCGCAAAGGGACGCGGCGAACCGCCGCAGGGACGCACCCCCCATTTTCTTTTTGAGACATCAAAAAGAAAATGCGCCGTGCACGGTGGAAAAGAAAAAATGTCAGGGATGAGTTGACACATTTGTGTCAACTCACCCATACGAAGGAGCGGCCGGTACGAACTGCCGACAAAAATCAGAAGTCTTCTGCCGGCTGCGCTGAAAGTACCCAAATGACCTGAGTGCGTCCCCGCATTTGCGGGCATGGCATTCGTTGGGTCGCAAAGAGGACACCCTCTGCTCCTCTCCCCGCTGCCGCTCCCCCTCATCCTCAGAGGGGTTTCCAAAGGGGAAAGCACCAAAGCGCCGCCGGGGGCGGATAAAGCGAGGTGCTTTCGAGGAAATGGCACGATTGGCGGCCCATCAGGGCCGGGAATCGTATAGCCATGACGGTGTTAGGGCCGCAGCCCGCCCCTTTGTGTCGTTTCAAGGGGGCGCGGGGGGAAATCGAAATCCCCCCGCGTTTCTCTTTAGGGGGCCGGGGGGATATTCTCTTTTCAAAAGAGAATATCCCCCTGGCTTCTCCGTACCGAAACGGTACAGTTCCGCCGGGAACCCCGGTAATCTTTTCGGCAAGACGAAAAGAAAATGGGGATTCAATCCGGTGCGGCATCGCCGCACATCTTCGCACCAATCTGGTGCGTTTGATATCTCAAAAGAAAAGTAGTGCATTCTGCGGTGGGAACCGCCCCCCCTGCGGGAGCAAGAACCCGCTAAGGGTCATCCCGGATCAGCGGCATACTCATGCACCGGGGGCCGCCCCGGCCCCGGCTCAGCTCGGCGCTGGGAATGGCGTGGATGCGGATGCCTGCTTCTTCCAAGGAGCGGTTGGTGACGTGGTTCCGGGTGTAGACCACCACCTCGCCGGGGGCAATGGCGAGGGTGTTGCTGCCGTCGCTCCACTGCTCCCGGGCTGCGTCGATGACGCTGCCCTGCCCGCAGGGAATCAGCGTCACCTGACTAAGCCCCAGGTGCTCCTTGAGAATATCCTCCAGCCGCCCGGTCTCCTGACGGATCTGCATCTGCTGGTTTTCACCCAGCTCCATGACGAACACGGTGATGTCGCTGAGAATGTTGGGATGGACGGTGAACTTGTCCCGGTCCACCATGGTGAACACGGTATCCAGATGCATGAAGGAGCGGCTCTTGGGAATGTTGAAGGCCAGAACTTTTTGGAAAGTCTTGCTTTGTGAGAGCACCGTCTGGGCCAGTTGGTCGATAGAATCCCCCTCCGTCCGCTGGGAGATGCCAACCGCCAACACCTGAGGGGACAGCACCAGAATATCGCCGCCCTCCAAAGAGGAAGATGCACTGCGGTCATACCAGCGAGGTGCGTTCTGGTACCAGGGGTTATGCTCAAAGATGAACCGGCCGAACAGGGTCTCCCGGTTTCGGGTAACGGTGTGCATTTTGTGAATGGATACGCCGGTGCCGATGGTGGCGAAGGGGTCGCGGGTGAAGTAGAGGTTGGGCATGGGATCTACGGCAAAGGGATAGCCCTCCTCAAGACCGGACAGGTGGTCGCTGAGACGGCCCCCCTGCTTTCGCAGGTCACTGCGGCGGATGCCCGCCATCATGGCAGACACCATGGCACGGTCATCCAGTTCGGAGAGATATTCTGCTACGGCCTTCCCTGCGGCCTCATCCGGCAGATCGGCCTCCTTTAAGAATTGTGTTACCAGTTCCTGCCGTACCTCCGGTGAAGTCAGAGAGTTGACCACCAGATCGATCAGGTAGACCACCTCCACCCCGGCGTCCCGGAGGCATTGGGCGAAGGCGTCATGCTCGGCTTGGGCCTCCTTCAGATAGGGAATATCGTCAAATAACAGCCGTTCCAGATATTCCGGCATGAGGTTTTCCAGCTCCTGACCGGGCCGGTGCAGCAGAACCTTCCGCAGCCGCCCGATCTCGGAGGTATTATGGATGCCTGTTTCCATAGGCTCACTCCTTTTTCCAGTTGGTAGTGTTAGGATTTCAGGTTTTTGCGATTTTATCCGCAAAAAGATTGCGGCCCGGCAAAAAACGGGGTATGATAGCGAAAAAGGATGTGATAGATGTGAGACGCTGCGTGATCATCGGCGGTGCGGAGATCCGGACCTATGACCGGGTGCGGCAATATTTCCGGCCTGACGATTTTTTCATTTATTGTGACTGCGGCCTGCGACATCAGAAGGCGCTGGGAGCGGAGCCGGATCTGATCGTGGGGGACTTCGATTCCCATGAAAAGCCGGAGACTGACCGGGAGACTATCGTTCTGCCGGTGAAGAAGGATGATACGGACACGGTGTTTGCGGCCAAGGAGGCCATGCGCCGGGGGTTCGACGAATTTTTACTGGTAGGCGTTTCCGGCGGGCGTCTGGATCATACGCTGGTAAATGTCTACCTGTTGGTGATGCTGCGGGAACGGGGAAAACGGGCTCTGCTGGTGGATGACTATTCGGAGATGGAGCTGGTGGGGGCGGAGCCGGTGGAGATTCCGGAGCGGTTTCCCTTCTACTCTCTGGTGAATATCACCGGCACCGCCCGGGGCATCACGGAGACCGGCTGCAAGTTCCCGCTGGACAACGGGGAAATTCATTGCGGCTACCAGTACGGTACCAGCAATGAGGTGCTGCCGGGACAGACCGCTGTGGTCTCCGTGAAGGAGGGACTGCTGTTGCTCATCAAGGATTTCCCGGAGGTGCAGCGCGGCTGATCGTATTCACACCATATGTAAGAAAACAGGCTGAAAGCGTCGCTTTCAGCCTGTTTTGCTTGCCGCTCCCGATGCGGCATAGTTCTTAATTCATGTTTGCTTTACCACTGGAGACCAAGGGGCCAACTCCAACCGGATAAACCAGCCCTGACCGTGATTACAGACGGGGCACTGCTTCGGGGCCTCCAGACTGTTTTGGGTGTGGCCGCAGTTCAGACACATCCAGCCGGTCTCTATCTGCGAGACGAACAGAGCCCCACTTTCCAGCTGGTCTGCCAGCAGGCCGAAACGCTCGCCGTGGAGTTGTTCAATGGCGGCAATCTGCCGGAAGGAGGCGGCGGCCTCCGGGAAGCCCTCCTGGGTCGCGATGGCGGCGAAGGAGGGGTATACGGAACCATGCTCCTCGTGCTCGTTGTGCTGGGCGGCGCGCAGCAGCTCCAAAACACGGTTGGTGCCCTCAATGGGGTAAGCGCCGTAGATAGGCAGATTTTGACCGTTCAGGGCTTGCAGATGGTCCCAGAAAACCTTGGCGTGGGCCTGTTCCTGCTTGGCTGTGGCTTGGAAGATAAAGGCCATCGCCTGTAATTCCTGCTTTTGGCAGAGGTTGGCGGCAAAGTCATAGCGGTTCCGGGCCTGACTTTCTCCGGCAAAGGCGCGGAGAAGATTTTTGGCGGTCTCACTGTCCTGAAAGGGGATGGACATGGCGGTTCCTCCTTTATAAAAACGGATGTCCGCAGTATGTCCCAAAACGGAGCGAAGAATACAAATATATAAAAAAAGACCTGCCATTTGGCAGGACGGGTCTTTCTTCGATCATATTTCTTTTAATTGGTCTATCTTTGGAGACGGTTTATTCCGCGTGAGAGCAGATCATACCGCCCGCCACAGCCAGCATAGAGACCGTAAACAGAATTGCCATGGTGTGTACCTCCTTCTTTCTGATTTCCACGCTACTATACGCCAGGTAATCGTTTTTGTCAACAAATTTTTTAAAGTTTTTATAGTCAAATTGCACAAATGTTTCGTCAAAACAAATAAAAACAGGAGATGCGTTTTAGACACATCTCCTGTTCGGCTTTACCCCTTCAGAATGTCGGTATTCCGGTACTGAATGGCCTCTGACAAATGCTCCACGCCGATATGCTCCGCACCGTCCAGATCCGCAATGGTCCGGGCCACCCGCAGTACCCGGTCATGGCTCCGGGCAGTGAGACCCATGCGCTCAAAGGCGGACTTCATCAGCGCGTCGCACCGGGAATCCAGCTCGCAGAACCGGCCCACCATAGGGGGCGTCATCTGGGCGTTGCAGGGGATACCGGTGCCCTCAAACCGCCTGGACTGGATGGCCCGGGCGGCGTCCACCCGCTCCTTGACCTGAGCGGAGGATTCCGGCTTGGACTTTCGCCGCATGGCCTCGTATTCCACAGAGGGGACATTTACATGGAGGTCGATCCGGTCCAGCAGAGGACCGGAGATCTTCTGGACGTACTTCTCCACCTCTTTGTCCGAGCAGATGCACTTCCCGGAGGGGTGGCCCCGCCAGCCGCACTTGCAGGGATTCATGGCGCACACCAGCTGGAATTGGGCGGGGAGCCGCAGGGTGCCGCCTGCCCGTGCCACGGTGACGATGCCGTCCTCCAAGGGTTGACGGAGAGCCTCCAGCACGTCCCGGTGAAATTCCGGCAGCTCGTCCAAAAACAGCACGCCGTTGTGGGCCAGAGAGATCTCGCCGGGCCGCATCAACGGCCCACCGCCGGCCAGAGCGGCGGCGGAGGTGGTGTGGTGAGGGGAGCGGAAGGGCCGCTGGGTCAGCAGAGGGTGGCGGGGGTCCGTCAGCCCCGCCACGGACCAGATGCCGGAGGTCTCCAGCGCTTCGGGACGGCTCAGCTCCGGCAGGATAGAGGGCAGCCGCTTGGCCAGCATGGATTTGCCCGCTCCGGGGGAGCCAATCAGCAAAAGATTATGTCCACCTGCCGCGGCGATCTCCAGTGCCCGCTTTACATGCTCCTGTCCCATCACGTCCTGCAAGTCCGGCAGGCCGGTTTCCTCCGGCTCCGGTACCCAGACCGGGGTAGGGGAGAGGAGGGTTTCATTTTTTAAATGGGACACCAGTGCGCCCACGTCCGGAACACCGTAGACGGTCAAGCCCTCCGCCAGCGTTGCTTCGGCAGCGTTGTCCGCCGGGACGTACAGCGTCCGGATACCTGCCTCCCGGGCGGCCAGCGCCATGGGCAATACACCGCTGACGCCCCGCAGAGCACCGGTGAGACTTAGTTCACCGATAAAGGCGGCGTCCTTGGGCGGGGTAGGTAAATCTCCGTCCGCCGCCAGCAGCCCTACGAAGATGGGCAGGTCGTAGACAGTACCCGCCTTTTTCGTACCGGCGGGGGCCAGATTGACGGTGATGCGGCTGACGGGAAATTTTGCTCCGCAGTTTTTCACCGCCGCCCGGACCCGCTCCCGGGCCTCCCGGACGGCGGCGTCCGGAAGTCCCACGATGTCGAAGGCGGGCAGACCGCCGGAGAGAAAACACTCGGCTGTGACCTCATAGCCGGCAATACCGTTGAGGCCCAGAGAACGCACAGTGGTGACCATAGCGGCACCTCCTGAAAAAAGTTAAAATTTTGTTTACATTTTTCTGATTAAAGAAATTGTACCACACTACGTGATTTTTGGGAACCCAAAGGGCGGCAAAGTTAAAAAATAAACATATTTTTCCAAAAAAGAACAAGAAAACCGATTAAGTTTCAAAATTTGAGCTTTTCTGTTTACAAATTGTAGAGGAAGTGCTACAATTACGGCGAATGGCGTTTGAGAAGAGAGAGCCCAAATGCCAAAAACCGGTGAGAGCCGTTCTGCAGACGGTATCCACCGACAGGAGGTAAGAGTTTATGGTAAGAAAATTCAAGTCCATGGACGGTAACAACGCGGCTGCGTATGTCAGCTACGCCTTTACCGAAGTGGCGGGTATCTACCCCATCACCCCGTCTTCTCCCATGGCAGACTATGTGGACCAGTGGGCAGCCAACGGTCAGAAGAACATCTTCGGCACCACCGTCAAGGTGTGCGAGATGCAGTCTGAGGCCGGCGCTTCCGGTACCGTCCACGGTTCTCTGGCAGCCGGCGCGCTGACCACCACCTACACGGCCTCTCAGGGCCTGCTGCTGATGATCCCCAATATGTACAAGATCGCCGGCGAGCTGCTGCCCTGCGTGTTCCACGTGTCCGCCCGTACCGTGGCCAGCCACGCTCTGAACATCTTCGGCGATCATTCCGACGTGATGGCCTGCCGTCAGACCGGCTTCGCCATGCTGTGCGAGAATGACGTTCAGGAGATCATGGATCTGGCTCCCGTGGCCCATCTGGCCGCCATCGAGGGCCGCGTTCCCTTCATCAACTTCTTCGACGGCTTCCGTACCTCTCACGAGATCCAGAAGGTCGCCGTGTGGGATTACGAGGACCTGAAGGAAATGTGCGATATGGACGCTGTTGACGCGTTCCGCAAGCACTCCCTGAACCCCGAGCGTCCCATGATGCGCGGTTCTCATGAGAACGGCGATATTTTCTTCCAGCACCGTGAAGCCTGCAACAAGTACTACGAGGATCTCCCCGAGGTCGTCGAGAAGTACATGGGCAAGATCAACGAGAAGCTGGGCACCAACTATCAGCTCTTCAACTACTATGGCGCTCCCGACGCTGACCGCGTCATCATCGCTATGGGTTCCATCTGCAACGTGGCAGAGGAAGTCATCGACTACATGAACGCTCACGGCGAGAAGGTCGGCATGGTGAAGGTCCACCTGTATCGTCCCTTCCGGGCCGATAAGCTGCTGGCCGCCATCCCCGCCACCTGCAAGGCTCTGGCCGTTCTGGACCGCACCAAGGAGCCCGGCTCCGAGGGCGAGCCTCTCTATAAGGATGTTGTCACCGCTCTGGCCAACGCCAACCGCTTCAATGACATGAAGGTCATCGGCGGCCGTTACGGTCTGGGCAGCAAGGATACGCCTCCTGCCTCCGTCTTCGCCGTGTATGACGAGCTGAAGAAGGACGCTCCCAAGCACGAGTTCACTCTGGGCATCGTGGATGACGTCACCCACCTGTCTCTGGAGGAGAAGGCCGTTCCCGGCGTTGCTCCTGCCGGCACCATCGAGTGCAAGTTCTGGGGTCTGGGCGGCGACGGTACCGTTGGCGCCAACAAGAACTCCACCAAGATCATCGGCGACCATACCGACAAGTACATCCAGGCCTACTTCCAGTATGACTCCAAGAAGACCGGCGGCGTCACCGTCAGCCATCTGCGCTTCGGCGATCAGCCCATCAAGTCTTCTTACTATATCAACAAGGCTGACTTCGTGGCCTGCCACGTGCCTGCCTACATCACCAAGCATTTCCCCATCGTCCGCGATGTGAAGCCCGGCGGTGTGTTCCTGATCAACTGCCAGTGGGATGACGCGGAGCTCAGCCACCATCTGGATGCCGCTTCCAAGCGCTACATCGCCAAGAACAACATCCAGGTCTACACCATCAACGCCATCGACCTGGCCAAGCAGATCGGCATGGGCAAGCGTACCAACACCATTCTGCAGTCCGCCTTCTTCTCTCTGGCAAAGGTTCTGCCTGAGACCGAGGCCCTGCAGTACATGAAGGACGCCGCCACCCACTCCTACCTGAAGAAGGGCCAGGACGTTGTGGACATGAACCACAAGGCCATCGATCTGGGCGCTACCGCTTACAAGAAGTTCGACGTGCCCGCCGATTGGGCTGACGCCAAGGACGAGACTGTGACCACCAAGCTCACCGGCCGCGAGGGCGTTGTGAAGCAGGTGGAGGACATCATGTTCCCCGTGGGCCGTATGGACGGCGACAGCCTGCCTGTTTCCGCCTTCCTGCCTCATGTGGACGGTCAGTTCGAGCAGGGCGCTGCCGCTTATGAGAAGCGCGGCGTGTCCGTCTCCGTTCCTACTTGGGACGCTTCCAAGTGCATCCAGTGCAACAACTGCGCATATGTCTGCCCCCATGCTACCATCCGTCCCTTCGCTCTGACTGAGGAGGAGGCCGCCAAGGCTCCCGCCGCTGCCAAGATCGTGGACGTGAAGGCTGGCAAGGGCAAGGGTGTTTACAAGTACACCATGGCCGTGTCTCCTCTGGACTGCATGGGCTGCGGCGTGTGCGTGGGCGTCTGCCCCGTGGGTGCCCTGACCATGGTTGGCCAGGAAGAGGAAGCCGCACAGCAGGATGTGTTCGACTACTGCGTGGCCGAGGTCGCTCCCAAGGCCGACATGCAGGACAACACCGTCAAGGGCAGCCAGTTCAAGCAGCCCTATCTGGAGTTCTCCGGCTCCTGCGCCGGCTGCGCCGAGACCAGCTATGCCCGTCTCGTTACCCAGCTCTTCGGTGACCGGATGTACATCTCCAACGCCACCGGCTGCTCCTCCATCTGGGGCGGTCCTGCCGCAACTTCTCCCTACTGCACCGATAAGAACGGCCACGGTCCCGCATGGGCCAACTCCCTGTTCGAGGATAACGCTGAGCACGGCCTTGGCATGTATCTGGGCCAGGAGGCCACCCGCAACCGTCTGGCTGACCTGACCCGTCAGCTGATCGCTGTGGAGTATGCCGACGAGGCCATTAAGGCTGCCGGCCAGAAGTGGCTGGATACCATGGAGGACGGCGCCGCTAACAAGAGCGCTTCCGCCGAGTTCATCGCTGCCATGGAGAACATTGTCTCCGCCCGCGGCGATTGTGACTGCGACGCCTGCAAGCTGGCTCGCGAGATCCTGAAGGACAAGGAATATCTGGAGAAGAAGTCCGTCTGGATCTTCGGCGGTGACGGCTGGGCCTACGACATCGGCTTCGGCGGCGTGGATCACGTTCTGGCTTCCGGCAAGGACGTCAACGTCTTCGTCTTCGATACCGAGGTCTACTCCAACACCGGCGGTCAGGCTTCCAAGTCCTCCAACATCGGTCAGGTGGCGCAGTTCGCCGCTGCCGGTAAGGAGACCAAGAAGAAGTCTCTGGCTGAGATTGCCATGAGCTACGGCTATGTGTATGTGGCTCAGGTGGCTATGGGTGCTAACCCCGCTCAGACCCTCAAGGCCATTCAGGAGGCTGAGGCCTATCATGGTCCCTCCCTCATCATCGGCTATGCTCCCTGCGAGATGCACAGCATCAAGGGCGGCATGACCAACTGCCAGGCTGAGATGAAGAAGGCCGTCGAGTGCGGCTACTGGAACCTGTTCCGCTTCAACCCCGCTGCTGAGACCGACAAGTTCATTGTGGATTCCAAGGAGCCCAAGGAAGAGGGCTACCGCGCCTTCCTGATGAACGAGGCCCGTTACAGCCGCCTGACCCGCGAGTTCCCCGACCGCGCCGAGACTCTGTTCAAGCGCAACGAGGAGGTCGCCATGGATCGCTATCAGCACCTGCTGAAGCTGAAGGCCATGTACGACGAGAAGTAATTCTCATCCGACAGATCGAAAAGGAGCACGGCATGAGTCGTGCTCCTTTTTTGCGTTGACACCTTCGACAAAATGGGATACAATAAACTGCGGCTATGACGAGGCTGAAAGCCCTTGCTGTGCCGCGAAAAGTATGAGATCTATGCCCCGGTAGCTCAGCTGGATAGAGCGAACGCCTCCTAAAAATCGAATCGTTCGAATCCTGGAGCCCTGCAAAATTGAATATTTTCTGTATAAGCCCCCGTAGCTCAGTTGGATAGAGCGGTCGCCTCCTAAGCGACAGGCCACTGGTTCGAACCCAGCCGGGGGTGCCAAAAATGACCGCTGTAAGCCGTTTTTCGATGGTTTGCAGCGGTTTTTTGTTATCTTTTTTTCAGAGCATTCTTGCTACTCTACCGGAACGATTTTATACATTTTCCGCTGTATGCCTGCTAATTGGCTTCGAACTATTTTTCCGGCCTTGCTAATAAAAAACGCCGATTTGCTAATACGATTTTTCAGCCCTATTTTTCAGATGGGGCCGACGCCAGCAATGCAGCCAGTGTGTTGGCCAGTTCCGGCGACTTGCGAAGCTGTTCTACCAGGGCCTCCAAATCCAATGTGGCGGGCGCCGGTTCCTTTGGTTCCTCCGGGGCACGAACCGAACGCAGGTCAGGATTGGCATAGAAGGCGCTCTCAAACTTCTGGGCGTTGATCTTGCGGTCCTCGTCCAGAATGTGCGCATACACGCTGGTGATCATGTCGATCTGGGCGTGTCCGGTATCGCCCTGGGTGGCCTTCAGGTCGCCGTGGTTGAGCTTCAGCTTATAGGTGGTACTGGAATGGCGCAGGGAGTGAAAGACCACTTTGGGAAGCCCTGCTTTCTCCCGCAGCTTCTCAAACGACTTCAGGATGATACGGTCCTCACAGGGGCGGCCATTGGCCAGCGCCACCACCAGGTCGTAGTCCTGATACTCGTCACGGAGCAGTGCTCGCAGCTCGTCCTGCGCGGATTTCCATTCCCGCAGGATATAAGCCAGAGTCTTGGGCAGCCACACCTTGCGGATACTGGAATCGGTCTTGGGCTTCTTTAAAATGATTCTGGTGCTGGTGTTGGGAAACAGAGGCGTGAACACATGGTAGATGTCCTTTTGCCCCAGCATCTCAATGGCCCGCTTGGAGGCCCGCGCCAGCTCCTTGTCGATGTAGACATAGGCGTTGTCATCGGCAATATCTTCATCGGAGATGTGGACATTGCTCCAGGTCAGCCCCAGAATCTCACCCATGCGCAGCGAACAGGCAAAGGCCAGGTTCATTGCTACATAGAGCTTGCTGTCCGTACACTGATCCAGGGCGGTGCGGATCATATCGGCGGTCCAGATGTCCCGCTTCTTGTATTCCACTTTGGGCAGCACCACATTGTCAAAGGGGTTCTTGGCAACCAGCTCCCACCGAACCGCCTGCTTGAAGGCACAGCGGAGAAGTTTGATGATCTTCTCGATGGTAGCGTTGGTGACAAACTCCGTTTTGGCGTGGTGTGTCCCGGTGTTCACCGCAGGGGTTTTCTGCAAAGTCTGGATGTACTTGTCCACCACCCGCGTGGTGATGTCCTGCACTTTCATATCCCCGATGATGGGGTTGATGTAGTTGGCTATCAGCGAGTTTTGGCTGTCATACATGGACACCCCCCACCGCTTTTCGCCGTAGAGGGAAACGAAGTCGGACAGGAACTCCGCAATATTCTGATTGGTGGGCGGAAGGAAGGAGTTGGAGCTTTTCTGACTCTCGATCTCCGCCTTGCGCTTCAATGCCTCCTGATAGGAAGTGCGGGTTTCCCATTTCTGCTTGGTCTCGCCATTCTCGTCCACATAGGTATAAACAATAGAATAGTTTTTCTTTCTCTTGATGATGGATGCCATAACGAACCTTCCTTTCTTGTGTCACAGATCAAGCGGCTCCAGCCACTTGTCAAACGACCGCTTGGGAATTCGTATGGCGTTACCAATTCGTACGCTTTTGAAAAGGCCCTCCTGCACAAGACGGTATGCCTGTGTCCGGCTGACACCTAATATACGGGCAACATCGTTGACCGTATAGGTGCGGCACTCGAAAGGCCTTTTCTCCGTACCGTTCTGAATTTCTGACACAGCAGCCTCCTTTCCAGTCAGAAACGGCACGCAAAAGGGTGTTCATTCATAACTTCCACCCTCATTGTACCGCGCCGTTTCGGGTTTGTCTGCTGCTAATAGAAAGTTTACGAATTATCCGTAAACAGAAAAGCAGAAGATTTATCTGAAAATAAAAGAGGCAAAAAACGGATGGCTGCCGGCAAGCAGCTCCACGGGAATCTCACCCCGGCCCATGCTGATGGGTGCGCCGCGCAATGCTTTGAGGGCGTTCAACGCGGGAGTCTCATTATCCTGTCTGTGCATCCTCGCCCACAGGCTGCCACACCTGTTTCGCGGCCTGGTTTTGTCGCTCACCTGTTTGGTAGGGGTCCCGTCCTGCGGACTTGCAACAGGGTCTTGGCGCACCGGCCGACCGGCTCCACACAGGCAGATCGTATCCGTCTGCCTTATGCTGCCCGAAGGCTTTCTTTGTCAAGGTGGGTTCAGTCCCCGGCATTGGCAAAAGAGGAAAGGGTAAGCCGATTGCATTCTGCCAGGACTGAAAGGATTAGGCGCGCATCACGGCCCGGATCAGTCGGATTTCCAGACAGCGCTTCATGTGGGTATCCACGCACACATGAGGCGTTCCGTCCTTGTCATAGAGGGTACGGGTACACAGGCGGCTCATATAGTCGTCGTAGTACCGTAGCACTTGCTCCATGGCCTCGCTGTCACCACTGGAGGCCGCGTGGATCACCCAAACGGGCGGCAGGTCCTTTCCCTTGTGGATGGGCTCTGTCATCTTCCTCAGCCTCCTTTCGGCATCAGCGCCGACAATGCTTCGCGCAGTTCCTGCAGCGCCCTCGTCCGGTGCCGCTGAACGGCGCTCCGGGACATCCCAACGAGATTGCCGATCTCACCGTCTGCCAGGTCCAGAGTGCAGTGCAAAATCAAAATGCTCTGCTCCGTCTGCGGCAAAGCGGAGAAAGCCTCGGCCACAAGCTCGTTGTCGATATGTAGATCGTAGCCGTGCGACGAGAACACAATGCTGTCGCTGGGGTAACAATCTACGACGCAGAGCTTGTCCAGTTCCGTCTGGGACAAGTCGCTAAAGAAGGCTTCACGCTCTCTTTGGCGTTTCATGTTCCGCAGGTAGGCTCTGGCCTCGTTTCGCAATACCTTCTTGCAAAAAGCATCGAACCGGCATTGCTCGCCATAGTCGCGGGGGTTAGATTCCATCAGTTTCACCCCCTTTCCATGGGGGATCAGGTGGTTCTCTCCCTTTCCGCTACTACCAATCCTGCAAGAGCGTGTTCTGCCCGCTAAACGCCTCCTTTTGGAAGAAAATTTGAGAAAATCAACGGCCAGCCAGCCCGACCGCAGGAAACGACAAAAAGCGCCCGGCAGGTCACAGACCCACCGGACGCAATAGCGAGTAATATGAAGTTTATTTACATGGTATAGTTCATATTCGTGGCCGAACCTCTCCGCCGACTGGAACGGGCTTTTTTTGAGCTATTAGGTGGGTGAAAAATGAAAAAGGACACAGCGATACCTCCTCGATACCGCCGTATCCTTAAAAAAGGGCGACTTTAATACACCCCCTGCATTCTCATTTTTTCAAACAGAATACAGCGGTCTTGATTTCTTGTTTTCAAAACCGCCGCATTCCGTCAGCGGTTTGCGCCGCCAGGAATCAATTCTTTTCGAAGTTTACAAAAAACCTTGAGGATGCCAGACCAATCACACATACCAGTAATCCACTGGGGATCAACACCCAATAGGGACTATCTGAAAACCAATCAAACAGCGCCCCATAGATGATCTGTCCTGCAGGCTGGGCACACATGGCAAGAGTGAATACATAAGACATGATCTTCCCCATCAAATGTTCGGGAGTTCGAGCCTGAATGACGGAGATTGCATAGGTAGAAAACAGACTGCACCCAAATTGCCCAAGGCTGAACATGACAAGGAGAATGATGTAAATACCGAGAGGCCCTACAGGTAAGAAAAAAGCAATTCCCGTTGGAATGAGGCTAAGGCCAAGTCCCATAAAGACAAAGGCCAGCCAGCGCAAACGGAATTTCTGCGCTGTAATTCCCACAAAGAGGCTGCCCAGCACGGCGGCTACACCCATAACACTTTCCGCTGCTCCGTAATGCTCTGCCGAGAGTCCAAGAACAGTTCGCACCAAGTAAGGAAAGCCGACCACCACCGTACCGGCTACAAACAAGCTGGCCAGGGCTGCAAGCAGGAGCAATTTGAGGATACCCGGCTGCTCCCGGCGCAGGAAGTGAATGCTGACGGAGAAGTCCTCTCTAATGATCTCCCGGACGCTCATAGTGACTTCCGCCTTCCGATAGTCCAGGCGAATGAAGCACTCCAGAATAGCGGTGAGGAAAAAGCAGGCCACCGTTCCCCAGAGGACCGGAGTAAGTCCAAAAGCAGCGTAAACTAGGCTGCCCAGAAATGGGGTGATAAGACCGGCGATGGCCTGTACTTGATTTACCGCCGCATTTCCTTTCATCAAATTATCTCCAGAGAGCATCTGGGGGATGCAGGCCTGTACTGTGGGAGACTCAAAAGCAGCCAGGACAGACAGGATCACCAACAATGCGCCGATGACCCAGATATCATGTCCAAAGGGCAGCACCAATCCGGCAACCAGCACGGTGCATCCAGAGAGAGTGTCCAGCCCTACCATGATGTTACGCCGGTTGGCTCGATCCGCCAGAATACCGCCAAAGGGGGACAACAGGATGGTAGGAAGCATGGCTACTGCCAGCAATGTCGCAAAAATGGACGCCGAGCCGGTCTGCTCCAGCACATACATAGAAAGTGCAAACTTTAGAGTATAGTTGCCAATCAGGGAACTGACCTGCCCCAGAATCAGAAAAGTAAAATTGCGGGTGAATAGTTTGTCTCTCATTTTTCTGTCCTCCGGAAACAGATTGCAATCAACATATCGGCTGCCAGACCAACGACACTTAGCCCCGCACACCACGCCGCGGCAGTTCGGTTTCCACGATCCGCCAGACGCCCAGCAATCAGTAGTAATCCGACTTCAGCAGCCAGGGATGTCCCTCTGGATACACAGCGAAATAAGCGGCTGCGATTCCACACACGATTTACGGTTTTGTCCAGATGATCTGCTGCGGTCTCCAACCGTCGTTCAAAGTTTGCAGTTGCCCTTTCAACCTTCTGGTCAAATTCTCGTTCTGTCATGTCTCATACCTCCATGTTATTTACTTGTCTCAGTAGATTTTTGATTGCCAAAGTTGCAAGGATGCCCGTCACACCAAGAACGGCTCCCATCATTGGCAAGAATGCCAGTGCTGAGCTGATAATCTGACACACAATGGTTGCCAGAACGACCGATGCCACAATGGTCACTGGAACCGACTTTTTGCGGAATCCAAACCACAGAGCAATCACCCCCATCAGCCCCGCCAGAACGGAACAGCAGAACAGGAAGCCCAGTGATTGCAGAACCACTTTGATTGTCAGATGGTCAGAACAGATGGGAAACAGTGATTCTGTTAGAAAGAACACAGCCTGGACCACCGCTCCGCACAGGAGCATCCCGCCAGCGGTATAGGCAAACACCAGCATCAGCTTTGCGCACAGCACCTTTTTCCGGCTGATTGGATAGCTCAACAGCAGAATTGCGCGTTTCCCACTGTATTCCTCCACCACAAACCGGGAGGCCATGACTGCCGACAGAATCAAAAAAATCGCCATACAGACCAAACAGGTTATCCCCATCAGGAAGGGATACTGGGAGAACAATTCCGCATCCGGCTCGGTGGGGTCCATATAGGGGATGGCGGCCATCAGGTACTGGAAGCCCAGCATCGCTATTCCGCAAATCAGGACTGCGATATGGTAAGAGCGCAGGCGATTCCGTTTTAATTCCAATGCGATCAGTTTATGCATGGTCGCCACCTCCCTGGATCAGCGAAATCAAATAGTCCTCCAGATCGGAAGGATGCTGCTTACAGAGACCTGCCATCTCCGCTTCTCGTGCGATTATTCCGCTTGCAATAACACCAACATGATCCGCAATCTGCTCGATCTCAGACAGAATGTGACTGGACATCAGAATGGTCATTCCTTCCTCCTGAACCAAGCGGCGAAACAAAATACGCATCTCCTTCATTCCCACAGGGTCCAGACCGTTGACCGGTTCATCCAGGATCAACACTTCGGGCCGATGGATGATGGCTCGCGCAATGGCCAAACGCTGCCGCATACCCAGGGAGAAGGTAGACACCGGCTGACTCCTTGTACCGGGCAGCCCCACACGGCAGAGCGTTGGTTCCACATCGGTATCCTCGATTCCCATGTAAGCCAAATGGAGGCGTAGATTATCCGCAGCCGACAGATGCTCATAAAATATTGGCGTTTCAATCAGACTTCCGGTGCGTCGAAGGATTGCCTCGTTATCCCGCACACTGTCCAGTCCCAGCACACTGGCGGTTCCGGCAGATGGTTTTAACAACCCCAGCAACAGTTTGAGCACAGTTGTTTTTCCTGCTCCGTTGCGCCCCAGGAAACCGTAAATGCTGCCCCGCTCTACGGAAAAGGTACAGTTCCGGATTACTTCTTTTCCCGAAAAGGTTTTTGTCAGGTTGTTTGCAGAGATTACAATTTGGCCCATGTTATACTCCTTTCATACCTTCGAGCGGTATGTATCCTAGTAAAAAATTTGCCGCAGTGATTGACTGCGGTATTTACAATATAATACCTTCTGAATGAATGTATATGTCCAAAATAAAATTGCCGCGAGGCAATTTTATTTCAGGTCGGGGATTTGCTCAAAGAACTCGTCCACCAGTCGCTGAATGGTATCGTCAAACAGAGGCACGCCCATCTTCTCCATCATCTCCCCGATAAAGGAGAATTTCCGCCGCATCTCCTCTTTGGTGGCCGGAAACACAGATGGCAGCAGCCACAGGCTGGTGAGCAGCGGCAGCAGTTCAGCAATCTCCTTGGCATACTCTGTGTGGATGGAACCGTCCCGGTTCCCCTCCTCGATGAGTTCCAGAAAATACGGGGTGAGAATCCGGCGGTTGGCATCGATCATTCCGACCAATACTCTGGGATTGTGATTCATTGGAATGGACTGTGCTGTCATATTGGTACGGGCTGTGTCTGCCTGATTCAGTCGGACTACTTCACGCAGCTTTTGGAGCCCGTTCAGATCGGCACGATCTTTCACTGCCTCGAAGGGGTTATTTTCAAAAAACATACGGTCACTCACCGCATCCATGATTTCCTCTTTGGACTTAAAGTGGTGGTACACCGCACCTTTCGTAAGGCCGCCCAGCTCGTTCACAATGTCCTGGATGGTGGTGTTCTCGTAGCCCTTTTCTAAAAAGAGGCGCTGAGCTACATCTAAAATCCGCTCCTCCGTGACTTCTGGGTATTTGTTCCGTGCCATCCGCCACGCTCCCCCCTAAACATTCTCTAAGTATGTATCTATTATACGGACTTGAATTAGCATTGTCAAGAAAGATACCGCCGGTATTTTTTAAAAATATGAATTATAAAGTTTAATATAAAGGCATATCAGAACATTCCAGGGGCAGAGTATGAATAATACAATGCAAGTGGGTGATGTAATATGGCTAAAGTCGAGGACTGCCCCGGCTTTGAAACTTTTGGTGCAGATGTGAAGGCTGCCCGTAAAGCAAAGCATTTGACGCGTAAGACGCTGGCTGAAATGGTCGGAATTGAATGGCGCTATCTTGCCAATATCGAAAACAAAGGCACGATCCCCAGCTTGCCGGTTATCATACAGCTTATCAAAGTGTGCGGACTTCCCGTAGAACGGTACTTCAATCCAGAGGTCATGCGGGAGGAAAGCGCACAGAGACAGCGTATCAGCCACAAACTGAAACTCTGTCCGGAGCAGTATTTAACCGTCATCGAAGGTGCGCTTGACGGGGCGCTGAAAACTGAAAAACCAGCAGATAAAACGGAGGGTGTGTGAGCATCCTCTGTTTTCGTTTCTCCAGGGCGGCTCTGCCGCCCTTTTCTTTTTGGAAAAGTCGAGATTTTGCGGGTAGATAAAGGTGTTTCCGACATTGTATTTACAGGGGAAGGAGCGTAGAGCAAGCACAGCAAGTGAGTACCCACTTGCGATTTTTGACTTTAGGGAACCCTCTCCCTAAACCCCCAAAATGCTTGTTGGGAACATCCCAAACCCTAATACGAAAAGAGGCGAGATACCACCATGGCAAACAGGAAACGGAACATCCAGGTGAAGTTCTATGTCACCGCCGAGGAAAAGGAGCTGATGGAACAGAAGATGGCCCAACTCAAGACCAAGCGGATCGGCGCCTACCTGCGGAAGATGGCGATAGACGGGTATATCATCTATGTGGACACTAGGGACATTAAGGAGATGAACAAGCTCCTGTCCGCCATTGGCCGGAACATCAATCAGATCGCTAAGCGAGTCAACGCCGGAGGCTCCACCTATCAGGCCGACATGGAAGAAATCCGGGAAAGGCTGGATCAGATATGGCAGTTACAAAGACGCATCCTATTAAGTCAACGCTGAAAGCAGCCATTGACTATATCTGCAATCCCGATAAGACGGACGGGAAGCTGCTGGTATCTTCCTTCGGCTGCGTTGCCGAGACCGCAGACATTGAATTTGAATGGACACGCCGCCATTCCATCGACAAGGGCACACACCTGGGCCGCCACCTGATCCAAGCCTTTGAGCCTGGGGAGGTCTCCGCCGAGGAAGCCCATGAGATTGGGATGCAGCTGGCTAAAGAAATATTGGGTGGCAAGTACGAGTTTGTACTTACCACCCATATTGACAAGGGACATATTCACAACCATCTGATTTTCAATGCGGTCAGTTTCACCGACCACAAGCACTACCATTCCAACAAGCGCAGCTATCACGAGATACGCCGGGTCAGTGATCGACTGTGCCGAGAACACGGCCTGTCTGTCATCGTCCCCGGCCGGGACAAAGGCAAGAGCTACATTGAGCATCAGGCCGCACAGAACGGCACCAGCTACAAGGCAAAGCTGAAAGCCGCCATCGACCGGCTGATCCCCGTGTCCTCCAACCTGGAAGATTTACTTGCCCGGTTGCAGCGGGAAGGATACGAGATCAAGCGGGGAAAGTATATCTCCGCCAGGGCACCGGATCAGGAGCGGTTCACCCGGCTCAAAACCCTGGGCGCCGATTACACGGAAGAAGCCGTTTCCTCCCGCATTGCCGGAGGCCCCAGGCCCTCCAGACAGCCCCAACAGCGCAGCGGGAAGGTCAGCCTGCTCATTGACATTCAGAACAATATCAAGGCTCAGCAAAGCGCCGGATACCAGCGGTGGGCGACCATTGAGAATCTGAAACGGGCGGCCGCCACTATGAATTTTCTCACCGAACACGGCATCGACAGTTATGAGGAATTGGTGGAACGGTGCGACGCTATTGCCGCCGCCTCCATCCGTACTAGGGAGAGCCTGCGGGATACAGAACAGCAGATTACCGACCTTTCCATCCTGGGAAAGCAGATCGACACCTACCGCAAGTTGAAACCCGTCTATGACCGCTACAAGGCATCAAAGGACAAGGAAAAATTCCTGCGTGGCTTTGAGAGCGAGATCATCTTGTTCGAGGCGGCGGCCAGGGAAATCAAGAAGGTTGGACTTACCAAACTTCCTTCCGCCGAGAAGCTGAAAGTAGAGCTGGACGGACTCTCCGCCCACAAGACTGCCCTGCAAGCGGAACTTCGGAAGATACAGCGGGAGGAAAAGAAATATCATACCTTGCGAAAGAATGTAGTTATGCTCCTAACCTCAAAGCCTAAAAGCGAGATTTCAAGAGGATTAGAACTATAATAATTATATGAATTACGTATATTCCTTTGGGTATTAGACTTATTTAATACTGTTTTGGAATTCCCTGATTCAAAATAGACAGTAGTAGTCCATTCTCATTTTCACATTCAGTTTTCAGATTTCTTATGATTACCAATATCAACGGCCAAAACGGTATTCGCAAATCGGTTCATTTTTAAATGAGTACAAATATTTAAAACCACTGCTAGAACAAACAACACCATCAAAAACTTATTCGAAAACACAACAATAGATGAAAATACTACTGGAGATATTAAATAAAAGAAAGTAAATCCCAGAGTTTCAATATACAAATCCCGGCACATTAGATAATCTCTTTGCGTTTGCTGAACTTGACCTTTCTCCTGGTATTTAAGGTAAATTTTATACCACATCTTATTCTCAAACTTTTGGCGATCCTTCTTGTTATTCGGAAGGTTACAAATTATGTCAGAATATAAAGACGCGGCATCATATAATTGGAAGCGGTCATCTGATAACTTATTTTCTTTAATCCGAGTAAAAATGGTTTCTCCAGGCCTCGGAATAAATCCTAATCCAACCAGTTTGTCCTTTAATTTGCTGCCAATCAGACAATCCCACAGTAGTGTGGCACTGGATAGGACAGCGGATATTAGTACCGATTCCAATAAAAAAGAAATGGCTTCATATCGGCTTTGTTCTTCGGTTGCCATGGAAAAACTTAGTGCAGGAGTGCACCAAATCAAAAACAAAAAGCAAAGCATCAATGATAGATTCTTCATTTCTTGATTGCGGTAATCCTTCATTTCTACCTCTCCTGTTACTAAAGTTTGCAAATTTGAGATAGTAGAGATAATGCCTTAATGAGTGCTATGTTTTTAAATTAGTCCCAATCTTCTACTTTCTCACTAAAAGCGATTGGGGTAGTAGTCGTCCATCCAGAACGGCTAGTCATCCCGTTTTGATGTCGAACCGTATGTGTTCTCGCTTCGTAAACTTTTGCTCCCCTACGCATATAAGCATTAGTAACCATTTTTTGAGGATGATTAGTCCCTTTACCCACAGAAACAAACGCATATTTGGTAGGAGTAGTTCCCTTTACAATTTTTTTACCTAGCAATGCGTCTAATATTGACGGGCTAACATTGTGGCGTCCCCCGTGATGTGGAATCTGATGAACCTTTATTCTCCTTATGTCAATACCAGTTTTGCTTGCATAGTCTATGGATTGGCGAAGGGCACGGATGCCAGCATCGCCGGTTAGTAAAAACTGCTCCTCCACCATATCGCCCAGCAAAACAATTGACGCCTCATTTTCTGGAGATGTAGAAACTTTCTCTCTGAGCAATTCATTAGTCCAAGATTCCAATGTGGTCTTTGCTTCATTTAAAATACGGGTAAAAAAGCTATCTTGGGCTACAGAATTTTCGGACAGTGGGGTCTTGTTCGATTCTACTAGAAGACTCTTATAAAACTCTTTTGTTGGAGACAATATTTTTAATTGCTTATAAATTGTTGTCCCTTGAAATCCTTCATATATTGGAGTGTTATTTTTAAGTGCCTTTTCTTCCAGTGCACTTACATATGGATATGCTTGTTTAAGTCTGTTTTCGAGACTTGATTTAGTAATTCGACCATCTGTCACCTTATCAAAAATATCATCAATGTATAACCATGGCCTATTGACTATTAGGGCCCCTACATGAAAGTGGTCAAATAATTCACAAAGTCCTGAAGCATGATCTTGATCTGTATGCGAGCAAACAATAAAATCTATTGTGGGGTTTTTCGTATTTTGGAAATAATATTTGGTCAAATGACTAACAAGTGCGTTACCATATTTTTGCGTTCCGCCATCATAAACTCCAATTATATATCTACCTCTTTCTTTATCAAAAAAACGCATACAAATAGCATCCGCATCGCAAGAATCTTCATTTATACTAATAAACTCTAGTTCATAGTTCATGCTCAATTCTCCCTTTCGCATCTCATTAAGGATTAATATAAGCTAGACAAGCCGCAATACTTATAAGTTCAATTCTTACATTGTTTTTCTATTTAACTAAATACTACCTAGATGTTTGCAATGTAAAATCATACAAGCAAAATTATTTTTGTGAGGTGTATATTCTACATTATTTTCCATATTATATCACTTTTCACTTCCATACACAATGAAAGAGTTGCCGGTCTTAGAAATACTATGGCAAGCATAAGATTGAATCTGTTTCTATCTCACACTTAGCAAAAAAGAAGTGCCATCCTCGGACAAAATAACATCCGATGATGGCACTTCTTTTATTTAGCAACGGTAAAAATCCGGCGTTTTTCCTATGTAAAAACGCCCTGCTGCCCCACATAGGAAATCATACTGCCCTTACACGGAAAAGCCGCCACAGGCGGATTCTTCGCCCATTTTGAGCCCTAATTCCTGCACTTTTTGGAGCGGCGGGAACGATAGTGCGGACAGGACAACACCACCGTCCGGAAACTCTGCTTGCAGGGGTGAACGCATCCCTTACAGAGCTTGTTGTACTGGCGTCTGCCGTTTTCGCTCAGGAAGAACGACCATTCCAAACGCCATTTCTTGTTCCGGCTCATAAGTCGCCCAACTCCGGGGGCTTCTTCTGGGGGGCAGGCTTGTCCGGGGCTTTCCGCGACCCACATTCCCGTTTTGCGTCCTCCAGCCGCTCCCGGATGGAGGGCTTTTTCTCCGGCGTGGTCCTGCGCGCTTCGGCCTGGGCTTTCTCCAATTCCTCCCCACGGCGGCCGTTGTTGATGATTCCATCGATCATCCCATAGTCATCCTCCAGGGTCATTTCCGCCGTGCGCAGCGGGTTTTCCGGCTCCACGGGAACGGACACGATCTGCCCATTGATGCTGGCGAACAACTCCGGTCGCTTGAATTGCTCAGTGTACTTCTGGATCATGTCCGGAGGCAGGGACGCAAAACTCTCCGGCCCCAGGCCCACCACCAGGAAGGTGCCAGTCACGATGTCGTAAATCTCCCCATGCTCGTCCCGGAGGGAACGGTTCAGGTCCAGACCGATGAGCTTGCCTTCGTCGTTCAGCACCAGCCCTATCGGATCGTCAAAGGGATAGGAGGTGGCAATATCGCCACCCACCTCCGCTTGCAGCGCATGGAGGCCGGGGTCGATCTCCTTCACATAGGGCTCCTTCATGGGCTCCACCACCAGGACGGTCAATTTCTCCGGCGCGGTATGTTCAGGGGCGTCTCCGTTGGGGATGGAAAAGGCGCGGCTGCCGTTGGCCATGATGAGATACTTTCCGTCCTCGGACTCGTGGTGGAAACCGTATCCGGCCGCCTCCATCTGTTCCCGGCTCATATCCGTCACATGGAAGGTTCCCCTGGGGGTCCGCACCCTCTCGCCGGTCTCACGATCATCCGGGCTGGGTGCCGCTGGCTGGCCGTATAACTCTGCCTCATACTCCCCGTTTGCCTGCTCCGCAAAGGCCAGCATCTCGTCCACATGGGATTGGTCCGGGTTTTCAATGGCCTCCCGGATCGCCTGGGGGTCTACATCCAGAAATTCCTCATAGCCGGTGGCGTCCTTGAATTTCTCAATCTCCGAAGGAAGATAGTCCTCCTGGGTCTGCTCCAGGGCGGCCAGCTTCTCGTCCAGGGCGGAGATACGCCCGGCCATCAGATTTTCGTAGATTTCTTCCTTCGCCGCGTGTTCCTCCGGGTGCTCAGCGGCATACTGCGGATCGTTCTGCCGGAAAAACTCGTCCATATCGTAGGCAAGGTCCATGGCCCATTCCGAAATTTCTTCTTCGGGGATGTCATCCTGGAAGGTCATCACCCGGTATTCCTCCGGGATGCTGCCGCGCTCGCCATCGTAATACTCATGGAAGCTGTCCCCGGTGTCCCGCACATAGCCCAGGTCGGTGAACTGGCCGCTTTCCTCCAGGGCGATATCCCGTCCGTAGGCCTCATAGTCGATGTAGTTGCGCAGATGCTCCGGCACCTGCATGGCGTCCAGTTCCTCGATGTAATACCGGCCCAGATCGTCGTTGTCGTGGATGTCAGGGTAGATGTCGTAACAGTCCAGGTTCTCCGTTAGATTGATAAGCTCCTGGATGCTGCCCGTGTGGTCGCCGATTTCCATAGCAGCCTGGAACCGCTCATATTCATCCTGGCTCATATCATCCAGTTTGGAGGCCAGGTAGTTCAGTTCATCCAGGTTGGCATACTCGCCCAGCAGGTCATAGAGGCCGTCCACATAGCAGTCGTAGTCCGTGATGAACCATTCCTCATAGGTCTGCCCGAAGTCGTCTTTCGCACCGATCCCGATGCGCTCAAAGACCTTTTTCAGTTCCTCCGCCGTGGTGGGAAACTTCACCCATTCGCCCACAAGGGCGCCCTCGTTGTACTTGCCCAGGTTGGTGATGAAAGCGGCAAAGGGATAATCTTTGTCATAGTCATAATGGGGCATAGCGACACCTCCTTATCGCTCCGGCGCAGGCTTTTCCCGATGGGGCTGCGCCTTGCTCTGGTTGGCACATTCCTTCCGGCTCTGCTCTAGCCGCTCCTTGATGGAGGACTTTTTCTCTGTCTGTCTCTCCCTGGAGTGCTCATGTTCCCACTCGTCGCCGGAGAGGGTGAGATAGCCTCGGCTCGTAAAACACCCCTGTTCCTCCTGCATGGCGTGGTTGCCAAAAGGAACGGGATCAATGGCGTCCAGCAGCTCCGGGGGCAGAAGGACGTCCAAATGCTGCGCCAGATAGCGCCAGCCCACATCCTCCACTTTGCGGATGTTGGGCTCCAGGACAAAATACTCGGTGTTGGCGGGGAACTCCCGGAACTGTTCCAGGGTGGTCAACCGGAAGGGAGACTCCTGGACAGCGGCCAGAAGATCACAGTTCTCCGGGGAAAGTCCGGCAATCGCCTGGGCCGCTGCCTCCAGCTCGCTTGCGTCACCGCCTGCGGGAAGCAGCGGCTTCAAATGCTCCATGAAGTTGACCTCGGCTTTACTTTTTGCCATACACACCATCCTTTCGTTTGGGAAACTCCAGCTTGAAATTGACATACTTGCCGCCGGTATCGTCCAGGATCACCACGGCGTCATAGGTGGAACCTTTCTTCTCCGACCACATCCCCTTTACGGAAGTACGGCCTTTTTTCAGAAGGTCGGCCACCATCTTCCGGGTCATTTCCTTGCGGCGGCTGGTCCAGAAACGGTCATTCTTCCACATGACGAACTGGCAGGCCCGGTCCGAACAGGCGAAGTTCTTCTTGCCCTCATAGACCGGCTTGCCGCAGCGGGGGCAGAGGCCCACCGTCTCCTTCTCCGGCTGGAACAGCTTTTGCCCATCCTCGGAAATGTGGGAGTATTTCCGCACCAGCTCTGCCGCCATTGCCTCGATCCCGTCCATGAAGTCCTCCGGCGATACCTGGTCCTTTGCCACCTCGTTCAACCGCTGCTCCCAATCCGCTGTGAGCTTGGGAGAGGTCAGCAGCTCCGGCAGTACCGTGACCAGGTTGACGCCCGCCTTTGTGGGGATCAGGTTCTTGCCCTTGCGCTCCACAAATCCGCCGGACACCAGCTTTTCAATGATGGCCGCCCTGGTCGCCGGGGTGCCCAGACCTCTGCGCTCTACCTCGTCCGGCATATCTTCTTTGCCCGCATTCTCCATGGCCGACAGAAGGGTGTCCTCTGTGTAGGGCTTGGGGGGCGAAGTAAAGTGCTCGGTGACGGAGGCGACGACCGACTCAAAGGCCTGCCCCTCGGTCAAGGCGGGAAGGACACCCTCGGCATCTTCATCCTCCGGCTTCTCCTTCAGGGAGGAATGAAACACCTCCTGGATGGCCCGCCAGCCCTGGGAAAGCACCTGCCTTCCTTTTGCCGTGAAGGTATGCCCGCCGCAGTCAAAGGTGGCCGTGACCGCCTCATACACGAAAGGCTCCGCCACCGCACACAGCAGCTTGTAGCAGACCAGCAGAAGGATATTTCGCTCGCCCACAGGCAGTCCTGGCACATCTGCCTTTTCCAACTCTAGGGTGGGAATCAGGGCATGGTGATCGGATACCTCTTTGTCGTTCACCAGCGCCGCAACATCGGGGAAAAACTCCGGGCAGGCATCGAAGGGCGGCACCCGCGCCGCCAGATGCAAGACTACGGAGGCGGTCTCCGCCATGTCGCAGGTCAGATACCGGCTGTCCGTGCGGGGATATGTCAGTAGCTTCTTTTCATAGAGCGACTGAGCGTAGTCCAGGGTTTGCTTGGCCGTGTAACCGAACACCCGGTTTGCCTCCCGCTGCAAGGTGGTCAGGTCGTACAGTTTGGGCGGCTTTTCCGTCTTTTTGTCCCGTGCCACGGATACACACACGGCCCGCTGCCCATCGCAGGCGTCCCGGATGGTCTGGGCGTCCTCCGTGGAAACAATACGGTCGCTGACCGCCTCGGCTCCCTCCAGCGCCAGCCGCACATGATGGTATTTCTCCTTGCGGAACAGGACGATCTTACTGTCCCGGTTGGCCAGCATCGCCAGGGTGGGCGTCTGCACCCGCCCCACATTCAAGGTGCGATGGTAGAGGACGGAGAACAGGCGGCTTGCATTGATACCGATGAGCCAGTCCGCCTTTTGGCGGCAAAGCGCCGACTGATACAGCGGGTCATAGTCCGCGCCGGGGCGCAGATCGGTAAAACCCTCCCGGATCGCCGCGTCCTCCATCGAAGAAATCCAGAGACGGGAGAAAGGCTTGGAACATCCGGCGGCCTCATAGACCAGCCGGAAGATCAGCTCACCCTCGCGTCCCGCGTCGCAGGCGTTGACCAGCTCCGTCACATCGGAGCGTTCCATCAGGGAACGGAGAATGTGGAATTGGGCGGCCTTTTCCTCGGACACGACATAGCGGAAGGGGTCGGGCAGGATGGGAAGATCCTCATACCGCCACTTCTTATAGCGGTCATCGTAGGCGGCTGCATCCGCCAGCCCAACCAGATGCCCGATGCACCAGGAAATGAGCCAGCCGCCGCCTTCAAAATGGCCATCGGCCCTGGATGTGACACCCAGGGCCGATGCGATACTCTTTGCTACACTCGGTTTTTCAGTAATTATTAGTATCATAATTTTCTCCTTGGAATTGATTTGAAAGTAATATATAATTTGAAAAAAGGGGGGGGATAAATTGGCTAAATATAAATGCATATACTGCTTAACCGAGAAAGACGAATCTGCGTTTAACCGAGAACACGTCGTTCCCCGTATGATGGGAACTTATAATAATGGGTTTGTACTAGGCAATCACCAAGTCTGCGAAGAATGTAATTCTTATTTTTCTAAGGAATTAGAAAATAAAATTGGTCTTGATTCGCATGAAGCTTTCCTGCGTATGCAATACGGCAACAAACGCATGAGCGATGGACGCATTTTGCAAAATAAGCGAATTGCTCTTACGGGGAATGGGGGGATTTTTAAAGGACTAAAATTTACTGTAGTTTCAGATAGTAGTAAGCAAGAACGCGTCCATTTTGATATTTCACCATGTATTGGAATATCAAAAGTTGGCAGTCAAGATGAATATGATTATTATTCTTTAGACAATCTACCTCAAGCAACAGAAGAGACTCTTTCTCACCTAAAGGAGAAACCGCACGGCATTATTTCAGTAGACCTCAAACGAGAAGATGTCGAACAGGCTTTGAAAGATAAAGGGTATTTGAGTGACAGTTATACCTATAGCGAACCAGAGATCGCCTCAATGTATGGAAAGACGGATTTTAGTACAGCTATAAAGTACAGTTTACAAGGGACTACACAGGGTAACGGTCTGACGGGAGGGGTTCCGCCCGTCAGATTTTCCATGTGATGTTCAAGCTGTCGCTTGTAGCGGCTATGGTGGTAATCATCAAATCCACCACCCGCCGCTTGTCGTCAAAGGATACATTGTCCCATGTGTCGAGGTAGCCGGAAATCTGGCTGACCTGTTCTGGGCTAATGGCTTCCACCGTCAGTTCCGCTATCCTCGCCAGAAGTTCCTGCTTGCGCCCGTCCAGTTCTGCTATCTTCACATTCACATAGGAGAGCAGGACATTGTTTGCACCCGTCAGACTGTCCACCAGCTTTTCAATCTCGCTGTCCACATGGGCAAGCTCCACTTGCAGTGCTGCAATTTTCGGGTTTGCCTTTGCCGCTTTCTTTCTGCCTGTCAGCGTCTTGTAGCTTGTCAGTTTCTTTACCATCTGCTGATAAACAACCGCTTCCAGTTCCGAAGTAATGATTTTCCCGCACCCCGGACAACTCTTGTTATCCAGCCGTTTCGTACAGCGAAGGTATTGCTTGCCGGAGGGATTGAAGATACTCATAAGGGCATACCCGCAGTTCCCGCACTTGATTTTTCCCGCCAGCCATGTATGGGTGGCTTTCCGGGCAGACTGGATTTTCATGTTGTTCATCAGCTTCTTACGGCAGGTCAGCCAGATGTCGGAGGGAACAATGCCCTCATGGGGAGCCAGTACCAGCATTTGGTCTTTCAAGTCGTTCTTTTTGCTGGGCTTCACATCCCGCCCTTGATACAGATAGCAGCCGTTCATGCCTGTAAAATCGGCAGCGTCATTGACAATGACCGTCCCTTGACTTTTGAAAAATTCGTACACATCAAGGTCTGCCTGCACATAGACAGGATTGCGTAACATCTGCGCTAGCGTGGGGCGTATCAGCTCTTTGCCATGGAACAAAATCCCCTGTTCCGCAAAGTACCGGGTAATGTCCCCGTAGGAGGTTGTGGGCTGGGCATACATCTCAAACATCAGCCGGATATTTGCTGCTTCGTCCGGGTTTACCACCAGCTTCTTTGTGTTGATACCGTCCATCTTAATCGGCTCTGTATGGAAGCCGTAAGGGGCTTTCCCGCCCATCTTGAAGCCCCGCTGACTGCGGGAGTAGTAAGCGTCCGTCACCCGCTTCTGTATCGTTTCCCGTTCAAGCTGGGCGAACACGATACAGATATTCAGCATAGCCCGCCCCATCGGGGTGGAGGTGTCAAACTTCTCCGTAGAGGACACAAACTCCACTTCGTACTTTTGGAAGAAGTCCATCATCTTCGCAAAGTCGAGAATGGAACGGCTGATGCGGTCGAGCTTGTAAACCACCACTTTCCGCACAAGGCCGCTTTCAATATCCCGCATAAGCTGTTGGAATTGTGGACGCTCCGTATTTTTCCCGGAATACCCTTTGTCCTTGTACTCTTTGCAGTTCCCGCCTTTCAATTCGTATTTGCAAAACTCAATCTGGCTTTCAATGGAAATGCTGTCCTTTTTGTCTACCGATTGTCTTGCATAGATTGCGTCTATTCGATTGTT
>ENA-UESE01000592-UESE01000592.1-human-gut-metagenome-genome-assembly--contig:-NODE-592-length-39543-cov-3.608422_pt1 | contig 39543 bp, 33 predicted proteins | sample MGYA00242995_ERZ507996 | MGnify/ENA primary metagenome ERZ507996 (study PRJEB26167, sample SAMN06115489) | human gut metagenome | host: Homo sapiens | place: China:Sichuan | collected 2015-04-15...
CACCTCGCCGCGCGGGTAAACGCCCTGTATGATGTCGGATTCCAGCCGCTCAAACACCTGATCGGCCAGCGTAACGGTACGGAAATCTTTCATGCTGCACCTCCTGTCAGACCTGCGCGAAGCGGCCGGGCGCCAGCTCCGCGATCTTGGCGTTGAGCTCCTTGGCCGAGATGACGGTCTGGCGGTCGTCCTCGTATTCCGCGTCCACCCAGCCCTTGAGCGCAAGCACGAGCGGGTCGTGCTTGTCGATCTGCGCATCTCCGGTCAGGCGATAGTTCTGGTTGATCCAGTAGGCGATGCCCGCGAGGCCGGAGGTCTTGCCGACCTGCACGGACGCGGGGCGGTTGAGGAGCTTTTCGGTGTCGAAGATCGTGTAGATCTCCGCGTCCTTGAGCAGCCCGTCGGCGTGGAGGCCGGCGCGCGTGGCGTTGAAGTCGCGCCCGACGAACGGCGTCATCGGCGGGATGTCATAGCCGATCTCGTGCTGGAAGTAGTCGGCGATCTCGGTGATGACGGTCGGGTCCATGCCGTCGAGCGAGCCGCGCAGCGACGCGTACTCGAACACCATCGCCTCGAGCGGGATGTTGCCCGTGCGCTCGCCGATACCGAGCAGGGAGCAGTTGACCGCGCACGCACCGTAGAGCCACGCGGTCGAGGCGTTGACGACCGCCTTGTAGAAGTCGTTGTGCCCGTGCCACTCAAGGCACTCGCTCGGCACGTCGGAATACTGCTGCAGGCCGTAGATGATGCCGGCCACGCTGCGCGGCAGCGCCGCCTCCGTGTAGGGGATGCCGTAGCCCATGGTGTCGCACGCGCGGATCTTGACCGGGATGCCCGCCTGCCGCGAGAGCTTTTGCAGCTCGTTGACAAACGGCACGACAAAGCCGTAAAAATCGGCGCGCGTGATATCCTCCAGGTGGCAGCGCGGCACGACGCCCGCCGCGAACGCATCCGCCACGGTCGCAAGATAATAGTCCATGGCCTGACGGCGCGTCATCTTCATTTTCTTGAAGATGTGGTAGTCGCTGCAGCTGACGAGAATGCCCGTCTCGCGGATGCCGAGGTCGCGCACGAGGCGGAAGTCCTCCTTCGTCGCGCGGATCCACGTCGTGATCTCCGGGAACTTCAGCCCCAGCTCCATGCACTTTTCGAGCGCCTCGCGGTCTTTCTTGCTGTAGATGAAAAACTCCGTCTGCCGGATGATGCCGTACGGCCCGCCGAGCCGGGAGAGATACTTATAGATATTGACGATCTGGTCGACCGTGTACGGCTCCACGGACTGCTGCCCGTCGCGCAGGGACGTGTCCGTGATCCAGATCTCCTCGGGCATATTCATCGGCACGCGCCGGTGGTTGAACGGCACCTTCGGCACCATGCCCTGGGTGTAAATGTCGCGATGGAGGTTGGGTTCCGCTACATCCTGAAGCGAATATTTATACGCATTCTGCTCCAGCAAATTCGTCTTTCCGGATATTTCAAGCATAGCAGTGGGACTCCTTTCCGTTGCTTTGTATTATTGTATACAATTATACACGCGCTGTTTTTCTTGTCAATAGAATTGTTCACAAATTTCCGCTTGCTTTCCGGGCGGAAGCTGGTATAATACAAAATCGTTCAAAATTGAACTATTTTCAGGAGGTGACCGCCGTGCTTACCGCATCGCAGGTCTACACATACACGCGCCGCATCCTCGACGCCTACACCGTCGTCATGCAGCCGCTGAGCGCGGAGCTGGACATGGCGCCCAACGCCGTGGACATTCTGCTCTTTCTGGCCAACAATCCGGGGCTGGACACCGCGCGCGACATCTGCACATACCGCCGGCTCAAGCCGGGCATCGTGTCGTTTCACGTCGACAAGCTCGTGCGCGAGGGGTATCTGCTGCGCGCGCGCGACCCCGGCGACCGGCGGCGCTGCCGCCTCGTGTGCACGGGCAAGGCCGCGCCCATCATCGCGCGCGGGCAGACTCTGCAGGAGCAGTTCATCGCGCAGATGTCCGCGGGCGTCGCGCCCGACGCGCTCGAGACGTTTCAGCGCTGCCTGACGGCGTTCGCACAAAATCTGGACCACATCGCACATGGGGAGGCACTCTGAATGCAGCAGGACAAAACATTTCTCGGCACGGAGCCGGTCGGACAGCTTCTGCGCCGGCTCGCGATCCCGACGGTGATCGCGCAGCTGGTCAATATGCTCTACAACATCGTGGACCGCATCTACATCGGCCACATTCCCGAGGTCGGCAGCGCCGCGCTGACCGGCGTGGGCGTGTGCCTGCCGATCATCCTGATCGTGTCGGCCTTCGCGTGCTTCACGGCCTCCGGCGGCGCGCCGCGCGCGTCGATCTACATGGGGCGCGACGATATGGACAGCGCCGAAAAGACGCTCGGCGGCTGCTTCACGCTGCAGATCGGCATCTCCGTCGTGCTCACGGCGGCGCTGCTGCTCTGGGGGCGTGACGCGCTGCTGGCCTTCGGCGCAAGTGAGAACACCATCGGCTACGCCGTCGACTATCTGCATATTTATTCGTTCGGCACGCTCTTTGTCGAGCTCACGCTCGGCATGAATGCCTTCATCACGGCGCAGGGCTTTGCCAAGGTAGGTATGTACACGGTGCTCATCGGCGCGGCGGCGAACATCATTCTCGACCCGGTCTTCATCTTCGCGCTGGGCATGGGTGTGCGCGGCGCGGCGCTGGCGACCGTGCTCTCGCAGGGGCTCTCGTGCGCGTGGGTGCTGTCGTTCCTGTGCGGGAAGAAGGCGTTTTTACGCCTCCGGCGCCGGAACCTCTTCGTCTCGCCTAAGCTCATCCTGCCGTGCGTGGCGCTCGGTCTGGCGACGTTCACGATGCAGGCGAGCGAGAGCGTCATCTCCGTGTGCTTCAACGCCTCCCTGCTCAAATACGGCGGCGACATCGCCGTCGGCGCGATGACGATCCTCACGAGCGTGATGCAGTTTGCCATGCTGCCGCTGCAGGGCATCGGGCAGGGCGCGCAGCCGATCACGAGCTACAACTTCGGCGCAAAAAACACCGCGCGCGTGCGCGAGACGTTTCGCCTGCTGCTCAAGGTGTGCCTGATCTACTCGGTCTCGCTCTGGGCGCTCATCGAGCTCGCCCCCGGGCTGTTTGCGCGCATCTTCACGCCGGACGCGGCGCTCATCGCCTTTACGACGCGCGTGCTGCGCATCTATTGCGCGGGGCTGTTTTTGTTCGGCATCCAGATCGCCTGCCAGATGACGTTCGTGTCCATCGGCAGCGCGCTGTGCTCGATCATCGTGGCCGTGCTGCGCAAGTTTGTGCTGCTGCTGCCGCTGATCTATCTGCTGCCGGCGCTGCTGTCCGATCAGACGACCGCCGTGTATCTGGCCGAGCCCGTCGCGGACGTGATCGCCGTCACGTGCACCGCCATCCTGTTTGCGACGCAGTTTCGCAAGGCGCTGCACAAGCTCGAGGCAGGCGCCTGACAGCCTGCGAAGCACGCTGCGGATGATTCAAAAATTTGAAACAACGTTATGAAAATTATGAATCGTCCGCAGCGTTGACAACGGTCGTCCCGGCGCGTACAATGGCGTCAAATTTCTTCCGAGAGGAGCTGCAAGCCATGCGTCACACGTCCTTTGCCCGTCCCTGCAATGCCGCGACCGAGTGCGCGGCCGGCTTTGCATGCTCTGCGGCGAATACCGACAACAACAGCATCCTTCTGCTTACCATCGACACTGTAGCTGCAGTGTCGATTTTTGCTATACTCAGCATTCTGGGCATCGCACCGCCAGCAGAACGAACCAAACCGGTATTTGCGGGATAAGCACGACTTGGTATACCAGGAGTCGGCCCCGACCGTTTTGGTCGGGGCCGATTTTTTGTTGTATAGAAAAACGGACAGAAAGGAAATCTGTTATGGAAAAGAAAAAAGTTGGATTCGCCAGCGGCATCGGCTTCATCCTCGCCGCCGCCGGCAGTGCCGTGGGCCTCGGAAACCTCTGGGGCTTCCCGTACAAGACGTCGCAAAACGGCGGCGCAGCCTTCGTGCTCATCTACGTCGCGTGCGTGCTGCTCATCGGCTTCGTGACGATGCTCAGCGAGATCTATCTCGGCCGCCGCGCGCAGGCAAACCCCATGACCGCCTACAAGATGATCCACAAGAACCTCGGCTGGTGCGGGCTCGTGGCGATCGTGATCCCCGCGTTCATCATCTGCTACTACTCCGTGCTCGGCGGCTGGACGACGAAGTACGCGCTCAACTCCTTCAGCGGCAACGCCGGCATCGTCGGCACGTTCTCCGTCAACACGGGCGAGGTCATCCTCTACACCGCGATCTTCCTCGTGCTGAGCATGGTGATCATCATGGGCGGCGTCAAGGACGGCATCGAGAAGGCGTCCAAGGTGCTCATGCCGGTGCTGTTTCTGATCCTCGTCGCCATCGCCGTCTACGCGCTGACGCTCGGCAGCGGCGTGCGTGAGGGGCTGAGCTTCTACCTCAAGCCCGATTTCTCCGGCATCACGTTCAAGTCCGTGCTCGTGGCCATGGGTCAGGCGTTTTACTCCCTGTCGCTCGGCATGGGCATCATGATCACCTACGGCTCGTACACCGGCAAGGAGGTCAACCTCGTGCGCTCCACCGCCATGATCTGCATCTTCGACACGCTCGTGGCGCTCATCGCGGGTCTGGCGATCTTCCCGTCGGTGGCGCACTTTGACCCCGCGCTGCTCGGCAGCAGCAAGGGCGTCGCGCTCATGTTCATCATCCTGCCGCAGGTGTTCGAGTCCATGGGCGGCGTGGGTCAGGTCGTGTCGTTCGCCTTTTTCGTCATGGTCGATATCGCCGCCATCACCTCCGTCGTGTCGCTGATCGAGGTCGTGACGCAGTTCGTCATCCAGAAATTCCACGCCCACCGCAAGCGCGCCGCGCTCATCGTCGCGGGCGTCTGCTTTCTCGTGTCGATCCCGATCGGCATCTCGCTCGGCCACGTCGCCATCCTCGAGGAAGCCAGCCCCGCGCTGTTCGGCCTCGACTGGCTGACGTTCTTCGATGAAGTGACCAACACCGTGCTCATGCCCGTGTGCGCGCTGTTTTCCTGCATCGTCGTCGGCTGGTTCATCACGCCCAGGCGCGCCGTGGCCGAGATCGAGGCCGGAGGCACACCCATGGCCGGCTGGCTCAAGAAGGTCTACGCCGTCATGATCCGCTTCGTGACGCCGGCGCTCATCCTCATCGTCGAGATCGGCGGCCTGCAGTCCGAGATCGCCGCCGGCAACACCGCCGTCATCGTCTTTGCCTACGCGCTCGTGGCGCTGTGCGTGGTGGCGTATTTTGCCTTCTTCCGCAACAGAGACACCGGCACGAACGCCGACGAGAAACTCTCCGGCGATTACCCCGTGTGACACGCGCGATGCGCCCAATGCCCCGGCATTGTTTTTTACAAGATATACACCGGTATGGTTTTTTGACCATACCGGTGTTGAGACTGTCAAAAAAGGATTCCTTTTTTGACAAAGGGGCTGCAGTCTGCTGCGCGCATAATTTGTGCGCCTACGGCACGCAAATTCCACACTTGCAGCCTGAGAAGTATTTTCTCCGCCGCACATGTCGCCGGAGAAAATGATCGGACTTTCTTTCGCCGCGCCATTGGCGAAAGGCTGCGAGATTTTTCGCAAGCTGTACACCGGTGTGGTTTTTTGACCATACCGGTGTTTTTTGTATGACAAACTCGTTAAAAATCGAGCAACTTTCAGTTGAAATACCGGCAAAAAACAGGTATAATAACAATGTCAGTCAATCTGACAAACATAGCTGACAGGAGGCACGCCCATGTCGATGCAAGAGGTGCGGGAACAGAATATCGCCCTCGTAACGCAGACGGCGCTGGCGTGTTTTGTGGAAAACGGCATTGAAAAGACGACCATCCGCGACATCGCGCAGCACGCCGGCCTGACCGAGCGCTCGGTCTACCGGTACTTTGCGGGCAAGGATGAGCTCGTCATCGCGGCGGCCTACCTCTACTGGGACAGGGCCAAGGAGCTGGCCGCGCAGTCGCTGGCAAAGCAGCGGCGCAGGGGCATGACCGGCATCGAGGAGATCCGCGTGCTGCTGCGCAGCTACGCGGGACTGATCTTCACCGATCCCGCGGGCATCCGCTTCTCGCTGGATGCAGAGGTCGCGCTGTGCAACGCCGGCCGGCAGCACGCGGTCATCAACCGCCCGCCGGAGCGCTTTGAGGTCGCCCCCGGGCCGATCGCTGCGGCCATCCGCCGCGGGCTTGCCGACGGGACGGTCGATCCCGAGGCCGATGTGAAAACACTCTATTATAATACGTACGATTCGATCCTCGGCGTCATCCAGCGGATGTCCGTCGGCGTGCCGAGCGTGCATGAGCTCGACGGGCACGCGCGCATCGACGCGCTGTGCGAGCAGTTCACGCGCGCATTCGCGGCGCCGCCCAAGCAATAAGGGGACAGGGAACACCTTTTAAATACCACCCTACATTGAAGGAGGAAACGGCATGGCAAAAAGACCGAATATTCTCAAGCTGGCCACGAAGATCAGCCTTGAGAGCATGACGTACATGGGCATCACGTATGACGATCCCGAGTATAAGATCCTCGAGCCGATCATCGACGATGACATGTGTGCGATCATGATGCACGTGCGACTGGAGACCAACCGCACGGTTGAGGAAGTGGCCAAGCGCGCAAGAAAGAGCGTGGAATTCACGCAGGAGCAGCTCGACAAGCTGTGCAAGACCGGCGCAGTCCGCTACCGCTATGTGGACGGCAAGCGCTGCTACTTCTACCCGATCTGGGTCCCGGGCATCATGGAGGGCATCCTTGCCAACCGTGAGCAGTGCGACAAGTATCCCGTGCTCGGCGAGAGCTTTGAGGCATACACCCGCCGCCGTCCGGAAATGCTCGCGCCGATGCTCGACTCCGGCAAGACCGGCATGTTCTTCATGCGCGTCATGCCCGTCATGAGCGCCATCGAGAACGACTCGCACGCCGCCTCCTACGACGAAGTGCGCACCCTCATCGAGAACGCGACCGCCATCAGCGTCGGTCCGTGCTCCTGCCGCCGTGCCCGCCGTCTCATGGGCGAGGGCTGCGGCCACCTCGAAGAGGATATGTGCATGTACCTCAACGACAACGCCCGCTGCTTCTCCGAGCAGGGTTATCACCGCCTCGTGACCAAGGAAGAGGCATATGAGATCCTCCAGCGCGCCGAGGACAACGGTCTCGTGCACGAGATCAACCAGACCCCCGGCTTCGAGGACACGAACGCCATCTGCAACTGCTGCGGCTGCTCGTGCTTCGCGCTGCGCATCGCGGAGCTGTTCCGCACGCCGCGCGCCATCCGCTCGAACTACATCGCCCGCGTGGACAAGGAAAAGTGCGTCGCCTGCGGTCAGTGCGTTGAAAACTGCCAGACCAACGCGCTCAAGCTCGGTCAGAAGCGCTGCGCGACCGATCCGCACATCTCCGATACCTACGACACCGACGCCAGCGTGCCGTTCCACCGCTCGAGCTACAACCCCGAGTACCGCACGAACCGCTCCGACGTCATGCCCAGCGGCACTGCCCCCTGCAAGGCCGAGTGCCCGGCGCACATCCCGGTTCAGGGCTACATCAAGCTCGCGTCCCTCGGCCGCTACACCGAGGCGCTGGAGCTCATCAAGAAAGAAAACCCGTTCCCGGCCGTCTGCGGCCGCATCTGCAACAAGCGTTGTGAGGACGCCTGCACCCGCGGCAGCATCGACGATCCGATCGCCATCGACGACATCAAGAAGTTCATCGCCGAGAAGGATCTCGAGGCCAGCACCCGCTTTGTGCCGAAGATGCTCAACCAGATCGGCCGTCCGTACACGGAGAAGATCGCCGTCATCGGCGCCGGCCCTGCCGGTCTGAGCTGCGCGTACTACCTCGCCGTCAAGGGCTACCCCGTGACCGTGTTCGAGAAGGAGTCCGTGCCCGGCGGCATGCTCACGCTCGGCATCCCGAGCTTCCGCCTCGAGAAGGACGTTGTCAACGCGGAGATCGACGTGCTCAAGGAGCTCGGCGTGGAGTTCCGCTTCGGCGTTGAGGTCGGCAAGAACATGACGCTCGACGCGCTGCGCGCGGACGGCTACAAGGCGATCTACCTCGCCGTCGGTGCCTCCAAGGGCACGCCGGCCGGCTGCCCGGGCGACGATCTGAAGGGTGTGTTCACCGGTGTCGAGTTCCTGCGCGCCGTGAACCTCGGCAAGCGCCCGACCATCGGCAAGCAGGTCGCCGTCATCGGCGGCGGCAATGTCGCCATCGACGTCGCGCGCGCCGCCGTGCGCCGCGGTGCGGACGTGACGCTGCTCTACCGCCGCGGCCGCGAGGAGATGCCCGCAGCGGACGAAGAAGTCGCCGAGGCCGAGGTCGAGGGCGTCAAGTTCCGCTTCCTGAGCGCCCCGGTCGAGATCCTGGGCGAAAAGGGCAAGGCCACGGCCATCAAGGTCGAGACCATGACCCTCGGCGAGCCCGACGAGAAGGGCCGCCGCAAGCCCGTCGGCACGGGCGAGTTCGAGACGCTTGCAGTCTCCGCCGTCATCTCGGCCATCGGCCAGCAGATCGACCTGTGCGGCATCGACGCCGGCTCGAAGCTCCGGCTCGGCAAGCGCGGCACCGTGCTTGTTGACCCCGCAACGTATCAGACCGCCGAGCCCGACGTGTTCGCGGGCGGCGATCTTGTGACCGGTCCGAAGTTTGCCATCGACGCCATCGCCGCCGGCAAAGAGGCTGCCGTGTCCATCCACCGCTTCGTGCACCCCGGCCAGAGCCAGCTCATCGGCCGCGACCACCGCGACTACAAGTCGCTCGATCCCGCGACCGTGGCCGTGCCGATCGAGAGCTTTGACAACACCCCGCGCCAGCACGCGCACGACGGCTCCGCCGAAGAGGCGAAGAAGACCTTCCACGATCTGCGCGGGGTGTTCACCGAGGAGCAGATGAAGAAGGAGACCGAGCGCTGCCTCGGCTGCGGCGCGGTCGTCCTCAACGAGGACCAGTGCATCGGCTGCGGCATCTGCACCACCAAGTGCAAGTTCGACGCCATCCGCCTCGAGAAGGTCAACGACACGCACGGCCGTGAATACTTCCGCACCCTGCTGACCGTGGCCGGCAACACCCCCGCTGCCATCGGCCGCCTCGTGCGCAAGACGCGCGGCAGATAAGGAGCAGCGCCATGCATGAGATCGGCGTCGTGCGCGCCATGGTCAAGACCGTCACCGACTACGCGGCGGCAAAGGGCGTCGACCACGTCTCGGAGATCGTGGCCGACTGCGGCGAGCTCTCGCTCGTCATTCCGGAGTACGTGGAGGAGCTCTATCCCCCCGTCGTGAAGGGCACGCCGCTGGAAAACACGAAGCTCATCGTCAACATCGTGCCCGGTATGGCCGAGTGCGAGGACTGCGACGAGATCTTCAATGTCATCGAGTGCAACGGTTATTGTCCGAACTGCAACAGCTTCAACAAAACGGTGCTGTCCGGCAAGGACTTTACCATCCGGGAGATCCATGTCCCGGAAGAACGTGAACCCGGGTCTGTGGAGACCTAAAAAATAGAAGGAGCGTATTCAATGAACGAAAAGTACAACGCATTGTTCACCCCCTGGAAGATCGGCAATGTCGAGATGAAAAACCGCATTGTCCAGTGCTCCATGGGCGGCACGTCCCTGTTCGGCTGGATGGAGCCGAACCACTTCGACAAGGAAGCAGCTTACTTCCTGCTCAACCGCGCGCAGGACGGCGTGGGCCTGATCCTGCCCGGCATGCAGTGCATCCGCGATCCGCTGGGTATCCCCGGCCGTAAGTGGCTGTACCAGAACGACCAGATGTTCAAGCAGCTCAAGGAGTACATGGTCGAGTTCCACAAGACCGGTGCAAAGCTCTTCATCCAGCTCGCCGCCGGCATGGGCCGCTCCATGGCGATCAACGGCTGGATGACGATGCTGGCCAAGAACAACTTCCTCAACAAGATCGTCAGCCCCATCGTCGACGTGCAGTACATCTGCGCCTCCGCTTCCGAGGTCCCGAACCGCTGGAAGGAAGACGTCATGTCCCGCCCGCTGACCGTCAAGGAGATCCAGGACATGGTGCACGCCTTCGGCAAGACCGCCAAGAAGCTGCGCGCTGCCGGCGTCGACGGCGTCGAGATCCACGCTGTCCACGAGGGCTACCTGCTTGACCAGTTCACCATGGCCAACTGGAACCACCGCACCGACCAGTACGGCGGCTCGTTCGAGAACCGTTTCCGCTTCCCGGTCGAGATCGTGCAGGAGATCAAGCGTCAGGCCGGCGCCGACTTCCCGGTGTCCCTGCGTTACTCCGTCGTCTCCAAGACCAAGGCCTGGGGCAAGGGCGCGATGCCGTACGAGACCGACTTTGAGGAGTTCGGCCGCGACATGGCCGAGTCCGAGAAGGCTGTCAAGTACCTCGAGGAAGCCGGCTACGACATGTTCAACTGCGACAACGGCACCTACGATGCGTGGTACTGGGCACATCCGCCTCAGTACATGCCCGACAACTGCAACCTCGAGTACGTCGAGCACATCAAGAAGTTCACCAACTGCCCGGTCGTCTGCGCCGGCCGTATGGACCCCGTGAAGGCCGCCGAAGAGATCGCCGCCGGCCGTCTCGACGCTGTCGCCATCGCGCGCCAGAACCTCGTTGACCACGAGTGGATCCACAAGATCCTCAGCGGCCACGAGGACGAGATCAAGCCCTGCATCCGCTGCCACAACGGCTGCTTCAACATGGCCAAGTTCAAGGGCACCGCGAACCTCCAGAGCATGGACGACTCCCTGCACCTGGCTCGCTGCGCGCTGAACCCGACCACCATGCAGCACAACAAGTACAAGATCGTCCCGACCCGCAACCCGAAGAAGGTCGCCATCATCGGCGGCGGCATCGGCGGCATGGAGTGCGCGCTCGTGCTCAAGCAGCGCGGCCACACCCCCGTCATCTTCGAGAAGACCAACGAGCTCGGCGGTCTGTTCCTCACCGCTTCCGCGATGAGCTTCAAGGAGAATGATAAGGAGCTCATCCGCTGGTACCTCAACGAGATCGCCAAGGAAGGCATCGACGTCCGCTTCAACACCGAGGTGACCGACGTCAACACGCTCGGCGGCTTCGACGACATCATCGTCGCCAGCGGCTCCATCCCGCGCACCATGCCGTCCATCCCCGGCTTTGAGAAGACGCTCACGTTCACCGAGCTGCTCAAGGACAAGAAGGAAGTCGGCGACAAGGTCCTGTTCATCGGCGGCGGCCAGTCCTCCTGCGAGGCGGCTTACGACCTCGTGCTGCAGGGCAAGCACCCCATCATCGTCGAGTACGCGAACGACCTGATCGCGGCACAGGCCACCTGCCTTGCCAACACCTCCTTCCTGCGTGACGCGATGGAGTACCACAAGGTCCCGACCTACCTCGAGTCCACCGTGACCGAGATCAAGGACAACGGTGTCACCGTCAAGAACGTCAAGACCGGCGAGACCTTCTTCGTCGAGTGCGACGACGTCGTCAACGGCATCGGCTTTGTCCCGACTCCGGTCGGCGGCAAGGAGAACAAGCAGGTCTTCCGCGTGGGCGACTGCGTTGCCATCGGCAACCTCCGCACCGTCATCTGGCGTGCCTGGGACGTCTGCATGAAGATCTGATCCCATCCCCACAAACGTGAAACTCCCTCCGGATTTCCGGAGGGAGTTTTTTGCTGTCAGAAAAGAATGCTTTTGGGCAAAGAAATCGCCCCCGAAAGCCAAAGGCTCTCGGGGGCGTCGTCTCTGTTTGTGTCTGTTTCGCTGTGTCCGGCTCACTCGCCCTGCGCGCGCAGCCAGCCGCTCGCCACGCCGGGGTAATTCGTGATGATGCCCTCGCAGCCCCAGCGGTGGAGCTGCTCCAGACCCGCCATGTCGTTGACGGTCCAGACGTTCATCTTCACGCCGTGCTCCTTGCAGTCGCGCACGTTCTCATCCGTGAGCAGCTCAATCGGCGGGTGGTAGCAGGCGAAGCCCGCCTGCTCACAGTAGTAACCGGGGAAGCCGCCGATGCTGTCCTCGAGCACGAGCGCGCCGACCTCGACCGCGTTGCCGCTGATCTCGAGGATGCGGCGCAGCGAGAAGTGGTTGAACGACGAGAACATGACCTTGTGCTCCAGACCGTAGCGCTCGATGGTGGCCCAGATCTTGCGCTCGATGTCGGGATAGTAGATCTTGTCGGTCTTGATCTCGATGTTGTGCCCGACGCGCTCGCCGGACGCCCACTCACAGTATTCGTCGAACGACGGGATGCGCTCGGGCGCGTATTTGCCCTCGAAGCGCTTGGCGGCGTTGAACTGCTGCAGCTCGTCAAACGTGTGGTCGCAGATGCGGCCCGTGCCGTCGGTCGTGCGGTCGAGCCGCTCGTCGTGGATGACGACGAGGCGGCCGTCGCGCGTCTCATGCACGTCCATCTCGATCGCGTCGCAGCCAACCTTGACCGCCTCGCGGAACGAGAGCATCGTGTTTTCCGGATAAGCACCGCTGTAGCCGCGGTGTGCCATAACTTTCATGCAATTGTCTCCCTTAATAAATGAGATTCGGTATCAGCATCGTGATACCGGGGATATACGTCAGCAGCAGCAGCGCAATGAGCAGCGCGATGATAAACGGCACGCACTCTTTGATAAATTCCTGCATCTTGCAGCCCGTGATGGACACGCAGGTGAACATCATCGAGCCGAACGGCGGGGTCAGACCGCCAATCATGATGTTGACGTTGCAGACGATGCCGAAGTGCACCAGGTCGATCCCGGCGGCCTTCACGATCGGCACCATGAGCGGAGCGAGGATGATGAGCGCCGCGCCGCCCTCGAGGAACATGCCGACGATGAGCAGCACAACGTTCATGACCAGCAACACGAGGAACTTGTTGCTGGCAAAGCTCGACACGGCGTTGAGCAGCATGGTGGGGATGTTCTCCCAGTTGAGGTAGTAGCCGAACACGGTCGCCGACACGATGATGAGCATGACGGTGGCGGTGCCGGAGATGGTCTCGCGCAGGATGGGGACGAAGTGCTCCTTGCGCAGGCCCTTGTAGACGAACTTACCCACGATCAGGCAGTAGAGCACGCCCACACCGCCGGCTTCCGTCGGCGTGAAGATGCCGAAGCGCATGCCCATGATGATGCCCAGCGGGAAAAACAGCGCCCAGAAGGACTTGAGCGCCTGCCGGCCGATCTCGCCGAGCGTTGCGCGGCGCGGGCGGGACGGCGCGTAGCCGCGCTTTTTGGAGATGATCGCCACGGCGATCATCAGCGTCACAGCCATGAGCAGACCGGGGATGTAGCCGGCAGCAAAGAGCTGACCGACGGACGCACCGGCGATCAGGCCGTAGACGATGAGGTTGATTCCGGGCGGGATGATGGGCGTGACGCACGAGGATGCCGCCGTGATCGCCGCGGAAAAGCCCTTGCCGTAGCCGCGCTTTTCCATCTCGGGCACGAGCAGCTTGCACTCCATGGCGGCGTCGGCGTTGGCCGAGCCGGAGCAGCCGCCCATGAGCATGCTCAGCAGGACGTTGATCTGCGCAAGGCCGCCGGGCAGATGCCCGGTGAGCGCATCGGCGAAGTCCATCAGCCGCGCGCTGATGCCGCCGTAGTTCATGATCGAGCCGCACATGATGAAAAACGGGATCGCGAGGAACGGGAACGACTGCGTGGACGTGATGAACTTCTGCATCAGCAGGTACGGCACGGTCGTCGTGTCAATGAAGCCGAAGTAGGTCAGTGCCGCGGCAAAGAGCGCGTAGGCGATGGGGATGCCCGTGAAATACAGCACGAGCGCGATGATGATCGGCAGGATCGAAAGGAACGTGCTCATGCGTCCACCTCCCCGTCAAGTTTGTTGCCGCTCTTGAGGTCTTTGATGAAAATGACGAGCGAGTAGATCGTCATCAGGCCGAAGCCGATGACCAGCGCCGTGTTGACCGCGCTGGACGGCAGCTTCGTGATCGGCATGCGCTTGATCCAGGACGACTGGATAAACTGCACGCTGAGCACCGTGATGTAGCCGTTGATGACCACGAGCAGGGCGCTGGTGATCAGGTGCACGGCTCTGCGCGCGCCGGCCGGCAGCCGCTCCACGAGCAGGTCAACGCCGACGTGCTGGTGCTTGCGGTAGGCGTAGGCCGCGCCGATGAACACCGAGTACACGAAGCAGGAGGTGGCGACCTCCTCGCTCCAGATGATGATATAGTTAAACAGTTTTCGCGTGATCACGTTGACGACGACAAGCACGATCGTCACGATCATCATCGCGCCCGCGATATACGCGTCGAGATTTTTCAGTACTTTTTTCAAATTTGCTTTCCTCTGCTTTCTGTGGCTTTGCTCAGCAATGCCGGGTGTCCGGCAGCGTGTGCGGGACACCCGGCATAAAAAGCCGGTATGGGGCTTCCGGCCGTCAGTCAGCGCGCAGCGCTCACTTATTGGCCTGGCGGTACTCGGCGAGGATGGCCTGCGCCTGCTCGTAGAAGGTGGGCGTCACGCCGTCTTCCTTGACCATGCGCTCAAACTCCGGCTGCACGGCGGCGCGGAACGCATCGACATCGACCTCGTTGAACGAGCAGCCCTGCTCCTTCTCGAGCTTGGCCTTCGTCTCCTCGAAGGAAGCGTTGGTGAAGTCGGTCAGTTCCTTAGCGCCCTTGGTGAACTCTTCCTGGATGATGGTGCGGTACTCTTCCGGGATGCTGTTCCAGACCTTGGAGCTGATGTAGGCGCCGCAGGTGCCGACAAGGTGGTTGGTCAGGGACATATTCTTGCACACTTCGGAGCTGCCGTTGGTGGAGTAAGCGTTCATGTTGCCTTCCAGACCGTCGATGACGCCCTGCTGCACGGCGGAGATCGTCTCAGCGAACGGCATGCCGGTGGGCGTGGCGCCCATGGCGGTGAGGCAGTTGATGTACATGGAGCTGTTGGGCACGCGGATCTTCATGCCCTTGAGGTCAGCGGGGGTCTTGATGACCTTGTTGGTCTGCATGCAGCGCATGCCGACGTTGAAGTCGAGCGCGAGCACGTGGATGCCGTAGTTATCTTCGAGCTTCTGGCACATATTCTTTACCAGATCGGACTGGCAGACGTAGGAGTACTCATCGATGCTGTTATACATCATGGGGCCGATGAGTGCTTCAAAGTCGATGTCGTAGTCGGCGAGGTAGGAGGGGTCTTCGCAGGCGATCCAGTCGGCGCCGTTGACGACCTGCTCGATGTTGTCCTTATAGACGGCGAGCTGGCTGGAGTCGTAGCACTGGATCTCGATCGCGCCGTTGGTGCGCTCCTTGATGCGCTGGGCGACCTGCTGCATCTCGATCGTGAGCTGCTCGGTCGTCGCAAAGACGTGGCTGAGCTTGAGCGTGAGGTGGTAATCATCGTTCGCGCCGGCCTTATCGCCGCCGCCGCCGCAGGCGCACAGTGCAAGCACCATGGTCAGGGCGAGAAGCATCGCAACAATTTTCTTCAAGGTAGTTCCTTTCTGCTTAAAAAAGCGTTGAATTTTTCTCCGTCATTTTAACGGCTCTCTGTGAAAAATGTTAACATTTTTGTGCGATGCCGTCAATATGGGCAGAAATTTTGCTTGCCATTTTTCTGTTTTCGCTATATACTCCTCGTAGAAATTGGTGAAACTGCAAAGGCGAAGCGCCCTTTTTTCGCTGAAAAATGCTTAAATTTTCAACACATGTGCCGTCATCTGTACTCTACTGGAGGTGCCTATGAGCAGCAAGCCCACCCTGCGCGACATCGCCGAGGCGACCGGTGTTTCGACCGCGAGCGTCTCGATGATCCTCAACGGAAAATCGCTGGAGCGCTTTTCCTCTCAGCGCGTGGCGAGCGTTCTGGCTGAGGCCGAGCGCATCGGCTACCGCACGCCGTCCGCCCGCTGCTCCGGCAAGCAGATTGCCGTCCTCTCGCCGTCGGTCTCCAACCCCTACCACACCAAGATGATCACCGGCATCGACGCGGCAGCGCACGCCGCCGGGTATCACATCGCGATCTACAACACCTACTGGAATCCCCGCACGGAGAGCCACCTGCTCGACTCGCTCGACTATTCGCGCGTGGCCGGCATCATCTTCGCCATGACGCCGACGCAGACGGCCAAGGTGCGCGAGCTGAGCCGCCGCGTGCCCATCGTCGCCGTCGGCGACCGCGTCGCGGACTGCGGCATCGACACCGTGGACGTGGACAACTTCGGCGCGGCGCAGCTCGTGGCCAGACACCTCATCGACCTCGGCCACACGCGCATCGCCTACCTGTCCACGGCACTCAACGAGCACCACATCTCCCGCATGCGCCGCGGCGAAGGGCTGCAGGAGGCCTACCGCCTCTGGTGTCCGGAGGGCAGCGTGACCATCTGCTCGCACGTCAACCCCCTCGAGGCGGAGATCACCACGCCCGACCTCGAGTACCGCTCGGGGATGGAGCTGGCCTACAAATGCCTGCGCAACGACAAGATCACCGGCATCGTCGCCATCAATGACATGGTGGCCTTCGGCGTGCTCGACGCGCTGCTGCGCGAGGGCTACCGCGTGCCGGAGGATTTCAGCCTCTGCGGGTTTGACAACGTCACGACCTCGGGCTATCAGCGCATCCAGCTCACGACCGTGGACAACAACACCTTCAGCCACGGCAAGAGCGCCTTCAACCTGCTGCTCGAGCGCATCGAGGGCGGGCTCAACAGCCGCGAGGATCAGCCGATCAACCGCGTAGAATACCACAGCCGGCTCATCGTGCGCGGCAGCACCGGCAAGCCGCGCAGCGGCGGCCTGTGAACAACTCAGAAAGGAATCGCATCCATGGCGTCCGTACTCTCCTACCTGCGTGAACTGAATATCGTCACGATGATGCTGCGCATCCTCCTCGCCGTGCTCTGCGGCGGGCTGATCGGGCTTGAGCGCGAGCGCAAAAACCGCCCCGCCGGCTTTCGCACCTATATGCTCACGGCGCTCGGCGCAACACTCACCGTGCTGCTGAGCCTGCAGCTCGACCAGATGCTCCACGGACCGTGGCGCGAGGTCGCCGAGAGCATCGGCGCGACGCAGGACGTGTCGCGCTTCGGCGCCGAGGCCGCAAAGGGCATCGGCTTTCTCGGCGCGGGCACGATCATCATCACCGCCCGCCAGCAGGTCAAGGGCCTGACCACCGCCGCCGGACTCTGGGCGAGCGCGTGTCTCGGCCTTGCCATCGGCGCGGGGTTTTATTCCTGCGCGTTCATCTGCATCGCGTACATGGCAGCCTGCATGTACCTGCTGCCGCCGCTGGAGCAGCGGCTCACCCGGCGGGCGCACCACATCAACATCAGCCTCGAGATCGAGCGCATGGAGCATCTCGGCGCGATCGTCGCGCATCTGCACGACGAGAACATCCGCATTTTCGACTTTGCCGTCAACCGCAACGGCACGGGCCCGCTGGCGAGCTTTCTGTGCCAGTTCAGCGCCATCCTGCCCGAGCGGCGCGACCACCCCGAGCTGCTGGCAGAGCTGTCGGCGCTCGAGGGCGTCATCCTCATCGAAGAGATCTGAGAAAGGAGGCTGTACCATGCTGCATTGTTTTGATCCCATCCGTGATATGACCTTCTGGGCGATCCTCGCCCGCCTGACGCTGGCCGTCATCTGCGGCGGTCTGATCGGCGCAGAGCGCGAGATCAAGCGCCGTCCCGCGGGCTTCCGCACGCACATTCTCATCTGTCTCGGCTCCGCCATCACGACGCTCACAAGCCAGTACCTGCTCTTCCAGCACCTGTATAACGACATTGCGCGTCTCGGCGCGCAGGTCATCTCCGGCATCGGCTTTGTCGGCGCGGGCACGATCATCGTCACGCGCGACAAGCGCGTCAAGGGCCTGACCACGGCCGCCGGACTCTGGGCCGCAGCCATCATCGGCCTCGCCTGCGGCGCGGGCTATGTCGAGTGCGCGGTCTTTGCCACGCTCGTCGTGCTCGTGGTCGAGCTGGTGCTCATCCGGCTGGAGTTCCGGCTCACGAGCAAGAGCACCGATCTCACGCTCTACATTGAGTACGCGCACGCCGTGTGCATGGAGTCCGTGCTCGCCCTGCTGCGTGAGCGCAGCATCCGCATCGACAATCTCGAGATCAGCCGCATCTCGGACAGCGACGCCCCCGACGCGCCGCACCACTACTGCGCACTCATCCCCATCCACAGCCGCACTCCGCTGCAGCCGGGCGACCTGCGCGGCGACCTGACCGCGCTGCCGGACATGCTGGCCGTCGAGGAAATGTAACGAAAACGAACAAGGGGCGGACGCCGCATGGCGTCCGCCCCTAATTGCTTGTCAAAAGCCTCGCAGAGTTTCGCCGCCGGAGCGGCGAAAGAAAGTAAAATCATTTTCTTCGGCGACATGTGCGGCGAAGAAAATACTTCTCGGCCTGCAAACGTGCGCGCCGTCCGTCTTAGGCGGACGGCGCGTGCGCTGCAGCCAGGCCGCAAACCCTTTTGTCAAAAAATAACACTTTTTGACAGTCGCAAGCCCTGCGGCGTTTTCTCAGCGCAGCGTGCCGAGATACCCCTCGAGGATCAGGCTCGCCGCGACGGCGTCGACCGTCCGGCGGTGCTTTTTCTCCTTGCGGCCGTTGGCGTGCAGGATGCCGTGCGCCTCGATGGAGCTGCGCCGCTCGTCCCAGAGCACGACCTCCAGCCCCGTCGCCTCCGTGAGCAGGCGCGCGACGGCGCGGCTCTTTTCCGCGCGCGGGCCTTCCGTGCCGTCCATATTTTTCGGCAGACCGAGCACGATGCGCTCCACGCCCTCGGCGTGCACCACGTCCGCGATCGCCGCGACCGCACGCTCCAGATTCCACTCCGTGAGCGTCCACGCCCGGCCGCAGAGCGTGGCCGAGGCGTCCGAGAGCGCGAGCCCGATGCGCGCGTCGCCGTAATCAATGCCCAGAATTCTCATCGTGTTCCCTCCGCAGACAGGTTCGGATCGCGCCCGCCATGTACAGCGAGCCGACTGCGCAGATGACATCGTCCTCCCCTGCCTGCGCGAGCGCGAGCGCCGCCGCCTGCGCGGGGTCGGGGCAGACCGTCACCGGTTTTCCGAAGCGTTGCAAATACGCCCCCAGCTCCGCCGCCGGCAGCGCGCGCGGCGAGAGCGGCGTTGCCGCGATGTAGGACGCGGCATACGGGTCGATGTACGCCGCCGCCTGCCCATCGAGCGCGGCGAACATGGCGGGGTAGTCCTTATCCGCGAGCACACCCACGAGCAGCGTGATGCGCCGGCCGGGAAAATAGCGCGCGAGATTGTCCGCCACGGTCTGCGCGCACTGCGGATTGTGCCCGCCGTCGAGCACGAACCACGGCGCGCGCCGCAGCACCTCAAACCGCGCCGGCCAGCGCACCTGCGCAAGCCCCGCGTGCACGGCCGCATCCGGAATGCGCCAGCCGCGCGTGCGCAGCGCCGCCACCGTCTCGAGCGCGACGGCCGCATTGCGCAGCTGGTGTCTGCCGAGCAGCGGCAGGTCGTACACCGCGCCGCGGTAGGAAAAGGTCTGCCCGTCGACGCTGTCGCGCAGCGGCTCGATGGCGTCCGCGTCCGCCTCCGTGAGCGGGATGCCCAGTCGGGCGCACGTCTCGTGCAGCACCGCGCGCACCTCCGGCACCTGCGGATAGCTGACGGCGCGCGTGCCGGGCTTGAGGATGCCCGCCTTCTCGCGCGCGATCTGCGCGAGCGTGTCGCCGAGGATCTCCGTGTGGTCCAGCCCGATGTTCGTGATGACGGCGCACGCCGGCGCGCCGATGACATTCGTCGCGTCCAGCCGGCCGCCGAGCCCGACCTCGAGCACCACGATGTCGCAGCCGCGGCGCTGAAACCAGAGCATGGCCGCCGCCGTCACAAGCTCAAACTCCGTCGGCTGGTCGTCCATGGCCGCAATGCACGGCTGCAGCGTCTCGCACGCGGCAGCAAGCTCCGCATCCGGGATCGGCTGGCCGTTGACCTGCATGCGCTCGGCGAATTGCTCGAGAAACGGGGACGTGAACAGCCCCGTCGTATAGCCCGCCGCCTGCAAAACGGCCGCGAGCATCGCCGCCGTGCTGCCCTTGCCGTTCGTGCCCGCGATATGCACGAATTGCAGCGTGTCCTGCGGGTCGCCGATGCGGTGCAGCAGCTCGCGCACACGCGACAGCCCCGGACGAGATCCGCGCCACTCGACGCCCTGGATCAGCGCCCGCGCCTCTTCTATGGTCATTACGCAGTACCTCCCGCGTGAAAAAAATCAAACGGAAGAATTATATCACATTTCATGCCGCGCAGCAACCTGCACCCTTGCAATTTGCCTACGGTGGGAGTAAACTATGAAATGCTCGTTTTTTCGCCGGTTTTCTCCGGTTTTCTAAATTTTACCCGAAGGTGGTATGCGAATGGATAATTTCATCATTTCTGTCAACGCGATCCTGCCGATGTTCCTCGTGATGGCGCTCGGCTACGGCGCGCGCTGTCTCGGCTGGATCCGCCGGGAGGAGATCTTGAACATCAACAGGATCGCCTTCCGCATCTTTCTGCCGTGCCTGCTGTTTTATAATGTGTACTGCTCCGATCTGTCCGGCTCGTTCGACCCGCTGCTGATCGCCTATGCCGTCGGCGGCGTGCTGCTGTCGTTTGCGCTGGCGCTCGGCTACACGCTGCTCACGGAGAAGCTGCCGGAGCGCCGCGGCGTGATGATCCAGGGTATGTTCCGCAGCAACTACGTCATCATGGGCATCCCCGTGGCGACGGCGCTGCTCGGCGCGGATCAGCTCGGCACGGTCTCGATCCTGATCGCGATCATTGTGCCGATCTTCAACATGGTGTCCATCATTGTGCTGGAGGTATTCCGCGGTCAGAAGCCGAAGCCGCTGCACATCCTCGGCCAGATCGCAAAAAACCCGCTCGTCATCGCCTCCGTGCTCGGCGTGCTGGCGCTGGCGGCGAACATCCGCCTGCCGTACATCCTGGAAAAGACGGTGCAGAGCGTGAGCGGCATTGCCTCGCCCCTGCAGCTGTTTTTGCTCGGCGCGTTTTTCCAGTTCTCCGGTCTGCGGCGCTATGTGCGCGAGCTCACGGCCGTCGTGGCGGCAAAGCTCGTCGTGTTCCCGGCGCTGTTTCTCGGGCTCGGCGCGCTGCTCGGCTTCCGGGATGCGGCATTCGTGTCGCTGCTGGGCGTGTTCGCCTCGCCGACCGCCGTCAACTCCTTCACCATGGCGCAGCAAATGGGCGGCGACGCGGAGCTTGCGGGCGACACCGTCGTCGTGACCTCGGCCGTGAGCATGGCGACGATGTTTTTGTGGGTCTTTTTGTTCAAATCCCTCGGGATGTTCTGAGCGTCCGGGCTTCACAAATCGGATGAAATGGCGTATAATATTTTATTACGCAACAATTCATCATGATATAAAGAGGGCAACACCATGAATTTTCGAATGATCGGGCAGGTCATCGGCCGCGTGCTGTGCATTGAGGCCGCGCTGATGCTCCTGCCGATGGTCGCGGCTTTGGCATACGGCGAGACGCCGGCGCCGTTTCTGATCACGATCGCCATCACCGGCGGCATCGGGCTGGCCATGTGGCGCGTGCGCGCAAAATCCGGCGGCATGACCGCGCGCGACGGCTTTTTGATCGTCGGTCTGTCGTGGATCGCCATGTCGCTGTTCGGCGCGCTGCTGTTCGTGCTCACGGGCGACATCCCGAACTACATCGACGCCCTGTTTGAGACGATCTCGGGTCTGACCACGACGGGCGCAAGCGTCGTCACAGCGCCGGAGGAAATGACGCGCGGCGGTATGTTCTGGCGGCTGTTTACGCACTGGATCGGCGGCATGGGCATCCTCGTGTTCGTGCTGGCCGTGCTGCCCATGAGCGGCAACCGCTCGATGCACATCATGCGCGCCGAGGTGCCCGGTCCGACGGTCGGCAAGCTCGTGCCGCGCATCCGCAAGACTGCCTCCATCCTCTACCTGCTGTACATCGCGCTCACGCTCGTGGAGATGGTTCTGCTCATCGCCGGCGGCATGAGCTTTTACGATGCGCTGCTGCACGCGTTCGCCACCGCCGGCACCGGCGGCCTGTCCACGCGCGCGCTGAGCATCGGCTACTACAACAGCGCCTATATCGACATCGTCGTGGGCGTGTTCATGATACTCTTCGGCGTCAACTTCAGCCTGTATTACCTCATTCTGCTCGGCAACATCCGCACCGCGCTGCGCAACGAGGAGCTGCGCTGGTTCCTCGGTGTGATCGTCTTTTCCGTCATCACGATCGCATTTGACATCCGCAATCTCTACGGCGGCGTCGGCCATGCGCTGCGCTATTCGTTCTTCCAGGTCACATCGATCATCTCTACGACCGGCTTTGCCACCGCGGACTTCAATCTCTGGCCGGAATACTCCAAGTTCCTGCTCGTGCTGCTGATGTTTGTCGGCGGCTGCGCCGGCAGCACCGCCGGCGGTCTGAAGCTCTCGCGCGTGATGCTGCTGTTCAAATCCTGCACGATCGAGGTCAAGAAGATGCTGCGCCCGCGCTGCGTAGAAAACGTCCGTCTCGACGGCAAGCCGGTCGACGGGCAGACGGTCTACAACGCCCTGACGTTTTTCACGTTCTACATCATCATCCTGCTCATCGCCGGGCTGATCGTGTCGCTCGACGGGCTGGACTTCACGACGAATTTCACCGCCGCACTCTCGTGCCTGTCCAACGTCGGGCCGGGGCTCTCCCTTGTCGGACCGACCGGAAGCTTTGCCATCTTCTCGCCGCTGAGCAAGATCGTGCTCATGATCTGCATGCTGCTCGGCCGTCTGGAGATCTTCCCGCTGCTGCTGCTGTTCGTGCCGTTCACGTGGTGCTGGAAGTGAGCGCCGGCCGCAGCCGGAACGCACATTGACTGCAGGCAAAAATCCACACCGCCCCGCAAGTCCTATGACTTGCGGGGCGGTTTTTCAAAGCCGCGCTGCGCCGAACAAAGGATGCAGCAAAAGCCTCGCAGAGTTTCGCCGCCGCAGCGGCGAAAGAAAGTCTCGATCATTTTCTTCGGCGACATGTGCGGCGAAGAAAATACCGCTCGGCCTGCAAACGTGCGCGCCGTCCGCCAAGGCGGACGGCGCGTGCGCTGCAGCAGGCCGCAAACCCTTTCGTCAAAAAAGTACTACTTTTTTGACAAAGAAACCCCCGCAGGCGATTGCCTGCGGGGTTGCCTCCGCGTGGCCGCGGTTTATTGCATCCGAGGCGGGCCTTGCCCCCTCGGGCTCCCCTGCGGCTCCGGCACACAACCTTGCTGCCGCTGACGTCCCCGAAACTGCGACAACCCCGCAGGCGATTGCCTGCGGGGTTGCCTCTCTACGACGCTGCAAGCGCAGCGGTCAGTATTTTTAAGTTGGGACGCCGGAGAGCTGCGCCTTCGTCAGATCACTCAGACAGCTCTGCCTTCTTCTCGGCAGACAGCTTCTTGATCTTCGGGATGCCCCAGATGAACGCCGGGAGCACAACAACGATCAGTGCATAGTAGCCGTCATAGCCATAGATCTTGGAGATGATGGTCGACAGGCCGAGCAGGGAAACCGCATAGCACAGGCCGATGACGACCAGGCCGACGATCACGCTGCGCAGAGCCTTGCTCTTGATGGCCTTCGGGAAGCAGTGACCCTCGAAGCGCTGGATCATGGAGTAGACCAGCGTGACGGACGTGGACACGAACGCGCAGAACAGCAGGATGGTGTACACGACGAACAGCCAGGTGTAGCCGCTGCCCATGAGGGTGACGACGCTCTGGTTGGGGAGCTTCATGACATCGCCGATGTGGCGGGCTGCAATGCTGGCGACAGTGTCGACGCCAACGCTCTTGATGGTGCAGAGGATCGGGTACCAGCGCAGCAGCATGGCGCCGGAAGCGGCGAGCGCGCCGCCGTTCATGAGCCAGCCGAGGATGCTGGCGCGCTTGACGCCCTTGTGCGTCAGCTCGGTGGAAGCGGCGATCATGGCCGGGACAGACACGCACTGGAAAGCAGCGTACACAAACACGCCGCGCCAGACGCCCTCGAGGCCCTTCTGGGAGGTGACGTCAGCGATGGCCGGGATAGCCGCATAAGCCGCGTTCTCAGTGGCGAGCTCCTGAGTGACCGCGTCGATCGGAACAACGAAGCCCATGATGACGAGGATCGCGGTGACGATCAGGATCGCGGTGGAAAGAACGGTGGAAGCCTTGATGATCAGGTCAACGCCGAAAATCGACAGAAGGATCAGCAGGGCGATGATGACGAGGTTGCAGATGATGTCGGGCAGGTCGACCAGGCTCTTGACGATGCCGCCGGCGCCGTCAACGCAGGACGCGACCGCCGCGAGGATGATGATGATGTAGAAGATCTCGAAGAAGACTTCCATCCACGGCTTCGGATACAGGGCACGGTAGGTGTCCTTGTAGTTGTCGAAACCGCTGAGCTTGGCAAACTTCATCATGATGTACATGACAACGGCCAGAATGCCCATGGCCAGAAGCGGGAAGATGGCCGCGGTCCAGCCGTACTGGACAAAGTAGTTCACGACCTGGTTGCCGGTCGCAAAGCCGGCGCCCACGTGCGTGCCGAACCAGACGGACGCCACGGTGAAGGCGGCTGCCCAGCTGCTCTTGAGCTTTTTGTTATCCATTTTTTACCTCTTTCTTTTCTTTGTTTGCTTTTCTCTTTTGCTCTCTATTTCAAACCCGCCGCGTGCTCTCCTACAACTGCGGCGGGCTTTGAAATCCTCGTCCTTGTGTTAATTTATGAACAAGTCATTAACAACTTGGGATAGTAAATTTATAATTCTCTCACGCGCAAAAGTCAATAACAGCCTCTTCCAATCCCCAACATTTCCCGAAAATCGTCGATGTGCACAATTTCTTGCACGAATTTTTATGCACTCTGATTCTGGCATTTTTGTAAAAATTCGCGTGATTTTAGCGCTTTGACAGAAAGAAAACAGTTGCGGCATCTGCACTTTCGTGCTATCATAACAATGCTGATAGGTCAAGTCTTTTGTCTATTTGCTGACAAACGGCTTTGGCATTTTCTTGACACAGGATTTTGGTCCCGGAAGGCGCGCTTGATGAATTTTTAACCATCATTTTCTGCGTACGCATTCACTGCCGGGTACGAAACGCGGAGGGAGCGCAGCCCTATGAAGCTCGTAACATTTGAAATCAACGGCCGCAGTGCCGTCGGTCTGCTCAACGCGGACGCGACCGCCGTGCACCCCGTGCCCGGCTGCGCGGACATGCAGACGCTCATCGGCCTCTGGCCGGTACTGGACACGGCTGCCGTGCTGCGCAGCGCCGCGCTGCCGCTTGAGCAGGTGCGTCTGCTCGCCCCGATCCCCCGCCCGGAGCAGGACGTGATCTGCCTGGGCATCAATTATTTTGACCACGCCAAGGAGAGCGAGCGCGTCACCGGCAAGGGCGCGAAGGCGCCGGACACGTTCCCGATCTATTTTTCCAAGCGCGTGCACGAGACCGTCGCCCCCGGCGGCGACATCGACAGCCACAGCGACATCGTCGCCGACCTCGACTATGAGGCGGAGCTGGCCGTCGTGATCGGCAGACGCGCATACAACGTCAGCGAGGCGGAGGCACTCGAGTACGTATTCGGCTACACCATTTTAAATGATGTGAGCGCGCGCACGATCCAGAACCAGCACAAGCAGTGGTACCGCGGCAAGAGTCTCGACGGCTTCACGCCTATGGGCCCGTGGATCGTGACACCGGAGGAATTTGACGTGCGCGAGCCGCACTGCATCCGGAGCCGCGTCAACGGCGAGCTGCGGCAGGACAGCACCACGGATTTGATGATCTTTCACGTCGCGTATGTCATCGCCGAGCTCAGCCGCGGCATGACCCTGCTCCCCGGCACGATCATCTCCATGGGCACGCCCGCCGGCGTGGGTATGGGCTTTGACCCGCCGAAATGGCTGCACCCGGGCGACGAAGTCGCCTGCAGCATCGAGGGCATCGGCACCCTCACCAACACCGTTCGGTAATCCGCCGTCAGGCAATGCCTGCGACGGCCGAAGATATCGCAAACAGACAGAATCAGAAAAAGGAGACATCACTATGAAATTTGCTATGTATGGTTCCGGCGCTGCCGGCAGCGTCTTCGCTTCTTACCTGCGCAAGGGCGGTGCGGACATCATCCTCATCGACCGCTATGAGGCACACATGAAGAAGGTCGCCGAGGAAGGCATGCACTTCACCATCCATCAGGAGGAAGACGGCGGCTACAAGGATTACGATTACCAGCTCAAGGGCTTCCGCACCTACATCACCGCTGCCGATGCGGCCGCAGCGGAGGGCAAGGTCGATGTCATCATCTACATGACCAAGGCGACCCAGCTCGAGCAGGCCATTCAGGACTCCCTGCCCGTCGTCGGCGACAGCACCGTCGCGGTCTCCCTCATCAACGGCCTCGGCAACGATGACAACCTCTTCAAGGTCTTCCCGAAAGAGCGCTGCATCATCGGCTCCGGCGTGCTGGGCACGGCGCTGCCCGAGCCCGCGCACTGCGTGTCCACCCCGGCCGGCGGCGTGCAGATGAACTTCGGCGGTGCGGTCCGCTCGGAGCTCAACGACGCGGCCTGCGCCGAGATGCTCAAGTGCTACCGTGACGGCGGCTGCGACGCCTACTGGCGTGACGGCGAGCCGGGCACCGACAACAACATCTACAAGTTCATCTGGAAAAAGGTCTGCGTGAACGCCACCGTCAACACCGTGTGCGCCGTCCTGCGTCTGAAGATCGGCGAGGTCGAGGCGGATCCGTTCGGCCAGTGGCTGTTCCACAGCGTCATCCGCGAGACCTGCGCGGTCGCGACCGCCAAGGGCGTGCCGATGGACGCGGACGAGTTCATCGCCCACGATCATCAGGACATCGTCACCAACATCGCCGACTACTATCCGTCCATGTGCCAGGATATGCTCTTCAACCACCGCCAGACCGAGATCGACGTGCTCAACGGCAAGATCGCCGAGTACGGCGAGCAGCTGGGCATCGACACCCCGGTGTGCAAGGTCCTGTCTCAGGTCGTGCGCTGCATCCAGGGCAACTACGACAAGCAGTACCTGAAGTAAGTTCACCCCGTTTTTTCGCTGCCGGCCGGGCACCAACCGGCCGGCAGTTTGCTAAGGAGGCAACCGCATGAAAATCGCAATGATCGGCTCCGGCGCTGCCGGCAGCGTCTTTGCCGCCTACCTGCGCAAGGGCGGCGCCGAGCTCTGGCTCGTCGACAAATACAAGGCGCACATGGACAAGATCGCAGCCGACGGGCTGGTCTTCCGCACGCCGGAGGGCGAAGAGGTGCTCACGGGCTTTCACACGAGCGCGACCGCGCGCGACATCGGCACGATGGATATGGTCATCCTCATGGTCAAGGCCACGCAGACGGAGGACGTCATGGCCGACACCATGCCCTGCATCGGGCCGGAGACGGCGGTCGTGTCGCTGCAAAACGGCCTCGGCAACGACGAAGTGCTCGCGCAGTTCGTGGACGCCGACCGCATCCTCTACGGCAGCGGCCTGATCGGCACGGAGCTGGCCGGCCCCGGTGTGTGCGTGAGCAAGCCGGAAAAGGGCATCCAGATGCACTTCGGCGCCGTGCGCAACAACCCGAAAGCCAACGCCGCCGGCAAGGCGCTCGAGGCGTGCTTCCGCGCGGGCGGCTGCAACGCGAGCTTTGACGAAGACGTGCGCCCGTACATCTGGAAAAAAGTCATCGCCAACAGCGGCTACAACGGCGTGAGCGCCGTCATGCGCCTGAAGGTGAAGGAGACGTTTGCCGACCCCTACGGGCACGACATCGTCATGCACGTCTGGAAAGAGGGCTGCGCCGTCGCGCAGGCGCTCGGCATCGGCAACCTCTGGCCGCTGATGGAAAAGGAGGAGCCGAACATCGTCGCAAACCTCGGCAACTACTATCCGTCCATGGCGCAGGACGCCGTGCTGCACCAGCGCCAGACGGAGATCTCGGTGCTCAACGGCGCGATCGCGCGCTATGGCGCGCGGCTGGGCGTGCCCACCCCGTTCAACACCGTCATCACGCAGGTCATCTCCTGCATCCAGAATAACTACGACAAGCAGTATCTCGGCTGAGGCGGCGCGCAGCAGCCGGCACCGAGCCAGACAAAACAAATCCCCTCCGTATGCTTTCCCGCATACGGAGGGGATTTTCTGTGCGCGGTGCAGCCGTCAAAAAGCTACGCGCGGCTCAGGATGCGCTGGATCTCCTCAAGGTTGTCGGCGAAGTAAATGCCCTCCTGCCGCTCCTCGGACGAGAGTCCCTTTTCGATCATCTGCTCCAAAAGCGCCTGCAGCGCACGGTAGTAACCGTTCAGGTTGTAGAGGATGCAGGGCGCGTCCAGATGCTTCAAAGACACCTTGGACATGACCTCTGCGATCTCCTCGAGCGTCCCCGTTCCGCCGGGGAAGGCGATAAAGGCATCGCCGAGCTCGATCATTTTGCGCTTGCGCTCCGCCATGTCCTCGGTCACGATCAGCCTGGTCAGGCCGTTGTGCTGGAATTCGCTCTCGATAAAGCACCGCGGCTCGACGCCGGTCACTTCTCCGCCGGAGCGCAAAACGCTGTCCGCGATCGCGCCCATCAAGCCGGATCTGGAACCGCCGTAGACCAGCGCATTTCCGCTTGTGCCGATCCATGTGCCAAGCTCCTGAACCGCTTCCCGCAAAGCCGGATCATTGCCTTCGTTTGCGCCGAGATAGACCGTAATATTCACACAGAGTCCCTCCGATCCTGTTCCTGTCGGTATCAAAACGGCAGTCAGGCTTTTGCCTGACTGCCGGCAGGTACGCACCGTTTGTATTATACGCAGCCGCAGAGCGCCTGTCAACGGGATCGGGCGCTTGCGGGCAGCTGTGCATCCGGTCTGCGCAGCAGCGCCGGTTTTCAGGCGGCATGCTCGCTTTGCTTTTTGCGCGCGCCGCCGAACAGATACCGCGTGACCGGATAGATCAGCGAAACGACTGCCAGGACCCACGCGCCCGGATCGCCAAAGCACAGCGCAATGTATGCGCCCACGGAGGCCGAGGAATCGATCGCCCCGCCGTTGACGAACTTCGGCAGGAAAGCGCAGATCAGAACGCGCGCGATCAGCTCGGCGCAGCCGGCGACCAGCGTAAACTCCGCGTGTCCCACGCCCTGCACGCCGGAGCGGAAGACAAACAGGACCATCAGCGCAAAGTACATGGACAGATCCACGTACAGATACAGGTTCCCGTAGCGGATCGTGGCCGCCGTGATCTTGTCTGCACTCATAAACAGATACTGGTATGCCCCCCGGATCGTCAGGAGCATGCCGGCGCCGCCGAGGATCAGATACATGGCGAGCCCGATCAGCAGGCTCTTGACCGTTCCGCGCCGGATCCTGTCGTGTCTGCCCGCGCCCAGATTCTGCGCGTTGAAGCTGACGATCGCGGTGCTGAGCGCATTCATCGGACACATCAGGAAGTTGTTGAGCTTGTTGGCAGCGCCGAAGCCGTTCTGCGCGGGGTTTCCGGCCGCCATGATGCCGTCCGGCCCGATGTCGAAGCCGACGAGCGCGCGCTGCATCACGATGATGCCGATCGCCAGCACCGAAAACTGAAGTCCCATCGGCAGTCCCTGACTCAGGTGCTGCGCATACACGGAGAGCTCCGCGCGAAAATCCTGTCCGGAGAGGTGGAGCTCCGGATATTTGCCGAAGGCGTAGAGCAGGCACAAAAGCGCGCTCACCGCCTGCGCCAGCACGGTGGCAGCCGCCGCGCCGATGACCCCGAGCCGGAACGCAAGGATGAACAGCAGGTCGAGCCCGATGTTCAGCACGGTGGAAAACAGCAGGAAGATGAGCGGCGTGGTCGAATCGCCCAGACTGCGCAAAACGGAGCAGATCAAATTGTAATAGAGCTGCGCGAAGATCCCGAGGAAAATGACCAGCGAGTACTGATATGCCGCCCTCCAGACGCCGGGGTTTGCCTCGGACAGGCCGATGAACCGGAGCAGGGGCTTGAGCGTCAGCACGGCGGCACCGGTCAGCGCGAGCGACAGGACACCGCCGAGAACGAGCTGCGCCGCAAAGGATCTGCGGACTCTGGCCTGATCGCCGCGCCCCGCCGCGATGGATGTGATGACCGAAAATCCGGCGGTGCATCCGACCGCGAACTGCAGGAAGATGAACAGGATCGGAAACACATCGTTCACGCCCGCAATGTCATCGACGCCGAGCGTCTGCCCGCAGATCGCAGCATCGCTGATCGTATAGATCTGCTGCAGCAAATACGAGAGGATGATCGGTACGGAAAACTTGAAAATTACCCATCCTTCGTCGCCGGAAAGCAGGTCGACCGAAGATTTTTTCCCCAGCTTTAACATGGTTGCTCCTTCTGTACTGCCTCTGCCGCCAAAAAACCTCATTCGCCTTCTGCTCTGCAGCTTTTGCGCTGCCGCAAGGCGAGACGCGGCAAATTCTGATAATACTCTTTTCGTGCATGCAAGTTATACCGCAGAAATTGTGAACAATTCTACCCCCGCGCGCAGATATTGCGCGCAGCCGGCCGCTCTCATGTCAAAAGGGCAATATTTTTGCCGGCACAAAACACCCCCTGTGCGCAGCACTGGGGGCAGCTTGTCAAAGGACCTCGTAGCCTTTCACCAATGGCGCAGCGAAAGAAAGTCCGATCATTTTCTTCGGCGACATGTGCGGCGAAGAAAATACTTCTCGGCCTGCAAACGTGCGCGCCGTCCGCCGGAGGCGGACGGCGCGTGCGCTGCAGTCAGGCCGCAAATCCTTTGTCAAAAAGTATTCCTTTTTGACAGACGCAACACCCCCTGTGCGCAGCACAGGGGGTGTCCGCTATGGTGTTTTTCTAACCGTCAGCGCAGCGCGCTTACCGGTCGGGATACTTCTGCGTCAGCTCTGCCTCCAGCGCATCCCAGTCGCGCGGCGGTCTGAGCTCCGTCCACGTCTCGGGCGAGGTGTTGTCCACGCGCTCGTACTCGTGGCCGTTGGTGGCCTCCTGCACGGCTGCGTAGTACCACGCTGTCTTGTTGCTGTTGTCCGGCCAGACGATCATGTCCGGCAGCAGATGATCCTTATCCGGGGTACGGAAGAGGACGTTGTTGATGATTTCCATGACCTCGGCACGGGTGATCTGGTTCTGCGGGCGGAATGTGCCGTCCTCATAGCCGCTGACCAGACCGAGCTTCGCCGCGCGGTTGATGTAGTCGCGCGCCCAGCTGTCGGAGATATCGGTGAAGGCGTCGTCCTCGACCTCCGGCGCATGGAAGAACAGCGCCGCGATCGTCGCGAACTCTGCGCGGGTGATGTACTGCTGCGGGCGGAATGTGCCGTCCTTGTAGCCGGCGAGGATGCCGCCGTTGGTGAGCGTGGCGACCTGACTGGTGTACCAGCTCTGGGCCGGGACATCCGAGTACGAGCACTTGGTGGTCCAGATCTCCTCACGACCGTCATCTCTCAGGATGCGGTAGAAGATCGCGGCGACCTCGGCGCGCGTGATCGGTCTGCCCGGTGCGACCGTACCGTCCGGATAACCGGCGATGTACGAGTCGTGGTTATCGCGCTCCAGCGGCGGAGGCGGCAGCTCGTTGTCCTCTGCGGAGAAGACGAACTTGATGTGCGCGGCCGCTTCCTGGAAGGCGTTGCCCATCGCGGGATCGATCTCAACGGTCACGTCCAGCTTGATCGGGTCTGCCTTCGGGAAGACCTCGGCAACGAGGACGTCGCTCTTGAGTCCGTCGGCCGCGTCGAGCTGGTCGAAGAGGCTCGCGTTCTTGTTGGTCGCGAACACCTTGCCGTCCTGCGACACGGTCATGTGGATGTGGCTGAGCACATCGTCGTACTTGATGGCGGTGCCCTCCTTGGCGGAGGTATCGCCGTCGATCTCGGCGCGGAGGTAGACCTTCGCGCCCTGCGCGCCGTTGGCGCTGTCGGCCTTGACGCAGATGGTCTGCGTGAGGCTGTCGCCGGGCATGCAGTTGGAGAAGTTGGCAAACAGATCCGTCGCCGAGCCCTTGCCGGTGTTGGTAAAGGCAAAACGCGCGTTGTTGCCGTCGTTGCCGTCATAGTAGGTGACGGTGGGGAGCTTTTCCTCGCCCGTCGCCCAGATGCCCAGCCCCGCGGCCAGCGCGACCACCAGCACGAGGGCGACGATCATGGTAAACTTTTTGTGTTTCATACCGCTGCCCTCCTTATGGTGTCGTGGTCGGCTGCGTCAGATAGCCGTTGCTGTCAACGCCCACGCCCCAGCTCTGCTGCACAGCCGCGCTCGGTGCGGCCTGAATGCTCTCGGCCAGCACCGTCACCTCGAGGTGATAACCCTCGGGTGCAGCGTCCTGCGTGATGGGCGTTTTCAGCAGGTTGGTCGTGACATTGTTCGGCTTTGCGTCGACCGGTCCGACCGGCATCTTGTAGTAGTAGATGCCGTCCTGCTCGAACCACTTGGTCGTGTCGTATGTGACGTCAATGTTCACGGGCTCGCCGGAGATAGTCTTTCCATCTCCGCTGACCCAGTTCATGACCAGCTTGACGCGGACATAGGACACGGCCGTTCCGGTGTTTTTGACGACGATGCTCTTTTTCTGGTTTCCATCCAATTCCTCGACGATGTCCGTTCCGGACTTGGCCGCCGTGAAGGTGTTCGTCACGGGGGCGGTGCTCGCCTTGAGCAGGGCGAACGTCGTGCCGACGGCCAGTGCGAAGATCAGGCACAGGGAGAGGATGAGTGCGGTCTTTCTCCCGCCTGAACCGTTAAAGATACGTTTCATATGTCATCCCTCCTGTTCAGTTTGTTTCCGGAGCCGGAATCTGCTCGATCTCGGTTGCGCTGACCCACTTGTTGATCACGTCGGCAATGCTCGTGAGCCAGTTGTGCGAATTGTAATGGTTGGTGACATCGACCGTGGCGCTGGGCGTCGTGCCGCTGAGCGTAGCCGTCTTGTTGTTGTCGCCAACGATGCTGTAGCTCCACGACCAGTTTGTATCCTCGGTGACCGTGTACGTGCCGACGGCCAGACCGGTGATAGTTTTGCTGTCGCCGTCCTTGAGCACGATGGTGGTCACGAGCTTACCGGCGCTGTCCTTCACATCGAACACGAACGTCTGGTTCGGGTTCGCGCCGTCGCCTGTGACTTTCTTGGAGATCGTCAGGCTGCAGGTGTTGACCGTGATGGTGAACGTAGCATCTTTAGAAACGCTCTCATACGTTCCCGTTTGCGTAGGCGAAACCGTGCACGTCACCGTGTAGGTCGTGGTCTGCTCCGGGGCGACGGTGCCGCCGCTTGCCGCATCGCTCCACTCCCATATTCCGCTGCTGCTTCCGGCAGGAACCGTGTACGTGCCGACCGTTCCGCCGTTTTCATCCTTGACCGTGTAGGTCACGTTCACAAAAGCGTTATTTGTGCCGTCAAATGTGGCATTCTGGTGCACAAGCTCCTGCAAATTGGCAGAATCGCCAAGGTAGATCGTCTTGTCATCCGCCGTCGGCGTGATGCTTTTTACTTCCACGTCCTGCGTCGGCACATCGAACGCCTTGATCATGGTTCCCTTCGCATAGATGCCGGACTGCCCATCATTCGTTGGCACCTGATTGCCGCCGAGGAAGCCAGCTTCCACAGAGGCATCAAACTCGATGATCAGTTTCTTTCCGAACGTGCCATCCGCCTTAGCGTTTGTGGAGACATAGTTCTGGTTGAAATCGAAGCCGGTCACATTGACCGCCCGCGTTGCCGGATCGATCGCTGCCGTCACCGAAGGATCGGCTGCGACCGGAGCCCCAAATGCGCTGCCGTTATAGGCTGCAGTGGAGAGACGAATAGCACCGGTGTTTTGCGGCACCGTAAAGTATGGCGTCACGATGTCTTTGATGACCGTCTCGCTGCCAAGGTCAATATTGGCGCTGCCGATTGTCTGGCTGATGGAGGTAAAGATGTTATTCAACGCCGTCGAGTTGCTCGCCGTCATATAATAGCCGGTTTTGTCGCGGGTGAAGTTTCGCGTCACTTTCCAGCCGTAATAACTGGCGGAGAACCAGTGTTCATCTTTATAATCCTTTAACCCTATCTCCGAGGCAGCCTTGAAGTTGCTGGACACATAGTTCAAAAAGCGGTTCCCAGCCGGAACATCGATACCATTGCTTGTGTTCTTGTTGGCCCAATAACTCCCAACGCTTCCGTTCGAGTTTTTTGAGAACCCGGTGTTGCCATACAGCTGGTCAACGTTCGCCCCGGTGAAAATGCCAACCGTGTACACGGTCACACCGGCATCCTTCATCGACTTTGCGCTTGCAATAGCGCTGGTCGCAACCTTTGCATCGAAACCGGAATTGCCCGGCATGCCATCCGTGAACACGATCACGACCTTGCTGCTGTCGCGTGCGGAATCGACACTCGACAGAAGCCTCTGCGCATGGTTCAAGCCGTTTTGCGTCTGCGTGCCGCCCTTAGCCTGCAGCTGGTTAACCGCCGTTTTCAGTGTGGTCACATTTGCTCCGTTGGCATCATTGACCGCGGTCAGTTCTTTCACGACCTGAGAATAATTATAATTATATCCGTCTTCCCAATATGTATCATCGCCGACCGTGTTCTTGGACTCTCCTGCAAACTTAACGATCGCGATCCGGTGTTCCACGCCTTCGTCCTTGGCTTTTGTTGCCACATTGTCAATGAAAGTATTGACGGCCTGCTTCATTGCGTACTGGCGAGTGTCCGTTTCCTTGTTCGTCGCTTTCCCGCTGAAATCGTCCGCCATCGAGCCGGACTGGTCGAGCACAAGGACAATGTCACAGGGCTTCGTTGTGGTGCTCGTCGTGACCGTGCCGGTCGTGTACGCTTCCAGATGCACCGTATAGCCGCCGTCGGCTTTCGGCGTAACCGTCTTAGTCAGCTCCAGACCATCATCCTGCGTCTCACCGGTATCGGCAAGCGACGGCGCGCGCGCGGCGCGGTAAGGAGACGTCTGCGGCCGCGTCACCACGAGCGGAAGAATCGGCCCCACCGTCGGAGACGACTGCGTGTCCTCGACCGTTCCTGCGGTCTCAGCCATATCCGCAGCCGAATCCACTGCCGCGCCCGCGCCCATGAACAGGCACATACTCAGCAGCATGGCTGCACAGAGGACGAGCGAGAGAATGCGTTTTTTCATGGTTTCGTCCTCCTTTCTCAGGGCGTCGGGATCGGGTCGATCTGCGTGCTCGAGGTGCTCGCCTCGACCGCTCCGACGTGCTTCCATACATCTCTGACATCATTGGTGGCGTACTGCTCAAGGTTCGCCGTCTGCACGGCCTCCGCCGTTACATAGATGTGCACCGTGGAATTCTGGTATTCGTTGCCCATTTTGGTGCTGAACGTGACGCGGCTGAACAACTGCGTCGTGGCCGTCTTCGGATCGACCGCACCATTATAATAATAGTACCCGTCCGGTCCGGCGATCCAGTCGGTATCGTTCAGATCCAGCACCAGCAGGTGCTCGCTCGGGTCGAGCGGCATGCGCTCGCTGTCGGCGTTGAGGATCTCGGGCGTGATCTTCACGCGGGTGTAAAACGCACCCGTGCCGACATTCTCCACATACACCACTTTGTTCACGACGCTGCCGGGCATGACGCGCACGGTCGTGAACGGATTGCCGTTACCGTCCTCGTCGTGCAGCGCGAGCTTGACCGAGCCCATCGTGATGACGTTGTCCGCCGTGCCGACGGCCGAAAAGTACGCCCACGTGCCGACCGCCAGCAGTGCCACTGCCAGGAGGAGCACCGTCGCGATGGTCCACTTCTTCTTCATGCACAAACCACCTTTCTCCTTGCCGGGGGTTATTCTGCGCTGTGCGCAGGGATTCTCTTCCGCGCCCGAAGGCGCGCCGGGACTGTTTTTGCGGGATTCTCTCTTTCAGTCTGCGCGCGGACAGCGGCAGTACCGCCGCCCGCGCCCGGATTGAAGCCGAGCCAGAGTCCCCGATGGGGGCGGCGATTTCGCCGCCCCTTTGGGGTCAAAATGTTGGGGAATTACTTGCCGTTGTTGTTATAAGCAGCAACAGCCTCATCCACCGTGTTAAAACCATCCGCCTGGATCGCGTAAGCGGTCACGATGACTTCCCAAGAAGCATTCGCAGAGATCGGATCGCCAGCGGGCAGGATGTACTGAGTGCCATCTTCATTCGTGGTCACGCGCCAATCCATGTAGACCTGAGCAAGGCAGGGCAGAGAGGTCTTGCCAGCGGGCAGGGTCTTTGCCATGGTCGTGCGGATCACAACGTACTCCGTGCCGTTTTCGGTCACTCTGCCGACATACTTGTAGTCGTTCCAGAGGCCATCTTCAACAGCAACCATTTTGGGGTCGGTAACTTTGTGGTTTGCATCAACGATGCCGTCGTTGGTCGCGAGGCCCCAATAATTTCCGGAGTTGTACTCCACGTTGAAGCAGCCGTAGCTGTTCCAGTGCAGAGCGTTCTTGCTCTCGTTGGTGGGATATTCCTTGCTCACAAGATAGGCAGGAATCTTAAGCTCGACCCAAACCCAAGCATCATTCGCGCCCGTGTTCTTAACCGTAACGATCTTGGAAACGGCATTGCCGTCGTTGGACTTGCCGGGGACAAGGGTCTTGTTCTGTTCAAAGGCCTCAAGACCGTTTTCGCCCTTCTGCTGCTCATCCAGAGCAATCTTGACATTGCCCATGGTGAACGTATTGGTTGCCGACTTCGTATCGGTGAAGTACGCCAGCGTGCCGCCGACGACCAGCACCGCGACGAGCATGACTGCGATCGCAGCCATCAGAATGGATTTCTTCTTCATAAGTAGCGTTCTCCTTTTCTTTTTTATGTACAGCTCTCTGTACAAGGTATTCAAGGGATCTGCTCAGGGAAAGCTGCGAGGGAGTTACTTAAAAGCACTCGGCAAACGCGGCCGCAGCATCCGCAAAACCAGCGGACTGGCACAGATAGCCATAGAACGTCAGGCTGGCAGTCGCATCCGAATTCACGTCAAAATCGTTAACCTCGACAAGGTTGCTCGCCAGAATGTTGGTCGCAGTGACATCTGCAGTCACTCTGTTGCCATCGTTCGTCTTGTAAACGTAAACCGCGCCGCCGTTCTTGCCCGTAACACCAGCAAGCTGCTCCCACGTATCGGCCACACTATAATTCAGAACGCTACTCGCGTCCGAAGCCACGACCTCAACATAAAGATAGCAGGAAGCGCCGGCTTTCAGGCCGGTGACCTTAACAAACGGGTCTTTTTCGATCTTGGTGCCGGGGAGCAGAGTGTACTCATTGCCCGTCGCCTCTTCAGTGGTGACCTTGTAAGAATACTCGCCGGAAGTCTGCGCAACCGCCTTGTGCTCTTTCAGCGTCAACGCGCCGCCCTGATCAAACAGCTTGCCGACCGTGAACGTGTTCACAACCGGGCCGCTCTGCGCCGTCAGATACGCCCACGTCGCGCCAACCGCCAGCGCCACGACAAGCACGAGCGCGATGGCGATCGTCAAAGTTTTCTTCTTCATTTCGTGTTTTCCTCCCTTACAAAAACATCATGTTCCGAACTTACCATGTCCCAACAGCGTCCAACGTGCGCTGTCAGCATTCATTGAGTTAATGCGCGCAGATGTGAAAATATTTCACATCTGCATAAAAATGTTTAAAACCGACGGTTTTTGTCACCATTTTCTGTGCATTTTGCCGCGTTTTCTGCCTCTGCTCGGCGCGCCGCATCGCGGGCATCGGCCTCAGCCGCCTTGCGCAGCATGTCCGGCAGGAACGCCAGAACGACGAGCACGATCGCGATCGCAATGGCCAGATACATCCCCGGCGGGTTCGAGACCCAGTGCGAAACATAGCCCAGATACGGGATGGTGAACACCGGGCGGCCGATGAGGTTCTTGAAATAGACCGGTGCGCCGTCGGGCGCGTCGTTCGCGTCTCCCTGCGTGTAGAAATGCTCGTTTTCCGCATCGATGGAGATCACGCGGTGTGTGACGACATCCAAGTCCTCATTGAGTACGAACGTGATCGCGTCACCGACCTGCACGTCCTCGGGCGCACAGGGCTTGACATAGATCAGCGAGCCGGTGTGATACGTCGGCTCCATGCTGCCGGACAGGACGCACATCGGCCGCAGACCGACCAGCCGCACACCCACCAGAAGCAGCGCCAGAATGACCACCAGCACCACCGCAGCGGTGGAGATGGCATTGCACACTTTCTGAACCTGTTTTGACATCTTCGTTCTTCCTTTCCCTTCGCGGGCATCCCCCCTGTTGATCCCGGCCGGAGGGCAGACCTCCGAAGCGCAGCCTGTCCGAACCGGAAACGCGCACGGCGGGGCGGGGCGGGAACGCTTCGGAGTTTCCCGCCCCACTTCAGCCGTCACGCTTACTAACCAAAAGGATACCACGTTTTATTGCACACCGATAGGGGTATTATACACAAACTTCCAGCGATATTTTTGTAAAAATCAAACAGCTTTTCCTTTTGCTGTCCAAAAAGCTGTACAGTTATCCAACACCCATTGTACGTTTTGGCTGCGGGTGCGTCAAGTGCGGAGCGCGGGCGCGCGGGAATCTTACCTTTTCTTAAAACTGTCGCGGTTTTGCTTGTTTTTAGCGGGGAAACATGATAGGATAATTGCCGATTATGGATAGATAACAGGAAGGAGCTGCACGCATGGATACAAACGTGCTCGACTGGCTGGAAGTCACCGCCGCAGCCTGTCCGGACAAGCCCGCCTTTCTTGACGAGGACGGCGCGGTGACCTTTGCCGACGTGCGGCGCGAGGCGCGCATCATCGGCACGGCGGCGGCAAGGCTGCGCGCCGGACGCAAGGCGCCCATCGCCGTGATGAGCGGGCGCAACGCACACACCCCGGCCGTGTTTCTCGGCGCGGTATACGCCGGCTGCTGCTACGCGCCGATGGACGGGACGATGCCCGTGCACCGGCTCAACTCTATTTTAAATACGCTTGACACCGACCTGATGATCGTGCAGCGCGCGTTTTACGACAAAGCCAGGACGCTGGAATTCAGCGGCGAGATCCTCATCGCGGAGGATCTGCTCGAGGGCTGCGAGGACGCGGGGCTGCTGGCTGACTGCCGCGCGCGCGCGCGCGAGCTCGACCCGCTGTACATCATCTTCACCTCCGGCTCGACCGGTACGCCCAAGGGCGTCATCACGGCGCAGCACTCGCTCATGTGCTACATCGAGGACTACGCCGGCGTGATGGGCATCGCGCGCGAGGATGTGCTCGGCAACCAGTCGCCGCTGGACTACATCGCCGCCGTGCGCGACATTTATCTGCCGCTGCGCTTCGGCGCGACGACGGCCATCATCCCGAAGGAACTTTTCATGTCGCCGGAGCGTCTGTTCGAATACATGAACGACAAGGGCGTCACGGCCGTGGGCTGGAGCGTCTCGGCGCTGACGGTGCCGGCCGCGCTGGGCGCGTTCGAGTGCAGCGTGCCGCAGCACCTGCGCAAGGTGTGCTTCTCCGGCTCGGTGATGCCGTGCAGCT
>ENA-UESE01000598-UESE01000598.1-human-gut-metagenome-genome-assembly--contig:-NODE-598-length-39262-cov-77.946306_pt1 | contig 39262 bp, 33 predicted proteins | sample MGYA00242995_ERZ507996 | MGnify/ENA primary metagenome ERZ507996 (study PRJEB26167, sample SAMN06115489) | human gut metagenome | host: Homo sapiens | place: China:Sichuan | collected 2015-04-15...
GCTCTTCTTTTTTGATTTTATTTTCTGTTTTTTTCGCATAAACAATTCTCCAACATTTTCTTTCTAGAATTGTCTGCTTGTTCGGATTTGATAAAATAAATTTCCAAATAGTATATTTTTTTTGCGTACTTTTAATGTTTTTTAATGTATAAACAAGTCACTAACCTCATTAAAATTTTTAATTAGGTTTAATGTTTTATTTTTATTCTTTACTTAAAACTGATTTTTATTTTAGAATCAAGTTGGAGAAAAGGTGCATGAGTGGTAATGATATAAGAATACAATTTCAAACATGGTTATCTACACAAGAGGCTGGCTGTAAAACTCTTAAAACTCGAAATGAGTATGTACAACGCATTAATCGAATTTGTGAAAGATTATATTCTGGCAGAAGTGAAAAAGAATGGGCTAGGTTACTTCATAATATGTATCCAGTACTTTTTATTTATGTTTTATGTGCGAAGAATTGGAATAGTCCCGAAAAAATAAAAATAGAACGCTCTTATGATTATTTGCTTAATGGAAGTTTTGTCACATTAGAAGATAAAAAAACATTAAAAAGCAAAAAGTTCCGAGAATATTTAAGATATGTTTGGGATAATAAAAAGGAACGGTTTAAGAACCATACGGCTATATATGCGTTGTGTGATTTTGTTAGAAAAACAGATTATGCTTCATTAAAAACTAAATTTAACGATATGATAACAACTAAAATAAAACATCTTGAAACCATTAGCACGACGATTTTATCATTTGATTTCATTCCCGCAACAAAAACAAAATCTATGCGGATAATTTCAAGAAATGGATGCGATGATTTAAATTCATTTGATTTGGTATATTTTTTCAAATGTAGTAGGAACACCATACAAAATCTGTTGAAAAGAAAAGCTTTGTGTTATTCGGACGTAGATAACAAGTTGTATTCAATTCAATATATAAATGAATACTTAGCTAAAAAACATTCTGAATATATCAAAAATAACAATACCAAACTACTACCAAAAGAAAATAATAACTCTGGTAAATATACTAATAAACTACTACTTTTATATGGTTTCTATAAAGATTTTGTCAATGGCGGCAGTAAGTTTGAGAAATTCTTGATAAACAAGAATGAGAATATTCAAACGGATTTAATCGTTAAAAATGATATAATTAGCGTATTTAAATTTTTCAAACGTAATAAAAAAGTACTCGACAGTTTGGATAATGATTTTATATCTTTATCATCATTTTTTTATAATAAAGACTTTGACTTACCAACTTTTCATGAAGATTGGTTACCTAAATTTATAAGATTATTACAAGAATATAGTGATTCCGTAAAAGATGACACCTCTGATAATATGCAAGAAAGACTTTTTTCATATTTAGAAGCCATACAAGTGTATATTAATTCCGCCAAAGAACAGCTAAAAGAAGATAATTGGTGTACCCTTGATGAAGCTGTAAAAAATACACCATTAACCAAAAAGATCATACAAGGATTAAGGGAACGCAATAAGATTACATACACACAATATTCAAACAAGGTTATAAAATATCTTAAAAGCGATATAGAAAGTATAAAGGAAATGCGCAAATAAAACATCCAGCAAAGCAAAATTTACAATAGACAGCTTTTTCGAAGGCTGTTTTTTTGTATTTAAGTCAAGTTATCTTGGTATGATGATTGTTTGTATTTTGTGTTAAACTTGAGGCATAATGAAAGAGTAGCTCGGGCGCCCGTCCTACAAAATTTTAACAATTTTGTATGAAAGGAACGAGTTATGAGAGAGCTCAATTTAGATAAAAATATTATTGATAACGAATTATTAGAAAATCCGGCTGATGCCAACCAAAATGTAGAAACCGAAGATGCTTCAACTCTGAAAGAAAATGAAGAGAAAGAAAAATCTTTAGAGGAAGAAATTAGCCAAGCTTTAAAATTACTCAGGGATAATAAACTTTCCCCGTCCGAATATCAGGAGTTGTATAAAAAAGCATTTAGTGCAGCAGAAAACTTGTTGAAAGCCGATTTGGAATTGGCTCAAAAATTCAAAAATCTTCCAACGTCTGACGGCTTCAGAAGCGACAAATATAAACTGAAAGGAGGTGAAACAGACACAAAGACCAAGACTAGAATTCTCGAAGTTGAATATGGTATAGACTATCATCGGGCTTGGGAAATTCAGCAGATTGATGATGAGTTAGTTAAGGAAACTATCGAAGAAGCTAAGAAGAAAGGCAAATTACCAACTCTTGAGTTGGCTATAAGATTGTTTCGCAAAAAACGCTCTGCCGAAAACAAAGCGAAAAAAATGGAGGAGAAACGCAAGTCTTTTGCTGCAATTCACGGCTCCGGAGTAATCAAATTAGATGAGGGGAAGTATAACATCATTTATGCCAACCCAGTCTATGAAAGCGAGGAGAAGGATAAGAATTTGACCGTATCCATTGATGATATGAAAAAAATTCAAATTCCAGCTGATGACAATGCCATTCTATTTCTTTGGTCGAATTCAACGGATTTAATCGCTTCCTTGGAAGTTATTACAGCGTGGGGATTTACTTACCGAGAGCATGCAATTTGGGATTTTGGCAAAGCAAAGACCGCTGAACTTTGTTTCGAAACCAGGCACAAAGTTTTATTAGTCGCTACCAAAGGAGATAACCTTCCCAAACCTAAGCTAAAAAAAGCATCGGTTTATCAGGAAAGAAGCGAAGCAACAGAGGTTAAGCCGAAATATTACTATGAAACCATTGAACGGATGTTTCCAGGTTGTAACTTTTTGGATGTTTTTTCAGCCGAACCATGCAACTCTAAATGGAAAACACTTTTTAACAAAGATGAAGAGGAGAAAGACAATGAAGAAAATTAATGCCGCAGTAATGTTTGCCAACGCTGGTATAGGTGAGTTTTATGCTCACCTTGCCAATGTCAAAAATATGGTAGCAGTGGAATATGATCCAGACCGTGCAGATTTGTATAAATGCATATATCCCCATTGCTACGTGTTTCCAGATGATATAAATAAGGTTATGGAGGCGTTTATTGCCAAAGCAAAAGAATGTAATTGTTCTCTCTTGATGGCATCTCCGCCATGCCAGGGACATTCCCGCGCAAATCAAAGTGAAAATAAGGATGAAGATATCCGCAATCGTTTGATTTTGAAGGTTACAGATGCTGTTGAAAAAGGAAATTTTGACACGGTTATGATCGAAAATGTCCCCGAATTTTTAGATTATTCGTCGGACACAATCCTGCCAGAGCTTGAAGGAAAAAACATCCGTCAATATTTGGAAGAATTTTTTCGGACGCATGGATATATGGTTAATTTTTATCAGCGTGTTGATGCGCGTAAATATAGTTCGACCCCACAGCAACGTGTTCGTGCGATTGTTTTGGCCTCCAGAATAGGCGAATGGACATTGCCACCAATGCTACCTAAAGAACAATGGGGAAACTTGGAAAAAGCTATTGGTGATTTGCCTAGCCTTGAAGCAGGAGAACGTGGAATTGAAAAATATGAGAATGATCCAATCTGGAGTAAAAAATTAAATGAGCTGAAATATCACACTGCCCCGTACTGGCCTGAACGTGATATCGAAATTATGAAACATACAGCAACCGGATGTTCAGCTTTTGATAATCCGTTAGAATACAGACCGACCAAAAAGGACGGAACGCCGAAGGAATATTACCGCTCAGCATATCGCAGACCGAAATGGAATGACGCCTTTCCGTGTATCCTTAGAGAATCTGATGGCATGGGAGGAATGATTACCTGTCACCCAGGAAGACTTCAAGAAGATGGTACATATAGCGATGCACGGGCTTATACTGTTTTGGAGCTTCTGCGTGGCTATGATTTACCGCATGATTTTCCGTTTCCTGCGTGGACTCTTGATGAAGATAAGCTACAACGAGCGGTTCTGGGTGAGGCATTTGCTCCTCGGTTGGTTCAAAGAATCCTTGAATTTATGCCTAGATAAAAAATATGGGGACAAAACGGGCAGGGAGACTTCGGTTTCCCTGTTTTTTTGTAAACTCATTTATAATTTAAATTAGATTACTGAAAACGCAAAGAACCATTTTAAGCCTCGCACGTAAAGGCCTCTTTCAATTTTGGTTAGTCATTTTTAAGCCTAACCGGTACGGGTCGGAGGATAGGCAGGTCCCAGCCGGAGAGTATGGGAGCGGCGACTAGCAGGCCCAATCCACATACCGTAGCCCCTGAGCCTGGTCTTTTGAGTAAAAATAAACTGTCATTGACGTCAAGATCTTTTCTTTTAGGCTGGTTTTAAATTTGATTTTTTTTCAAAAGATTATCCCGAAGGACTGGCTGGATTCAAACCAAGTTAAGCTATTGAAAAACAATGAAAGTTGAAAAGATGAGTTCGGAAGAGCCTCAAAAAACAGGCCTGGAAGAAAAACAACATTCGAACTCGATTTTATTATTAAAAAACAAGGACTTAAACCGAAATTTAAGCCCTTTGCACTTGGTGGCTGGGGTGGCAGGATTCGAACCTACGAATGTCGATACCAAAAACCGATGCCTTACCACTTGGCGACACCCCAATATATTTTTTAACAAAGTAATGTTTATGCTAAAAAATATCGTTTGGCAAGCATTTTTTTTATTTTCTGAGAAAATTAATTAAATGCGTTGCAAAATTTTTGTTGGGTATTTTCTAAAGTTTTTTGCAGCTGAATTTTTTTCTTTTTGGCTTCTTCTTTGGCCTGCAGGATTTCAAGATCGCGTTCCTTGGCAATTTTATCTAAAATCGTTTTAATCACCTTGTCAATCTGCTTTCCTTCACGATAATCCGCCGGTAGGGCAAAATTAACGCGGCCATCCCGCAACAGCTTAAGCGCTTTTGTTTCTGCGGCGGCGCTGTGGTCTTTCGGATTATAAACGGCAATAGCTGTTCCGTTTCGCTCTTTAGTTAATTTCATTGACGGAATATCTGTGCCGCCATCGCCGAAATAAATCATGCGTCGAAACGGAATAGGGCGGGCTTCGTCCGGCATAAACTCATTAACCGCACGGTCTTCATATTTTCCAAGCCCTTTATTGATTTTTGACAGATATTGTGTTTTGGTTGAATAGTTGACGACGCGGGCAGGCCAAACAGGATTCCCGTCCTTGTCATAAGCAAAACTGCAGCCGAAAACATTTTTAAAATATTTATAAATTTTGCATCCTTCCAAAATTTCTTCATAACCGGCAGAAATAATATAATGCTCAATTTTGAGCCCCAGTTCTTTGCCGTACTTGGTTATTCGGTTAAACCATTCTTCAACGCCGTCGTAATAGATAATGTTTTTTCCTGCTTTTTGAAAATTTTTCCGGGTAAGTTTTATGCCCATTTCGCGGGCGGTCTTAACAAAAAAATACATCGAACCGGTAACCTGGTCGGCACCGTTGTCGACAGACCATTGATTGGCAATCGGCCAAAACTCTTCCGGCGTCATGCCGAATTCCGGAATTAAACCATAGTCCTGCATATCTGTTGTGCTTAATGTTCCGTCAAAGTCATAAATCAAAGCGACTTTGGTTGTTTTGCCTGTTTTTTTTGCCATGATTCTTTTATCTCCGCTTGCATTTTTGGAAAAATCATTATAGAAGTAATAGGTTAAAATTTGATTATAATTTAATGAGGGAAATAAAATGGTTGCAAAAACAATGGACCAGTTGGTGTCTTTATGTAAACGCCGCGGATTTATCTTTCAGAACGCTGATATCTATGGCGGACAGCAGGGCGTTTATGACTATGGTCCGTTGGGCGTCGAACTGAAAAATAACCTGAAAGCTGCCTGGTGGCGTTCCATGGTCTATGAGCGCGATGATATTGAAGGGCTTGATTCTTCGATTCTGACCAATCGTAAAGTTTTGCATTATTCCGGGCATGAGGACACTTTTTCTGATCCGATGGTTGATTGCCGCAAATGTAAAGGGCGTTTTCGGGCTGATCATATTCCTGACGGCAAATGCCCGAATTGTGGTTCAACGGATTTGACAGAGCCTCGCCCGTTTAATCTCATGTTCAAAACAACTGTCGGACCAGTTGATAATGCGGAGAATATTGCTTACCTCCGCCCGGAAACGGCACAGGCAATTTTTACCCAGTTCAAAAATGTTGTTGATTCAACATCACGCAAGCTGCCGTTTGGTATTGCTCAGATTGGCAAATCTTTTCGTAACGAAATTACGCCGCGCAACTTTATTTTCCGCGTTCGTGAATTTGAACAGGCCGAGCTTGAATATTTCGTAAAGCCCGGAGACGATTTGCGTTGGCACGAGTATTGGAAAGACGAACGTGTCAAATGGTGGGAAGAGCAGGGCTTAAAACGTGAAAATATTAACATATATACCACGCCGAAAGATGATTTGGCTCATTATGCCAAAGCCTGTTATGATATTGAATATCAGTTTCCGCACGGTATGGAAGAATTGGAAGGTATCGCCGACCGTACGGACTATGATCTTGGAAACCACACCAAAGGGCAGGAAGAATTCAACCTTTCGGCGCACGTTCATAAAAATCCTGAATCGACGCAGAAATTGGCGATTTTTGATGACGAAACCAAAAAATGGGAAATCCCCTTTGTTATTGAGCCGTCAATGGGCGTTGACCGTGGTGTGCTGGCCGTTATGACTGAAGCTTATGAAGAGGAAGATCTCGGCGGTGGCAATACACGTATTGTCTTAAAGTTGAAGAAACATTTGGCGCCGATTAAGGTTGCTGTTATTCCTCTGAAAAAGAATAATGATCTCATCATGGACAAGTGTCATGAAATTAAGCAAAGTCTATTGAAGCTGGGAATTGGTCGCGTTGCACTGGAAAATACCGGAAACATCGGCAAGGCCTATCGTCGCCATGACGAAATCGGCACGCCGCTGTGTTTGACGGTTGATTTTGAAACGATTGAACAGGCGCCTGCTTCCGTAACTGTTCGTGATCGTGATACAATGACGCAAACCCGTGTTAATGTTGCTGATTTACCCAATTATCTGCGGGATTATTTTCTGAAATAAAACACAAAAAAACAGGGATTGTAAAGTTTCTCGAAAATAAATATGAGAAAGTATAATCCCTGTTTCATTAAGTTTTTAATTAAGCTCACATTCAAAAGTTTTTGGGGATAACATGTTAACTAATCCAACTCCGATCATGGCAATGAACGGAATGCCAAAAACTACTGTTGCTGAAATTGCTAAAATTGCGTCCATAATTGTATATATTTAAATTTATAATTATAATTTTATCAATTATTATCTTAGCACCGGCTGAATAATGTTTCAAGCGGCATTTGCTGCAAAGGGCATAATTTCATAAATTTGTAACAAAAAAGCATTGACTCTTTAGCTTTTTCTCTATATAAAACAAGAAAAATACGTGTTTCCCGATACTGAAAGTATGTTTACACTTCTGCGGGGTGCCGGCAGTCAGCGAGTTTTCGCCCACTGTCGTGCAATATGTTGTATGTATTGCGGCCATTTTAGGCGCAAGGCAAAATTAACTGAGGTGAAATGTTTGACGCTTTAACCGATAAATTAAGTTCCGCTTTTGCGAAGATAACTTCCCGGGGCGTGCTTAATGAAAAAGATATAGACGAGGCAATGCGCGAAATCCGCATTGCTTTGCTTGAAGCTGATGTTTCTCTTCCCGTTGTCAAACAGTTTATTGCGCAGGTTAAAGAGCAGGCGCTCGGCGAAAAAGTGGTCAAATCAGTTCAGCCGGGGCAAATGGTTGTCAAAATCGTCCATGACGAACTGGTTAAACTGTTGGGCGATGACAGCTGTGGGCTGAATTTAAACGCAGTGCCGCCGGCCTGTATCTTAATGGTTGGCTTGCAAGGTTCCGGTAAAACGACAACCACAGCCAAAATCGCCGCAAAAATAAAAAAACAGAAAAAGATTTTGCTGGCATCTTTAGACATTTATCGCCCCGCTGCACAGGAACAGCTGTCCATGCTTGCCGCTAAAATCGGCGTTGATGCTTTGCCTGTTGTAAAAGGTGAAAAGCCGGAAGCGATTACCCGCCGTGCTTTGGCAGAAGGTAAAAAAGGCGGTTATGATGTCATTATTTTGGATACGGCCGGCCGTCTTCATATTGATGAAGAATTGATGAATGAAGTCATCAATGTTAAAAAAATTGCCAATCCGGTCGAAACGCTTTTGGTTGCCGATTCTATGATTGGGCAGGATGCCTGCAATGTTGCGCGGGAATTTAATGAAAAAGTCGGCATCAGCGGAATTGTCCTGACCCGGGTTGACGGTTCTTCCCGTGCCGGAGCCGCACTTTCTATGAAAATGGTGGCGAATGTTCCGATTAAGTTTTTGGGAACCGGCGAAAAGATTGATGAGTTTGAAGAGTTTCATCCCGATCGTCTGGCCGGCCGCATCTTAGGGCAGGGGGATGTTGTGTCCCTGGTCGAAAAGGCGATTGAGAAAGTTGACAAGGATGAAGCCGAAAAAATGGCTCAAAAGATGATGAAAGGCCATTTTGATTTGGAAGATATGCTTTCTCAGCTCAGACAGGTTCAGAAATTGGGCAGCCTCGGCGGCATTATCGGTATGATACCGGGATTGTCCAAATTTAAAAGTCAGATTGAACAGGCCGGAGTTGGTGACAATCTGATAAAGAAGCAGGAAGCTGTTATTCTTTCCATGACCCGTCAGGAAAGAAAAAATCCGGATATTATCAAAGCCTCCCGTAAAAAAAGAATTGCGGCCGGCGCCGGAGTGGAAGTTCATGAGGTGAACAAGCTGCTTAAATCTTATGAGCAGATGTCAACCATGATGAAAAGAATGGGAAAAATGGGCGGAATGAAAGGCCTCGCTTCCCAGATGATGAATAAAAGCCCGTTTGGCGGTCTTAGCGGTCTGCCCGGCGGAAGAAAGTTTCCGTTTTAAGCCATAAAGCGGAAACGGTTGTTTAATTAATAACGAAAGGAAATAAAAATGGCAGTTCGTATTAGACTATCTCGCGGCGGTTCTAAAAAACGTCCGTTCTATCGTATTGTAGCAGCTGATCAGAGAGCTCCCCGCGATGGTCGTTTTATTGAAAAATTAGGCACATTCAATCCGTTGTTGCCTAAAGATCATGCTGAAAGACTGGTTCTTGATGCTGAAAAAGTAAAAGCATGGATGGCAAAAGGTGCTCAGCCGACTGAAAGACTGCAGAAAATGTTTTCTGTTCTCGGCCTGTGCGCAGCTCCGGTTATCCGTGAACAGCCGAAAAAATCTGCTCCGAAGGCAAAAGCTCAGGAAAGAATGAAAGAAAAGGCTGAAAAAGCCGCTGCTGCAGCTGCCGCTTCATCAGAAGAAGCTTCTGCTGAATAATTGCCTTAAGGCTTTTCTGAATTAAGGAATTTTAATGTCAAAAGATAAAAAAGTCTGCTTGGGCGTTATTGTCGGGGTACACGGCATCAAAGGCGAAGTGAAAGTTAAAAGCTTCACCGAAGTTGATACCGACCTTGACAAATATGGCTCGGTCGAAAACAAAAACGGCAGCAGGCGTTTTGAGATTAAAGTTACCGGACACTCTAAGGAATTGCTGCGTGTCAAGATAAAAGGTGTTGATAATCGTACGGTAGCCGAGGGCTTAAAGGGAACGGAATTTTATGTTTCCCGCGATGTTCTGCCGGAGCCGGAAGAAGACGAGTTTTATCTTGAGGATTTGGTCGGATTGAAAGTTTTTCTGAAAGCCGATCGTTCTGAAGCCGGAAAAGTGGCTGCGGTTTATAATTTCGGCGCCGGAGATGTTCTTGAAATCAGGGACAAAGCAACCGGAAAGCTGGAGATGATACCGTTTAACCGGCAGTATGTTCCTGAAGTTAATATTAAAGATGGCTATATTATTGTTGAGTCTGTTCTGCTGAATTTTATCGATGATGACAGCAATGGGGACGAGCCTGATGAAGGTTAAGGTTTTAACCATATTCCCGGAGATTTTTCCCGGATTTTTGGGACATTCTTTAACCGGCAAAGCCCTAAGCGAAGGAAAATGGTCGATAGAAACGGTAAACATCAGGGATTATGCCTTTGATCGGCATGGTTCCGTGGATGACACACCCTGCGGTGGAGGTGCCGGAATGATTATGCGGGCGGATGTCTTGGGAGCAGCTGTAAAAGCCAATTACCGGGGCGGACGCATAATCTACATGAGCCCGAGAGGGAAGCCTCTCACCCAGTCAAAAGTTCATGAGTTAAGTCAGGAAGAAAACATCACCATTATCTGCGGCCGGTTTGAGGGCGTGGATGAACGAGTGCTGGAGGCGTATGACGTCGAAGAAATAAGCATTGGCGATTATATCTTAACTGGTGGCGAGCAGGCAGCTTTAATTATGCTGGATGCGGTAATAAGGCTTCTTCCCGGCGTTCTGGGGAATAAGGAATCCTTAAGCGACGAAAGTTTTGAAAATCTGTTGCTGGAGCATCCGCAGTATACGAGGCCGGTTGATTGGGAAGGGCGGAAAGTTCCGGAAATTCTCATGAGCGGGCATCATCAAAATATTGCCAGGTGGCGTTTGGAAAAAGCCGAAGAAGTTACAAAAAACAGGCGCCCCGACCTTTATCAAAAATATCTTGATTTGAAAAAGGTTTAGGTGTATAAGGTTAAAAAAATTAAAAAGGGTAAAACTGATGAACATTATTGAAAATATTGAAAAAGAGCAGATTTCTAAGCTCGTTGAAGGCAAAAACATCCCTTCGTTTAAGCCGGGTGACACTCTGAAAGTTCACACAAAGGTTAAGGAAGGCGACAGAGAACGTATTCAGGTTTATGAAGGCGTTTGCATTGCGCGTAAAAACGACGGTTTAAATTCTTCTTTCACAGTCAGAAAAATTTCTTTCGGTGAAGGTGTAGAACGTGTGTTCCCGTTGTATTCTCCGAACGTTGCAAAAATTGAAGTTGCCCGTATCGGTAAAGTACGTCGTGCAAAATTGTACTTCCTGCGTGCTCTGCGTGGCCGTTCAGCTCGCATTGCCGACGATTTGGCTGCAGCTGCAAAAGCGCGTGAAGAAGCTAAAAACGCAGATTAATTGTTCTGCATGATAAAAAACCCCTTGGATAATCCAAGGGGTTTTTTGTTTAAATATTATTGACGCCAAAACAATTTTATGTTCTGTATTGACAGGTAAAATCTAAGAATGTGAATATATTGTGTAACAAATAAATATTATTAAGTATGGAAAATAATGTATTGCTTCATTTTGATGAAAGCTATTGGATTTTCAAACGTTTTTTTCGTGAGTGTTATGAATTTCCGGTCGTTTATGAGGACGGGATGATAAGCCGTTATAAAAAGAATGCCGGAAAGAAAAAGGCATGGGGCTTTATTGTTGGCAGCTGTATTGTGGCAATTCATCCTGCTGTGGAAGAAATGACGCCTGCTAAAGCAAATGACTATTGTAAAACTCTTCGCTTTGCCGGACGTTTAGGGTGCTTGCCGCCGGAAAGTGTTCTGAATAAAGTAAAACGTAATGTTTTTGCTGTTAATGAAATGTTGACACAACTTGGAGGAACGCCTTTTGAATCTAAATGGTATATGGCGGAAAATGATTGCTGGTGTAATGCAAATTTAATGTTAAGCCAACGTACTTCAGGTGTCCATATGCAAATTAATGGAAATGCCGCGTTTTTTATTAGTGAATATGATACGGCTCCTTTTTATCCGGCAGTAAAAATCTGATAAAAAATTAAAATTATAAAAAGCTTACGAGCCAGAGCTAGCAACGCAAAAACGCCGCAGATGAAACAGCGGCGTTTTTTTTGGAAATCTCAAAATTTCAAAACTAAATATATTCCAATCATGATAAAAACAAAAGATATCAGTTTTTTTAATACTTCTTTTTGTTTTAGATTCTCTTTAAATCTATCACCAAAGAGTTTATAAAGAGCAAATCCAAGCAATAACGTAAATATGCTTTGTGACGAGTTTATAGATTTTATTGTCAAAACAGGGAGCTGTGATAATGCAATAATCATTGCCAATGACCCACCCTGGCTTAATACTTCATTCGCAATAAACAAGTTAAACTTTTTTTTGTATTTTGGAAATGTATTAGCAACATCTGTTCTTATACTTTTAATAAGCAGAAACGAAAAAGATATAAGAGTTGTCTGTAAAGCCATCCAAAATACAAGTGTTATAAAATCAACTTTTTCAAGACAATATTTCTCTAATACAGATGCCAGAGATAAAGCAAGTGAAACAATTAACATAAGAAAAAATGCAATATTTAATTTTAATTGTTTGCGGTCAAAGTTTAATAAAAAACTTGATAATAAGATTATTCCGAACCCAGTATATTGTATTGGACTTAACTTTTCACCAACGATGAAATATGCTAAAATTGGAACAGATACTTTTCCAAGAGAAAACAATGCAACCGTGATTGATGTGTCAACCTTGCGCAAAGCAATATAATATGGAATTTGATAAAATACATCTATCGCTGCAACTATAAAAATGACCGTTAATGAGGGCCACGAAGGTAGTGTTGGAGTTCCAAACAAAAATAAAAAAGGAATAATAATTATATTTGTTATGGTAGCGTAAAAAATAAGAGATGTTGTTTTATTAAAAATACTGTTTGAAAAATGTGCATCAATAATACAAGATAATGAATGCAAGATAGGAGCAAAAAAAGCTACCAGAATGTACATAAAATAATCTCACTATTAAATTTTATTGAAAAGGATTAAAAAGAGTAAAACACTTATATCTGCTATCTTTTTAGCCAAAAGTCCGATAATTTTATAAAATTGTCATTTTCAAAAATACCAAAAATCGGACTAGGCGAGAGGCATGGTTACAAAAACAAAAAAGCACCTCAATCGGTACTTTTGACAGGTGGTGCCGGTTAAGTGACTCGAACACTCGACCCACGCATTACGAATGCGTTGCTCTACCAACTGAGCTAAACCGGCATATCATCCACAGACACTATTTATAATCAAGCTTATTGACAATGTCAATAAAATGCTGACCTCTTTCCATAAAGTTTTTATAAAAACCGAAACTTGGCGCCGTCGGAGAGAATAAAACTATTCCCCCGCCGCAAGATTTCAACTCTTCATAAGCAAAAAGAACAGCTTGTTCCAGGCTATTAGCCTCTACCAGTTTTAAATCCTTCCGCTGCGATTCTCTGCGAATCGTTTCGGCAATTAGCGGGCCGCTTTGGAAAAGGGTTACGGCCATCTTTACTTTAGTATTGTTGTCAATACAGTGTGCATAATCCGTATAATCCTGTTCATTTTCAATTCCGCCGGAAATAACGGCAATATTCCCGTCAAAGCTTTTAATGGCGCTGATTGCTGCCTCAGGCGCCGTGGAAATGCTGTCGTTAATGAAAGTAACACCATTGATGACGGCAACTTTTTGCAGGCGATGCGCCAGCGGTTCAAAACTTTCCATGTCCCGGGCAGCTTGATGGATATCCAGCCTCAGGTGTTGCAAAATTGAAAAAACGCCGGCCAGATTGTCAAGATTATGGTCGCCGCAAAGTTTCAAATCATTAATATTCAGAATTTTTTCCTGTTGATAAAAAAGCTCTTTTCCTTCGGCATGAAAGCCGTTCTCAACATTGTAGTAAAACAGGTTTTTCCCGTCATATTCTGAAATAAAACGGTTTAGTTCGGGATTCCTCTGGTTAACGAAACAAATGTCATCCCGATTCTGATAATAGATAAGGCGCAGCTTGTCACGGCAATAATTGTCGTGAGTTCTGTGCCAGCCAGTATGAATAAAAAACAGGTTTGTAAACATGGCAATGTGCGGCGAAACGGTTAAATCTGCTGCTTGGTAACTGGAAATTTCCGCAACAATGTAATCATAACCGCCATCAATAAGTTCAATTAACGGTCGGCCGATATTTCCACCTAGGCCAACATTCAGTCCTTGTTTAATCATCATATGATAAAGAGCGCTGACACTTGTGCTTTTCCCTTTTGAACCGGTTATGGCGATAATTTTGCAATGTGGCTGGTGCAGCTTGATTTCACTGAAGCACAAATCAGTTGAAGAGGTAAAATAAACACCGTTTGCTTTAGCTCTGATGATTTCATCTTTATAAACGCTGACGCCGGGAGATTTGATAACAACTTCAACCGAGTTAAGCAAAGGCGCTAAATCTTCTCCCGATTTCATAATATAGGCGCAAAATTCTTCAGGGACTTCCATCGGCGTGTCATTATAGATAATGATATCACGGCTGATATCATGGCGCTTAAGATAACGCAAAACAGATTGTCCTTCTGTCCCCAGCCCCCATATCATAATCTTTTTGTTTTTTAAATCTTGCAACAACATTATTTTTTACCTTTTTTAGCTGCGTAAAACTGGCTTTGCGTTTCTTCGGAAACAACGCTTCCTTGGTGAACGACCATCTGTGGAAACGGAATTTCGATTCCCTCGTCTTTAAAGCGGCGGTTGATTTCAAAACGGATATCGCTGGGAGCATTCCAGCCGTTCCAAATATCGCTGACATAAAAACGTAACTCAAAGTCAAGACTGCTGGCACCGAAATCCTGAAACAAAACATACGGTTCCGGCTTTTTCAAAATCCGGCGGTTGGATGTGGCGCATTCCAAAAGAATATCCCTGACTTTTTCGACATCGGAACCGTAAGCGACACCGATTTTTACGGAATAACGAGCCCAGTTGTTGGTGTGCGTCAGGTTGGTAAGAGAGTTGGATAGCAGGGTGGCGTTAGGAATAATAACGCTGGCGCGGTTAAATGTTTCAACTTCCGTTGCGCGGATGTTGATTTGTTTGACTTTTCCTTCCTCACCGGCAATTTTAACCCAGTCGCCAACTTTAACCGGACGTTCAAATAAGAGAATAATGCCGGATACAAAGTTGTTGACGATATTCTGCAAACCTAGACCGATACCAACAGAGAGAGCACCGGCGATAAGGGCAAGGTTGCTTAAATTACCGCCGAGAACGATAATTGATAGGATTGCCGCAATTATAAAGCTGATAAACCCCATGCCGGCCGCTAGAGAATTTTTTATACCGTCATCCATTTCCAGCTGGTTAAGCACATTGTTAATCAAGTGTCGCCGCAAAGCTTTCATAACCGCCAGTGTGACGAAGAAAGTACAGATTGCCAGCAAAATTGAAATCAGGGAAATATTAACACCACCGACAGAAAAACCAAAAAAAACTTTTTTAATGCTTTGCAACAGAATGTCTGTTGAAACGCCCCAGATGCTGAGTAGGATAATGCCTGCAAAGATAATGAAAAGCGGATCGACCAGAAGATTCATCCAGAAATCTATTTTGCTGATTAAACGGCGGCGCAATTTAAATGTTTTGGCCCAGAAACGCAGGAATAAAACCCGGTGCAGCACTTCGCTGACGGCGCGTCTTAAGATGAAAAACAGCCCGACAATAAAGCATGAGGCAAGAAAGCGGTCAAAAATAAAATCAGCCAGCCGCGGATAGCCGAAAAGAGATAAAACAAAAACGCCGATGGAAAACAACGCTACGGTAAAGGTGAGCTTCATTGCCGGAGTAAACGACGAGTCTTCACTGTCATCATCCTGGGTTTCATAAGTGCCAGTACTGCCGCAGTCGTCGTCCAGCATAATGATTTTTGTAATCATGATAATGCTGAGGGCTTTAACTGCGCAGGAGATTGTCATAACATAATACATTAATTCAACAGGATAATTTTCTCTGGAAGACACATATTCCATAAAAGAACACAGGCTGATCATGGTAATAAAAAAATAAAAAACGGTTTTAAGCTTTTTAGCTTTGGGCGTACTCATGTTGACCAGGCGCCAGCGTTCATTGTATGGGGTTAGAGTGACTCTGGTCAGTGCTCGTCCGAGAACAATAAACAGCGAATAAAACAGCAGGGAATTGATAATTAGGCCGAAAAAGCCGAGCGTAAAAACTTTTGTGTTGTACATCCACACCAAAGCTGCGCAAATCAGGCTGGCAGGAATAATGCCGTACGACAGGGCTACAAAAAATGCGGCCACGACTTTGCGGCTGTAACGGATTCTTTCTTCTTCAATATGCTTGTAACCGAAATATTTTAAAATCAGTGCCCGAAGATATATGCTGATAATCAAAGCCAAAGCAACAAAAAGCAAAACAAAGGCGATGTTGTTTTTTACAAAGTCTTTATTAACGGATGAAAGGTTTTTATACCACACAACCGGTGATTTTATCACATCGTAAACGAACGAAACAAACAGCTTGTTAGCCGTATAAAAATTTTGTGGAGAGATTAATGGCGGCTGGCTTTCCAGAATACGCCCCAGCAGGGCATTACTGCGGATTTCCAAAATAAGCGTTTCCAATTCTTCAATTCTGGCGACACTGACGTCCGCTTCGGAAATTTTTGCCCGTAATAAAGATGCTTCTTTGTTAAATTCTTTACGTTTATTGGCAATAACCGCAACTTCTTTGCTGCCGTCTTCGGGAGCTGCGCCCAGAGCCTCAATACGTTTCTCCACAAATTCCAAATTGCGTTGCGTTTGCTTTTTGCCACTGTTGACTTCCGACAGGATATTATCCAGCTTTGTGACATAATCGGATAGCATATTGGGCTTGATGGACGTTTGCTTCAATTCCTTTTCTATACTATCCAGCTCTTTGTTGATTGAATTGTAATTAATAACGCTTGTCTGAGCAATATGGGGATTTTCCACCGACGCGGCATAGGCCGAGCTTATGACTGTTAAGGAGAGCAGTAAACATAAAATTTGGATATATTTCCGCATTGCAGATTCCTCAAAGAAAATTAATGTGATTTTTTCAACAGCAGTTTCATCACTACAAAAGCGTTCTGAGCAGCGCCGGCGCGCAGGTTATCGGCAACGCACCAGAAACTGATTCCGTTTTCAACCGAAGAGTCCTGACGCAGACGGCTGACATAAATGTCGTTTTCGCCCTGAACGTCGGCAAGAGAAACATACCCACCGTCTACATTCTTGTCAAAAACAACAACGCCTTTAGTTTGTTTCATCAGTTTGCGCGCCTCATCAACGTCAACCTCGCCGTTACATTCGACGTTGACATATTGCGCTTCGCCGATAAATGCCGGAACAACGGCAAAATTGGCGTGAACTTTGATATCGTCATGAAGAATCTTTTTGGTTTCGGCATTGACAGCCCACTCAAAAGACGTTTCTTCGCCGATAAATTCCCCGACTTGCGGAATAAGGTTAAAGGCGATTTGTTTGTGAAAGACATTCTGATCATCAACCAGACTTTCATTCATAAAAATCTTGCGTGTCTGACTGAAAAGTTCGTCCATGGCAGCGGTTCCGTAAACGGAAGCGGAGGTATAAGCCGTGACAACCAGGCGCTTGATTTTATATTTTTCATCAATTGCCTTCAATGGTAAAAGCAACTGGGTAACCGAAGCTGACGGTATGGAAACCACCCCTTTTGCCGCTGCGGCCGCCTTCTCGTCATTAACGCCGGCAATTATCATCGGTACGTCACTGTCAGAAAAATAAGCGCCCGTTGTGTCAACAACTTTAATTTTAGCGTTGAGTGCTTTAGGAATGTACCGTTTTGCCTGTTCTTGTGTTGTTGCAAAAACGGCAACATCTGCTTTTGAAAAATCAAAGCTTTCCAGATTTAATACATCCAAATCGTCATCTTCTCCGTAAGAAACCTGCGTTCCGAGCGGGGAGTTGATATCAACGGCCAAAACGTCGGAAGCTTTAATTCCGTCTTCTGCCATAAAATTCAAAATTTCACGGCCGATATTTTCATGAACGCCGACAACGGCAAACTTAGTCATTTCTTTATTCCTTATCAATTTTTCTGTTTGCATTTATCTTTAACACTTATTTCTTGAAAATGTAATAATTTTTTTTGAAAAAGTAAACTGTCGCAACGTTATTTCTTTTGAAAATTTAGAAAAAAGGAATTTTCTTTTGGTTATATACAGTTGTAAAAATAATAAATATTTTGCTTGATTAATCTTGTTTTATTAGCTATCCTTGCAACCAACATGTGTATTGTTTTGTTAATACGCATGCAGTGCCTGAGGTGCACGGAGCCGTGAGAAGCTTTATGGGTGTTAGGTTATGGCGATTCTTCAAGTCTTTCGCCATAATTTCTTGAGTTGTGTAAAACGCCGTTGCGGAGATTGTCCGTAGCCGGTGTTATTTGACAGCATATTTTATCATAATCTTTTCACAATATCTCTGGCTTTAGCGCATTTGTGCAATGCCCGGTTATGCCTGGTTTCAAGGAATTTCCGGGAATGAATGTTAAGAAAAAGGTTTAAGAAAGGGAGATTGATGAAAGTTTTAATTTTGGCCGGCGGGCTGGGAACCAGATTGGGAGAAGAAACGGGAGTTCGCCCCAAGCCGATGGTCGGAATTGGCGGAAAGCCGATTCTCTGGCATATCATGAAAATTTACTCTCATTATGGTTTTAACGAATTTGTTATCCTCTGCGGTTACAAAAGCGAAGTTATTAAAGAATACTTTGTTAATTACTACATGAACAATTCGGATGTGACCGTCGATCTCTCGACAAACAGCGTGGAAGTCCATAAAAATTCCTGTGAGCCGTGGAAAGTAACAATGTTTTATACCGGCCGCAACACGCTGACCGGCGGCCGTATCAAAAAAGTCAAAGATTTTATCGGCAACGAACCGTTCATGCTGACTTACGGCGACGGCGTGGGCGATGTCGATATAAAGACGCTCCTTGAAAATCATAAAAAATCAGGAAAACTCTGCACGCTGACTGCCTATCAGCCGGAAGGGCGTTTTGGTGCTTTAGCTATCGACGAAAATGGGGCTATTAACAAGTTTCAGGAAAAGCCGAAAGAAGGAGGGGCTTGGATTAATGCCGGATTCTTCGTCTGCGAGCCGGAAGTGTTCAATTATATTCCCGATGGCGACGATGTCATTTGGGAACAGGAACCATTAAAAAGCCTGGCTCGGGATGGAAAACTGAATGCTTACAAGCATACCGGTTTTTGGCATCCGATGGATATGCTGAAAGATAAGGAAGATTTAAACAAAATGTGGGCGGAAAACCGTGCTCCGTGGAAAGTCTGGGAGAAATAGTCCATGGCTAAAGTGTTGATAACGGGCGGTACCGGCTTTATCGGTCGCCAAGTTACCAAGGAACTGCTGAATAGAGGATATGAAGTGCATGCTTTAGTCTATCCGCCTTTAGTGCCGGAACAGAAAAACTTTATTCAGCATGAAATGAATTTATTGGATAGCAAAGCTGTAGATGATTTTCTCTCCCGGAATCATTTTGAAAATTTAATTCATTTGGCTTGGTATGTCGGTCCTAAATGCCATGTTTCCAACCTGAACATGGATTGGATTATTACAACATTGAGCCTGCTGCAGAGCTTTCATAAATATGGAGGCAAGACATTTGTTGGCGCAGGTACTGTTTCTGAGTATGAATATAAATATGGCTATCTGCAGGAAGACGAAACGCCGACGGATCCGCAAACACTTTATGGCAATGGCAAAAATGCTGTTTATAACGTCGCCAAAGTCTTTTGCGCGCAAAACGGCATCGATTTTAAATGGCCGAGAATATTTAATCTTTACGGTCCAAATGAAAAGCCTCAGCGTCTGATGCCGTCTGTTATAAACGCTTGCTTGCGCGGAGAAGATGTAAAAGTCAGTGACTGCCTGAAATTTCAGGATTATTTGCATGTTGAAGATACGGCGCGCGGAATTGTCGATGTTTTTGAAAAAGATATTTCCGGCGCTGTAAACATTTGTTCGGGAAAGCCGGTGCAACTTCGCGAAATTGTTACCAAAATAGCTGAACTGACAGATTTTAACGGAGAAATCCTGTGGGGCGCTGTTCCCGCTGCTTTCGGAGATGATTTGGTCGTCGGAAACAATGAAAAGTTAAAATCTATTGGCTGGAAACCAAAATATTCACTTGAGGAAGGCCTTAAAATGACAATTGATTGGTGGAGAAAAAATAATGTATAATAATGTTTACAACGGAAAAACAGTTTTAGTAACCGGACACACCGGTTTTAAGGGATCCTGGCTCTCTATTTGGCTGACAATGCTGGGAGCGAAAGTTGTCGGCTATTCCTTGGAACCTTATTCCGAACGCGGAAATTTTGAAGCCTGCCATTTACATGACAGACTTTATGCCGATATCCGCGGGGATGTCCGTGATTTTGAAAAGCTTAACGAAACCATCAAAACCCATAAACCTGAAATTATTTTCCATTTAGCGGCTCAGGCTCTGGTCAGAACTGCTTATCAACATCCCAGAGAAACATACGAAACCAATATTATGGGCTCAATTAATGTTTTGGAAGCTGTACGCCAAAATGAATGTGTTAAAACAGTTGTCATGATTACATCTGACAAGTGTTATGAAAATGTTGAACAGATTTGGGGATACAAGGAAACGGATCGCATGGGCGGTTATGATCCTTATTCGGCATCAAAAGGATGTGCCGAACTGGCAATTTCATCCTATCGTAATTCTTATTTCAACCCTAAAGATTACGCCAAACATGGCAAAGCAATCGCTTCTGTCCGTGCCGGAAATGTCATTGGCGGTGGAGATTGGTCAGATAATCGTCTGATTCCGGATTGTATTCGCTTTATTGAAGCCGGGAAAGACATTGAAATACGCAATCCGATAGCCACGCGTCCGTGGGAACATGTTTTAGAGCCTTTGTCCGGATATCTGAAAGTCGGTCAGAAATTGATTGAAAATCCAGTGGAATATGCCACCAGCTTTAATTTTGGACCGCATATTTCCGCCAATAAAACAGTTTTGGAAGTGGTTCGCCGGCTTGTTGAATACTACGGCAAAGGAAAAGTTGTTGATGCGTCGGATCCCAATGCCGTTCACGAAAATACCCTCCTCAACCTGGATGTTACCAAAGCTTATGTTATGCTGCAATGGGAGGCAAAGTGGGGGTTGCAGGAAGCTGTAGAAAAAACTGTAGATTGGTATAAAGAGGCTCTGAAATCTCAGGATATGTATGACTTCTGCGTAAAACAGATTTTGGAACATGGAGAACATCTTGCCGGATAATGTTATTTTGGGCGGCGGAATCGCTGGGATTTCCGCCGCCTATCATCTGAAACAAAAAGGTGAAGACAGTGTTGTTTATGAAAAAGACAGCGATTGGGGTGGTTTATGCGGTAACTTTATGATTGATGGTTTCCGCTTTGACCGTTTTGTTCACTTTACATTTGCAAAAGACGAATATATTGCAGGTATATTTGCTGCTTCAGCAGAGTTATATGAACATCCGTCAGTTTCTTCTAATTATTATCAAGGGTATTGGCTGAAACATCCTGCGCAAAATAATTTATTTCCACTTCCTCCATCTGAAAAAGTAAGGATAATTTCTGACTTTGTAAAGCGTCCTCAAAAAGAAATCAAAAATATTAATGATTACGAAACATGGTTACGATGTCAGTATGGAAATTATTTTGCGGAACATTTTCCTTTTGCCTATACGCGTAAATATTGGGGAATGGAGCCTACAAAGTTGGAAACAAAATGGGTCGGTTTCAGAATGCATTCTCCTTCATTGGAAGAGGTGTTAGCAGGAGCCTTTGAAGAACAGAAGAAAAATTTTTATTATACGTCTGTTATGAAATACCCGAAATATGGTGGTTTCCGCAGTATTTTAAATAAAGTAAAATCAGAAATTGAATTAAGCTTAAATAAAAAGGCTGTCTTAATCGACACAGAAAAACAAGAAGTTTTTTTTGATGATGGTTCCTGTATAAAATACAAGCATCTCGTTTCGACATTGCCTTTGCCCGAAATTATTAAAATGCTTCCCAATGTGCCTGAAAATGTAAGAAAAGCCACAGAAAACTTGCGCTGGACTTGCGGTTATCAGGTGTCGTTGGGGTTCAATAAACCGGATATTGCTAAATATTTATGGTTCTACATTTATGATGAAGATATTCCCCCGGCTCGTGTCTATTCGCCAAGTCTAAAATCACCGGATAATGCTCCGCAAGGATGCAGCTCTTTACAGGCAGAGATTTTTTACGCTAATGGCACTGAAATTCCTCCGGCAGAAGAAGTTTTAGAAAAAACGGTTTCAAAATTAAAAGAAATGGGACTTTTCAATGACGAAGATATTGTCGTTAAAGACATTCGTTTTGAACCCTATGCCAATATTATCTTTGACCACAATATTTATAGTTGCCGGAAAATCGTTTTGGATTATTTGGCTGAAAAAAACATCAAATCAATCGGACGTTTTGGCAAATGGGATTATCTCTGGTCACATCAAGCTTTCGAAAGTGGAATAATATGAGATTATTTTCAAGTACAAAAGATAATAAATTTAATAAAATCGTCAATATTATGGGACTTAAATTTAAGTTTAAGGATAAAAATAAATATTATTATTCAAAAATTAAAAAGTTAATAGCGGCATATTACGAAGAAATAAAAGAACAGCAGATAAAAGAAGATGAAAAACAAAATATTCAGTCAAATATGTTGTCTGAACTTTCAACTCTAGTAAATGAAATTTATCAAATTAATTCTGTTGCACAAAAGTTTTATCAAAATAGTTTTGAGCAATCTTTTTTGAAACCTTTTATACAATATATGAAGCATCCTGATTTTAATGAAAAATATTTAAAATTGATTAGTAATTTGCCAGAAGAAGATGTTTTTACGATTAATAATATTATTCGCAGAATACAAATTGTGACAGCATATCCGAATAATGCCAAAATTAATATTTATAATACAGAAGAACAAAAACAACGAAAAAATTTATTTGATAATTTTTTTAATAAAATTCTTAAAGTAAATGACGAATTGTATGTCTATGGCAAGTATAAATTGCCGGTTAATCATTTTGAGCCTTGTGTTTTTTATTATAAACACGGAATGGAAACGCTGAAAAATACAGACAGAATAAGGCAGCAAAATATTATTGATGCCGGAGGGTTCATCGGGGATTCTGCTTTAGTCTTATCTTCATATACAGAAAAGAAAATTTATTCTTTTGAGGCGATTCCTGCTAATTTGCAGAAAATGCAGAAGACTATAGAATTAAATAGTTTGTCTAATGTTATTCCTGTAAATAAGGCTCTTTATAGTAAGAAAACAGAACTTGAATTTAATATATGTGACTCTGCAAGTTCAAGTGTTAAATTAGAAGCAATTCCCGAAGGTGAAAAAGTAAAGGTTCAGGCAATAACTCTTGATGAGTTCGTTAAAGAACATAATCTGGATGTCGGGCTAATAAAAGTAGATTTAGAAGGAGCTGAACAGGAATTTTTACAAGGGGCTCTCAATACTATTAAGGAACAAAAGCCAACACTGTTATTTAGCATATACCATAAACCGGAAGATTTTTTTGAAATTAAACCGATTTTGGAAAGTTTAAATTTGGGATATAAGTTTAGAATTTATAACCCTGTTGATTTAGCCTTTGAAATTGAAACTTTGCTAATTGCTGAAATTTATTAATATAGGAGATAATAATGGTTTCTGTAAAAATATTGGTAACTTATAAAAATAAGCATAAAGTATTAAAATCGGATATCATTACGCCTATCCAAACAGGTAGAGCTATTGCCGATGAAATTTTTGAGGATATGATTGGGGATGATACTGGAGATAATATATCAAAAGATAATCCAAAGTATAATGAATTATCTGCACAGTATTGGGCTTGGAAAAACTATGATAAATTAGGTAATCCTGATTACATCGGCTTTATGCACTATAGAAGACATTTTTTATTTAATAATGAAAAAGTTAGACCGCTAGAACGATGGTTACCAAATTCAAGCTGGTATTTATTTGAGAGTGTTGATGATGAATATAAGGAATATTTAAATGATGAAGATATAAAAAACACAGTAAAAGGATATGATTGTATTATACCGCATATATATGATTATACAAATTATTTTCACAAAAACTTGGTAGAAGATTTTAAAAATCTTTTAGATCAAAAGATTGAGCATTTTCATTTAATGATAGATACTGTGAAAAAATTATTTCCGGATTATGCTGAAACTGCAGAAGATATAAGAAATGGTCATGAAAAATATATTGCTAATATGTTTATTATGAAAAAAGAAATGTTCAATGAATATTGTAATTTTCTTTTTAGCATCGAGTCTGAAATAGATAAAAAGGTAAATAGTAAATATTTTTCTGAAAATGAAAGTCGATTTCTTGGCTTCTTGGGAGAAATATTATTAACAATTTTTATAAAGCAAAAACAAAAGGAAAAGAAATATAAAATAAAAGAAATTGATACTTCTTTCATTCTCAATACGAGAATAGAGGATGATTTTATTTATCCATTTTTTGAGGGGAAAGGTATTGCTATTGCAATGGCCTCTTCAAATGAATATGTACCTTATTTATCAGTTTTACTCCAATCTCTAATTTTACATAGTAACAAAAATAATAAATATGATATTATCGTTTTTGAAAGGGATATTACAACAGAAAATAAGGAGAAATTACTGAGACAGGTTTTACGAGATAATATTTCTTTACGTTTCATTTCTCCGGAAAATTTATTTAAAAATATACAGCTTCCAGTAGCTTGCAAATATTTTAAAAAAGAATGCTATTATAGGTTAGCAGCACCACTGGTTCTTCAAGGATACGAGAAAATAATTTTTACAGATATTGATTTAGTTTTTTGTCAGGACATTGCTCAGCTATGGGGTGAAAAAATACCAAATGGTATACTGGCGGGAGTGCAAGATGCTATAATGTCTGGTTATGTTCATAAATCAAAAGAATTTGAAGAGACATACATTAAGAATAAACTAAAGATGAAAGAATCTTACATGTATATAAATACAGGAGTATTAATTTTTAATACAAAGAAATATATTAAAGAGAATTTGTTTAATCGGTTAATTCAAATAATCATGAAAAACAACTTTATGCTGCAAGAACAAGATGCAATTAATTCATTGCTATCTAATCATATACATTTTTTACCTTTGAAATATAATTATACGCCATATAACTCAACTTGGAAGAAAGATAATGTATTAGAATATATGCCGAACAATCTAAAAAAAGAATACATTGAAGCATCTAAAAATCCAGTTGTAATCCATTATGCTGGAGGAGATACAAAACCTTGGTATAAAATTACAGAGAAAGATGCCGGTATTTGGTGGAAGTATGCTCGGCAGTCCCCGTTCTATGAAGAAATTTTATTACGATTAATGAACAATCAAGAAATAAAAATTGAAAGTTATGACATTGACATAATAAAAAAGAGCATAAAATATACAAAGATAAAAATAAAATATTTATACTATAAAGTATTGTCAAAAATTTCCATAGGGAAAAAACGTAAAATATATAAAATAAAAAAGGAAACATTAAAACAATCATTGAAACAAATTAAGCAATTTTTAGGAAAATAATATGGTAGATTTTAGTCCAATATTCAAAGATAACCAAATATGTTTGGCTGTATCTTCGTCTAATGAATATGTCCCTTATTTATCAATCTATTTACAATCAATTTCATCATATATTTCCAAAAATAATAATTATGATATTATTGTTTTTGAGAGAAGTATTACAAGTGAAAACAAAGAAAAATTGCAAAAACAAATCGAAAAAGAAAATGTTTCTTTACGCTTTGTTAATCCATCAGAATTACTTAAAAAATATGATTTAAAGTTTCCTCCGCATTACAATTTGGAATGTTATTTTAGGTTAGCAGCACCATTGATATTGAAGAATTATGACAAAGTCATTTTTACTGATGTCGATTTAATTTTTCAAGAAGATCCGGCTAAGTTGTTTGATACAGATATCGGAACATATCCATTGGCGGCCTGCAAAGATTTAATGTATGGAGCCTTTCTGAAAAATCCACAATTAGAATGGATGGAATATGCTAAATCAGTTTTAAAACTGGAGAAGCCGTTTGAATATTTTAATACAGGCGTTATGATTCTAAATATAGGAGAATTTAATAAAAATAACTATTCTAAAAAGTTATTGGAGTTTGTTAGTCAAACAACATTTCGTATTTTGGAACAAGATGGACTAAATTCCTATTTCCAAAATAATATTAGATATCTTGATACTGCATGGAATTTTCCTGTCGCAAATGCTGGATACAAAACTTTTCTACATTTTATGCCAGTAGAGTTCGCTAATAAGTATAAGCAAGATAAAAAAAATCCACATATAATCCATTTTGCGGGATATCAAAAACCATGGTTCTGTCCGGTTATGGATTTTGCTGAAATTTGGTGGTCTTATGCTCGGCAAACGCCTTTTTATGAAGAAATAATGTTACGAATGATTCAGCATAATACTTCTATGGCAATGCAAATTTCCAGAAATATTGATTTAAGTGCCGTAAAAAATGCTCTGAATTTAGGGCGGAATAAACTCAAGTATTGGCGTTATAAGCTCCTTTCTAAAATAACATTTGGTAAAAAAAGGAAAAAATATAAAGAAAAAAGAAAGAAAGTAAAAACACTTATAAAACAAACTAAGCAGTTTTTAAAAGGCATTAAATAAATCTCTCTATCCTTAAAAACTGTCATATTACGGTTGATTAATTTTCTGAATAAGTTAAGATAAAGCAATCGTTTATATGGCAGTTTTTTTGTGAGGAAAATATGAAACAGCCGGAAATCTCCGTCATTGTCCCCGTTTATAATACCGGACAATATTTGGCTCGTTGTCTGGACAGTCTGGTTGCTGAAAGCGAACCTGAGACGGAAATCGTTTGCGTTGATAATGGATCAACGGATGAAAGTGCTAAAATCCTGGCCGCTTATGCCGCCCGTTACCCAAATATTAAAGTCGTATCCCTGCCTGAAAATCTTGGTGCCGGAGCAGCGCGCAACCGCGGCTTGGAGAATGCTTCGGGAAAATATATCCGTTTTTGCGACAGTGATGACTGGTATCTTCCCGGCAGCAACCGAATTTTGTATGAAGCGTTGAAAAAACAAAAAGTTGATGTCGTCTGCGCGCATAATGCTTTTGCTTATGAAGATGAAAGCGATAAGGAAACGAACGAAAGCCGCATAGATCGCGAATATTACAATCCGGCACGAAAAGGGCGCTTTCCTCTGGATGAGAACATTAATGTCAATGTTATGCTGTGGAATAAAATATTCAAAAAATCTCTTATTGATAAGTACGCGATTCGTTTTCCGGAACATTATCGCCATGACGATGATGTCTTTTGGTTTTACTATCACAGCGTTGCCAATGACATCTTTTTTCTGGAAGATGAAGTATATGCCTATTATATTCGCCGAAATTCCATTATGCACGAGATGATAAACGAAAAAAAACATCTCGCCAGAAATCCGTCATCGGCAAAAAGTTTTACTGATGTAACTTATGTAGTGCTGGATTTTCTGCAAAAACACAATCTTTTGAAAGACAATCTTGACCGCTTTTATGGCTTTGCTTCCCGGCAGTTTGCTTTGTATATGCTGCACGGCGACAATCTGGCGGAAGAGATAAAAAAGTTTAACCGCAAGATGAAAAGTGTCGGCATCGAAAAATATATTATTTGTGATGATGATATAAAAGGCTTGTATTTCGTTGATGGCAGTTCATCTGTTCCAACCTGCCGAATAAAAGCATGGCTTTACCGACTGGCTTGCTATTTCAGTTTTGGGAGTGCCGGAAAAAGATTTCGCCAAAAGGCAAAAGAATACCGCCGAGCCGCTAATATGCTGAAAAACAGCTCTCAACTTAAAGATTTATAAAAAAATACGGGAAAATTCCCGTATTTTTTTAGTAATTTCGAATTGTTTCAAACAATTCAAGCGCTCTGGCCGCCGCCTTGTCCATGTCATAATATTTATAATCGCCGAGCCGTCCGAGAAAATAAACGTTTTTCAGTTTTTCCGCTTCTTGAAGATAACGATTATAAAGCTGTTGATTTTCATCTTTGGGAACCGGATAATAACGTTCGTTCTTGCCTCGTTCAAAATCTTCGGAATATTCCTTAGCGATAACTGTTTTGGCAGATTTTTCGTTCAAATAATATTTGTATTCGTGAATACGGGTGAAATCATAATTGCACGGATAGTTAACAACTGCTCCGGCCTGATAATATTCCCGGTCATATTCCTCAAATTTAAAAGAAACACTGCGATAGGGAAGTTCTCCGAATTTATAATCAAAAAACGCGTCAATCGGCCCGGTGAAAAACAAACGGTCGTAACTGATTTCGTTTTTGATATCGTCGAAAGACGTGCTTAATTGCAGCTTTATCTTCGGATTGTTGATGATTTTTTGAACCATGGCTGTATAGCCGCCACGGGGAATTCCCTGATATTTGTCCTGAAAATAACGGTCGTCGCAACCGATAAATACCGGAACTCTCGCCGTAACCGCGCCGTCAACGTCAGAAGGTTTCATTCCCCATTGTTTGGTCGTATAATGCAGAAAAACTTTTTCATAAACATAGTTGGCCAAAAATTTCAAATCATCGTCATCCTGCTTTTGAAACTCCAAAATCGGTACTTTTTTGTTGTATTCAAACTTCTTAAGCAGTTTTTCTTCCAAGCGCTGCGCTATGCTTTGCGGAAAAACGTCATAGAGCGTTTTAATATTAAACGGAATATGTGTTTCAATTCCGTCAATAACGGCGATAACCCGGTGCATATAGGTATTGAAATCTGTAAAGCGGCTGAGATAATGCCACACGTTTTCTAGATTCGTATGAAAAATATGCGACCCATATTTGTGAATGGTAATCCCGTTTGGGTCTTTATAGTCGTATATGTTGCCGCCGATATGGTCTTTAGCGTCAATAATCAAAACATCCTCGTTGAGTTCTGAGGCGATTCTCTCGGCAATAACCGCTCCGGATAAGCCACAGCCGACAACCAGATTTTTAACGTGTTTCACGAGGCATCTCCTTATCTTCCGATACTGTAATAGTCAAAGCCTGCAGTTCGAGCATCTTCCGGCTGCAAAATATTGCGCAGGTCGACAATAACCGGCGTTCTCATCGCCAGTTTGAGTTTTCCGAAATCAATATGGCGGAATTCGTCCCATTCGGTCAAAATGGCCAGAACGTCAGCGCCTTTGGCTGCCTGATACATATTTTCGGCATAATTTATTTTATCGCCAAGAACCTTTTGGGCGTTTTCCATGGCTTTAGGGTCATAAGCGGTAATTTTTGCATCTAGATTGATAAGATTCGCAATAATCGCCATAGCCGGAGAAACACGGCAGTCATCCGTCCCACCTTTGAATGCCAGGCCGAGAACCGCAATCTTGGCATCAGGGATGCTTCTGACCGGCGCCAAAATTCTATCGGCCATTTCTTTCTGGCGTTCGTCATTGCCTTTAATTGCAGCTTCAATCAAACTCATGGTAACATTGTTTTGTCGTCCCATATAAGCCATGGCATTGGTGTCTTTGGGAAAACAGCTGCCGCCGTATCCCGGTCCCGGATTCAAAAACTTATTGCCGATACGGCTGTCCAGCCCCATGCCTTTGGCGACTTCGTAAATGTCTGCGCCGGCCTTTTCACAGAAGTTGGCCATTTCATTTATATAATGGATTTTAAGCGCTAAAAAGGCATTGGATGCATATTTAATCGTTTCCGAAGAGCGGCGTTTGACACACAAAATCTGCGCTTTGTCAGCAAAAGGTTCATACAGCTTTCGGACAATATTGCAGGCCTTTGCTGTATTTGCACCGATAACGATTCGGTCCGGATTGAAAAAATCATGAATGGCAAAACCTTCGCGCAGGAATTCCGGCAGGGACACAACGTCAAAATCCGCCTGAGGATTCTTTTTGCGAATTAAGGTTTCGACATCATCGCCGGTTCCGACTGGGACGGTCGATTTTGTGGCAATAACTGTATAGCCTTGCAGATATTCGGCCAGCTCCGTCGCCGCGGCATGAATATATTTCATGTCAGCTTCTTTGGTAATCGGATGCGGTGGGGTGCCGACGGCAATCATAACCAAATCGGCGTTTTCAACGCCTTCTTTCATCGAGGTTGTAAATTTGATGCGCCCGGCAGCAACGTTTTTCTTAAAAAGCTCTTCCAAACCGTCTTCATAAATTGTCAGTTTGCCATTGTTTAAGGCGTCAATTTTGCTTTGCTCCCGGTCAATGCAGATGACGTCATTGCCCAGCTCAGCCAGACCAACGCCGGTAGGCAAGCCGACATAACCCGTTCCGATAATTCCGATTTTCATATCTTGCTCCGTTATCTTTATAGAATCACCGCCTGAAAAAACAGGCGGTGTCAGTAAAATTATTTTTGATTTTCCAATTTTTCACGCAAATCGCAGCCGGTTTTGACATACTTGTCAACAGCGACAGCTGCTTTTCTGGGCATAGCTAAACAACCCGGACCTGCCACACAGCCGCCCTCGCAGCACATGACTTCAATCATGTTGTTGTCACAGCCTTTTAGGGCATAGCGTTTCAGTGTCTTCAAGCCCTCTTTGGTCAGGCCGTCAACGGTTTCTGCGCGCATTTCTGCCTTACCTTCAACCAAAGACTTGACAGCGCCGGCAACCCCGCCGGTAACCGGAAACTGGCGTCCCTGATAACAGGAAATCTCTGTAAAGTCCATTGCCTCGCATTCTTCGACCTTAATCTTGTCAGCGTCCAACATGGCGCCGGCTTCTTCAAAAGTAATGACATAATCGACATACGGATCCGATTCTGCTTCAACGCGTTTTGCATAGCAGGGGCCGACAAAAACCGTCAGATAGTCAGGATGTTCTTCTTTGATTTTTTCAGCGGTGTAGTACATCGGTGTGTGCGTTTCCGAAACATAAGGCGCAATTTCGGGAATGCTGGTCTTGGCAGCACGGAAATAAGCAGGGCAGCAAGATGTTGTCATGAATTTTTCGCCTTTTTCCATACGTTCGATAAATTCGGCAGCTTCTTTTACTGTTGTAATGTCAGCGCCGATGGCAACTTCGTAAACTTCGGCAAAGCCAAGCTTTTTCAAGGCACCAATCAGATTGTTGATTGTTCCGCCGAATTGTCCAAGAACAGCTGGAGCCAGCATGGCGACAACTTTTTTGTCGCTGTCTTTCAGAAGTTTCAAAACGTCAATCAGCTGATATGGCTCAACAATGGCGCCAAACGGGCAGGAGCGCAGACACTTGCCGCAGGAAATGCATTTTTCGTTGTCAATATGTTCTTTGCCGTCGGCATCTTTGGTAATGGCTCCGACCGGGCAGGAATCTTCGCAGGGAACCGGAACTTTGATAATGGCATTATACGGACAGCTGTTCAGGCAGATGCCGCAGTTAATGCACATATCCGGATTAATTTGCGCCCGGTTGGCTTCCGTAAAGGAAATGGCACCTTTGGGGCAGTTTACCTGGCAGGGACGGGCAATGCAACCGCGGCAGAAGTTTGTAACGACATGCTGCTGTTTCATGCAGGCGGCGCAGGCGCTGGTGATAACCGACAGTTTGCTAGGGAGAAGTTTTTCTCTGGCCAAAGCTTCTTTGCCGTATTCTTTCAGAGATTTGGCGGAATCTTTTTCGTCATCGGGAGAAAAGCCCATAACCGCCAGAGCAATCTGTTTGACAATGCTTCTGTCGATATCCAGGCTGGCGTGGTATGGAACAGAACCGTCCGGCATAATTTCTGCCGGGATATTGTCGGCATTTTCAAAACGGTCGTTGATAAAACTTTCGGCAACTTTAACAATAATTCTGTTTCTGAGCGGGGCCACGTTGTTTTTCTGTGGTAACATATTATTTCTTCCTTATTCGGGGTGGTTAAAATATGCGCTGATTATATCCCGGAAAGTCAAAAAATCAACCAAATTTTCCGGGCTCTGCATTGTTTTCTTGTCTTTGCAGCGGAGCTGTGGCAGACTGGGAAAAAAACAAACAGGGAGAATAAGGAAAATGATTATAGAAGACTGGCTGCTGATTTTTATGGCGTTGGCTCTGGTAATTGTAATCTGGGACGTCATCCGTCACCGCCGTATGGCAAAACGTATAGCCGAAGCGCAGAAAATGGAATCAATCGGCCGTCTGGCCGGTGGCATAGCGCATGATTTTAACAATATGCTGGCGGGTATCAGTTCCGCTGCCGATTTTATCAAGCTGAAGCTGGGAAAAAAACACGAATTGTACCGTTATGCGCAGATTATTGTGGATTCTTGTATACGGGCATCGCATCTGACGCATCAGCTGCTTTTGTTCTCCCGTTCCAAAAGCGATACGCCCATGCGCATAGATGTTCACGCCGGACTTGATGAAACGGCTTACTTGCTTGAGCATAGTGTCAATTCGCGCGTTAAGGTGAAAATAATAAAAAAAGCGGAAAAACACGAAATATGCGGTTATCCCGATTTAGTGCACAATCTGATTCTTAATCTGGGGTTGAATGCCAAGGATGCCATGCCGTCCGGCGGCGTTGTGACAATCGCGACCCGCAATGTTAATTTGAGCCGGGCGGATATCCGAAAAGCGGTTTTAAATGCCGAACCGGGAGAATATCTTGAAGTTTCCGTTTCAGATACCGGCGGCGGTATCCCCAAGAACCTGCGGAATAAAATATTTGAACCGTTTTTTACGACCAAAGGCTCTGAAAGGGGAACAGGGCTGGGGTTGGCAGCAGTCTACGGAATAGTCAGAAAGCATAACGGAACAATAACTTATGAATCGTCTTCGTCCGGAACGGTTTTTCATGTTTATCTTCCGCTGGCTGATGAAAATTGTGAAATGGAACTTTATGACCCGCATCCTTCATGTCCGCTTCCCGCCGGTATTCGCAGCAAAATCATGGTTGTTGACGATGAAGTTGTTCTCCGCGAACTGTTAACCGATATCTTAAAGCATTTTGATGCCGAAGTTGTCAGTACGGGGGACAGCGCCAATGCTGTAGAATTATATAAAAATACACCGGGTATAGACGTTGTAATGCTGGATGTCATTATGCCGGAAAAAAGCGGGTTGGAGGTTTATCACGACCTGCGGAAAATAAATCCCGCGTTGAAAACGGTATTTATGAGCGGCTATACGGAAGACAATAATATTCAGGACGTTGTTGCCACGGATGAAAACACGCTTTTTGTCGCCAAGCCTTATCAGATTTCTGATGTCGTGGATAAAGTTTCAAAATTATTAGCAAAAAATTAGAAATTTTGTAATAGTATGAAATAAAATCAAAAAGGAAAGTCAAACATATAATGTCTAAAGCAAAGGTAGTCCTGTCGGAAAAATATTTACTGACCGCTCTGGACCGTGTGGCAAAAAACGCCCTCGGTTATGCCGTGCTTTACATCAATATTTCAAAACTCAAACCCAAAAACCGCCATCCTGAATTTGTCAAGATTATCGCCATGCTTTTTGAGAGTATTATCGGAGCCGCCAAAGGGTCGATGTATATTCTTTCAAATGGCGATATTGCCATTTTAAGCAAAAATATTACGCCGTCGGAAATTGACGAAGCCGTCAAGAAACTTCGTGCCGGCCTGGCTGCTGATCCGGTCTTATCCCATGACAGCCGGGATTTTGCTCTCGTTTATTCTTTTCCTCGCGATTTCTTTTCCTTTTATGGCAAAATAGAAAAGATGGTGCAGGAAAATAAAGAAGCCGAAACGGAAGAATTGCCGGTAAAAGAACCGATAGAAGCGGAAGATATGGATAAAATCATTTCGACGCTGGATGATATTGATATGGCGGAATTGGTCAAGCGCCAAAGCGTTATGCGCGTGCATAACAATGAATTTACTGATTTAATGCAGGAATTTTTTGTTGCCGTCAAAGATTTGAGTCGTTATTTCGGCGACAATAAGGATTTGGTCGCTAACCGCTGGCTGTTTCAGTATTTGACGCAGGTGCTTGATAAAAAAACACTGGCGGCTTTTGCTTCGGCCGAAATTACCGAATGGCCTGAAAAAATAAGTCTGAACCTCAATTTGAGCTCCGTCTTCTCTAAGGAATTTGTTGAGTTTGCCAAGAATTTCCTGAAGCCCGCGCAGCAGATTATTGTCGAAGTTCAGATGATGGATATTCTTAACAATCTGAACCTGTATCACGAGGTAAAAGATATCCTGCATAAAGGTGGGCATAAGCTGTTGATTGATTCGCTCAACCCTGCGTCGCTAAGTATGCTCAATCTCGATAAACTGGCGCCGGATATGATAAAAATATTCTGGGAGCCTCTGTTAGTTTATGACACGGATAACCAGAGTCTGAAAAATGCCGTGGAATACATGAAGCCCGAAAATGTTATTCTGGCAAAATGTGATGGCAGCGAAGCAATGCGTTGGGGCTTGTCATACGGTCTTAATACCTTTCAGGGGCCGTATATTGATGAAATAGAAATTGCGCTGATTCGCCGCCAATGCCCCAATGCCAAAATCTGCGGCAGCCTGGATTGCATCAAGCGCCGCCGCCTGTTGCAGGGAATGTTTCGTGATGAATGTCCACATAAAGACATCCTGGAAAAAATATTGTGAGGCCGGATATGTTTCTTTTTTCTAAAAATCAGTCTGCCGACAAAAATAAAAAAGCCGAATTAAAAAAAGATGTGATTATCTATGATTATCTGACCAAACTGGAAGACAATCTCGGAAAATACAAGGCCTTGTATCTTTATGGGCACAAACTTAACGGTAACAGTCTGCGTCTGCTGTCCCGTCAGGCACTTTTGAAAATCTTTGAAAATGTTATTTCTAAGTTCAAGGGTGAAGTTTTTGCATTGCCCAATGATGACATGATAGTTGTTTATAATAAGGAAGCTCAGGAGGAAGTGTGGGCCTGCCTGATAAAAATACGCTATATGCTTCATGATGATCCGCTCATGAAAGATGCCTTTGATTTGGAACAAATAGGCTTTATAAAATATTTTGATTTGAACGAGGGAACCAAAGAGCTGCATGATACGATTGATGCCGCGATTTCTGATTATCGCAGCCCCGGACGCTCTTTGGGTGAAGATTATAAGGCCAAACCCGCCCTTTCTCACGAAATGGTGATGGGCGCCAGAAAAATCCGGCAGGAATTAACCACGGGAATGCTGGCTAAAGTCCAGAAAGCATTGGCAATGACCGATTTTTCAAGCCTGATTCGCCGCCAGTCCGTTTGTGCCGTAATCGGAAAATCTTCGCCTCAGGTCTTATTCGATGAGGTGTTTGTTTCTATTGCCGATTTGCGCGATATGTTAATGCCGGATGTTGATTTGACGGCAAATCCTTGGTTGTTCTTACACTTGGCGGGAACGCTTGATAAAAGGGTTTTGGTCCATGTCAGTAAACATGATGACGGAGCCTTGACCAGAAATTTCAGCTTAAATTTGAATGTTTCTACGATTCTTTCTGATGATTTTCTGCTCTTTGACGAGAATATCAATGCTTCCATGCGTTCCTCCGTTGTTTTGGAACTTCAGCTGGTTGATATTTTCAGTGATATTAAGGCATTTATGCTGGCAAAGACATTTGCTCAGTATCGGGGGTATAAAATCTGTATCGACGGCATAACCGTTGATAAGCTGAAATATATTAACCGGACAAACCTTGGTGCGGATTTAATCAAAATAATCTGGCATCCGAGTTTTATGGAGATTGTCAATGAAGACAAACATTTTGTGGACTATGTCAACCGTGCCGAACGCGCCAAAATGATTCTCTGCCGGGTGGATGATCCGGCTGCTGTCGAAATCGGCAATTCTCTCGGCATAAATTTGTATCAGGGGCGCTATATCCAAAGGCTGCTGGCCAAGCAAAGCAAAAAGACTTTTTTCAGTATTCGCGGGTAGCTGTTTCGCTTTAGGGGTGTTCCCGTTTTACCAATTTTTAAGATTAATATGCTCAAATTATAAAAGACAGCGAGTCTGTGTTTTTTTTGTATTAATCTGAAATTTAGGTGCTATTATGGGATTATTGTCAGAACTGCAAAACCGTTTGAAAAAGTCAGGATTATTGATTGTTTTCGTTTTGCTGTTTTTCTACTTTAGTTTTTATACCATCAACGGTGAGCGTGGCCTCCGCCGTTATTTGCACCTGCAGCAGGAATTGAGCTATGCAGAGAAAATTGCCGATAAATACAGCCGCGAAAAAGCCGAGTTGGAAGAAAAGGTGCGCCTTTTGTCTTCAAACAGTCTTGATCTTGATATGCTTGACGAACGTGCCCGCGCAGTTTTGAATTATGCCGGGAATAATGAATTTATATTGCTTGACAACGAAGAAAATTAGTTTATAAAAAAGTACAGAAATACAAAAGGTTAATCCTAAGTATAGGATAAGTGTGTAAATAAACTGTTTTTTTAGAGCAAATTGCTGTATAATAAAATCCGTCTGGAGTGTTTTCCGGATGGATGGTTTTTTGTTTATGGAAAGTATGAAGATACAAAAGAAAATAGCAGTCTTGCCTGCGCGGCCGGTATATAATAAAAAGAAGCCGTTCTTTTCGCCTAAGGAAATAATATTCAGAGGCGAAGGCCGGGCCGTGGTTTTTACCATATCCTCGTTTTTGCAGATGTTTTTGTTTATACTGGTGCTTTTTATCGGCGGCTGGAATCTCTATTCTTATTACATGTATAACCGGTCCGGCCATATTATTTCTAAAAAGGACCGGCAGCTGGATCAAACGCGCGATGCCTATGTTGATTTGATGACTGAATTTGTTGCGCTCAATAAAAATGTCAGTACCATTGTTGCGTCTCTCGAAGATGTTAAGGATCCGAATGATCGGCGCATCCAACAATATAAGGCTCAGGCCGAAATAATTGAAAATAAGATTCATGAAATTACGGAAGCTAATTCCTGGCTGGCGCCGGATGAGGTGACAAAGCGTGCTAATATGTATGAAGCCATGTTGCAGCGGGATATTGTTGTATCTGAACGCGATGAATTGAAAAAGCAGCTGGATGAGCTGGAAACATCCGTGCGGGAAATGCGCAGCGTTGAAAACGAAGTCTTTGAAAAAATAAAAACGCTGTCGTCAAAAGAAGTGGAAAAAATGAAAAAAGCTTTGGGAGAAGTCAATAAGCCTCTGAAGGAAAAGGGATTGTATTTCAACGCGTTGTCAAATAAAAAAGGCAACACCGGCGGCCCGTATATTCCTGATAACGGTTTGTTGAACCGCAATCCGAAACTCAACGAACAGGTAACCGCCATTTATCGGAATATGGAAGACCATGAATATTATAAGCAGGTGATTTCGGGAACTCCGATTGGAAAACCTGTATGGAGCTATTGGGTAACCTCCAAGTTTGGCGGCCGGTTGGATCCGTTTAAAAAGAGCAAGGCCGTTCATAAAGGGGTTGATCTGGCCAGTATGACTGGAAACAAAATCAAGGTAAAGGCCAAAGGGAAAGTCACCCGTTCGGAATACACGGCTGGTTATGGCAATCTGGTTGTCGTTGACCATGGCAACGGTTTTGTAACCAAATACGGACATATGCATAAACGTTATGTTGAAAAAGGCGATGAAGTCGAATATGATACGGTTTTAGGCGAAGTCGGCTCGACCGGACGTTCTACCGGGCCGCATCTCCATTATGAAGTTTTGTATCGAGGTGTTCCGGTTGATCCGATGCCGTTTATTCAGGCTAAAATTTAAGTTGAGGAACAAAAATGGGTAATTTAAAACGTATGGTTTATTTGAAATTTGCGCGTCGGGTCGGCAGCAACAGCAATACGGCTCCCGTACCGAGCATTATCGGCGAGGGGACGGAATTTAATGGGAATTTCAAAAGCAGCGGCACGATTCATATTGACGGCAAATTGACCGGGGATGTGGCTTGTGATGAACTGGTTATCGGAACCAACGGTTATGTCAAAGGTTATGTAAATGCCAAAAAATTTCATATCTACGGAACTTTTGAAGGGAAAGCCGAAGCCGACAGCCTGTTTATTGCCCAAACAGCCAAACTGATTGGCGACGTAACGCATGTAACGATTGCGATTGAACCGGGCGCTTATATTGACGGCCGTTGCATTCGCAAGGACAGGGAAGCACAATCTTTGACGGCTGTCAAAAGCACGGCGATGTTGTCTTCTCCTGAAAAGGTTAAAAAACAGGCTTAATTGAGAAAATGGTAGCCAAGAGTTCAAAATCAGATTATATTTCTACCGGCGTCGTTGCGCAAAACCGCCGCGCAAGCTTTGATTATTTCATTGACGAAACCTATACCGCCGGATTGGAACTGACAGGAACGGAGGTCAAATCCCTGCGTCAGGGGCATGCTAATATTAATGATGCCTATGGTCTGGAAAAAAACGGCGAACTATTTATCAGCAATATGTTCATTGCCGAATATGCCAGCAAAGGCTATGCTTCTCATGCCGAAAAACGCGACCGTAAACTTTTGCTCAAAAGAAAAGAAATTAACGATATTATTGGCAGCTTGGCCAGAAAAGGAACAACGCTTGTTGCCGTAAAACTGTTTTTTGACGAACGGGGACGTGCGAAAATGATTGTTGGCCTGGGGCGCGGCAAAAAGCTTTATGATAAGCGGGAAACCATGAAAGACCGTGACTGGTCGCGCGACAAACAGCGCATTATGATTAACGCCAATCGTTGATAGAATATACTAAAAATAATAAAAATCTTCCCAGAATTTTTAATAACTTTCGGGAAGATTCTTAAGGTAAAATAATCACTTACATTCGCCGAACCAAGTTCCGTTATTATCCTTACAGCGTTGGGTGAATGTCTGTCCGCTTCCGCAGTCCGCCGCCGTATCCTCGTATGGGCATTTGACAACGCAAGAGCTTCCATAGGTATATCCGCCACAGGTACAAGGATCAACGGCAATTGTGTCGCCTGTGCATTTTGTTTTTCCTGCACAAAAAATATTTCCCTCACAATCTTTGTAGCCACACCGTCCCAAATACATTACGCGACCTCCGGATAATGTTGTACATTTGTCTTTAATACGGTAATATCCGTCTATTTCATATAGAGCGGCATTACAAGTACCGCCGTTAGCCACTAGCCCTTCTATCTTACAAGGGTCGTCACAAACATCAAAAAACTTACCATAAGCATCGCTACAAGTGCATGGTTCTGTACTGCCGTCATTTTGGTGTCCTAAATTTCCCGGACATTCTTTTTTACCAGCACATTTGTTTCTGAATCCTCCCACATTTCCGTCACATTGTACATACAAATTATATTGTTTTCCGTCCTGTGTTGTGCAATAAGGGCGAACATAGGTATATCCAACATTTGACGAGCCTATATAACCTCCTGGAACATACCCTGCCAAGCATGTTTCCTTGACGAGACAGGTTTCGTAGAAAGTTTTGTCGCCGGCGGAGCAGGAGGCGCCGGAACCGGTCTTGACGTCACCGCA
>ENA-UESE01000603-UESE01000603.1-human-gut-metagenome-genome-assembly--contig:-NODE-603-length-39181-cov-7.318663_pt1 | contig 39181 bp, 42 predicted proteins | sample MGYA00242995_ERZ507996 | MGnify/ENA primary metagenome ERZ507996 (study PRJEB26167, sample SAMN06115489) | human gut metagenome | host: Homo sapiens | place: China:Sichuan | collected 2015-04-15...
ATATCTTTGAATGGAGCATTACGACCGGAGAGATCGGTCTTGACAATCCGTATCATACCTACCTTAAACGTCTGAATGTTAGGATGCAACTGGAAGCAAAGTCGAAAGTGACCTTTGAGATAGAATATGACTCTTCTGGAACGTGGGAGCATATCGCCGATTATTATGCTACCAGGATGCGCAGTTATGAGATACCGATCCGGGTTGCCAGAGCGGATCATCTGAAACTTAGGATATCCGGCAGAGGTTATTTTAGACTGTATTCCATCGCAAAAACATTAGAAGTAGGAAGTGGAGGGGATGAATCATGACAATAGATACACCGGGAGTAAATACAGAAAAGTATTCAAACGAGCAGAACATCCAGATATTAAAGGGTTATCTGTCTGAAATGGCAGATATCGTCAACATCTATCTGGCAAAGATCGAAGAGATCTCGGCGAAGGTGGATAGCATCGAAACAAAATTACAAGAAAGCGAGGGCAATTAGAATGGCGACAACGAAAGAATTACAGGATATCCTGAATAATATCAATGCAAACAGACCGGCTGATTATACAGGCAACGTCACGTCGGATGCCACTAAACAGTATCAGCAGAAATTGAATACACTGGAAGGAAATGCGCCGGCTGATTATCAGTCCAAGTACCAGGACAAGATCAGTGAGGTCATGGATAAGATCAATAATCGGAAAGATTTTAATTACGACTTTAACGCGGATCCACTCTATCAGAACTATAAGGACCAGTACACAAAATTAGGAAATGAGGCGGCACAGAATGCAGCAGCAAGTGTATCTGCCTTGACAGGGGGCTATGGTAATTCCTATGCGGCCACGGCGGCATCACAGGCAAATCAGCAGTATCTGACACAGTTAAACAATGTGATTCCGGAACTTTATAATGCGGCACTGAACCGATACAAGATGGAATCAGATGATCTGTATAATCAGTTCTCTATGCTGGGGACGCAGGAGGACAGAGAGTATGGAAAGTATAGAGACAGTGTCAGTGACTATCAGGCGGACAGAAGTTATTATGCAAACCAACTGGCAAACTCCCAGAACAACGATCAGTGGAACAATACCTTTAATTATAACAGGTATAGAGACACCGTCAGTGATTGGGAGAACAACCGCAATTACTATACAGACCTGTATAACAATTCTGTATCAAACGATCAGTGGCAGGCGGAGTTTGATTACCAGAAGCAGAGAGATGCAGTGTCCGATCAGCAGTGGGCGGCAGAATATGCATTGTCACAGGCGGCACAACAGGCAAGTGCAAGAAGTTCGGGATCCGGACGGAGTTCAGGATCATCGGGAAGTAGCAGCGTAAAGACTAATTATGTCAATGGTGGAAAAGCATTATCCACAGACCAGTTGAACTTCCTGACCCAGGCGGCATATAACAATGCTACCGCAGAAGGAAGCGACAGTGTAGATGCCGTCAGGGCACAGGCAGGCAAAGCATATAACGAAGGCAAACTGAATGCAAGCCAGTTAAACGCACTTCTGGATAATATCGATTATTACATGTGGATCAAGGCGCAGCAAGATACACAAAAGACACAGGCAGGACGAGCACGCAGAAGCGGTAAATAAGGGAGAAGAACATGGCAAAAAGAAAAACGTTTGACGAAATCTTACAGGAGCGCTACGGATCAAGTGAGGATGAAAGCACCGGAGTAAATGATAGATCCTATGATGATATCATGCTCGAGCGCAGATTGAGTGGAAAGGAATCTGATAAATGGACTTCGGATATGACGAAAGCCTTTAATCAGGGCAACAGATACTCCAAGCAGGCATATGAAGGGGCCGTGGAGATTGCTAAGAACAGCAGAAGAGTAAAAACCGGCGCAGAGCGTTATGGCTTGTTCTCCGGTGGAAATGAGGAACTGAATAAGGGGATCCTGCATAAGGCATCCAATTATATCAAGTCTAAAATCGATGACGGAAAAAGTGAGATCACAGAGGAAGAAAGTCTGAAACATGCAAGTAATGTGCTTGCCGGAGTATCAGAGGACAACCAGGCACTTTTGAAAAAGTATGTGGACGCACAGGATTCCAGTAAGAGCACTCCGTTTATGTATCTGATGAATACGGATTCGCCGGTCATGCAGAAACAGCAGATGAAGGACAGTGAGACCATGGACGCGGTAAAGAAGCAGTTCATGGAGAATACCGGTGTTGATGAAAAGACCTTTAATAAGATGGTCGCCAATTATGGATATACATACCATGCCGACGAGAACGAAAAACAGAAAAAAAAGTTGCAGCAGTCATCAGGAGCAACAAAAGCACTTGCCAGTGCCGTAGATGTCTTAGCGTCTCCGGTAACTGGTTTTGTAGCATTGGCGGGTACCGGAAAGAACCAGGTAGACCCGGAACTGGGAAGGGATAAACACACAGTCTATTCTTCACTGAAAGATTTTTCAGAGAACACGGAAGAGGCTGTGTTAAACGATGCAGAAAAGATCGATAATAAGGCACTGCGTACCGCGGCAAAGGGGGCATACGAAATCGGCATGGCGACCGGAAAGAGTGCAATGAGCATGATGACCGGTAGTGAGGCGGCAAGTGCGCTGGGGCTGACCGGAAAGAGTGCAAGAGCCGTGGCAAATCTGGTATCACTGCCGCAGTTTGGCGCGTCATCTTATGTATCTACACTGGAAGAGGCACAGGAAAGAGGACTTGATACAAAGGACGCTTACCGGACTGCACTTGTCGCAGGTGGAGCAGAGATGGCGACCGAGGTTATCTCACTGGAAGGCATCTGGGATATTTTAGAGAGCAAAGGAAAAGTTGCTGCAAAGACTGCGATCGGAAATGTATTGAAGCAGAGTTTCTTTGAGGGATCCGAGGAAGTGGCAAATGATCTTATCAATGAGATTGCGGATGGATTGATCAATGGGGACAAGAGTAAGTACGTCCAATCCGTCCGGTATTATATGTCAGACCAGTATGCAAAGGAAAACGGACTGGATGCACCACTGTCAGAGGTAGAGGCTAAGAAAAAAGCCAATATTGACTTTGCAAAGAGTACAGCGATAGATGGTTTCCTTGGTGCGGCCAGTGGTGGACTGATGGGTGGTGCGGCAACGGCGATCAATGCCTATGCCAATACAAAAGGCGGTCAGTATTTGAGTGGCAACGAGCAGATCCGGGATGATATTGTACTGAACAAGGATTCAGAAAATTATATCTCTGATGACAGAGCAGATTATGACAGCGAGGAAGACTACCAGAAAGCCCAGTCTGCCATTGAGCAGTTGATTGATGACTCCGGCGAGAAGATTTCCGGTAAAGAGGCTAGAAGTCTGTATCAGAATGTGGCAGAGGCTATCGGAAGTCAGAACTCAAACCGGGCAGAGGCAAGAGTGCAGCGTGAGGTAGAGACAATCGAGAGCGCACAGACCCCGGATGAACTCGTGAGAGCCACAGAGAGCGTGAAGAATGATGTTCCAGAAGTGCAGCAGGCTATCGACAATACAAAGGCTAGAATGGTCGCACAGGGAGCGACACAGGCAGACTTTGACAATGTAGTTACACCTACCAGAGCATACGAGATGGCAAAAAGAGGACAGGTTTCTGAAAGTGATCTTGCATCCATGTCTACCGATGCAAGACGTGCGGCAGAAGCAGGAATTTCAGAGAGTGTAAGTGCGGATATTAAGAACGTGACAAAATTTGATGCGTCTACCGTCCTTGTAAAGGAAAATGGCAAGGCAAAGCAGACCAACATCACAGGAGAAGTCACCAAGAGCGGAGATCAGTATTATCTGACGACCAAGAAGGGAGCAAAGGTCGAACTGTCAGAGGATATTTTAAGTGGAACGACCAAAGCAAACGGAGATAATACAAAGGGAAAACTTCTCATGTATGGTAATAGCCATGCAGCAGGCATTATTTCATTGGAAGACCCGGAACTCATGACGATTGCCTTGCAGACCAAGATCAATCAGCCAAGCGTACCGTCCACAAGTATTGTAAAGGCTGTGAAAACCTTTAATACATTAGGGCGTAGTGGGGTGTCCTTTGAATCTATTGTAAACGATAAAAAGCAGAAGTTTATGGTTGATGCGATCGGGGAAAAGGTACTGCGACAGGCATATGATCTGGGAGCAAAAGAAGGTGCGCTGGATGAAGAGAAGATGGCAAACCCTACCACGAAAAAAGGAAATGGTAAGGTTTCTTTTGCGAGCCGGGAAGCAGAGGGCGCATATGAAAAACTGGATCATGCAAATAAGACTTTTTTGGATAAGTTTGCTGAAAAGACAGGAGTAGATTTTGAAATCTTTACCGATGATGCGGATGCAGAGGGAACGGTCAGAGGACAGTATGTGCCGGAAGAAGGAAAGATCCGTCTGAATGTGGCAGAAGATACAGATATCTTAGAAGTTGCCATGCATGAAGGTATAGGCGAGTTCTTAAAGGCACATAATGCCAAAGGCTATGCAGAGATCACAGAGACGATTTTAGATTACTATGCAGAGAATAATGCGGATGCATTGGCAAAGCGTATTGAGGACTACAAGAGAGCCTACAGCGATGAGGAAGGAAAGTCTACCAGAGGAAGTGCAGATGAACTTGTAAACGATGTGCTGGCAGAAATCTTTTCGGATGATGCCGGTATTGAGAAACTGGGAACATGGCTTTTTGATAATGGTAAGGAAAAAGAAGCAAAGACGATCAAGGACGTGCTGATTGATTTTATCAACCAGATGAAGTCATGGATTGCAGACATCAAGGCGCAGGGTGGACTTTCTGCTGCGGAGCGCAGCAAACTTTCCATGACCGAAAAGGATATGGATGCATTGCAGAATAGGATCCTAAAGGCAATGGATGAGGCTATTGCGAACAGGGATAGCAGAGCCGAGGGCGAGACTGCGGAGCAGAGCATTAGAAATTCTGTGAAGGTTGATGACAATGGAAAGCAGTATGTCGAGATCGACGAGGATATTATCAAGGGTATTACTGGAAGTAAAAATATCAAGTCTGCTGTGCGTGCCTATATAAAGGAAAATTATCCTTCGATTGATATGATGGGATTTAAGTTAGGGGTAAATGCAAAATCGAGAAATGAATTTGTAAACTCCAAGACATCGCAGTATATGCAAAACAAATTAAAGAGATTTTTTATAGACAAAATGCGTATGGCAGGAAATCTGGAAGAAATTGTAAATGTAGGAGACGGATATACATGGGAAGATATCAAGCATTCCAGAAAAGACAAACTAATTGGCTTCGTCAGAGGAAATGTGCAAATTAGGGTAGGAAGCAATGATTATATTGCAGATATTGTATTGGCTGATGATAAGACCAAAGGATTGATATTCTACGATATTGTAAACATGAAGTCTACAGCAATAAAAGAAGCACCTACAGAGCGTACACATGAAAATCATGCGGCTCAGGTCGCAGGTGCTTCTACAGATAGTATATCCCAAAATGAAAAAAATGCAACCAGAAAATCTGTAAAAGTGGATTCTGACGGAAGAAAATTATCAGAGGGGCAGCAAGAATATTTTAAAAATACAAAGGTTTTAGACGACAACGGAAACCTTATGGTGGTATATCATGGATCCCCGAGCAAGTTTAATGTATTTGATGCTGAAAGGATTGGCACACGCGCATCAGCGGAGGGATATGGGTTCTATTTTACGGATAGTCGGGAAAAGGCAGAAGGATATCATGAAAAAGATGGAAATCTGATGAAAGGATATCTTGACATCCAAAAGCCGTTATCACTGGACGAAGTAACCATTAAAAGATCAGAGGTAAAGAAGTTATTAGAGAACATTGATCCGACAGGGGATGATGTCCTGTCTAATTATGATGCGAGTGGAGTTGGCTACCCATCTAGGGCATGGTATAACAATGCGATGCGTGATGCGCTTGATATGATCATGGAGAATGAAAACGACGCTGACATTATCGCGGAAATTGCAAATAATTATGGCTCAATGGATGTAGTGTCAGAAGTACGGAAAGTTCTTGGGTATGACGGATATATGGCGCCGGATAAGTACGAAAATGGAAAGGTGTATGTCGCGTTTGAAAGCAATCAGTTTAAGAATATCGACAATGAAAGTCCGACCAGTAATGAGGATGTCAGATATTCCAGAAAGGTAGATGACCAGGGAAATAAACTGACCGAGGAACAGCAGGAATATTTCAAGGAGTCTAAGGTACGGAATGAGGATGGAAATCTTCTTGTTATGTATCACGGAACACCGAATAATGATTTTTATATTTTTGACGCTAAGAAATCCAAAGGAACTAATTTATATGGTCGTGGATTTTATTTTGCTTATGATAATAGCACATCCAGTTACTATGATGGAGAAAACGGAAGAATACTGGAATGCTATTTGAATATTACAAATCCTGTGGATGTAAATGCTGGAAGAACCATATCAGATACAGAATTGCATGATATGGTATCAGCGGTTGCGGATGAATATGGAATCGAAGATTACGGTTATTATGCTGCGGTAGATAGTGTGACAGAGGATCTAGCAAAAAAGGAAAGTGACTTTGCAATCTTGCAGGATCTCAATGCTACATGTGTAGGAGATTTTACGGAAATGCTAAAATTTCTGAATGATGAAGTAGGAACAAGTTACGATGGCATTATTGCGCGAGATCAAGTAGTCGCATTTTACCCAAATCAGATAAAAAAGATAGATAACCGGAATCCAACAGAAAAGGCAGATATCCGTTATTCCAGAAAAGTAGAAGATGCGCGTAAGTCCATTAAAGAGTATGGCATTGTAAGCCCATATCACGATACACTTAATGAGGCAAACGTAGTCTCTGCTATCATGGGAAGAATGAATGAAGCCTTGGATGGAGTGAGTGTTGATCTTAATGGTGTTATGGATGTGACTAAGAGTATCATAAAGAAATACGATGCGAACATCAGCACAAACGACCTGGCAGGAGCAATCTGGCAGACGTTCAACTACATGAACAATAACCAGATGGAGACAGACTATCAGGGAATGATGGACTACCTGTTAAATATCGGTGATGAGGTCATTACGACGTCGCAATTAAAAGATGCGGATCAGCAGGCAGTATATGACGAGGTCAGAAAGCAACTGCGTACACATGCTATCCATTTAACAAAAGCCGACCGCGCCGAACTCGTTCATAGATACGGATCATGGAATGAGGCTTTTGGAGCAATCCAGCAAGCAGGAATCAAGTTAGATAATAATGGTATTAGGATAGATTCTGCATACGGAGATATCCGAAATGAGATCATGAAAATATCCGGTGTGCAGATGTCAGAAGAGACAACGGCGGCAGATCAGATCGCTAGCATTATTGATACGGTATCATCACTTGAACCGGAGGTAAGCACCTTTGAGGGCGCAAATGACCTGGATAAAAGTCTGATGGTAGCATCTGATATTATTGATGAATACTACACGCGCGCAGTAAAGGAAATGAGCAACAATATTGTCGAGAGTACGGATACCGGGAAAAAGGCAGTCAAGGAAGCGGTAGACAAACAGACCGAGAAGTTAAGAAAGGAGATGCAGCAGTATAAGAAAACAATCAGAGCATCTTATCAGGACCAGGTAACTAGGTATAAGACGGAACTGGAGAGGACGCAAAAAGATTTGCGCGCCGTACAGAATAATCTGAAGAACTGGAAGCCAATACCGGAAACGCAAATCTTAAATCAGGCAGAACTGGATGCAAAGGCAGAGCAGATGGCCACAAAGGCACTGACAGATTATAAGATGGCGCAGGAACGGAGTAAACAGATAGATAACATCAAGAGAACCGGACACCGCATGATCCGGTGGCTGGATGCGCCGACGGATAAACAGCATGTTCCGGAGTTTTTGCAAAGACCACTATCTGAATTTTTGAGCAGTGTTGACTTTCTGCCGTTAAGAGCAAAGGAAACATCTAAGAATACCTTAGACTGGAGGCATCAGATGATGGTATTAAAGGATGTGATCACAAGACTGAAAGAGAGTGACCCGGAGATAGATAGTGACGGCTATGCACTATCACAGGTTCTTGTTGTGGATGAATTGGTAGAAAAGATGCAGAATATCCTTGACAATAATCAGGATGTGAATATGAAGGTATCGAAACTTCCGGCAGGAGATCTGAAGGAGATGTCAGAGGTGCTAAGTTCACTTAGTGCTGCCATTAACCATATGAACACGACATATGCAAATAGCAGATATGCCGGCATTGGAGATCTTGCAAGAGCATCCATCAATGAAATGCAGGAGAGAAAACCAACCAAGACAGAAAGAACAAAGGTTGGTAACGCGGCATTTAAATTCTTTAATTTGGATGAGATCGAACCGCTGACCTTTTTCGAGGGATTGGGATCTGCATCTGCAAGTGTTTATGAAGAATTACGCCACGGATTTGACATCAGAACCAATCATATCCGGGAGACGGCAGATTTCTTTGAAAATAAGAAAAAGGAACTGGGGATCTCCGATAAGGAAATGGCAGAGTGGGGAAAAGAGAAACACGAGTTTCATTTTCCGGGTGGAGATATTACCATGACAACGCCACAGATCATGTCCTTGTTAGAGACGGTCAACAGAAAGCAGGGCAAGCCTCATGTGGAAGCCGGAGGTATAAAAATAGCAGATACAGAGGTAAAGGTAGGAAAGGTCAAAAAGATCGTGCATATGACAAAGGCGGTACATATTGACGAGGCACAGTATGACACGATCATTTCTGAACTGACACCAAAGCAGAGAGCGATGGCAAACGAATTGCAGCACTATATGGCTACAGAGTGTGCGGACTGGGGTAACCGGGTATCAAGAGAAATGTATGGATACAAGAAGTTCACGGAAAAGGACTACTTCCCATTAAGGACGGATTCAACAACCAGAGAAACAAAGCCAAGTGATGACCAGGCACCGTCCTACTATACCATCAAGAACAGGTCATTTACGAAGCAGATCACACCGCATGCCGCAAATGCCGTTGTGATCGATGACATCTTTGATGTGTTTACCAGACATGTCGTACAGATGGCAGAGTATGACGGATATACTATGCCGATTGCGGATGCCATGCGATGGTACAATTATCAGGAAAAAGAAATCAACACGATAAGAAATCAGGATCTGTTGGGAGAAATTGCGGGAGATACCACGAATGCAAGGAATGAGATCAAGAACAGTGTGAAGCAGAATATGGATCGCGTCCTTGGAAAGAATGCTGGAGCATATTTCCAACAGTTCATTAAAGACATCAATGGAGATTATGCAGGTACCGGCGGTACACCAGATCTGTCAACATACCTGATGTCATCATTTAAGGCACAGGCGGTAGGTGCAAACATAAGAGTAATTGTGCAACAGCCGACAGCCATTGTACGTGCGGCAGATCGGATTGAAGCCAAGTATTTATTGCAGGCGCAGACATCCCTGCCAAAAGCAGTAGAGTATGCGAAAAAGTCGCAGGATAACTCTGCTATATCCTATTGGAAAGCGCAGGGATATTATGAAACACTCATAGGTAAGTCCTTGAAGCAGATCATTACCGGAGAGGGAACGGTAAAGGAAAAAATTACAGATGCCATGGGAAAAGGTGCCGGAATTGCAGATGACCTGACATGGGGTGTCATGTATCGTGCAGCAGAACTAAAGGTCAAGGATCAAAAACCGAATCTGAAATATGATTCAGAAGAATTTACCAAAAAGACGGTAGAGATCTTCGAGGACATCATCGATCATACCCAGGTAGTTGATACGATTTTTCATAAGTCACAATGGATGAGAAATCAAGGGCTGGGATATAGAGCAACATCTGCATTTATGGCAGAGCCGACAAAGACCTATAACATGTTTTACCGGGCATATCAGGATTGCTTGAGAAGTGGTAACAAAAAAGAGATGGTAGACCATGCCGGAAGAACAGCAATGATCTTTCTTGTGGAGCAGGCGCTCAATGCAGCAGTTACAGGATTTATTGACGCATGGCGAGATGATGACAAGGACGAGGGTATTATAGGTTTCTTGCAGAGTGAGGCAGATCATACTAAGGAGAATTTCTTTGGAAATCTCTATGTGTGGAACCTGTTTCCGGTCATAAAGGAAGTACAGAACTTTATAGATGGGTATGATGCAACAGAATATACGACCGAAGGACTTGCAACAGCAGTTGATACTATCAGCGAATTGTATAAGGTTGTCATAGGACAGAGCAATAAGACATTTTATGGTGTGTCCTATCTGATCGCTCAGGGAATATCACAGTTAAGCGGTATCCCTATATCAAGCGCATTGCGCGAGGTGAAATCGTTATATAATACCTTAAACGGTATCTGGGGTGGTACGGATTGGTATAAATCAAAGACTACACAGCAATCCGCAGAGAAAAGGAAAAGGCAGACAAACCTAAACAATGCTATCCAGAAGAAAGATCTTGAAGATAGCAAGAATGCCATGAATGAGATATATCAGAATGCGTACGACAATGGCATTGCAAATGGAAAAAGCGAGAATGAGGCAGAGAGTGATGCGTGGTCTAGTGTCAGAAGCGCTTTAAAGAAATCGTACCAGGAGCAGGAAGACAGATCCACGGCAACGATCAACCGCTATGTAACACTCATGCGAAAGACAAAGAAAAAGGTCAGTGGTAAGAATGAATTTAAAGCCGTAACGGAAAAAGATGCAAGGGACACGGTCAAAGGTTGGTAGAAGAAAGAATCCAGAGTAAAATCTGGGTTCTTTTTTTGTGCCTCGGGGGAGAAAACACGATAACAGCATGAGAAAATATATATAGAGAAATTACGAAAGGAGTACATATGTTACGGAAATTAAAAGCAGTAGACTACCTGGCAATAGATGTTGCGTCTCATAAGAAACTTTCGATCTGTGTCATTAAAAATGATACTGTCGGACGTACTATTGTCTGCTCCGTTATGTCGCAGGGAAAGTCCGTCGATTTTACAGACTTGTTGTTTGCGGAAATATTCATTAAGAAGCCGGATGGAAATGAAGCAGATCAGGGATGCATTATTGATGGAAATACCATTGCATACACCTTGAGAAGTTCAGATATTGCGGTTGTCGGAACAAATGTGGCGCAGTTCTTTTTGACATTTAAGGACGGAACCACACTCACGACACCAACATTTGATATTGAGGTCCATGAAGCGGTCTTATCGCAGAACGCACAGAAATCTTTTAATGAATATACTTCACTGACCCAGCAGATCGTCCTGGCAACAGAGAAAGCGGAGGACGCGGCAGAATCCGCAAAGAATGCGGAGACATCCAACCAAAACGCACAGAAGGCATTGACCAGTGTAGAGACGGCAGAGCAGAACGTGATGCGTATGCAGGAGGATGTGACGGCATCGGAAAGCCATGCAAAGGAAAGTGAAGTCAATGCCAAGGCAAGTGAGGAGCAGGCTAAAATCTATGCCGATCATGCAGCAGAATCTGAAACCAATGCCAAACAATATGAGCAGAGTGTAGTTGCTAAGGCGACGGATATTCTGAATGCAGAGAGCCATGCCAAGGAGTATGCCAACAGCGCGGAACAGTCTGCAAATACGGCATCTGAAAAGGCACAGGCGGCTACGCTATCGGCAGAGGCTAGTTTGGCATCCGAGACAAAGGCGAAAGAGTCCGCGGATCAGGCAAATACATCTGAAACCAATGCATCAACGTATGCCGACAGTGCGCGCTCCAGTTCCCAAGCATCCGCTCTATCCGAAGCCAATGCAGGCAAATCAGAAAAGAATGCAAAGGCATCGGAGAACAATGCGAAAACATCTGAAACCAATGCGAAAGCGTCAGAACAGGCGGCAGCGAAATCCAAGGATAGCGCCAAGTTATCCGCCGATCATGCAGCAGTATCAGAAACGAATGCAAAAAATAGTGAATTGTCTTCGGCAGAGTCAGCAGACAATGCACAGAATAGTGAAACCTCTGCTAGTGCATCTGCACTTGTGGCAAAGCAGTCGGAAACGAATGCCGAGACCTTTAAGACCAATGCATCCAATAGTGCATCAGCGGCCGCAACAAGTGAAACCAATGCCAAGGCAAGTGAACAGAATGCAAGCGCATATCTTGCGAGTGCAAAAACCTACGCGTCATCAGCAAGCACCAATGCCGACAAGGCAAGCAATAGTGCCACGAACGCTAAGGAAAGCGAAACGAATGCAGGTACATTTGCAACCAGTGCAAAAGAATCGGAATCAAACGCAAGTACATATGCGGCTACTGCAAAGTCCGATTCGGACAAGGCTCAAAATTATATGAGTTTGGCAGAGACTTTTTATAAAAAGTGCGAGGAAATTTCAAAGGGACTGGGAGGATCATTACTTCCGATGGGAACCATTACTTTTGCGGGACTAGATACAGCATCGCAAGTTGCCGGATATATGTATAACATTTCCGAGGATTTTACGACAGACAGTAGATTTAAGGATGGAAGTGATATTTCCTATCCTAAAGGGACAAACGTGTATTACACATCCGATGGCTTTTGGGATTGTCTTGCTGGATCCAATGTTACCGGTGTGAAGGGAGAAAACGAGGAGTTTTACCGTAATGGAAATGTCAATATCACGAAAGAAAATGTAGGACTGGGAAACGTACCAAATGTGTCAACGAATAAGCAGACTCCAACCTTTGAAACAGCAAATACGCGCGAAAATATAGAAAGCGGAGAAACACTGGAAACGATCCTAGGTAAACTGGCCAGATTGTATGAGGATTTGGTAACAATAGCATTTTCCGGTGAGTATGGAGATTTAACCGGAAAGCCAACGATACCGACCAAGGTTAGCCAGTTGACAAATGATTCCGGCTATAAAACCACTGATACCAATACCTGGAAAGCAAATTCGTCATCCAGTGAGGGATATGTAGCATCCGGGAAAAATCAAGTAAATAAAGTCTGGAAAACAGATGCAAATGGTAACCCGGCTTGGAGAGCAGAACAGACCATAAGCCTAGCGACTACGTCCGCAAATGGTTTGATGAGTAAAGAAGACAAAATAGAACTTGAAAAATGCGGATATCCGCACTAATGAAAGGAGAACCAATATGGCATACAAAAAAGTAGGATGGAAAGATTATCCGGATACAACAACACCGGTCAATGCAACTAACCTAAATCAAATGGATGAAGGGCTTGCAGCGGTCGATCAGGAACTGACGACGCAGAAAGAAAATGCTACAGATATGCAGGATACGATAGACCAATTAAATACAGGTTTATCTGAACTAAACATAAAGATGGAATCGGTCAGATCTCATGTTGGTATGATTATTCAATCAACCACTCTTGACACCGAAGCCAAGGTAATTGCCATCTACGGCGGTACTTCCTGGACGAAGATTGAGGGACGGTTCTTGCTCGGAACTTCACCTTCCTATGCCGTCAATGCTACTGGAGGTGAAGCAACACATAAATTGACGACCCCTGAAATGCCATCACATAGCCATGGGTTAAATAACCATACCCACATCATCCCCGCATTGAGCGGAACAACAAACACTGCCGGCAGTCACACACATAATAGCAAGGATTATTGGGTGGCTAATAGTGGTAAGGGCACTGCTGGTTATTGTGGCGGTTCAGGAACCAGTGCGGTTTTAGGTGATTTGAATGACATAATGTATGCCAGTGGGTCACATAGTCATACGGTAACTACGGAATCAAATACGACCAGTGGAAATAGTGGCAGTACCGCAACGACCGGAAGTGGAACCGCACACAACAATATGCCGCCGTATAAAGCAGTATATATCTGGGAAAGAACTGCATAACTAAAATGTTAAACTAGGAAAGTCCCCATAAAATAGCAAGCATTCAAGTGATAATGAATTACCGCTAGAATTATTTGAGATAGTTAAAACATTACCACTAGAATTGTATGAAACACTTGTCCCTTGTTCCACGATACTTTTACCTGCTAGTCCATTAGAATATGCGCAGTATTGCCATACTGAAAATAATTGTGATATTGCTCCATTAAATACAATAAATCCAGCAGAGTTATATGGAACAGTTATTTTAATAGTAGATTTAGGTTTAGCAATAGCAATTTGCTTATAACTTAATTTCCCATCCATCTTTATGTTTAGTTCAGATAAACCTGTATTTAAACTAACAAAAAAGTGGATGAAAAAAGTGGGTGCCGGGGGAGAAAAAACCATATATACATGAGACAATATTTATATAGATTACGAAAGGAGAAACCATGGCAGAGGAATTAACAGCAAGAGTGTCTGTCTTGGAAGAAAAGATCAAGGTCTCTAACCGCCGCATTGATGATCTGGAAGATAAAACAGATCGTATTGAAAAGTTGACTTTATCAGTTCAAAAACTGGCTATGTCGGTTGAGCAGATGGCAAAGGAGCAGATCGACTATCGTGCCAAGCAGGATCAGATCGCAAATAAACTGATCGAGTTGGAGCAGGCACCGGCAAAGGACAAGGCTAAAAAGGTAGACAGTATCCTTACATATGTAATGCAACTGGTCGTAGCCGCTTTCGTTGGTGCAGTTCTAGCATATATTGGAATAAGCGGATGAGAAAGGAGTGAGGAACATGAAGAATTGTGTATTTAAAGCGTCTGTGAATACAAAGCAGTGGCTTGTTGCAGCAGGAGTAAGAGCGACCAAGACCATGGCGCAGACGGCGCTTGCGCTTTTACCGGCGGCGGCAACTATTTCACAAGTTGATTGGAAAACAGTAGTCGGTACAGCGGCTTTAGCAGGTATTGTATCGATTTTAACGTCGATCGTTGGCATCCCGGAAGTAACATGTAATGAAAATAAATGAACAGGAGGAAAAAAAGAATGAGAATTAACGTTCATGCCGGTCATAACCCGGAAGGTAAAATTGCTTGTGGAGCAAGAGGAATTTTAGATGAATCCAGAGAAGATCGCATCATCAAAAACAAGGTGATCCAGTTACTCCGTGCAGCAGGACATGAGGTCTTTGATTGTACGGTTGACGATGGAACAAGCCAGAGCGATGTATTGAGAAGAATTGTAGAGAAAAGCAATTCCCACGATGCTGATCTTGATGTCAGCATCCATTTGAATAGCGGCAGAAACGACTATGTCGGAGACGGTTCTATTGGTGGTACGGAGGTTTTTGTTTTCAACATTTCAGAAAAGAACAAGACTGCTATTGCCTACGGTAAGGCTATTGTGGAAAAGATCGGAGATATCGGTTTCCGCATCCGTGATGATGCTATTCCGGATCATATTAAGACAGACTCACAGTTGTATGTTCTTAGAAATACGAAAGCACCTGCCGTTCTGGTAGAATGTTGCTTTGTTGATGACAAGGACGATGCAGATCTTTACAATGCGGATAAGATGGCACAGGCTATCGCAGACGGTATTATTTCACTTGCCGGCTCGTCAGCACCGGTACAGACACCAGAGGTAACACCGACACCAGTGCCAGCACAGACAGGACACAATGTAAGTGATACCGTTTCGTTCAACAAAATCTACAGTACAGCAGATTCAACCACACCGCTCAATCCCAGAGTGAAATCCGGTAAAATTACAAAGATCCTTGCAGGAAGAGCAAATCCATATCTGATCAACGGCGGTACCGGATGGGTCAATGACGGATGCATCACCGGTGGCGGATCAGTTGCTCCGGCGGCTCCAGCGGTAAATTACTACCCGGCATATACCGGCGGTAGTAACTCAATCACAGAGGCGTTGAAGTCGCTTGGCGTGGATTATTCAATGGCACACCGTCAGAAGATCGCATCTGCCAATGGTATCGGTGGTTATGCAGGAACTTACACTCAGAACGTCACAATGCTGACACTGTTAAAACAGGGCAGATTGATTTCTGCTTAATACATAAGAAAAAGCAATGCAGAGGAAACCATAACTTTTTAATTTAAAGAGGACATTTATGGATAGAAGCCTACTGGTGCGCTTTTGGAATTGTGGAGACGATCAGATCATCCAATTTGCAGTTCAAAGAGCGCACTTAAACAGGCACGAAAGAGAAGTATTGCATCTTATGCTTGATGAATGTAAAACACAAGAAGAAACAGCAGAGATACTTGGATATAGCACGCGACGAGTGCAGAAATTTTGGTATGACGGAGCCGATAAACTCCTTCATATACCTTGGGTTGAAGCATATGCTAAGACTATCAAGGGTTAGTATCCTCCATCAACATTCTTTTTAGAGAGAAGAGAACTGTAAAAGGTTCTCTTTTTTCTTGCGCAAAATTTGCGTGTCTGCATCGTGGGAAGTCAAGGAGAAGCATGACATAATTATCATAGCGAAAGGAGATGGAGATCATGAATCAGTTTAATCAGTACAACAACAATTATAACAGGATGCCTCAATTTGCGAAAAGTTCGCTTGATTGGATCATGGTACAGTCAGTAGACCAGGTCGAATACGTGGCAGTGCAGCCAATGTGTAAAGCATGGATCATGGTTCAAAATGAACCGATATTTGCCCTGCGTCAGGCGGATTCTATGGGGCTGACAACAACAGAATTTTATCGCTTTGAGAAATATGAACCAAATCCAGCACCAGAGTATGTGACGAAAGCAGAACTGCTGGCAATGATTGAAGAAATGAAGGGAGAAAAAGATGAATCCACTACTACAAAACGTGGTAAAGCCACAAGTCAATCCGCAAATGCTTAATGGAATAAAGGCATATATGCAAACGATGAAAATGGCACAGAACCCAACGCAGGCATTAGAGCAGATATGCCAGCAAAATCCCCAGGTACAAAACGTTGTGGATCTGTGCCGTGGTAGAGACCCCAAAGAGGTATTTATGGAACAGTGTAAGAAACAGGGCATTGATCCGCAACAGATCATAGATATGTTGATGTAACGAGTGCGCACTCTTGCATATATAAAATTTTTGAAAGGAGATAAGACTATGGATAACTTATCATTATCAGACATTGCGTCTGTAACCAGAAACAATGATGACTGCTGGGGAGGAGGAATGGGGTTCTTTTGGATCTTTGCACTCTTACTTTTGCCGATGCTTTCGGGAGGCGGTCTGTGGGGGAATAACGCGGCCAGCACTGCCGACATTCAAAGAGCCGTAGACCTTAACAGCATTCAGCAGGGACAGGCAGGCATTGCGGCTGACGTCCAGCGAGGCATTTATGAGATCAATGGTGCCACCAAAGATGCAGCCTATAACAACCTTGGAGAAATCCGGGATGTTGGAACGGCTGTTTCATCGAACAGCGCGAACATCATCAACAATTTGACGCAGCTGGCATCAAACATGCAGACTTGCTGCTGCGAGACAAAGCAAACGATTTTAGAAAATCGTTACCTGGATCAGCAGAACACCAGTCAGTTACAGATGGCATTGATGCAGTCAGAGGCGAACACAACGGACAAGTTCCAGAAAATCATGGATAAGATGAATGAGGATAAGATTGAATCCTTACAGAATCAGATCAATGCGCTTAATCTACAGAACGCAGTCGCAGGAGTTGTGAGATACCCTACTGCAACTACATACACCAGTGGCAGTAATCCATTTTGCGCAACCGGATGTGGTTGTTTCTAGGGGGTGCTTGCCATGAATCATATCATTGAAACGCGACTGGAAACTGCAACAACCCTGACCGCAGGGGCATTGATTCCTTATGGAACAGTCGAGCATAAGCAGGGATGCAGTATGGACGCAAGTGGAACGACGATTAAAATCAAGGGAAGTGGCTACTACACTGTAGTTGCTAACGTCACGCTGGCACCGACTGCCGCGCAGGACATCACAATTACCCTGGCAAATAACGGAGTACCGATTGCCAAGGCTATTGAGACACCGAGTGCAGCAGGAAGCAACGTGAACCTTACTCTGATCGGAGTTGTTTACAATCCTTGTGGATGCGCAAACGACGCTCTGACGATCTCCGTAGACTCCGCTTGTACCGTCAATGCATCTAATGTGATCGTAGAAAGGAAGTAACATATGAATGCAATGAGTGAATATCTGGAAGAGTGGGAACGATATGTCATAGACCACTATCGCCCGGAGGACATGAACAGTAGGGGGAAACTTGATGAGTTATATCGTATCGCAGATATCATGAAAGATCTGGCAGAGTACGATAATGCGTCAAAGGGACTTACTATGGGAATGATGTAAAACAATACCCTCATGGTGCTAATGAGTGCCATGAGGGTATTATAAATTTTACAAACATATAACATATCAATTACTTACATTTCACAGGATATTGTCATAATTCAAATAGATGTAGGAAAGAAAAATAATATATTAGCATAGTGCATATGCAACTAATGTTGCGGAAGCAGTATGCGAACAAATTACAGGTCACAATCCATACGCGGATGAGGAATAGGGCACGCTTAGTGTCCTATTTTTATGTTCAGGGTCTTATCGGGGAGAACTTCTATAGATGATATAAAGGAACGCCAGAAGGCTCTCTTGTGTATGTCGTCAAGTTTTATGTATGTCTCTTTCCAGTTGTCATCCAGTATGATAGGTTCATTGTCTGACATCATTCTGTCAAGGTCTGATATGTCACGGAGAATAAGTTCGCGCTTTTCCTTGTATTCCTCAACTGACAGATCGCCGACCTCAAATCGTATGCCTACTCGCTCCAACTTCTGCTCTAAAGCCTTTCGCTTATCTTTGGCATCGGACTTCTTTTCTTCGTTTGATAAATTGATGTTGTATTTGCTTATGATGGTTGCTATCTGATCGAGCAGATACTTCTCGACCTTCCTCTCACTGATCGTGAGCCTTTTTTCGTGCTTCGTAGCATAAGTTTTACCATCACAGACATAATACTTGCAACGAACTTTTCCAGTTTTGATCTGGTTGGTTGAAGATTTTGCGCCCATCCTGTTACCACAGTAACCGCAGATCATTAGTCCAGAAAAAATGTAATTTATGCCACCCTTAGGAGTGCGTATATATTGTGACATATTGTCTATGATCTTCTGATGATCTTCTGCCGTAATGTATGCCGGACATGCAAAGCCGTTCATATCGCCTGCATAGATGGGGTTCTTTAATCGCTTGCGCATCGCGTTCATATTTACATTGTAGCCGACGGCTTGCAGGGCTTCCATGGTTCTGGTGGAAGAATATGTCATCAGGTAGGTTTTGAACATCAATTCAACCAGTGGAGCAACCGTCTCGTCCTTGACCAACTTCTTGTCAACACGCTTGTAACCATACGGCGGGGTTCCTACATAGTCGCCCTGTGCGCGCTTGTAATCAAATACCGATTTGATACGTTCACTTGTCCGATCAGCCTCTGACTGTGCAACGGATAGCATGATATTTACCTTGAATACACCGGAGGAAGTCTCAGTCTCGTAGTCTTCCCAGATGGCACGCCAAGGGACATGACAGGCATCAAGCCGTGTCTGTACTTCGTAGTAGTCTGCCACAGATCTAAACCACCTGTCTAATTTTGTAAACAGGATGACATCTATCAGTCCGCGCTCACAATCTTCGATCAGTTGCAGCAGGGCAGGACGTTTTTTGTATGACTTTCTGGCAGAGATACCGGCATCATTGTAAAGACCGACTTCCTGTAAGCCATTCTGCTTGCAGTAGTCACGGAGTGCCACAATCTGGCTATCCACGGATAGACCGTGTTTCTTTTGTTCATCCGTGGATACACGGACATATAAAGCACATCGTTTCATAGCAACCTCCTTGAATGTATTTATTCTTTTTTCGCTGATATTAGTTGTGATAAACATTCTGCACGGAATTCATCTATGCGATTATCTTTTCTAACCAGTAATTTTGACGTGGCATACATGAGTTTGTAGCAGTAAGAACCCAAATCTGTCATTTCATGGGAATTTTCAATGTTATTTTTTTCAAAAATTTCTTCGACTAAGAATTCATAATATGTACATAAAAAGAAAAGTCTTTTATGTAAGCATTTACGATATAGGAAATAATTAAAATTTTTTAGATTGTTTTGTTGCCTAAAGAATTCGTGCAACAGCCATTTTCTATAATCGTCAATGTATTTATAAAAAAACTTTATATCATTTTCTGTAAGTGAAATAGGCAAGTCGCCATCATCGATTATATATTGTAAAAGGTAATTGGCATGCTCATAATACACATCTCCAACAGCTTCTTTTATATTATATGTATAGGAAAATTTAAATAATTTATAAATCATCACATATATAATGATAAAAGCAATGGCAAAACATGCCCTTAATTTTTTTTCGTCTGAACTTATGGATAAAAAAAGATTTACTGCTCCGGACGGGATTATAACAATCAATAGTCCGATTAGTATATATATTCCTAATGATTTTAAAAAATTAAGCATCAATTCCTCCTATAAATCTACCCCATATCGACACCAGTCTCCAAAAATCTTCAATAACTCGTCCTAGTATGCAGATATATACATAGACGGACATAAGGTTACGATTAACTCCGAAGATATGAGAAAGGAGAAGGATCATATGGAGTTGTTAAAAAAACAGATCATCGCCATGGTCAAAAAGACAAGCGATGAAAGTACCTTAAAGTTCATTTACGCATTCTTAAAGCGTAGAATGTAAAAGAAGAACTCCTGCTCTAGTCGGCAGGAGTTTCTTTATCGTCCACAGCAGCGATAAATTCTCGTGCCTTTTGAACGAAAAGTTCCAGATCTTCTCCCGGTGCATCTGCAACCATTCTAATCAGTTTCGTTTTGAGATAAGGTTCAACGTCTCTTAGCATCACATCGGCAATCCTTGCGACTTCCACCTCACGACCGCTAATGGTAAACATATCTCCAGTGCCATTTCGCAGCCATTCCTCACTTACTCCATACTCACGGCATACCGCCGATATAAACTGGTTAGTCATGTTGCGCTGACCGGATTCTATCAAAGAGATTGAACTTCTAGACATTCCAAGTCTACCGGCGAAATCTTCCATATTTAGATCGAAATATGCGCGAACCTCTTTTAAGCGTTCTTTCAAGTTCTCACTTCCTTTCGTTGTTTAATTTAATATCAATATATCATATGGATGTTGCTCTGTAAACATTTAATTCTAAAAAAGGTTGACACGGCAACTTGCGTATGCTATATTACAGTTACAGAGCAAACAGAAAGGAGAACACAATGGTATATGAATTAAAGAAATTAGACCCAGCGACATCGGTGGAGGTAGTAATTGAGGCAAGGAGACAAGAAATCTACGATATGTGGTCATCAAAGATGATGTGTGATGAAGAAATGAAGCGTCTGGAGCGTTTCATCACCGAGTATTTGCAAGATGGAGAACAGATAGACGCAACAGCCGACGACATCTTATCAGATATGAGAGAAGTATTTATAAAGTACAATCTGCGCAACGATGTGATATCGACGGCGGTGCTGGTCTACCTGTTTGAGTTTCTAAAGTATTAGGAAGGAGAATACAATGGAGAATTTGAGTAAAGAAGATGCATTGATACTAGCCATCCCATGGATGCATAGGACGTTCACGGTGTATTTGCACGAACATAAAGTGAACTTGGAAAACTATAAAGAGCACATGGGATGGATACAAATGCACCTAGAATATATGAATACCATCCTAAGTGCATTTACCGAGGAAGAAAAGAAAAATCTGGGGATCCTCATCACAAGTGAAGAGGAACTTGTTGAATGGCTGAAAGAGTACGGTTGGAACGAAAAAGAGGATTTCATTCCAACCGATAGCATGGGAACTAAATATTCGAGTCAATCACGTTCCATTGCTCCTCCGACAGCCAAGCAGTTAGATCTAGAAGATGCTCTGGTAATTGCATTACTACATATTGACAGAAAATTCAAATCAACACTTCGTAATTGTAAGGTGTCAGAGCAAAATCTAGAAACATTTAAACCCATGACAGAAAATCATTTTTTTGTCATAAAGCCATTGATCAGTGCATTACCAGATGAAGCACAGAAAGTGATCAATCAATCCATGATTGCGGATGAAGTTGGATTGGCTGATTGGGTAAAAAATGTTGATCGTGATACATCTTATTAAAGTTATTTATGCAGTTTTCACATTGGAAATTTAAGTGGTCATAAAACTCACAACCACAGCCCATGAAAACTTTTTCGTTTACAGTTGCCACACCATAAGTCACATTACAAAAGCGTATAGGGCAGTAAGTTTTTACCGCAATATTATTAGTACTCATAGTGCTTTCTCCTTTCGTAAAACTTGGACGTGCCAGCGTCCTGTGAGGAGATTATAGCAGAAAACCGAAACGGAAAGAAATCTTTCCGTCTGTCAGGGGTGGTGCTCTGGCACTGATGATGGTAGCCGATCAGACCAAAAGGGCGAGCATGGAAGAAAGGAGAAAGAAGATGAACGAGAACGAAAAGAAATACACGCAGGAACTGTATGGATTGTTCAATCAGTTGGGTAAGGCTGATGCGGAGCATCTGTACTGGCTCTTGCAGGGCATCTTGTTCGCTTCTAAAGAGCGAGATGCAAGAGCCTAAAAAAGCAGGATTTACAATGACCGACGCGCAGTGCCGTTTTGCATTAAAGCGACTCTATGAGTTGTGGCTGGACCAGAACGGCATCACCGCGGAAGTGATCGTTACCAGAAAAGATGAAGAGCCGGTAACGGCATCTAAGGAAATAAAGGAATGACAGAGCAGGAGAGATACTACATATTGCTGAGGATGCTCCGGCAGAAAAAGAAAATCCGTGCCTATAGTCATCTGTCAATGTATGACGATGGCTGGATCAAGATCTATGAGGTAATCGGAACCGGGCAGGCGACGCGCCAGGGTAAGTGCCTGGTCGCTGAGTCAGATGATGACGAGGACGCACTATACCGGCGCGCCGCCAATGACATCCGTAGGATTTTGATATGGGAGAAAGAAAAAGATGAAAAAGAGAAGTAAAGAGGTCTTGGCATTAGTTGCTGCTGCCATGTTTGGCACGGCACTTGGGTGCGTGATTGTGACAAAGGATGAATGCAGTTTGCTACGGAGGCAGGTTGGACAAGCCATGTTGGAGGTTTCCAACTTGCAGATGGCGCAGGAAGATGAGATGTACCGTCTGGAGCAGTTGGAAGTCGAACAGGAGCGCATGAGAGCAAATGTCGAGGCGAACAATCATGAAATGGAGGTCCTTGCCCGGTGCGTTGAGGCAGAGGCGGGAAATCAGTCCATCGACGTAAAGCGTGCCGTTATATCCGTGATTTTAAATCGCGTGGATGACGAGGATTGGCCAGACACGATTAGCGAGGTGATCGCGGATCCATACGAGTTTGCGACATACTGGAATGGTCGCATGGATGAGGTCACACCGTCTGCCACTACATATGAGGCAATATCCATGGAAATGGAGACCAGATCCTATCCGGGACTGTTCTATTTCGATATGGATGCCTACCTTCCATACGGAACACCGTATGCCCGGATGGGGGATCTGTATTTTTCAACAAAATAAAAAAATGGCACCGACCCAAAAGGGCGATGCCAAGGTATCTCGCGATACACAATATACTCTAAAAATATTGTACCGCGGGATGCGCCAAAAGTCAGCGTTTGCGAGGCTTTTTAATGACACTATCAATATATTAAACATAGGAGCATTTGACGTGGCATACAAACAGACAATATACGACTGTGGATCCTGTAAGGATTTCCAATATACCTGGGCTGGAAATTATGGAGCAAAGGGAGAGACCAGAGCACCGAGAAAAAAGCCAACCCCGGAACAGATAGAGAAGCAGAACCAGAGAAACAAGGAGACAAGGGTACGAAGGGAAATGCTTCTCAATTTCAAAGAGGGTGATTACTGGATCACCCTCAAATATAAAAAGGGATATCGACCTAGCACCAAGCAGGTGTTAAAGGATTTCAAGAATTTTCGGACAAGACTTGGAAATAGGTACAAGGCGCGGGGGCAGCCCCTCAAATACATATACCGGATCGAGATAGGCAAGCAGGGCGGCGTGCACATTCACTTCATGGTCAACGATATCGGGGGTACGGATAAGTTGGTCAAGGGAGAATGGGATAAGGTGCAGCAGTCGGCGGGCATCTATTTTACCCACGCATATGAGGAGGGTGGATTTCAGGCGCTTGCCGAGTATGTGACTAAGAAACCCAAGGGAAAGGCTTTGGAACAGATCAGCCTTTTTCCGGAAGCCGAACAAAAGCATTATATCGCCTATAACGGATCCCGGAATTTGATACGACCGGAACCAGCAACCAAAGAATATAGCCATTGGACGATGGCGCGTATTTTGCGGGATGGACCGAAGCCTTCCCCGGGATATTACATAGACAAGTCAACGGTTAGACAGGGCGTGAACCCCTTTACCGGATTTTCGTATCTGTATTACACAGAGCGGAGAATAGACAGAAAGAGAGGTGACCCACCGTGGATGTCAACCTTTACCTAGCCTCCACGATCAAATCGCCCCAGGCGAGTGATGGGATTATAGGATTTGTGATAGAAGTACCGATCACCAAGGAAGAATCGGCAACCAAAAGCCAGTTCTATAGAGTAAATGCAACGAAAAACCAGTCTCAACTAATGATTTTTAATCTCGCTCTGTCGCATTTTAAGAAAATGCCTTTCACATTGAGTATTTATGCGGATTTCGGGCATCTGGAGAGTGCTTTTTCGCAGGCATGGATAGATCAGTGGAAGACGAATGGTTGGAAAAATGCCAAAAATGAGCCGGTAGGTAATGCCGCCATGTGGCAGGAAGCCTTGATTTTATTAAATGGGAACAAGGTTTTGTTCGACCATGAAACGAAAGACAAATACCGGAACTGGATGTTGAGTGAGATGAAAAGAATGGAGGAAAAGAAATGATTAACGGAGAGTTGATCGTAGACAACTTTGCCGGAGGTGGCGGTGCTTCTACCGGGATAGAACTGGCTACCGGCTATAGCGTAGACATAGCCATTAACCATGATCCAGAGGCTATCAAGATGCATAAGGCAAATCATCCATATACCAGACACTATTGTGAAAATGTCTGGGCGGTAGATCCGGTTAAAGCATGTAAAGGACATCCTGTAGCGCTTGCCTTGTTTTCGCCGGATTGCAAGCATTTCAGTAAGGCAAAAGGTGGAAAACCTAAAGATAAAAACATTAGAGGTCTTGCATGGGTAGCCTGTCGGTGGGCGGGGCTTGTCAGACCGCGGGTAATTATGTTGGAGAATGTGGAGGAATTTAAAACGTGGGGACCTCTGAATCGGTCACATAGACCTATCAAGGCAAAGCAGGGCGTTACATTTAAGAAATTTGTAAGCCAGTTACAAGATCTTGGGTATCAAGTAGAGTTTCGCGAACTTGTGGCAGCGGATTACGGCGCACCGACTATGCGCAAAAGGTTTTTTATGATCGCCAGATGTGACGGCAAGCCGATTGTATGGCCGGAGCCCACACATGGACCGGCAGACAGTGAAGAGGTTAAAAATGGGTTACGCAAGCCATATGTGGGAGCGTACACCCAGATTGATTTTAGTCGTCCATGCCCAAGTATCTTTGAAACATCGGAAGAAATCAAGGAGAAGTACGGCATCCGGGCGGTGCGTCCACTGGCTCCGAAGACGATGGAGCGGATAGCAAGGGGCTTGAAAAAATTTGTATTAAACAATCCGGAACCGTTTATTATCCAATGTAATCATGGTGGCGAACGGAGACCGAACGATATTCGGGAACCGATGCCGACCATAACCGGAAAGCATGGGTATGGGATTGTGGAGCCATATGTGGTGCAGATTGGTCAGACTGGTTTTTCAGAAGATAGAAGTAAGGATGTTCGAGAACCGCTTTCAACCATTGTGAGTAAGAATGAGCATTGCCTTATCAGTCCCACGTTGATCCAGTATCATTCCGAGACAGCGCAGGGAGAAGTCCGGGGGCAGACGATTAAAGATCCGATTATGACAGTAGATGGATCAAATCGGTACGGACTGGTCACATCTTTTTTGCACAAATATTACGACGGAGGTTATACAGGTGCAGGACAAGATATGAAAAATCCATTGCCAACAGTAACTGCCTGGGATCATAACAGCGTAGTTACTGCAAATCTCATCCAAATGAATAATCATTGTGATGGAAGAGATATGCGTGACCCTATTCCGACCATTACTGCCGGTGACGGACATTTCGGAGAAGTAAGAGCATTTTTAATTAAATATTATGGGCAGGGAATAGGACAAGACATAAAGGCTCCGTTGGATACAGTGACGGCACAGGATAGGTTTGGCTTGGTGACGATCAATGGTGTGGACTATCAGATTGTGGATATTGGGCTGAGAATGTTGGAACCAAGAGAGTTGTATGGCTGCCAAGGATTTCCAGATGATTACATCATTGATCATGACTACACCGGAAAAACATATCCAAGAAGTGAACAGGTCCGAAGATGTGGGAACGCAGTATGTCCACCAATTCCGGCAGCATTAGTGAAAGCCAATTTGCCAGAGATGTGCAAGTGCACAAGAACGCCGAATATGAAAATACTACCGGATGAAGGTGGGCAACTTCAATTTGCGTAGCAGAGGACAGAAAAAAGAGCAATCGCGGTTGTTGATTTCTTTAAGAAGTATGGATTTTCCATCACAGATGAGATGCAGCAGTTGTTGGATGGAACATCGGAATTATATGTCAAAGACGAAGAAAAAGGAGAAGGAGCGTGAAAAAAGTGCAGGTAAAAGATGCTTCAAATAATGCAGCAGGCAAGAACGCTATTCGTGAAAAGGCATTGCGCTTAAATGATGATTTGGAAAATTGGATAGACATCGCACATGAAGCATTTATGGGATGTGATGATGAGTTGGAAAAGGCAAGGCTGGATGGAAAGATCAAGGCATATTGGGAAGTGAAGAACCATGTGGAAGATATGCTTGAGATTGATACGAAAATTGATTGGAGCAAAGTTCCGGTCGATACACCTATCTGGGTTAAAGGTTTAAAGAGTGCTATGTGGAGAAAAAGATACTTTGCGGGAATTAAGGATGGCCTAGTTTGCGGATGGAAAAACGGAAAGACATCTTGGACAGTTGAGAGTGAAGACGAGTGGAATTATTGGAACTATGCCATGCTTGCAGAAGATGTCGATTATCCACAGGTCAACTCCCAGTGGCACAATCTCAAAGATCAAAAACCAGAGGATAGACAGGAAGTGCTCACATGGGATGGAATTGGCGTAGAACTCGACAGATGGTCGGATGATGAAGACCATTTCGAGAACACCGACGCAGAGGATATCTGGTGGATGGAGTTGCCAGAACCACCGCAGAGAGGGGCAAACTATGAGTAATCTTGTTATTGTAGACAAAGATAAATTTGATCGGGAATTAGACAAATGCAATTCCTATAATATCAAAAACCAAGCCCAATATGCCTTGAGCGGTGCAATTTGTACTGGGGAAAAGGCAATGAAATCATATATAAGCCAGGAATGTGAGAGAAGCCAAAAAATGTTACAGGAATATGAAGTGATGAAAAAGAGGAATGCAGCGTACCAAAGACTACTAGATATGATTTCAAATTTTGACAAAGAAAACTAAAAGAGGATGAAGTGATGGACTTAGAAAAACAGGCAATAGACATCTTGCGGACATTTGCAAGTGATGATCCATACCAATTAGCATATAGCGGCGGCAAGGACTCGGATGTGATCCTGCACCTTGCAAAGAAAGCACAAGTGCCATTTAAGGCAGTGCATAATCTTACCACAGTAGATGCCCCAGAGACTGTTAGATATGTGAAAAGCAAAAAGGATGTGACAATAGAATATCCGTCAATGTCTATGTGGCAGTTGATCGTGAAGCATAAAACACCACCTACACGGATTTTTCGTTATTGTTGTTCGGAATTGAAAGAGCATAGCGGAAAAGGCAAGAAAACCATAACCGGAGTGCGAAAGGCAGAAAGTCGTAGCAGATCGAATAATCAAGGAATTGTGACTTTTCCTAAGCCGAACAAGACCATTAAAGGGAGTGTTGACAATGGCGATGTCTTAGCAAGCAGGAAGGGCGGTGTCATTGTATTAAACTACGAAAACGCTGACACACATAGGATGGTAGAGCAGTGCTACCGGACAAGTAAGACGTTGGTAAATCCAATACTGGAGTGGGATGATGACTATCTGTGGTGGTACATTCGGCACGAGAGCATAGAGATCAATCCGCTATATAAAAGTGGATGCTCAAGGATTGGCTGTATTGGATGTCCCATGGCAGGAAAAAACAGATACGAGAAATTTGCACAATATCCAAAATACAAGGAAGCATACATCAGAGCATTTGATAGGATGTTGGAACACCGCAAACAGTGCGGCAACAAAGACATTATGGGGTGGAAAACAGGACAATGTGTTTTCGATTGGTGGATGGAAGATGAAAACATTGCCGGTCAGTATTCAATGACCTTTGATGGAGCGGATATGGTTGGATATAGTGAAAAAATAAACTAAAAGAATGGAGATGAGAACTGACATGGCTAGAGAGGAAGAAATGAGAAGTTGCATCGAAGAATGGATGGCAGAAGCCTACAGCATTGAGCAATTAGCAAAGATGTATTCAGCGATTATAAGTGAAGTCGACCTTCAACTTACAAATATGGCAGAACAGATTTCAAATGAAATCAAACAAAATCAGAATGTCAAATAAACTGATGTTTAGAGAGGTAGAGGAATGAGGACATACATAAGCGGTCCGATCGCAGGGACGACGGACTATAAAGAGAGGTTTGCAGCAGCGGAGCAAGCCATCAATGCAGCAGGCTATGTTGCAATTAACCCGGCAAAGGTAAATGCACAGTTGCCAGAGGTAAGTCACGAGGATTATATGAAGACCTCACTGGCGATGCTGGATATGTGCGAGGCAATATTCATGTTGCCGGGCTGGCAGGACTCCAAAGGATGTGCCATGGAATTTGAATATGCATATGAGCACGGAATCCATATATTTTTTGCAGGAGGACGAAATGGCGAAGCGTAAAAAACAGACCAGGGCGCATGATTTCACTCCGTCTGTGAGAAAGCGCATAGAAGATAGGGACATGGGGTGTATCTTCTGCCGTATGGGCTACCACATGCCGGAATACGATTATTTCGCGACCCATGCGTTTTCAATCATGCACTATATACCGAGATCACAGGGCGGTCTTGGAATTGAGCAAAATGCAGCAGTCGGCTGTATTTATCATCATAATCTGATGGATAACGGAAATAAGGGCTTGCGACCGGAAATGCTGGGGCTAATGAAAGCATATCTCCAGTGCATCTATCCGGGATGGAGCGAAGAAAACTTAACATATAACAAATGGAAGGAGATGGAGGAACATGTTTACAAGGACTAACAAATTAAAGGTGATCTTCAAAGAGGCGTATGAGGATCACGCGCTGGATATCGGTCTAACAAAGGATAACGTATATATCATTCGCGGGCATATCTTTATGCTGGTCTGTCCTGCGGAGCAGATTGACAATGAGGTATTGGCAGAGTTAGTCAAGTTGACCGGTGGGCTGCCGAATAAGGGCGAAGCCATTAGTTATGTGAAAAACGATGAGCAACAGATGACAAGCGTAGAATTTATTGAGGAAGACCTGTACAGCGAGTGGGAAAAAGCAAAGAATCCGGTAACGGCAACAAGGATGATCATATCCAGTGGAAGTGATATGCAGATTGTCTACCAGACGAAACAGTTGGAGCCGATCATGGTACCGGCGCGTCTGCATAATTGTATCGGACTGCCAAGAGGGGCTAACGAAGAAATGCAGACTACTCGTCTGACCGAAGATGGAAAATTGATCACCGTAAGTAACGAGATGCAGTTCCGCTTTGACCAGCATAAGATCAAGTGGCTCCAGGAGTGGGAAATCCTTGATAAGTGCAAAGGTATTGACCTGAACTGGTCGCTTGTGGATATCAATCTGTACCAGTAGAAAGTGGTTGAAACACCTTAAGAACCAGCGATTTTGCAGATATACCACGAAAAGCCATGGCGCCGCCTCGTAAGTGGGGCGGCAGAAAGGAGAAAGATGACGACCAGAAAGTGTCCGGTATGCGGAAAGACGTTTGAAGCGCATATGAGACAGAAGTATTGCAACCCGCAGTGCGCCGAAAAAGCGTCGTTAGATCTGCGCCAGAAGAGATGCGAGAAAGAGAAAAAGAAAAGAGCGCAGGCGCGAGAAGAAAGGGAAAGGAAGAAAAAGACCACAAGCCTTGCGCAGGATGCTATGGATGCCAGAGACAATGGCATGACATACGGCAAGTATATGGCAGAGAGATACAAGGTAACGATCAATAGATGCAGCAGGGGGGATGAGATGTCAAATTTTAGTCAGTCAGGAAATATCAAATGTCCTTATTTTGTAAATGCAAAAAATGAAAAGAAAGAAGCAAATTATATCACATGTGAGGGCATTGGCTATGCAAGGTATTACACATCCAAATTCAAGAACAAAGAGGAGAGAAATAAGCATATCACAGAATATTGTGCAAAATATCCGAATAAATGCGCAATATGTATAGCAAATGATACGAAATTTCAACGAGAGGAAAGATAACCTCTCGTTTTTTTATACGGTGCGGGGGGAGAAATGACATCACATGTCATTTTATAATAAATGAGTACAGAGGTACTGACACTTCGGAAAGAAACGATGAGACAGGTGGTGAAAATATGGCATCGAAAGGGGCTGGAACAGGGAATAATCCGAACAGCAGAAAAGGAACAAAAAATTTAAAACCGGTGACATCACGAACCAAGGAAGAAGCAAGGAAGATTTCTCAAAAAGGTGGAATTAAGTCAGGAGAGGTCAGAAGAGCCAAAAGAGATGCCAAAAAAGCCGCGGAAGCAGTGCTTTACGAGACGCTTATCAGCACTAAAGGAAAGCAGGCGTTGAAACGCAATGGAATAGAGTTGAATACAAAAGAGGATCTGTATGGGATGGCAGGCCTGATGGCAGGACTTCTGGCTAATGGAATGAAGGGAGATACAGGATCCGCCAAGTTATTATTGGAACTTGCCGGAGTATTTGAGGAAGATGCAGAAAGTAGTGAAGAAAAGCAAACAGGAGTAGTAATGATACCACCAAGGGGCGATGAAACAGATGAATAACGTGATATGGCAGCCACAGCCAAGACAAATAGATTTTATGACAAGAACCGAATACGAGGTATTGTACGGCGGTGCAGCAGGCGGCGGTAAATCAGATGCGCTGATCGTGGAAGCACTGCGACAGGTAGATATACCGCATTACCGAGGCATTATCTTTCGAGACACCGTGCCACAGTTGGAATCCTTGATCTCCAGATCACAGGAGATTTATAGCAGGGCATTCCCGGACGCAAAATATAATGCAAATGAAAAGGTCTGGAAATTTAAAAGCGGAGCAAAGATTTTCTTTGGGTATATGCAAAGAGACGCTGACAGATTTAATTACCAGGGCAAATCATATGATTTTATCGGATTTGACGAACTGACGCACTTTTCGTTGGTTCAGTACAATTACATGAAATCGAGAAACAGACCAACAGGATATAGAGGCGGGAAAAAGACAATCCAATATATTAGGGCAACATGTAACCCGGACGGAAAAGGTATGGGATGGGTAAAAGAGAGATTTATCACACCGGCACCACCACTTACCCCTATCTGGGAAGAGGTGGAGATCCGCACACCGGAAGGGAAAACCATCAAAAAGAAACGAGACAGAGTGTTTGTTCCATCAACGGTATTTGATAACAAAGCCTTGTTGGATGCGGATCCTAATTACCTGGCAACGCTTGCATCCTTGCCGGAGGCAGAGAAAAACGCATTATTGTATGGATCATGGGATTCCTTTACCGGACAGGTATTCACAGAATGGAAGAATGATCCCAACCATTACCAGGATAAGAAGTGGACGCATGTCATAGATCCATTCCCTATCCCGGAATCATGGAAGATCATGAGAAGTTTTGACTTTGGATATGCCAAGCCGTTCTCGGTGGGGTGGAATGCCGTAGACCAACGTGGACGGATGTATCGTATCGCAGAGTGGTATGGATGCGATGGTACACCAAACAACGGATTGAAGTTAGATCCGTATGAGATAGCACAGGGCATCAAGGAAAAAGAGTCAACAAATGAATTTCTCAAAGGCAGAAAGATCATACATTGTGTCGCGGATCCGTCTATCTTTGATGAATCGAGAGGAGAGTCGATCGCAAGAATGATGGAGCGCGAGCGTGTCTACTGGATTGGTGGCGACAATACCAGACTTCCGGGAAAGATGCAGTATCATTACCGGCTGGCATTTGACAAGTATGGAGACCCAATGTTCCAAGTGTTTAACACATGTAGAGACTTTATCCGGTGTGTACCACTGTTGATCTATTCAGACAGACACCCGGAGGATATAGATACAGACATGGAAGACCACAATTACGATGAGCAGAGATACGCGTTCATGGAGCATCCGATCGCACCGCGTACCAATGTCGTCAATAAGATCGATATGGATGATCCGTTGAACCAGAGAAATAACCCAGAGTGGCATTATATCAATTTGTAAAGGAGAGAGTATGACAAACAAGAAAAGCAGTAAACCAAACGCAGAAGAACAGATCATGCAGCAGCAACAGATCGCACAGGCACAGGGAGACCAGGCACAGATTCTGGCAGATAACCTGCGACAGGTGGAACAGATCGACGAGCAGACGCGTGTGATCCAGCAGGAAGCAGAAAACAAGATGCATGATACAGAGTTTAGTCCTTATGCGATCGGCGGAGCGCAGGAAAACTTAGGAATCATTGGAGAGGATGAAGTCAAAGAGGCTATGGAAGTCTTGCAGAAGTATAAGGAGAGCAAGACCAATCTGGAAAACAAACTCAAGAACAATGAGGAATTTTGGAAGATGAACCACTGGCAGGTCATGTATCGTCAGAAAGAGAAAAAAGATGATAAGCGCATTAAGCCAAAATCTGCGTGGCTTGTAAATACCATCATCAATAAACATGCGGATGCAATGGATAACTTCCCAGAGCCGAACATTTTGCCGAGAAGTCAGGATGATGAGGACACGGCAAAAGCCTTGTCAAAGATAATCCCGGTTATCCTGGAGCAGAATGATTACGAAGAGACCTACTCCCGGTGCGCGTGGGATAAAAATAAAAATGGATCCTCATGTACCGGTATTTTTTGGAACAATGACAAAAGCAATGGACTGGGCGACATTGACATCCGGGAGATAGACCTGATGCGACTTTATTGGAAATCGGGCATAGAGGACATACAGGATTCTCCTAATGTCTTTTATGTGCAGATGATGGATAACGACGAGATCCACAAGAGATACCCGGAACTAAAGGAAGCCCATTCTACCAATGCCATCACGGCACTTGACGCATACCATTATGGCGAACAGGTAGATACCAGCGATATGTCACCGGTAGTGGACTGGTACTACAAGAAGCGTATGCAGTTTAAGGATGAGCAGGGCATACCGCAGATGCGGACCATCTTGCATTACTGTAAGTTCTGCAATGGAGAGGTCATTTATGCATCCGAGAACGACCCGGAGTATGCAGACACAGGATGGTATTCACACGGTCAGTACCCATTTGTTGTTGATACGCTTTATCCGGTCAAGGCAAATTTAGTTGGAATGGGATTTATAGATCTGGTGGCAGACGATCAGATCTATACGGACAAGTTGCAGCAGGCAATCTTAGAGAATGCGATCGCAAATGCAAGACCGCGTACAGTGGTAAGAAGTGAATCCGGGTTGAATGAGGAAGAATATCTCAACGAAGATAACCCTATCATCCATACGATTGGCAGTCTGGGGGAAGAATCATTCAGACAGTTGCAGACCACACCGCTTGCAAGCATCTATCAAAACGTGTATTTACAAAAAATACAGGAAATGAAAGATACCTCCGGGAATACTGCATCATCACAGGGACAGGCATCCAGTGTTACCAGTGCGTCCGGTATCGCATCCTTGCAGGAAGCGGCAGGTAAATTATCACGAGACTCTTCCAATGCGTCGTATCGGTCATTTCGTAAGATTGTGTATCAGATCATAGAGTTGATCCGTCAGTTTTACACGGAGACAAGATGTTTTCGCATTATAGGGGACGACGGACAACCAACCTATGAGGACTTTGACAATAGAGGATTGCAACCGCAGAGCCAAGGATCCATCACAGGACAGGATGCAAACGGCAACAACTATACCATTGATCTGGGAAACCGCTTACCGATTATGGATATCCAGGTCAAGCCACAGAAACGCAGTGCATACTCCAAGGAAACACAGAACCAGACCGCATTATCCTTGTACGGACAGGGTTTTTTCGCACCGAATAATGCAGACGCTGCGCTTGCATGCCTAAACATGATGGACTTTGACGGCATCGAGGATGTGAAGAACACCATAGCGGCAAACGGTCAACTGTATCAGCAGGTCATGATGCTGACGCAGATCATTGCACAGGCAGGACTATTGCCACAGGATGCAGTAGCAACAGGAACAGAGCAGGAGGTACAAAAAGGAAGTACCAAGTCAAGTAATGGAAGTCTGTCAGCACAGGCGGCAAATGCAACAAGACAGTCAACGGCACCGAGGACGTAGAAATGATAGAGGCAACCTTATTCAGATCAGGAAATACCTATAGTATTGATGTCACAGGTCATGCGGGATATGCGCCGGCTGGATCAGACATCATATGTGCAGCAGTATCCGCACTGGTACAGTCGTTTGCGTTTTATTGCAGGAAGACAGACGGCATAAAGGTATTGGATGATGAAGCATCCGAGGGGATGGCAAGCATGGTCGTATATGGAGATCAGAGAAAGATAGATCCGGCATATGAGATGCTTAAAACAGGCCTTTCGGAAATTTCTTTAAATTTTCCTAAAAATATTTTGGTGCGGGGGGAGAAATGACAGGTAATGCCATTTTATAATAAAAGCATAAAGATCTTTCCCCTTTAAGGGTGACACTTCGGAAAGGACGATGGAATATGGAAAAATTATTTAATTTACAGTTATTTGCCGAGGGCGGTGGAGCACCGGCAGGAGGCGAAGCAGGTGGAACTGTAACAACGGGAGTAGAAGGAGGCAGCCCCGAGCCTCAAGGCGAGGATTTATCCAAGGTAATCTATGGAAAATCCATTGAGGATGTAGCCGATCCACAGGGTGATACCACCAAGCCACCAGAGGACAAGACCAAGAGTTTTGAGAACCTTATCAAAAAGGGCGGCGAGTACGAAAAGGAGTTTTCCAAACGTACACAGGACATTATCAACAAGCGTTTTAAAGAGACAAAGCAGCTGCAGGAGCAGTTGAACAGTCGCACACCGATCATGGAGACGCTTGCACGCAAGTATGGATTAAAGGCAGATGATGCCGAAGGGATCCTGAAAGCACTGGATAGTGATACCGCCATGTATGAAAAGGCGGCTTTTGATGAAGGACTGACAGTGGAGCAGTACCGGGAGCGTGAGCAGTTAAGACGCGAAAACGCACAGTTGAAAGCGGCAGAAGATGAACTCAAACAGAGGGAACAGTCACAAAGGATCTATGCACAGTGGGAGCAGGAATCCAATGATTTTGCACAGAAGTACGGAATCAAGGATTTTGACCTTGCCACAGAAGCACAGAACCCGGAGTTTACCAGACTGTTAGCGAATGGCATCAGCATTGAAGCGGCATATAAGGCAATCCATTTTGACGACATGATGAATGGAGCAATGGCGCAGACTGCTGACAATGTGAGTAAGGCTCTGGCGAGCAGAGTTGCCACAAGAGCAAATAGGGTCTCTGAAAACGGTGTTGATTCTCAAAACAACAACAGTATCTTCAAGTCAGATGTGAATAAGTTGACAGATGCAGATCTGGCAGAAATTTGTAGGCGGGTAAAGAATGGAGACAAAGTCTCTTTCTAGGTGCCGCCGGAAGGAGTTAGAGAATGAATAAGAACAGAAGACTTATGAATTTGCAGATGTTCGCAAATTCTAACACAAACGTAACAACAGATTCCGGCATGACTGCCGAGATGAAAACCTTTTACGACAAGAACCTGATCCGTATGGCAAAGGCAAATCTGGTACATGACCAGTTCGCCCAGACCAGAGACATCCCTAAGAATGGCGGTAAGACGGTAGAGTTTCGACAGTATGATCCACTGCCAAAGGCAAGCCAGCCATTAACAGAAGGTGTAACACCGGATGGCAAGAAGTTATCCGTTAAGACAAAGACATCTACTGTCAAGCAGTATGGAGACTATGTAGAGTTATCAGACGTGTTGATCATGACAGCGATCGACAACAACGTGGTAGAAGCCACAGAGATTTTAGGAGATCAGGCAGGACGTACACTGGATTCCATCACAAGAGATGCAATCAACTCAGGTACCAATGTCATCTATGCAGGTGGAAAAACTTCGCGCAAGACCTTGGCTGACGAGGATACCTTAAAGCCTATTCTTTTTGAAAAGGCGGCAACCCAGTTAAAGGCGGCAAACACACCTAAGATCAATGGATCCTATGTAGCGATCATCAATCCGTATGCATCTTATGATCTGCGTACCTCGGATGAATGGATCGAGGTACATAAGTACGCGGATGCGACACCGATCTTTGAGGGCGAGATCGGAAAACTCGGAAACGTGAGATTTGTAGAATCCACAGAGGCCAAGATCTGGAAAGACGAATCCTGTCCGGAAGGAAAGGCGGTATTCAGCACGCTTGTAGTTGGTTTAAATGCCTATGCAACCACTAAGGTAGAAGGCGGCGGCTTGCAGACCATCATTAAGCAGTTGGGATCCGGTGAAGACCCATTGAATCAGAGAGCAACGGTAGGCTGGAAAGCAATCAAGACCGCCAAGATTCTGGTAGAGCCATATATGGTGCGTATCGAATCTCTGTCAGCGTATTCAGCAAACGTAGAGGCTAACTAGAAAGGAGGGTCAATATGGCAGCAGCAACAAAGGGACACATGAATCAGATCATGCTACCGATCTCCGAGGAAGAACATGATGATGTATGGGTATGCATCAATGGCAAAAGCACATACATTAAGCGCGGGGTAACGGTAGAAGTAAGCGATGAAGTTTACGAAGTATTGCAGAACTCTATGCATATGAAGCAGGTGGCACTGGAGAGATCCATTGCGCTTGCAAAAAAAGGCGAGGGAATGTAAGAAACGTTAAGACGAGGGGATAGCCACGCGCTATCCCTTTTTTAGTAGGAGAAGAGATATGACAGTAGGCGAAATTATTGCAGAAGTAGATGACTTAAAACCAAACACATTTGACGTAGCCATGAAGATCAGATGGCTTTCACAACTGGATGGAAAGGTATATAACGATGTGATCTGCACACATGAGGCTGATGAGAAAACGAAATATCATGGACATGAGGAAGTAAGCGAAGAACTTCTGGTAAGGGATCCATATACAGATATATATAGATACTACCTGTATGCAATGATGGACTATAGCAACGAAGAGACGGAGAGGTATCAAAATTCTATGCTGATGTTCAACAATGCATACCAGGCATTTTGCAATTATTACAACAGGACACATAAGCCGAAGGCAAAACCTTTGGTTCTATTCTAGGAGAAAGACTATGTTACCACAATTAAATGCATCCAAGGATAATACCACAATGATCAATATCTTTCGCGGTCTGAATAAAGGGCTTGTCATTCAGGAAGGTGAGTTTTCGGACATGAAAAACATGACAAACGATTATTTTCCTGTCATGGCAAATAGGCGAAGCCGCGGCATCATGAAGACACTGACAAAGCCGCAGGGAGTGCTGGGCGGTCAGTATCTTGCCTATGTAGATGATAGCAAGTTATATTACGACGATAAGTTTATCTGTGATCTGGATCAGAAAGATGTCGAGAGAAAAATGGTTATTGTAGGTGCCCTGCTGTGTGTGTTCCCGGATGGAATCATCTACAATACCAATACGGCAGAAATATCCAACATATCGAACAAGACGGAGACAAGCGGCACGGTTACCATGCGTATGTGCAAGTTGGATGGAACAGAGTTTACGGATCAAAACACACACATCGGAGCAGAAGCACCGGGAGACACAGAAAAATATCCATACTGGCTTGATACGTCAGGAAGTGTCGTGGTCCTTAAAATGTATTCCAGCACTTATAGTATGTGGACTTCGGTTGCGACGACATACGTCAAGATCAGTGCAGAGGGCATCGGAAAAGGATTTAAGGCATATGATGCAGTCACTTTCCATGGCATCAAGATCAAAGGATACAACGACTATGACTTTAATCAGTCGTTGATCGTATATGAAGCAGGGGACGATTATCTGATCGTAGCAGGTCTGATCGACCTTTTATATACGCAGGAGAGCGTTGTGACGGTAGAAAGAAAACAGCCGGATCTTGATTATGTGTGTGAACTGGATAACCGTGTATGGGGATGCTCGTCACAAAATCATGAGATCTATGCTTGTAAATTGGGAGATCCAATGAACTGGGAATGTTATGCAGGACTTGATTCAGATTCCTATGCGGCAACCGTGGGATCACAGGATGACTTTACCGGATGTTGTGCATATGGTGGATATGTCTATTTCTTTAAGGAGAATGGATTTCATAAATTGTATGGAAATAAGCCATCCAACTATGAAATGACATGGAAAGCATGCAGGGGCATACAGAAAGGATGTGCTAAGTCTATAGCCATTGTAGATGAAGTCCTGTTTTTCAAGGCAAGGGATGCGATCATAACATATGACGGATCCGAAACTACGGTATCGGATGCGCTTGGAAAAGAGCCATATAAAGAGGCGGTAGCGATCGGGTATAGGGATAAATATTATATATCCATGAAAGACAACGATGATCGGTCGCATGTGTTGGTATATGATCTGCGCAAGGGTCTATGGTGCCGAGAAGATGACAAGACCTTTGTGTATGCCACCTTTGCGAATAATACAGCACACTTTATTGATACGACCAATACACTGTATGCGATCAATGAAGAATCGATTACAGCAAAGTGGTATCCGAATGATAACAGAAAAGGAGATCTTTTCCTGTATCCGAACAGTCAACTATTTCCGGGGAATTACATTGCCGGAACGTTAGAAGATATCTTTGAATGGAGCATTACGACCGGAGAGATCGGTCTTGACAATCCGTATCATACCTACCTTAAACGTCTGAAT
>ENA-UESE01000610-UESE01000610.1-human-gut-metagenome-genome-assembly--contig:-NODE-610-length-38665-cov-95.347958_pt1 | contig 38665 bp, 35 predicted proteins | sample MGYA00242995_ERZ507996 | MGnify/ENA primary metagenome ERZ507996 (study PRJEB26167, sample SAMN06115489) | human gut metagenome | host: Homo sapiens | place: China:Sichuan | collected 2015-04-15...
TCCCGAACCGGGCATTTGCTATCGGAAACGGTTAATGCTGCCTGCGGGAACCGGCAACCGGTTTATTGCGCCGTAACGATTTTGCTTTCTTCCGGTATCGGATTACCGCGGCCTTTTTCCAACTCAGATTCCCGGACAAAGCCCATTTCGCCGTTGTCAAGCATGATCCGGTACCATTTTTTGTCCGGCGTAAATCCGGTAACGCGGACGGTATGTCCTTTTTCCGTCGTCGTCATCACGTCAAACTTGTCGCCCGGCCCGTACATCACTTTGCCTTCGCCGGTCAGGTGATAGAGCATTTTTTCGTCATAGACGTCGACGGGAATGTCAAAGATTTTGGAAACCACCACGTCGTCAAAAGTTTCTCCGCCGTCGTTGAACGTCACTTTCTGGAAATAGGTGATTTCATGCTGCTTGGTCATATATTGCCGGAATCCGCCGAAAACGGAATTGACGACCGGAGAAAGCAAAATCATGACCAGCACGAACGGCACCAACAGATGCGCCGTTTTCAAACGCAGCCAGCGCCAGCGGGGCAACGGCGGAATTTTGCAGTTCAGCCGGGCGATAAAGCGCTCAACCAGCGGCCGCTGTTCCGGCAAAGCATATTCCAGCGCCTGCGCGGCGGAATACGCCGCCTGACGATCCTTGTTTTCCTGATGATAGGCCAACGCATTGTGCAGCAAAAGAGTCAGGTTGTCCTGCCGGTTGCTTCCGGTTTTGCGAAAATTTGCGGCAATCGCACGGCAGTTGGCGGCAAAGGCCTTAATTCCCCACCAACCGGCCAGCCAGTTGACAAGAGAACATTTCAGAATTTCGTTAAAAGCCTGTTTTTCGCTGCAAATCAGGCGTTCTTCCCGATCGGTGCATTTGATCAGCCTGCCGGTCACGTAACGCAGGTCAAACACCCGCACGTCGGGATTTTCCGCTTCCATCCGGTCTTTGAAAATGCTCAGCGCATCCATCTGCGGAAAATCGTCCTTCCCGTAGACACAGGCCAGCAAATCGTAGGTCAGGCGCTTTTCCTCATCCTGCAAAACGTCATAAGCCACCGAAATTTTCTGGAAATGCTCCATCGCGTTTTCCGCCTTGTTGTAGTCGGGGTGCCATTCTTTGGCGCGGTCACGGTAGCTCAGCTTGATCGTCCGCGCGTCGGCGTCGGGCGAAACTTCCAAAACCTGATAGTATTCCAACGGGTCACGATTGTACATTTTTTTCATCCTGTAAAATTTTTCTTGCAATTTCGATTACGTCCGCGGCAGCCTCCGAAGTTGGATAACGGCTGATGAGCGGCATCTGGTTGCGGATGGCGTCACGCACGCGCGCATCGCGGCGGACAATCCCCAAAAGCGGCGGCGAGATTTTGAGAAAAGTCTGGCAGGCCTTTTGCAGAATATCATAGGTCTGACGGCCTTCGCGCAGGGTGTCCGCCTGGTTGACCACGATCTCTAACCGGCATTTCGGGTACTGCATGGCCATCAGTTTGACAAAGGCATAGGCGTCGGTCAGGGCCGTCGGTTCGTCGGTGCAGACCACGATCACCCGTCCCGACATGCCCGACAAAATACGGATGGATTTTTCCACCCCTGCCCCCATGTCGAGAATCACCTTGTCGTACGCACCGGACAAAAGCGCCAGGTCTTCGGCCAGAATCTGCAAACGGCCGACCGGCATCGAAGCCAGCCCGGCCGAGCCCGAACGTCCGGCAATGACGTCAAAGCGGCATTTGTCGCAATAGTGAACCACCTGGTTTAAGGTGGTGGTTCCGGTAACCACGCTGCCCAAATCAAACGGCACCATCAGCCCCAGCTGAACATCGATGTTGGCCATGCCCAGATCGCCGTCGAACAACAGGGTTTTCTGCCGCAGACCGCTCAAAGCATGCGCCAGAGTGATCGAAAACCAGGTTTTGCCGACCCCGCCCTTGCCCGAGGCGACCGCAATCATCCGATCGGCTTCAAACCGCCGCGGACTGCGGATTCCCGCCGTCAAGTCTTCTTCCCGCATCCGTTTTCCCCTTTATATTCATGCCAGCAGCAGCCGGGCAAGCGAAGGCCCGTCAAATTCCGACAGCCCGTTTGCCATGCTGGCGGAAACCGAAGCCCGTCCGAGCTTGAAACCGCCTTTGAGTGCTGCCGTCAACACCCCGCCGATCCGCCGGCAGAGGTCGAGTTTGGTCGGCAGCAGACAGTCCGCGCCGAGCGAAGCAAACAACGCCGCCGCTTCGCCGGCGTCACAGGCATTGTATCCGGCGTCAAGAGTCAGTACCGTTTCGCCGCCGGCCGCTTTCAGCAGGGCGGACAGGCGTTCGTGCTCGGAATCGAGAAAAGGATTGGTGCCCGGCGTGTCAACCAGCACCAAACGGCCTTTTTCCGCACCGGCTACCGCCGCTGACAGCTGCTCCGGTTCCCGTGCGGCCAGAAAATCCGCCGACAAAACGGCCGCCAGAGACTTCAACTGAGCATTGGCTCCGGCACGCACGCCGTCGGCGCTGATCAGCGTGCAGGCAATGCCTTTACGGCAGGCAAGCGCCGCGGTTTTGACCAAAGCGGCGGTTTTGCCGCTGCCCTGAAGACCGGCAAACACCTTCACCGGATTTTTCCGATCCAAAAGATCATAAGCGGCAAACAAACGGTTGAAAACCGCGGTTAAAATCCGCACATCGTCCTTCTCCCCGCCGGCCGCCGCCTCTTCCCGGCACAGCGCCAGCAGTCTTGCCCGCACCGCCGCATCAGCTTCGTGATAGTCCAGCCGTTCGCGGATCAGGTTGTCGCTGTAAGCCGCCGCGTAAACCGCAGGTTCGGCACCGTCCGCAAATTCGATTTCGTCGGTTTCCACCGCAGCCACCAGTTCGCTGCGGCCGTCTTCGCTCTGCGAGGTGGAAACGATTACCGCTTCCGGCCCCAGTTCTTCTTTCACCCGCCGCATCAGACGGATCATGTCTTCGTCAACGAATTTTTTTATCCGCATGCGTTTTCCTCTTCCAAAACTTTTGTCACGGCAATGCCCAGCCGGCCGTTTTCGACCATCAGTTCGCCTTTGGCCACCACGCTGCCGTTGACGCAGACGTCAACTTCGTCGTTCACCCCGCGGTCCAGCTCCAGCACCGCGCCTTCTTCCAGTGCCAGCAGCTGCCCGATGGTAAGACGGGTCTGTCCCAGCACCACCGTCACTTCCACCGGCACGTTTGACAACGGTTCCAGTTTTTCCCAATCAGTCATTTTTCTCTCCCGTCAGCATTGCTTCCAGCCGGCGGATTTTTTCCCCGCCGCAAAACGCGGTTTCGCCCTGCTGCCAGCAGATCCGGCAATCCGCCGGCGCCAGCGTTTCGTCCTCATGCAGCAGGATGCGGCCGGCAAAACCGTCGGCGGCGGCCGTTTCCGCCAGAAACGGACGAACGACGGCAAGCGTCCGCGGATGGAAATAAAAATCGAGTGCCTTTTTCTCGCCGAGACGGGGGAAATTGTCGGCAATAAAATGGCTGACCACCGCCAAAGCATTTTGTTCCAAAAGCGCCGGAGAAAGTTCCCGCAGGATCATCCGGATCAGGCGCAGGTTGTCATTTTTCTTCCCGTCCAGCAGCAAATCCAGCCGCGCCCGGACGTTTTCCAAAACTTCCGCCGTTTCCGCCGACGACGTTTTTTCCGCCGCCGGAAACGACCGGCGGTTGACCGCAAGATCCAGTACCGCCGCGCTGCCGTCCGCAATTACGAAATTGTCAAACTCATAGGGCCGGCGGCTCATCAGACGCGTCCCCCGTTCATTTTCCGCAGGCGGATTTTGCCGGCGGCCGCCAGCCGGGAGGCCTGTTCGATGATTTCGTCCTGCGCGGCTTCCACTTCTTTCAGCTTAACCGGACCGAGCGCGGCCATTTCTTTCCGTATAAAAGCAGCGGCTTCCGGCGACATGTCGGCAAAAAAGCGCTGTTTCAGCCGTTCCGAAGCTCCGCGAAGCGCCACCGCCAGCCGTTCGGCTTCCACTTCGTCAAACAGACGGCAGATATCATCGTCGCTTACCGCGTTAAAATCTTCAAAATTAAACATTGTTGCCCGCAGCCGGCCGGCCAGCACCGGATCTTCCGTTTCCAGCACCGACAAAAGCTCCCGGCGACGTTCTCCCCCCGCGGCGGCAAACAGGGCAAAAGCACGTTCGCGCCCGTTGGGAACGCTTTGGGCAAAATCGCGCGACAGGGTTCGTTCGATTTCCGCAGCAATTTCCGGCGCCACCGGCGCGGAAACCGCCATCGCTGCCAGCACGCCGGCGGCAAAGGGAAGCGGCAGCCCGTTCAGCACCGTTTCCGCCGTCGGCCGGTTCAGCCGCAGCAGCACATAGGCAGCAACCGACGGACTTTCGCCCGACAGGTAGGCAGCCAGCGCTTCGGCATCGGTATTTTCAAGCGTTTTCCAGACAGTATTTTTTCCGCCGTCTTCCTGCCGGCGCCGGCGGCCGCGGAAAAAGTTCAGCCCCCACACCGCCAGCCCGGCGAGAGCGGCGGCCAGCAGCATCGGCACAATCCGCCCCGTGCCGGCAAACGAAACATTTTCGATTTGCAGAACGTCGCCCCGCCGCGGCTCAAAACCGATAACCGGCGCTACCATCGACGCCAGCCGCACGGCTTCGCCATCCCGGCAGACGCCGTCGGGACAAAGGCCGTCAACCAGCACCAGCGCGGACAAACGTTTGACGCGCCCGCCGCTTTTTACCACGCGGCGGCTGTATCTGCTGATCTCATATTCGGCTTCGCTGGCGAAATTGGCCGCCGCCGTATAAGCGCGCAGCACCTGTCCGTCGGGATCAAAAATTTCTTCGCCGGAACTGACGGTGTCATAATCGATTTCAAGCCGCACTTCCGCCCGCACTTTTCCTTCGCCGACAAACGGTTCCAACACGCTGACGATGCGGCGGGCAAGATAAGCCTCTTCGGTGCGGCGGACGGCTTCGCGGCCGTTTTCCGCGGCTGTTGCCGGCATCTGCGGCCGGCTGAGCGCCAACAGTACCGCCACCACCGCCAGCCCGGCGGCAAAACTGACGGCTGCCGCCAGCAGCCCCTGCCCGAGCGGGCAGTTTGTTTCAGAACGTTGCAATTTTTCCACCTGATTTTTCAATTTTCTTCCCTGTTTAAGCAAAATAGCCTTTTCCGGCCGATTGTTAAAAGCAAATTCTTCAGATATTCACAAACTTAGCCAGCGAGTTTTCCAGTTCCGCGACCGCATCGTCATCGTTTAAGCGGTGGTTGGAAGACTTCAGCAGCTTGACTTCCACGTTTTCGGAAGCAAGCGCGGCGGCAAAATCAAGAGCAAAATGCCACGGCAGGCAGGCATCTTTCATCCCCTGGATCAAATGCACCGGACAGCCGACCGGCCATGTTTTTTCCCCTTCAGGCAGACATTCCGCCGTTGCCGTGTCGATAAAACGCCCGGTTATGGTATAGGTAAAATCGTCGGTACCGAAAGTAAACCTGCCTTTTTCCCGCAGTTCGGCTTCCTGTTCGGGGGTCACTAGTTTGGCAAAACGCCTGACGAAATTCGGCGCCGCCGCCAGCCCGATCACGCCCCTGACCCGTTCCGGCCGCTCAATCGCCGCCAGCAGCGACAGCCAGCCGCCCATTGACGAACCGACGCAGACGATATCGCCGGCCAGCGCTTCATCGATTACCTCAAGCACCTGCTCTTTCCAGATTTTGAAATCGGCCTTTGCAAAATTTTCCCGGTCCGAACCGTGGCCGGCATAGTCAAAACGAAACAGACCGACGCCGTGCGCCAGACAAAAGGCCTTGACCGTTTCCGGTTTTCTTCCCCAGCAGTCGGAACAGAAACCGTGCAGGTAAAGGACGGTCGGACGGCCGTTTTTTGGCGGAATATGCTCAAAATCTGTTGCAAAGGCGGATTTAAAAGTGTACTTTGGCATCAATTGACAACCCATAACGTAAATTATACAGAACTGTGAAGGATTATATTAAGAAAATGTCGAAAGGTAAAGAACAAAAACCGGTTATTCTGCAAGTACTGCCGGAACTTGACCACGGCGGGGTGGAAGTCGGGACGGTGCAAATCGCCGACGCCCTCCGGCAACACGGCATCAAAAACTTCGTCACTTCCGCCGGCGGACGCATGGTGCGCGAATTGGAAAAAATCAAAGTGCCTCATTTTACGCTGCCGCTGAAAACCAAAAATCCGATCAAGCTTTACCTCAATTCGCTGAAGCTGGAAAAAATCATTAAGGAAAACGGCATCAACATCGTGCATGCCCGTTCCCGCGCGCCGGCCTGGAGCGCCTATTGGGCGGCCAAACGCGCCGGCGTCAAATTCATCACCACTTTCCACGGCACTTACGGACTGGGGCCGAAGGGAATCAAGAAATTCTACAACCGGGTAATGACCTACGGACAGCTGGTCATTGCCATTTCCAACCATATCAAAAAGCACATCACGGAAAATTACCGGATCAACGAAGACAAGATCCGCCTTATCCACCGCTGTGTCGACATTGAAAAATTTTCGCCGGCGGCGGTTTCCCAGGAGCGTATCATCCGCGCCATACAGGAAAACAATATCCCGGAAGACCTGCCGGTAATTTCGCTGATCGGACGAATTACCCGCTGGAAAGGCCAGCATGTGCTGCTCGAAGCCCTTTCCAAACTGAAAGACCGCGACTTCTTCTGCCTCATTGTCGGTTCCGACCAGGGGCGCATCAAATATACCGAAGAGCTGAAAGAACTGGTGAAAAAATACGGACTGGAAAGCAAAGTCAAATTCATCGGCCAGAGCTTTGACATTCCCGCGCTGCTGATGGTTTCCGACATCGTGCTGTCGACCGCCGTCGAGCCGGAAGCTTTCGGCCGCGCCGCCATCGAAGGTCAGGCGATGGGCAAAATCGTGATTGCCTCAAACCTCGGCGGTTCGCTCGAAAACACTATTGACGGCGTGACCGGCAAGCTTTACGAAAGCAGCGACCCGCAGGCTCTGGCCGACGCAATCCGCTGGGCACTTGACCTGCCTTTGGAAGAAAAGAAAAAAATTTCCGCCGCCGCAATCAAAAACGTAAAAGAAAATTTTACAAAGCAGATAATGTGTGATAAAACGATAGCGGTTTACAATGAACTGATCAACATGGATTAAAAATTTCAATTTAACAAAAAAGGATAAAGATAATGGTTGCTATTAAATTGCCGGATGGCAGTGTAATGAATTTTGACGGCGCCGTTTCCGGAAAGGAAGTCGCCGAAAAAATCAGTGCCGGTTTAGCAAAAAACGCTTTAGCGGTGAAGGTTAACGATAAATTGCAGGATTTGGCCGCGACCATCACCACCGACGCCACCGTAACCGTTATCACCGCCAAGGATAAGGAAGGACTTGCCATTCTCCGCCACTCCTGCTCGCACGTGATGGCGGAAGCGGTCAAAGAGCTGTGGCCCGACGTTCAGGTCACGATCGGACCGGCGATCGAAAACGGTTTCTACTACGACTTTGCCCGCAAGGAACCGTTTACGACCGAAGACTTTGCCAAGATTGAAGCCAAAATGCATGAAATCGTCAAGCGCGACGAAGAAGTCAGTCGAAAAGTGCTGCCGAGAAACGAAGCGATCGACTATTTCAAATCAATCGGCGAGCACTATAAGGTCGAACTGATCGAAGACCTGCCTGAGAACGAAGTTATCTCGCTTTACACGCAGGGAAATTTCACTGACCTCTGCCGCGGACCGCACGTACCTTCGACCGGAAAGATCGGCGACGCCTTCAAACTGACGAAAGTTGCCGGCGCCTACTGGCGCGGCGACTCCAGCCGCGAAATGCTGCAGCGCATTTATGCCACCGCCTGGGCGAGCAAAAAAGACCTGCAGGAATATCTGACTATGCTGGAAGAGGCGGAAAAACGCGACCACCGCAAACTGGGACGCGAAATGGACCTGTTCCACTTTGAACCGGAATATGCGCCGGGCGCGGTTTTCTGGCATGACAAGGGCTACAAGATTTACCGCAAGCTGATCGAATATATGCGCAACCGTCAGGAACACAACGGCTATATCGAAATTTCCACCCCCCGGGTAATGGATCGCGTGCTGTGGGAAATTTCCGGCCACTGGGACAAATACGGCGCCCACAACTACTCCGGTCAGACGGAAGACAAAAAGTGGTTCTGCATCAAACCGATGAACTGCCCGGGCGGCCTGCTGGTTTACAAACAGGGCATCAAATCTTACCGTGACCTGCCGCTGCGCGTTGCCGAATTCGGCAAGGTTAACCGCTACGAGGCCTCCGGTTCGCTGATGGGGCTGATGCGGGTACGCGAATTTACTCAGGACGATGCCCACATCTTCTGCACCCCGGAACAGATGGAAGAAGAGTGCATTACCACGCTGAAACTGATTCTCGACATTTACAAGGATTTCGGCTTTGAAGACGTCAAGATCTACCTTTCCACCCGTCCGGACAGCATTTACCGGATCGGCTCCGACGAAATCTGGGATTTGTGCGAAAACGCCCTGGCCAACGCGCTGACCTCGCACGGTTACAAATTCGAGATCAACGAAGGCGAAGGCGCTTTCTACGGTCCGAAACTGGAGTTCATCCTGAAAGACGCCATCGGCCGCGAATGGCAATGCGGCACCATTCAGGTGGACATGAACCTGCCGCAGCGTTTTGACATTTCCTACATCGGCGAAGACGGCGAGAAACACCAGCCGGTTATGCTGCACCGCGCCTTGTTCGGTTCGATTGAACGCTTCCTCGGCATTCTGATCGAAAACCATGCCGGCAAGCTGCCGCTGTGGCTGTCGCCGGAACAGGCGGTGGTTGCGCCGATCGTCAACGATTTTGACGACTATGCCGAAGAAGTGGCGGATCGTCTGCGCAAAGCCGGACTTTATGCCAAGACCGACCTGCGCAACGAAAAGATCAACTACAAGATCCGCGAACATTCGGTTGCCAAAATTCCGGTCATCGCCGTCGTCGGCGCCAAGGAAAAGGAAAACGGCACGGTTACCGTCCGTCGTCTCGGCTCCGACAAGCAGGAAGTGATGAAACTCGATGATTTTGTCAACGCCCTGCGCGAAGAAGCGCAAATGCCGCATCTGCACGAATAAAAAAACGGCAGCATCAACAAGCAAACCCCGGTTCGCTGAACCGGGGTTTGCCGTTTGTTTAAAACAGGGGCATTGGCTGCCGGCATTTGCCGTTTGGCGGAAGCGGGGCGTTGTTTATCAGGGTTTGCTGTTTGGTTAAAACAGAAACATTGGCTACCGGTATTTGTCACTCGGAGGAAGCGGGAATATGGTTTATCGGGGTTTGCCGTTTGGTTAAAACAGAAACATTGCCTACCGGCATTTGACGTGCGGCTGAAGCGGAAATATGGTTTGGCTAGATTAGTGATGGCCGAACAGTCTTTCTTGTTTGCGCAAAACTTATTTCGGCAATTTTTTCCGTTTTCCTTCCCGTTCCCCCGGGCAAGAACTTTTCTCCGCGCCGTAAAAAATTACAAGCCGGTCTCATATTTTTGCGGCAACGGGAGAACGTTCATTTCGACGCTGCCAGCCCGTCTTTTTCCGAAAGCGGAGATGTCAGGACTTTTTCCATCAGATAATTGGTCAGCAAAACGCCGTCCCTTTCCGCCTGCTGTTCTTTCAGTACCCGATAGCCCCGTTTTTCAAAAAACGGACGGGCGGTAATTGAAGCATGAGTGGTAATACGGACAAAAGAAGCGGCATTTTCCAGTTCCCGGCAAAGGGCCGAGGCCGCTCCCCGCCGCTGATGATCTTTATGCACGAACAGCCGGTCAAGGTACCCGTCGTCATCAATATCGCCAAAACCGATAATTTTTCCGTCTTCAACAGCCACAAAAGAAAAGTGCCGCAAAAACCTTTCGTTCCAGGCCGTCAGATTCCGCTTTTCCGGCGCCCACGCTTCACATTGCCGACGGCTGTAATCCCGCCGGTTGACATTATGTACGGTTTCGTAAAAAAGCGCTGCCGTTTCCCGGCAGTCCGTTTCCCTGTATTTTCTGACGATCATTTTTCTCTCCATGCGTTAAGGATATCCGAAAAAAACTTTTCCGCAACAGACAAAAAAGAACGGCGCGGAAAAACCGCACCGTTTTTTCATTTGCATTTTCCCCGGCTTTCCCAAAAGCGGAGAACTTTCACCGCCAGACCGATGAAATTAAGGTACACCGCCAACGCGCCGCGCACAGCCAGCTGGTTGAGCCGGGTGCGATCGGAATCGGCGATGATCCGTTCGATCTCCTCACCGGAATAAGCGGTCACCGCGCCGTAGACAATAACCGCCGCCATGCTGACGGCCCAATCGGTCAAACCGGCGGGAAACAGCCAGCAGCCGAGCGCGGTCAGCAAAGTTCCCCACACCACGGTCAGCAAAATGCAATGCCAGGAAATCATGTCGCGGCGAAAAACCGCCCCGGTCAGCGCCATGGCAAAGAACATCACGGAGGAAGTGAGCAGCCCGCGGGCAACGTCGGCTTTGACAAAAACCAGCGAGACGCCGCTCAGAGCCGCGCCGATCAACCCGCAGAACAGACAGAACATCAGCAGCACCGCGGCAAAACTCAGATTTTTGCGTTCGGCGGGTACGGCCAGAAACATCACCAGCGGCAGCAGCAGCAAAATCCAGCCGCTGACGCTTAACATCAAATTGTTTTCGGCATCCGGCACCGCGAGGAAATCTCGGTATTCCGCCACTCTTGTCAACAGACAGGCGACCGCCGCCGAAAGCCCCGCACCGATCCCCATAAAAGCAAACAGGCGGACGACAATGCGGTTTTCCAGTTTTTTGGTCAGACTTTTCATAAACAATAATGCATTAATGATTACGTAACGTTTTTCATATAGCCGCGGATCTTATTTTTACAAGCCCCTTTCCGCCGGTTTTTCCTAAGTCCGGCACAAAAAAACGACCGCAGATACGGCCGGAGAGAAAAACGCGTTCAAAACGTAAAACGAAGCAAAAAACGCTTTATCGGCGGAGACCGGAAATTACATAATCGGGATAGGCCTCAATCATATTGCCGAGTTCCCGGGTTTTGGTTACGTCGGGAATGTAGCCTTCGCCCAAAAAGCTGACATGCACGCCCTTGCTGACCAGACAGCTCGAAATGCCGGCGGCCGCTGCCGCCCGGATATCGGACGCCATGCTGTCGCCGATCATCAGAATCCGTTTGCGCTCCGTCGGGCCGAAAACGGCCAGCGCATAGTCAACCACGGCGGGATCGGGCTTGCCGACGGTAATGATTCTGCCGCCCAAAACCGCATATTGTTCGGCAATGGCGCCGGCTGCCGGCACCGTGTCTTCGCCGCAGACGACCGACGTGTCGTTGCCCGCGCACAAAAGCGGCAGGCCGAGGCTGGCGGCATGGTTCAGCACATCCAGATAATCGTCGACTGCACGGCCGGCGGGCAAACGGCCGACATAAAGGAAATCCGCTTTTGCCGGGTCTGCGGTTACGGCAAAATCCAACCCTTCAAACAAAGAAGCGCCGCCGTCCTCGTCAAGGCAGCAGCAGTTTTTTCCGAGCGAAGCGTAAACGCCGCGGCCGGCGGCCAGATGATGGTGCAGAATTTCCCCGGCGGTAACCATTGCGGAAAACAAACGGGGAGAAAACCCGTTTTGATGCATCAGACGGGCAATCTCTTCCACCCGGCGGCAATCGTTGCTCAAAAGCACGATTTTTTTGCCGCTTTTATAAAGACAAAGCAAAGCTTCCAGTGCTTCCGCCCGGAAAGAAACGCCGTCGTGAAGCACGCCGTTAAAACCGCAAAGGACGGCGTCATAGGCATCCGCAACCTTTGAAACGTTAACGATCGGCTTTATCATCTTCATGGCAAAACTCTCTTAATCTTTCCGTTGTCCGCATTTGTTGTTTTACATTATTTCCAGTAGTAACAGAGCATTATTAAAAAAGCATTTAAATTGCAAGCTTTATCGCGATTTATAACCCGACAAACGCAGAATCGCCTCGTTGGCGATCGTCAGGCCGAAGACGGCCGTCACCGTCGGCAGCGATCCCATGGTATGGCGCCGGCGTCCGCCGTCGGACGGCTTGTCTTCCATAAACAGCGCGCTTTCGGGCACCGAAACCGCCTCGTCGGAAGACACGCAGACGATTTTGTCAAGCCGGCAGCCGCGCCGTTTCAGCCGTTTGCGGACAAACCGCGCCAACGGACAGTTGCGGGTTTGGTCAAGCGTTTGCAGACGGATCTTCGACGGATCGGTCTTTAATGCCGCACCCATTGAGGAGATAAAGGGAATCCCCCTTTGCTGCAACGCTTCGATCAGGCCGCATTTGGGATTGAGCGAATCGATGGCGTCAATCACCAGGTCAACCGGCTCCGCCAGCAGTTCCGGCAAATTATCGGCATTGACAAACATGTCCCTGACCGTCACTTCACAGGCCGGATTAATGTCGCGCACGCGTGCGGCGGCCACCTCGCTCTTTTTACGGCCGACGGTCGAAGTCAGCGCCAGAATCTGGCGATTGATGTTGCTTTCCTCCACCTGATCGAAATCGACCAGCAGCAAATGTCCGACACCGGCGCGGGCCAAAGCCTCCAGCGCATAACCACCGACCGCCCCGAGGCCGACGATCATCACTTTCGCGTTTTGCAGGCGGGCAAACTTTTCCTCGCCGAGCAAGGCTTTCGTCCGGCCGAAACTTTTATTTTCCATAAATAAACTCCTTCGCGTTGGCTTCCGCCGCAGCCGCCAGCTTTTCCGCGTCTTCCCGCCGCCAGCGGGCAAGCTGCGCCAGCAGCACGGGCAAAAACAGCGGCGTTTGTTCGCGCCCCTTTTCCGGCCCCTGATAAGGACCGTCGGTTTCGATCAGCAGCCGGTCTTCCGGCACCAGGCGGACAATTTCCCCGGCGTCGCGGTTTTTCAATATCGAGGCGGAAAAAGACACGTAACCGCCGGCGTTTAAAATCGGCCGCAGATGTTCTGTCCGGCCGTTGAAAGAATGAATCATAAACCGTTCGGGCATTTGCGGCAAAAAGGCGGAAAGCGCCGCCACCGCCTTCACCGCATGGATAACGAGCGGGCGCCGCAGCTCTTTCGCCAATGCCGCCTGGACGGAAAAAACCGTTTTTTGCGCCGCCTGATCGCCGCGCAAACCGTCCAGGCCGCTTTCGCCGACCAACGCTTCCGGCGCAGACAACAACCGTTTGTGAAGGCGGTGTTCCCAACCTGCCGCCGTTTCGCCGGCATACCAGGGATGGACGCCGAAAGCCGGCACCACCGTATGCGGATATTTCTCCGCCAGCGCCGCCACCGCCGGCCAGTCGCTTTCCGCGGTTGCCGCGCAGACCATCCGGCTGACGCCCGCCGCACGGGCGTTTTCGATAATATCCGTTGCACAGTTTGCCTTATAGTCTTGCAAGTGGATATGCATGTCGGTAAAATTCATGCAATTTGACTCTTCAACCAAAAAAGAAAATTGTTTCTGACGGAAAGGATAATAAGCAGATATGAGTGTTTTGACAAGACCGATTTTAGAAATCAACCTGGACAATCTGGAAAAAAACTACCGCTTTTTGCAAACTCTGGCTCAGGGGGCGGAAGCCGCTGCGGTGGTCAAGGACGACGCCTACGGACTGGGAGCGGAAACGGTTGCCGAAAGGCTTTATGAAAATGCCGGCTGCCGCACTTTTTTCGTCGCCCACGGCATTGAAGGGGAAAAAATCCGTCCGCACGTACCGAATGCCCAAATTTACGTTTTGCAGGGAATCGGCGAAGACAGCCTGACTTCCTTCGAGCGGGCAAACCTGATTCCGGTAATTGCCGGCAAGGAGCAGCTGGCCTTTTGGAAAGAACATAAAATCAAGGGCATTAAACCGGCGATTCAAATCGAAACCGGCCTTAACCGGCTCGGCTTCCGCGAAAACGAACTGACGGAAATGTCCCCCGACGACCGCGACCTGTTTTCGCTGGTATTGTCGCATCTTGCCTGCGCCGACGAACAGGGACATTTCATGAACGAGTATCAACTGCAAAATTTCAACCGCCTGCGGGAAAGATTCTTTCCCAGACTGCCGGCCAGCCTGTCCGCCTCCGACGGCACTTTTCTCGGTCAGGATTACCGGTTTGACGTTGTCCGTCTGGGCGCCGCCATGTACGGCATCAATACCGCACCCTATCGGGAAAACCAGATGCTGCCGGTGGTTCGGGTGATGGCGCCGGTATTGGAAATTTCCGTTCTCAGCCGCGGCGACTTCGTCGGCTATTCCGCCACCTATCGCGCCGCCGGCAACCGCAAAATCGCCATCGTGTCAATCGGCTACGGCGACGGCGTTCCCCGCGCATTGTCAAACGTCGGCAAGCTTTTCTTTTATAACGGCGGGAAAACTTCCGAAGCCCGAATCATCGGACGCATTTCCATGGACAACGTCATCTGCGACGTTACCGAAGTGGAAAACCTGCATGTCGGCGACATGGCTTTTGTCGTCAACGAATTTTACACTCTTGACGACATCGGCCGCGACGCCGGCACCATCGGATATGAAGTGTTGTCCAGAATCGGCAAAAACCGACGCTTTGAACGCCGCTACCTCAGATAGGGAGCAGCAAACAGGATCTTGGTGCGCCCTTCCCCGCCGGCAAAACCCCGGTTAAAGCGGAACTCTGCCGTCAGACAAATATTCCCCGCTCAACCGGGGGGCTAATCGCGGTAAAGCCCATAGCTTAACCACGATCAAAGGAACAAGGCGGGATTGCCCCCCATTTTGCACATTTGAATCACGATCGGGACTTGACTATGATCAAAGGCGCAAGGCATCGTTGCCCGGCATTTTAAGCATTCAGCCCAAGTAAACCCGTTTTTTTGTCAAAAACATAATAAACTTTCATTAGCTTATCCCAGCGATATTAGCCATTCCAAACCTCAAACACCCGGCCAAAAGCTTCGCAAGCATGGCAGCCGAGCCGAAAATCGGTCTCTGCCTGCTTACGCAAACGTTCAAAACATAAAAAAACGGCTGAGCGAACTGTCCGTTTTTCGGAGGACAGATCACGAGCCGTTTTTTTTTGCTGTTTCAAAGAAGTCTCGTCGTTAACGACTTTCTATCTCTTTTTGCATCTTAGCAAGCTGCCTTAGTTCCCTACGGCTAAGATTTTGAGCTTCTGGAGAATTCGGATTCAGCTTCTGAGCTGCCTGAGCCCCTTCAAGTCCCGGACGTTTGCCGGACTGGGTAGTGGCGCCGACAGTATACTTTTCTTCTTTCTGTACGGAACGGGTAATGACTTCATCACCGCCGTGGTCACCGCTGCCCTCCAGTTCCAGACGAATATCGGAACCGCTGTTTTCTTCCGTGATAATAGTGGCGGGAATCGGTTTTTGCGGTTCAATCGGCTCAACGATTTTTCTTTCCTCGCCGCCTTTGACTTCTTCATACATAACCCGTTTGTCATCCGGACAATTGGTACCTTCACCGATAACGCGGATCCGGCGGGTCATGGTCAGGGTACCGTCTTCATCAACCGGCAATCCTTTGTAACCGGCGCCGGCTACGGCGAAGAATTTATCCGCATCCATCCGGCCGTCAGCTCTGCCGGCTTCGTTTAAGGTACAAATGTCAAGCGTTTTGCGGGCGGTTTCCATTTGCTCGGCCGTCAGCTGATCGCCGCAGCCCAGCAGATGGTAAATGTCTTCCAACTGCTTGCCGAGGGAACCGGTGCCGATGGTACCGAACTCTCCGCTCTTAACCGAAGTGATCGCCGCCAGACGGGAGAACTTGAACAGTACCTGTTCAGCCGTCATCGGGTTGTTGGAATCAACGCTCAACTCGGCCGCATAGTGGGCGGCATGTGAATAAAAACGATCCATACCGGCGCCGTCGGTGGTATCCAGTTTATCATACCAGCTTTTCAGGGTTTCAAACTGACGACGGCTGATGCCCATGTTTTCGTTCCATTGTTCGGGGAAATCCTTCATTTCGAAATTGTCAACGTCGGCTTCCTGCTCTACTTTGATGTCCTCTGTCCCCTGATCGACTTTCTGATCTTCAGGCAAAATGGTTTGCACTCTCGTTGTATCGACCCGCTGCTGATGCACGGCAGCAGTATCTGTCAGTTGCTCATCACTACCGGAACGAGGCATATCCAACCTGTTTTTATCAAATTCACCGGCATGATCGTCACTGCAGGCTTCTGCCACAAACATAGCTACCGCGCCGGTGAGGAGAGCCCCCCCCAGGCTCTTCCATTCTTTTCCGCGTTCTTCGGCATCTTTGGCCATTGCTACGCCAACGAGATTGCTGGTTACAGATCCGGCAACCGTTAGCCCGCGTCTGATCATTTTCTGTGCTGCCAGTTGTTTGGCAACTTCGGCCGCCGTCTGAGTTGCCACATCGGCTCCGGCAGAAGCCGCCGTACTGGCAATACCAAAGCTGACAGCTGCTACTCCGACCGAAAACGCCGCTCTGGTCAAAAACTTGCCGTTGGTATAAATTTCTTTGTAGCTTTTGTCCGGATGTTCCTTTTTCTGCTTATACGCTTCGTAGATAACCCGGCGGCCGACGGTATAGGCGGCATACGCGGCGCCGCCGACCAGCGCGGCCGTTCCGCCGGTGGCGACCGTTGCGGCAAAACCGGCGGCGGCAACCATGTCGGCCCCGATTTCATATTTATTTTTATAGATGTTTTTGGCAACGCTCAGGGCAATTTCGTATTTATTTTCCCAAACGTGTTTACAGCCTTCGTTGAAAGCGACGATGCCGTCCGACATCTTTTTGTTGCAGCTTTCAAAAACCTTGTTGGCGCCGGCTCTCGTCTTCTGCCACTGATTGCGCAACGTCTTGCCCTGATCTTTCAGCTTGGCAAAACCCCGATTGATTCGGTCGGCGATTTTTTTGACATTGTTTTTATATTCGGCCAGCCGCTCTTCCGCCTGAGCCGACACTTTGGCGCAATAGCCGATGGCGCCTTCGACGCCGATCGACAGTTTTTCCGCGCCCGATTTGCCGATATTGGCAATTTTTTCCTTTATTTCCTTGGTTCGGGCGGAAAGCAGGATTTTTGCCTCTTCGTCGGCCTTTTTTCTGTCGCCGGAATATTTCTTTTCCATTTCCCGGTTGATTTTGGTCGTTTCGGCAGCCAGAAAGCTCTGCAAAAGCGCCAAATCGATTTTTTCGTTCAGGGTTTCCCGGTAAACGGCTTTTTTGGCTTCCGCATCAGCCGCGTTCATAAACTTTTTGGCCGCCGGAGATTCCGGGCTGCTGGCGCCGCGGAGCTCGCTGTCGGCTTCCAGCTTGGCCGCGGCAACGATCTGCGCAAGCATTTTGTCGCGCTCTTTGCCTTCCACGGCTTTGCTTACTTCCTTGCCGTTTTCGCTGACGGTCTGATACAGTTCGACTTTTTCCAGCCGTTTGCGGGTATCGGCAAAAGCCGGATCTTTTTCGTCCAGAGGATCGGTCGCCGCACTCAGTTCATCCACCGCTTTGGCCGACGTCGCCAAACCGGTATACAGACTCATATCCAGCTTTACTTTGGTTTCGATGTGCTGAAGCAGCCTGGCAAATTCGTCGCCGTACTCTTTTTGTCCGTTTAAGGCATCGTAGAGCTCGTCGGCATCGTTAAAATTGCCGTTTCTGATCAATTCCGCTGCTTGCTTTGCATTCATTGCCATGAGTTTTCTCCTCAAAATCCCCATATTCTACATATTTGCCTGCACTATACCACAGAAAGTATGTGCAGGCAAGTATTTTTTGTCAATTTTTGTATTCTTTTACAAATTTTTAATAATCGGCACGATGAATTATTTAATGAACCCACTGACTACGGCTCATCGTCATATCCCGAATATCCGGACTATATTTACGATCTTGCGGCTGAAGCTTGAGCACGGCATATTTAATATCTTCCTGTTCTTCCCGCGGACGTTCACTCATTTTCTTCGGTTCAATGACCGTTTCCGTCACACTGCCGCCTTTACCGTCGTCTTTATTCTCCTTACGAACATTGAGGTTATAGCGTCCTAAGGCTTTTTCCAAATTCGCCAGTTTTTCCTTGCCGCTTTCGTCAAGCTCCCCCTTTGCGGCAACAACAGAGAGCTTAGCATATTCTGCCAAAGTCAATTCGGCACTTTCTTTTGAATCTTTTCCGATTATTGCCCCTGCCTTTTGCAAAGATGCGATTTTTTCGTCAAGAGCCGTTTTGTTGCTCATTTCCTTAAAATTGATATCTTTTGCCGGCGTGGTCGCCAATCTTTCCATCATATTATAACGCACTTTGGCGCTATCCGGACGGAAATAGCTATAATAATCATCTTGTAAAAACTCTTTTTTCTCTACCGGCTTTCTTGTACCCTCTTCCTGTTTTTCTTCTTTTTTCTCTTCTTTCTTTTCTTCTTTCGGCACAAAACCGTTATAAGCAGCGCGGTCTTCCTCGCTCAGGTTTTGGATTTCGACCCCGCCTTTGGCACAGGCTTCGATCAGCGCGGCCTTGAATTCCGGCGTCATGGTCGGACCGAGCTTGATATCCTGTCCGTTTTCCCTGGCCAGAGCTATGATTTCCTTGAAATGACCGGCATTTGGCTTTTCGCCTTCCGGCGTTTTGACCGACAGTTTGTCCTTGTCGGCATAATGAACCTCGGTACCGTTTTTGAACTTGCCTTTCAAACCGGCCGGACGCTCGCCGTTCTCATCGGCCTCGTTGTCGCGGGTCCACTCGTTGCCGTTTTCCTGACCGTATCTGGTTAAGGCCGCGTCATATTTCCTGACCCAGTCGGGATCTTCATTTTCTTCCGTGCGCGGACCGTTGCCGTTCGCTCCGTCGACTTCAATGGCAGAACCGTCGCCGGCCGCCGCAGCGCCGTCGTTGCCTTCCTCCGTCTTCGGGGAATCCTGCCGATCGTCGTTGCTGCCCTTTTCCAGCTCTTTATGCCGCTTTTCCAGCTTTTCAAAATCTGCTTTGCTGACTTTACCGTCTACAGTCTTTATTTCCAGATCTTTAAACTTTTCCTCATCATAGTAGTCGGGAAGATCGACCATGTTGTCATTTCCGTTGTCCGCGGCGGCGCTGCCAGCCGGAACATTATCTTCAACTTCCGTTTGCTTTTTGTCTTCGCTCATTTGTTCCTCCTGTGACGATATTCCCAAATAATCTTTCAAACTTCCGGGTTTAACGTACAATTCCCGGTAAATGGCATCATTAAACTCCGCATCTTTCAAAACGCCGTGCAGTTTCCGCTGTTTGAGTTCGGCCTGCAGCATGTTCTGTACTTTCTTCTGTCCTTTGGCGGTCGCGTTCAGATAGTGCGGTATTTTACCGCTGCGGAGCGCTTCTCCGATCCTGGCAAAGCCGTCGCCTTCGCCTTTCAGCGAAGCCGCACGTTCCAAATTCACCCTGACGCCGGCCATATAGTTCTGATAAGGTCTAGAAACCTTGACTTTGTCGACGACCTCAAGCAGCGCGCCCGTTTCTTCGGTTGTCAGATTGACTTCGGCCATTGTCAGCACCTCTTTGTTGTTTGCTTATATCGGCAAGATAACACAAAAAAACGTTTTTGTCCACTTTTTTGTTAAATATCATATTGTGATTATAAAAAAACGAGCCACAAAAGCAACTCGTTTTCAAAAGGTTGTGACAAAAATCAGCGACGGACGTCAAATACCCGGAAGCAGGCGCGGAGATGCTCGAGCAACTCCTTGTCGAGAAAGAAACGCTCACAATCGGCATCGGTCGAGGTTTTATCGCTTTCAACCGGGCGGTACTTTTGCAGAAAATACTTTTCCACTCCCCGCGCCTTTAGTTCCCCGGCGATCATATAAATGTCCTCAATTGTCAGAATCCGCGGGTCGCAGGTAGTGCGGCATTCAAAATCGACACCGCTTTCCGTCAGCAGCTTCAGGCTTTTCTCCGCTTCATGCAGATGATCGGCACCGCCTACCGCCGTTTTGTATTTTTCCCGTTCAAACGGCGCCTTGACGTCAAAACCGATCCAGTCAACCAGCGGCAGAACTTCCGCCAGATGCTTCGGCCGGTAGCCGCCGGTATGCAGTCCGATCAAAAAGCCCAGTTCCTTCACTTCGGCGACGGCCGCCGCCAGACCGTTTTGCATCAGCGGCTCGCCGCCGGAAAAAACGACGCCGTCCAAAATGCCGCGCCGGGTTTTCAGAAATTCGACAAACTTTTCCCAGACGAAGTTGTCCGCCGCCGAGGCGTCCTGCAAAAACGCGTTGTGACAGAACGGACACCGCCACGGACAGCCCTGCATAAAGACAACAGCCGCTATCTTATCAGGAAAATCGACGGTGCTGAAAGTTTCAACACCGCCGATCTTAACCGGGTTTACCATTGCCGCCGGCTCAAAGGCTATTCGGCCGCAACGTTGACATAGGTTGCACAGCCGCAGCCTTCGACCGCTTTGGCTTCGGTGAAATACTGTCTGGCGTAAAATTCCGACTTTTTGCCTTTGTTGAATTCGGATACCGGACGCAGATAGCCCATAACCCGGGTCCATACTTCGCAGGGCTGTCTTTCTTCGTCGCTCAGTTTTACGTCATTGATATTTACAACTGTCATTTCTCTTCTCCAAATTTAATTGTATCATAATGTTGATGTTTATGCAACTTCGGATGAGGCTGCGGCTCTTCTTTTTTCTGCCATCTTCTCTTCGTCGCAGAAGGGGCAGTATTTGTGCTCTCCGGAAATGTAACCGTGCTTGGGGCAAACGGAAAAAGTCGGAGTGATGGTAATGTACGGTAAACGGTAGTTGGTCAGCACGCGTTTGACAATGTCGCGGCAAACCTTGGCCGAAGACACGCGCTGCCCCATATAGAGGTGCAGCACCGTGCCGCCGGTATATTTCGACTGCAGGTCGGCCTGCAGTTCCAACGCCTCGAACGGATCGTCGGTAAAGCCGACCGGCAGCTGCGAAGAGTTGGTATAATAGGGGTTCTCGCTTGTACCCGCCTGAATGATGCCGACAAAGCGCTTTTTGTCTTCGCGGGCAAAGCGGTAGGTGGCGCTTTCCGCCGGAGTGGCCTCAAGGTTGTACATATGGCCGGTTTCTTCCTGGATTTTGACCAGACGCGCACGGATGTAATCCAGGAACTTTTCGGCAAAGGCGCGGCCCCATTCGTCGGTGATGTCATGCTTGCCGTCGGTAAAGTTCAGGATCATCTCGTTGATACCGTTGACGCCGATGGTCGAAAAATGGTTACGGAGCGTGCCGAGGTAGCGCTTGGTAAAGGGGAACAAACCGTTGTCGATCAGACGCTGAATCAGCTTGCGCTTGAGTTCCAGCGAAGTGCGGGCAATATTCATCAGTTCGTCGACGTGGGCAAACAGGCCGGCTTCGTTGTTTTTGTAAACAAAGCCCAGACGCGCGCAGTTGAAAGTGACGACGCCGATCGAACCCGTCTGCTCGGCCGAACCGAACAGGCCGTTGCCTTTGGCCAGCAGTTCGCGCAGATCAAGCTGCAGACGGCAGCACATGGAACGAATCTGCCCCGGCTTCAGGGTCGAGTTGATAAAGTTCTGGAAATAAGGCAGACCGTATTTGGCCGTCATTTCAAACAACAATTCGGTGTTCTCGTCTTCCCAGGGGAAATCCGGCGTCATGTTGTAAGTCGGAATCGGGAAAGTAAACGGCCGCCCCTTGATGTCGCCTTTCATCATGACATTGATGTAGGCTTTGTTGATCATGTCCATTTCCGGCTTGAGGTCGCCGTAGGTAAACGGCTGTTCGACACCGGCGATGAGCGGATGCTTGTCGCGCAGATCTTCCGGACATACCCAGTCAAAGGTAAAGTTGGTAAACGGCGTCTGCGATCCCCAGCGGGAAGGAACGTTCAGGTTGTAAATCAGTTCCTGAAAGGCCTGTTCAACCTGTTCATAGCTCAGATTGTCCGCCCGGATATAGGGCGCCAGGTAGGTGTCGACCGAAGAAAAAGCCTGTGCGCCGGCCCACTCGTTTTGCAGCGTGCCCATAAAATTGACCATCTGGCCGACAGCTGCCGACAGGTGTTTGGCCGGGCCGGCCTCGGCTTTGCCGGGAACGCCGTTGAAACCTTCGTGCAACAGGTTTTTCAACGACCAGCCGGCACAATAGGCGGCCAGCATGTCCAAATCGTGAATGTGAATGTCGCCGTTGCGGTGGGCTTCTCCGACTTCCGCCGGATAAACATGGCTCAGCCAGTAGTTGGCGGTAACTTTGCCGGCGACGTTTAAGATCAAACCGCCGTTGGAATAACCCTGGTTGGCGTTGGCATTGACGCGCCAGTCCAGTTTTTCCAGATATTCGTTGATCGAACTTTCAACGTCGACCATCACCTTTTTTTCGCCGCGCAGGCGATGGCGCTGCTCGCGGTAAAGAATATAAGCCTTGGCGGTGGTGAAATAGTTGGCGGAAATCAGCACCTGTTCGACCACGTCCTGAATGCATTCGATCGTCGGCAGGGTTTCCGTAAATTTGTGTTCCAGCACTTTCAGAACCTGAGCCGTCAGCAGATAGCTCTCCTGTTCGCCGAACTCGCCGGTTGATTCACCCGCTTTGCGGATGGCGTTGTAAATTTTGTCGCTGTCAAACGGAACCATGGTGCCGTCCCGTTTGATCACATTGGCGATTTTGGTTTCCTTGGCTTTGGAAACGCTGTATTTTTCTTCGGACATCGCTTTTGACATTCCTTCCCGTGGCTAGTGGTTAACTCAATTCCGATCTACCATATATAGTTTAACAAAAAGTAAAAGCCTCTATATCTAGTATTACACAACTTTTTTATTAATTTCTTTTTTACGGCATGAATCGGTCAAACAACATGTGTTAGATACTGCAACAAAGCCGCGTTTTCATCAAGCCGGAAAAATTTGTATTTACCCCCTTTTTACTCTTGACATAAGGTATGCCTTTAGAAAGCGGGAAAAAAATTTTTTGCCCTCTGGTGGATAAAATTTTGCAAAAAACTCTTTTTGTCACAAAAACAACCGTTTATAAAAAAAGTTAATATACACAAGCATTTTACGGCCAAGGACAAACCGCCGTTCTTTTATCCACAGACAATTTTTAGACGAAAAAGATAATCCTTTGCAAGTTTGCCGTCCGCCGCGGGAAACCTTCGGCCGTCTTAAAAAAGCGCCTTTTGCGGAAACGGCGAGCAAAAAGGTTGTAATGTGCGGACAAGTCAATTATATTTATCTTTAGTTTTAATTCAAACAGGTTTTATAAGGACAAAGGAATGAAGATTTTATACGCCGCGGCGGCCTTTCTGCTGTGGCTGCCGGCCGCAACCGCCGCCGTGCCGACCAGCAGCGACATCGGAAAAATCGAAAACTATCTCAACTCGGTCAAAACACTCACCGCGCGTTTTGTGCAGAACGCCAGCAACGGCAACGTCGCCGAAGGAAAACTATGGATTGAAAAACCGAACAAAATCCGCATGGAATACGGCGCGCCGACCAACGTGCTGATCGTCGGCAACGGCGATTTTATCGTTTACCACGACAAAGACCTTGATCAGGTGAGCAACATCGACTATGAGGACATTCCCGCCAGCCTGATCCTCGGCAACGATATCCGAATCGACGGCAAAAACATCAAAATCACCGATTTTTATCAGGACTCGGGAACCACCATCGCCACCTTGGAATATGCCAAAGGCGGCATCGGCCCGATTACCCTGGTTTTCAACAACCAGCCGTTTGAATTGAGGCAATGGAAAATCGTCGATCCGCAGAGCGTGGAAGTGACGGTTTCCCTTTACGGCAGCAAAACCGACGAAAAACTGCCGGCCTCCCTGTTCCGTTTCCGCAAGCCGAACAATCCGCTTAACAACAAAAAAGGACGTTAATGACTAAAATTTTAAGCTGGAACGTCAATTCGCTGCGCATCCGCCTGGCGGAGCTTGAACGAATCGCGCGCGAAGAAAATCCCGACGTCGTCTGCCTGCAGGAAGTGAAAGCCAAAGAAGAAGACTTTCCGTTTGCCGCCGTCAAAGCGGCCGGTTTTGAACATATCGCCCTTTACGGCATGGCCGGCTACAACGGCGTGGCCATTCTTTCCCGCCGTCCGCTGACCGGCGTCCGCCGTTTCGACTGGGCGGGAAAAGCCGATGCCCGTCACATCAGCGCGGTAACGGAAGAAGGAATCGAAATCCACAATATATACATTCCCGCCGGCGGCGACCTCCCCGATCCGGCCGCCAACCCGGCCTTTGCCCGCAAGCTGGCTTTTATCGAAGAACTGGACGCCTATTTTGCCGGCCGCAAATCCGAAGGAGCAACACGGAAAATGCTCGTCTGCGGCGATTTTAACGTCGCCCCGTCGGAAAACGACGTCTGGAACCACAAACAGCTTCTGAAAATCGTTTCCCACACGCCGGCGGAAACGTCAAGGCTGCAGAAATGGTACCGGGAATCGGGACTGGTCGACGCCGTCCGCCGCTGCCGTCCGGAACCGGAAAAAGTCTTTTCCTGGTGGAGTTACCGCAACCCCAACTGGCAAACCAACAACAAAGGACGGCGGCTGGATCATGTCTGGATCAGTCCGGCGCTGGCGCCGCAGCTGCAATCTGCTTTTGTCTTAAGGGAATACCGCGGACACGAACGCCCTTCCGACCATGTGCCGGTCGGCGTCGTGCTGGCATAATTGCCGGCATGAAAAAGCCCCCGCGGACAGGGGTCAGGCGTTTTCCTTCTTGAGCCTGTAACCGTTGTCTTCGGTCATGATAACCTGTTCCGGCCGTTCGATTTTCTGACGCAGGCGGTAAATATGGGTTTCCACCGTATGGGTGGTGGCTTCCGGATTATAACCCCACACTTCCGCCAGCAGTTCGGCCTTGCCGACGATCTTGTCGCCGGCCTTGTACAGATATTTCAGAATTGCCGTTTCCCGCTCGGTCAGTTTGACCGGCTCCCGGCCGTCGGGATAGCAGACTTCCCGAGCGGCAACATTGAGCCGGCAGCCGCACAGCGGCAGTTCGCCGCCGGCCGGCGGCGCGGCATTGACCGCCGTATGAAGGGCATCGGTCAGCGCCTCCAGCCGAAACGGCTTGCGCACGACACGGACGCCTTCGTCTTCCGGCAGTTCGGTTTCTCCCGACCACAGCAAAAACAACGGCGTCTGCAACAGTTTTTCGTGCAGGCTCCGCAGCTTTTCGGCGTCATCGTCAACCACGGCAGCATCAAAAACACCGTCCGAATCGTATTCTTCGCGCACTTCCCAGTCCGGATGCCGCTCCAGCTGCGACTTCAGATCTCCGGCAAAAACGGCGTTGGCAGAAATCAGCAGAATTTTAGCCATGAGCACCTCCTAAAACTTAAAGCCGATACCGGTGACAAAGGCATAGCCTTCGTTGCTTTCCGCCGCGTCGTATCCTTTAAACTCGCCGCGGGCAACCGCCGCCTGCAGTTCAAAATGCCGGTTCAGCTGATAGCGGCCGGAAAGCTGCACGATTTTGTCTTCATAATCGCGGCCGTCAGCCTTGGAATAAAAATAAGTCAGCGCGGTTTTGACCGGACCGATCTCATAGCCGACGCCGATATTGGCCGCCCAGGCGTCGCGATAAGCGTCAAACCCTTCCGGCCGGCGGGGAGAACGCACGTTCATGTCCGCATATTTGTGACTGACGAACGTCCGACGGACGCCGCCGCCAAAAGTCCAGCCTTTGTAATACAGGCTCAGACCGGCCGACAACTCATCGTCAATGTCTTCAAAATGAGCGGCGGCAAGCGAGGCCGACAAGCTGAGGTTGCCCAGTTCGCGGTTATGATAAACCGAAGCAATGTAACCGGCTTTGTCATGATAAGGCGCATAACGGCTGATCAGACCGTCGCGGCTGAAACTTTCCGGCACAAAAGTCAGGCCGAACATGGTGCCGTCGAACTCAGGGCTGATATAGGTAATTTTGGGCGCGGTGCCGTCGGTGTTGATGTCGGTCGAATTGAGCGTGCGGTAGGCGGTGCCGCGGCGGTTGCGCTGCCAGTTGGGGTTGGCGACAAAATTGACCAGATCGCTCTGATTGACGCCGAGAACGCCGGCATCCGGCGCGCCGACTCCGAGCTGGTAAGCGGCATTGTAACTCTGACCGCCGACAACCCGGCCGAAAGGCGCGTCCAAAATCAAATAGGCTTCCTCGCCCCACGAACCGTGGTTGTAATCTTTCAGCTGCTGATCAAAACCGTAGGCCAGATCAAGGTAGGCGCCCAGCTGATAGGAATCGTCAAAACTGTATTGCGCCAACAGGCTGAGGTTGAAACGCGTCGGCAGATGGTAACGGGACTGATGATAAGAATAGCGGGAATCGGGATGGCTGTATCCAAACAGCGTCCGCGCTTTTCCCATTGCTTCAAAAGTCCATTCCCCGGCCTCGGCCGCGGTACTGATCAAAGCCGCGCAAACGGCCGCTATCGCTGCTTTTTTCATCGTATTTCCCCCGTTTATTGCTTATTGCTGCCAGTCTAAGGACTATTTTTCCGCTGTCAATAAAATATTTACTGGACAAAAAAATGCAAGCGTTGTAAAATGAAAGTATGAAGTATAATTTTAAAATATTATTATATGTGCAGAAAAAATTTGTCTTACTTAGAAGACGACGTAAGAGAAGAGTATTTGGATTTTCACGTATCAGAACTGCGTACAGAAATGGAGCGTGTTCTTGAAGATCCAGAAATGGACAAAGACGAATGCAAACTCCGCTTCAGTATTTTGAAAGAAATGCTGAAAGATGCGGAACGTGATCGTGATACTTTCTTTGATGATTAGTATCCTTTTTCTCTTATTTAGCTCTCCGACCGCCCGGTTTGAGAGCTTTTTTTTATGGCTGCCGCACAAGCGGGCAAACGGGCGGTACGTCTGCCGGAATTGCATCGCTTGCAGAGCGGAAAGGCGGGAAGGCAAAGCGGTCAGCAACCCGGTCTCGGCCGGTGAAAATTTATTTTCGGACAGAGACGGCATTTTTTGCTGGAAAGCGGAGAAAATAAGTATATATATAGAAAGAGTATCAATTTTATAACAGGAGAAACCATGAAAAAATTATGCGCTCTTTTTCTCGGCCTGATGCTGGCCGCGTGCAGCAAAGATCCGGCCTCGCAGATCAAAGGCAACGATTATATTCTGCTCGACGCGCCGGAAGGAATGGAAATTTCCCTCTCGTTTGACGCCGAAGCGCCCAAATTTTACGGCCAGGCCGTCAACCACTATTTCGGCAACTATGAATTAAACGGCGACAAGATCAAGTTTTCGGCCATCGGCTCGACCATGATGGCGGCGCCGGAACCGATGATGAAGGCGGAAACCGAATATTTCAAAAACCTCGGCAACATCGAAACCGTTTCTTTCGAAGACGGCAACCTGGTACTGAAAGGCGGCGACACGACGCTGAAATTCGAACAGGTCGACCCGGAATAATACAAACGGAAAATCTGCCCGGACATCCGGTGCGGCAGGCGGAGGAAACGAAATTTCCCCGCCTGTTTTTATTTGCAAATATTTTCAGGAACCCACCGGTTTTGTATATTAAGCATTTACTTTTGTAACATGGTTTTAACATAAACACTTAGGGAACATAACATGGATTATAACAACAAATGGGTACGAGACGCCGCCCGGCAATGGATCAACGATTTGGTGCAGGATGGCACAATTCCGGCCTCTTATGCCACAAAAACGCATACACCGGACTACCAACCACCGGTCAGCCCATCACAAGCACCTCATCAGCCATATTCAGAACAAATAGCAGAAAAGATTGCAAGAAATGCCAGACATATATTTTTAGAAACCAATCCGGTTTATCGAGTTGGTAAAACTTTCGGAACATTACATGCAGCTAAACAGGAAATGGACGCCGTAAATGCTGTCGGTTATGACAATTACGCACACAGACTCGGAATGTGCATTAACGGACAGGGAGGTCCGGACCAATATATATATGGTGCCTTTTTAGGCGGCCTAAAAGAAGGTTACGATATTGTTCGAAAAATATGGAAAGGGCATCCTGTGATAGAAACATTACAAGATTCTTATAAGGATATGGACAATAATATTGAAGCTCTGAATTACGGTCTGTTGCACCCGAATGACAATTGCAGAAACTGGTTAAAAGATTTTGATTATAAAAACAATCAATGGAGAAAATGACCATAAGTTTTTTCAATTAAATAAGGAACCGACAACGGTTCCTCATTTTTTATTTGCAAATATTTTTTTTTATTATACACTAACGACAAGGAAATTCATCAACGGCCGGTTCATCAACGGTTTTCGGGAAAAACAACGTGGCAGAAGACAATCAGGAAATCAAAAGTTCAAAATTTTACCGCTTTCTCAAAAAAATCGGTTTAATTTATTTGAGAATATCGCAAGTTATTCTGATTTTAGGCCTTTTGCTGGTGTTGTACGGAATGTTTGTTTTTGAACCGCAGCACCAATAAAAGAAAGCAAACTTCATGTCTGAAAACAAAACAAACAAAAGCCGGATATGGGAAGAATTCAAAATCTGCTGCAAATGGACCTTTAATGCCGCGGCAATAATAATAGTTACCGCCGCCATAGTCGGCGGCTTTATTTTATCCTTATAAACAACGGACAAACGCGGAAGAACTCCGCCGGCACATATTTTCGGCAGTTACGGAAACCGGCTTCGCGCAAAAAGCCGGGCAACAAATTTTTACCGGCAGGCACAGGCATTTGAAACATAAATTTCTGCCGGTTGACGCAGGGAGTCCAAACTCAAACGCCCGGCAGAGCATCCTCTGTTCGACAAGATATGCGACAAAACACAAAACCCGCGCGCATCTGCCCCGAAACATAAATTTTCATTCGCCGGAAAGAGCGGCGATGACCGTTTCAAACCGCAAAAGCCCGGCTTCAATACTCCGCGAATTTACCCGGACAGGTCGAGATGTCCGCATCCGTCCGCCGGCCCGGGTGACTAAAGCCTAAAAAAGGGAGATTTTCATCTCCCTTTTTTATGTTTATCGCTGCTGCAAGACACCGACTATTTGGCTGCGGCCTTTTTCTTTTTGGCCGGCTTGGCATCTTCGTCAAAAGAATACAGTTCTTCGACCGAAACGATTTTTTCTTCGACTTTGGCTTTGCCCAGTACGAAGTCGATGATTTTTTCCTCAAATACCGGCGCACGCAGGGCTTCTACCGCCTTGGCATTTTTCAGATAGAAATCGAAAACGGTCTTTTCCTGTCCCGGATATTTCTTCGCTTCGTTCATAATCGCCTTGTTCAGGTCGTCGGCGGTTACGGTAACTTTGGCTTCGGCGCCGACTTCGGAAAGCAGCAGACCGAGTTTGACGCGGCGGACGGCAATCTGCTTATATTCCTTCATCAGTTCTTCTTCCGGAGTATTCTTTTCGTGCTCGTCGAGCTGGTTCAGCTCTTTGGCGCGTTTATACTGGGCTTCGATCGATTTGAACTCTTCTTCGACCAGGCTTTCCGGAACGTCAAATTTATAAGCTTCGTCAAGCTTGTCCAAAAGGGCACGTTTCAGCTTCAGTTTGGAGGCGTTTTCATAATCGGCCTTAATGCGGTTTTTGATGCTTTCCTTCAAAGCTTCCAGGCTTTCTTCGCCGACGGATTTGGCAAATTCATCATTAACTTCAATCGCTTTCGGTTCGCGGATTTCCTTTACCTCAACCGCAAAAACGGCGTCTTTGCCGGCCAAGTCCTTGGCATGATAGTTGTCGGGGAATTTAACCTTGACGTCAATCTTGTCGCCGGCTTTGGCATTGATCAGCTGGTCTTCAAAACCGGGGATAAAAGTGTTGGAGCCGAGCTCAAGCGGATAGTCGCTGCCTTTGCCGCCCTGAAATTCGACGCCGTCAATCGAACCGCAGAAATCGATGATCAGGGTGTCGCCCTTTTTGGCCTGACGGCCGGCATCTTCAACTTTAACCGTTTCGCGGCGGGAGCTGACGATATACTGCAAAGCCTTTTCGACTTCTTCGGCAGGAACTTCGGCCATCAGCTTTTCGACTTTGACGTCGGAAAAATCGCCGACTTTAATTTCCGGCAGGGTTTCGGCTTCCATGTCAAATTCGATGTCTTTGCCTTCGTCAAATTTGGTAATGCTGATGCTCGGACGCAAGGCCAGTTTCAGCTTGTTTTCCTTGACCACTTCGTCGGCGGCGTCGCGGACCATTTCGTCCAGAGCCTCGCCCATAACCGAAGCGCGGTATTTCTGTTTCAACATTTCTTTGGGGGCTTTGCCCGGACGGAAACCCGGAAGTTTGACGTTTTTGGCGACTTCGTTCAGTTTCTTCTCGACTTTTGCCTCAAAGTCTTTGTTTTCAATAACCACCTGATATTTTTTCTTCAGGCCTTCTGCTTTTTGTTCTGTTACCTTCATTTTCTTCTCTGTCATAAAATGTTGAAACCAATTTCTGGTGCGGGCGAAGGGACTTGAACCCCCACGACTTGCGTCATCAGAACCTAAATCTGACGTGTCTGCCAGTTCCACCACGCCCGCACTTGCTAAAATTCCTCAAAATACTACTCAAAATATTTTATAAATCAAGCCCTAAATCGTAAAAAGCCACCGGAGAAGCGTTCTAAGCACTTGCAAAATGTGAAGAAATATGTAATATGCCGCTAAACGGACGAAACAGATTTTTTTACAGGAAAAACATGAGTAGCAACAATACCAACCCGCGGAAAACTTTCGCGATCATTTCCCACCCCGACGCCGGTAAAACCACGCTTACCGAAAAACTGCTGTTATTCGGCGGCGCCATTCAGCAGGCCGGCGCGGTCAAAGCCCGCGGCGAAAACCGGCGCGCCCGCTCCGACTGGATGAAAGTGGAGCAGGAACGCGGCATTTCGGTCGCTTCTTCGGTGATGACGTTCGACTACAAGGACATCACCTTCAACCTGCTTGATACGCCGGGGCACGAAGACTTTTCCGAAGATACTTACCGGGTGCTGACGGCGGTCGACTCCGCCGTCATGGTCATCGACTCGGCCAAAGGTATCGAAACTCAGACCAAAAAACTGTTTGAAGTCTGCCGGCTGCGCAACGTGCCGATCATCACTTTCATCAACAAACTCGACCGTGAAGGCATGGATCCGTTCAGCCTGCTCGACGACATTGAAAAAACGCTGGCGCTTGACGTTACGCCGGCCAGCTGGCCGATCGGCATGGGCAAAGATTTTCTCGGCTGCTACGACCTGATCGGCGATCAGCTGATCCTGATGAACAAAAACGGCGACAAATCACAGAAAAACGCAACCATCGAAACCTGTCGCGGGCTCGACGACGAAAAACTCGACCGTCTGCTGCCGGCACATGCGGTAGTCAAGCTGCGCGAAGACATCGAAATGGTGCGCGAACTGTGTCCGGCCTTTGACAAGGAACTGTATCTGGCAGGCGCCCTGACCCCGGTCTTTTTCGGCAGCGCGATCAACAACTTCGGCGTGCAGGAAGTGCTGGAAGGCCTGCACAGCATGGCACCCTCCCCGCTTGCCCGACCGGCGGCGGAACGACAGATTCTGCCAGAAGAAGGAAAAGTTACCGGCTTTATTTTCAAAATCCAGGCCAATATGGATCCCAAACACCGCGACCGCATCGCCTTTATGCGTATTTGCTCGGGGCATTTCAAACGGGGCATGAGCCTTTATCAGGTTCGTACCGGTAAACCGGTAAAAGTTGCCACGCCGGTCATGTTCCTGGCACAGGAACGCGAACTGGCGGAAGACGCCTTTCCCGGCGACATCATCGGCATCCCCAACCACGGCCAGCTGCGTATCGGCGACTGTCTGACCGAAGGCGAAAAACTGCATTTCACCGGCATTCCGAGTTTTGCGCCCGAACTTTTAAAAAGCGTGCGGGCGCTTGATCCGCTGAAGTCAAAACACCTCGGCAACGCTCTCCGGCAGATCGCCGAAGAAGGCGGCGCCAGCGTTTTCAAACCGGTGATCGGCGCCGAATGGATCGTCGGTGTGGTCGGAGTGCTGCAGTTTGAAGTGATGGCCGACCGCATCCGCACCGAGTTCGGTATTCCGGTCGCTTTTGAACCGACACAATATTTTACCGCCCGCTGGCTCGAGGCCGACGACAAGGACGAACTGAAAAAATTTGCCGACGCCAATCGCGCGTCGATGGCCACCGACCACGACGGGGCGGAAGTTTTCCTGGCTCGCAATGCCTGGCACCTGAACAAGGCTCAGGAAGACTTTTCCAAAGTTTGCTTAAAGAAAACCCGGGAACAAATTTTTTAACCCTTACCCCCGGACACCCCGGGGGTATTTTTTATCATTTTATTTTTTATTCTCTTTTTTTTGCATATATTTATTATATTCATATTCGATTTGATTAACCCCAAACTTTTCAGCGGTTTGTTTGTTGTGTTTTTCCGAATGAATCGCCAAACGCGCCAATTTTTCATCAACTGACGTTGCTTCTTTCCAATTTTTCCATCCCGCCATTTTCGCTGACAGTTCCAAAGCTTCATGATGCGGAATTTTAAGCATGGTTTTGAGTTTTTTGGCCTTTTGTTTCAATATTTCCAAATAAATTTCTCCGGCACTTTTTTGGATTTTGCGCAACCGATCATATATCTCGTCAATATAATAAGACGGCACACGTTCCAAGTGCAAATTCAACGCGGAAAAATGTTTTCTTATTTCAACCAATAAATCTTCTTCCGTTATTTTCAGCTGCTGTTCATCCAAAAGCAGTCTACCATCGGCAAAAAGAGCATATTTGAGGTTATCGGGCGAATAAAACAGCCTTTCTGACGGACACACAACACTCAAACACTTGTTGCCATCCGCCAATAGTCTATGAATAAATATATTCATTTTTAGCCTTTCTTCGTCCGTCAAAATCTGCTTCGTTTTATTGTCCACAAACTGCTCCGCCGGTAAAAACCACGCAAATTTTTCCGCTTTTTTGTAAATTGCGTTAATATAGCTTTGCGGAACATATTCTTTTTGCAGATAAACATATTCGGGATGTTGACGATAAAAAGCATCAATCTTACGATAATCTTTTATACCATAGCGATTGGCATATTCTTCCGCCACCAAAAAACGACCGTCAGACATCAGCGCCATATATTGGCGGCACTCGGGATCTATGTTTTCGTATTTTGAGGCCGTTAAACATATATTACCATCAGCATACAACGCCTCGATAAATTTTTCTTGCGGCAGCAATGGCTCAAAACATAAATGTTTTTCATCAGAATACATATTATTCAAACTTTCGACAATTTGTTCCATGTTCAAATAAGAATATCCTGTTCCGATATCATGCCTGCCGTAAACATTTTTTATCACGAAGCCTTTGACCATAGCCAGTTTCAACACACGTTCTATTGCCTCACGCGGCGCATTAAAACAATAAAACAACGAACCGTCGGCAAACAGAACAAAGCGGTTATATTCAAAAGGCAAAAGCACGTTCGGAGCAACAACCCGACCGGCAGCATCGGATTTACTTTTGAATTCATAACGGATATTCCACGCTTTTATTGCATAGAATGGATTGTAACCGACGGCTTTGGTATGTGCCAACAGTTCAATTATATCTTCAAACGGCAAAAATTGCTCGGATTGTACTAACTTTTTGTTGCAAAAAACAGAAACATTATCAGTCATGGCTTCAGCCCCTCCTTAACGGGAACATTTTTGATGCCTGCCGTTCAAAATTCCCTTATAAAGAACCCAAGTCAAAACGATATAAAAAAGATTATCTCATCCGAGTTCGCCAAAGGCAGGCAGCAGGTGCTAATCAACGCCTGTAGAAAAAATAGCACAATCAAGCTTACCTGTCAATCCGGCAATTCCATGGACGGCAGCCGATATATCCGCGAACGGTTTCCATCCGTAAGTGACCGTCACGTTCATAAAAGCCGGCGCCCAAAGTTTCGTTTCGGTCAAAAAAGCGGCCGTCGACCAGCACGCCCCTGCCCGGCACCGGTTCAACCCGTCCGGGATACAGCGGATTATAAATATCCCGCCGGTTCTTTTCCTCTTCCGCCGCATATTTGCTCAGCCAGTTCTGCTTGTTCCAGCGGGAAGCGCCGGGCAGGAAAAAGTATTTGCCGTTGCGGCGGTTCAAAACCGCCATGGTTTTGCCCTGCCGGTCGACAATAATGTCCGGCTTATCCACCGCCGCCATGGCAAGCATGCCGACAACAACGGCCGCCGTTCCCCATATCCGCCAGCTTCCGCGCCACAGGCAAAGCCAGAGGCCGCCGAGACTGATCAGCACCAACGCCCACACCGGCATCGAAACGGCGCCGCCGGTCGCATGAGGCAGCGAAGCCACCCAAACCGTCAGCCGGTTGGTAAGCGACAGGCCGAAGCCGACGATTTTGAGCGGCAGCCATTCCAGACCGAAAGGCATGGCCAAAAGCGACACCAGCACAAAGGGCATAATTACGAATCCGATCAGCGGACCGGACAGCAGGTTGGTCAGACTGCTGTAATAATCGAGCTGGTTAAAGTGATAAATGCCAAACGGCAGGGTGGCAACCGAAGCGACAAGATCGGCAATCACCGTGCCGGCGAAATAGGCAAACAACCCGCGGCAAATTTTGGCCGGCAGAGAAACTTCTTCTCCGCTCAGAAAGCGGTTGAGGCGGCCGGCATATTTTTCATAAAAAGCCACCAGCGCAAACACTGCGGCAAAAGACATCTGAAAACTGGCGCCGACAAGAGCTTCGGGCGTGACGACCAAAACGATCAGCGCCGCCCATGTCAGCGTGCGCACGGAAATCGCCTGCCGCTCGAACAATACCGCCAGCAGCACCACCAAAGTCATGATGAAAGCCCTTTGCGCGGGGATCGCCGCGCCCGAGATAACCAGATAAACCGCGCCGATGAAAATGGCAAGGACGGCGGCAACCTTTTTGGAATTATAGCGAAGCGAAAGCGGCGGGATCAGAGCCATCACCATCCGCACCAGGAAAAACATCAGTCCCGCCAGCATGCTCATATGCAAACCGGAAATGGAAAGGAAATGCGCCAGACCGGAATTGCGGTAAGCGTCAATCAACGGACGGTTGATTTTGGTCTGGTCGCCGGCGACGATCGCCACCGCAACCGCCGCTTCATCCGGCGGCAGAATATTGTAAATCCGCTCGACGATCGACCGGCGCAGCGCCGCCGCGCGGTCGGCAAGCCGAGGAGAAGAATCCGGACACTTAACCGGCAGCACTTCACTCGAAATATAACCGGTGCCGGTTATGCCGTCAAAAAACAGCCGGCGGTCGAACTGATAGCCGTCGGCCAGCGACGGGGGAAACGGCGGAGAAACCGCCGCCACCATTTCCACGCAGTCGCCGACTTCAAGCCCCGGATCCCGGTGGATCATGCTCAGCCGATAGCGCCCGGCGACCGGATTGTCTTCAAAATCGTACATTTCTCCGAGCACGATCCGGGGACGCCCGCGGTAATTGGTGTCAAGCCGGTCAATGCGGCCCCGCAGGTAAAGCTTGCCGTCTTCAGCCGGCGGCGCCTTGCGGGAAAGGCAAAAACTTTTCAACTGAACGTCGGCAAAACCGGCGGTTGCCAGCAGCAACAGCAAAACGACACCGCGGACAACCGGACGACGGCGGAAAAGCCACAAGAGAGGCAACAGGGCAAACGGCGCGGCGGCCGTCCACAGCGGCGGTTCCGAGGGCAGCGCGAAATAAACGCCGATGCCCGCGGCAAAGAAAACCGGCACCCACAAAAACCAACGGGTCCGTTCATATAAAAAGCAGGATTTCAGTTCTGACCACAACGACGCTTCCTTCGGCGGTATTTTTTTATTTCAGATTTAACGCATAAATAAAAAAGTGCCAAACATTATTTTGTTCGGCACTTTTCGTTTCGGCATTTTGCATACCGTCTGCAAATCAGTCCAGCAGGATTTCCAGCCGTCTTCTCGCGTCTTCAAGATACGCCGCGCCGACAATGATGACATTGACGGTCAGGCTCGACACGAAAGGCATCAGGTCTTCGCTGACGATAACCGTGCCGGCGTTTTTGAAAGCGGGCATGTTGAGCGGAAAATCGTAGGCAACGAAAACGGCCTCGGCGTCATAATAAGAAAGCCAGGGATCAGCCATGCGGTCTGCTTCCAGTCTTTCGTTTCCCTGAAAAAGTTCCGGCGAGAACTCGGACAATTCTGCTAAAATTTCTCTTATCGTCATACTCTAATTAATTAATAATGTTTATTGTTTTTAAGTATAACGCATTTTCTCCGGTTGTCAATCCGTTCCCGGAAAACGGCTTTTCAGGCGGATAAAACGGCATTGCCCGTAACCGTTGTCCGACAACGCCGCGGTGCCCTGCCCGATCAGGCCGATCACCGTCGGACTCCGGTCATAGTCCTCATGGGCGGAAACCGGATTAACCACGCCGACTCCGAAAGCGGAAACCGCATCGGTTACGTTAACGCTGACGTTGGTTACCCGCGGACAAATGCGGGAATCTATGTAGCGGTCGACAAAGTCCGGGCGGACGGCATAGGTCAGCAGATCGTCGGGATCGTTAAAGGCGACGATATTCAGACGGCTGATGATCCGCCGGTCGTAATCGCGTCCGTCCGGACGGCAGTAAGAGGCGATTTTGCCGTTGACTTTTGCCGGATCCGACCAGATGTGCAGCAGCGGCAGCTGGTTGGCCATCATAAACACGGTCAGCCTTTTGTCCCGCACCCGGCGGACGGCGGCCGCCGAACCGCCGGCTTCCGCCTTTTGTATATCTTCGGCCAGCGCGGTAAAGGCGTCGATAAAAATCTTGCTGCCCAGACTGTGGGTGATAAACAGCATCTTCTGCGCTGCAACCGCCCGCACCTGTTCTGCCGGAGACATCAGACAGACGCCCTTTTGAAAGTCCGGCAGCGTCTGCCAGTCGGTTTTGAGCATCCAGCACATTGCCTGTTCCGCCGACTGCTGTATCAGCCGCCGGCGGCTGCCGATGTAATAAACCGCATCGGGCAGGGCATTGTCGAGAAACTGTTTCATCATGCGGTTGAAAACGACCCGCCGGTCGGCATACAGGGAAGAATAGTCGTAGGCCAGCAGCTCTTTCTGCGGCCGGGTAATTTCCGACCAGGTGAGTTCATAAAACAAAATCCTCTTTTCGCCTTTTTCGTCGGTCAGAAAAGTCACCCGCAGGTTGCCGAGGGCGGTTTGCGGATCTTCCGGACTGCGCAGTCCGATGTTTCTGCCGGTCCGCGACATCACGTTTAAGCCGAGGTTTTTCGCCAGATTTTCCTGCAACAGCAGGGAATAGCCCGGAGAATGGGTGCCGATGCCGTGGATCATCAGGATTTTGACCGTTTCGCCCGGATGCAGGTGGCTTTCCGTTCCCGGCACCCGGTAACCGGTAACGACGCAGCGGCCGGACTTTTCAACACTCCGGCTTTCGTCCAGCAGCTCGGCGGCAATGCCGCGGCCGACGGCCTCACAGCCGGCAAGCAAAAGGCACAGCAGCAGCATAAAAACGATTTTCGGCATTTTAAATATTCCAAATTTGCAAATTATAAGTTATGATCGGATATAATCTTATTTTAGCAAAATTAAATATTGTGAGGATTAAGAAAATGGCCGCCGATTTTTCCATGCAGGCAATCATCAGCCAGCAAATTCAAAATTTATACCGTCAGGTCAAAAGCCTGAGCTGCAGCAACACCACCGAAATTTTGAAAACCGGGGCAATGGTGGACAAGATGCTGATGCAGTACCGCGACAACGTCGAACTGCTGATTCTGCAAACGCATCTCGAAATCCTCAACTCCCGCGAACAGAGGGCGCGGGCAATCGCCTCCCGTGTCTGGGAACTGGGCGGCAACATTTCCCTCGTGTTTGAAAAAATGTACCTCGACGACCTGATCAACCTTGGCATGCTGGAAATGTCAATGCTTCTGATTAAGCCGCATTTTGAAAACCTGGAAGAAGACATTGAAATCTTTCCGCTGGAAATGATCAAGTTCGCCCTCATCACCGGCAGCATTCCGCTGCTGAAAAAAATCATCGCCGTCGCGCCGGCAGAGCCGCTTTATCAGGCGCTGAACCAATTTGCCGACTCCTATCGGCTCAACAACTACGAGGAGCATTTCAAAAACATTCAGCGAATCGTCGTCGAAACTTTCGGCCGGGAAATCTGCGCCTATGACTACAACATTTATACCGACCGCGGCTTCACCGACCTTGAAGTCCTGCTTTATTTCAGCAATTACAATATGGAACTGAAAAAATACCAAACATTGCTGGAAACGAAAATCGACGGCTATTTCCTGACCTCAGGCGTCAAACGTATTTACAATCTCAGTTTTGCCTGTCGCAACATCAAAGATCATCCGAAGTTCTGAAACATCCGGCAGCAGAATATTTTGCGATCGGCAAATCGAACGCAAAAGCTTGTTTGCAACGGAAAAATTCAGCCGCAGTCATAAAAAAAGGGAAGGCATCTTGCTTTCCTTTTTTTATTTTTTCCTTTCACGTTATTTTTCGGACTTGCCCGGCCTTTCCGCCGTTTCTCGCCGGTCGTTTCCGCCATTGTTTTTCGCGGTGCCGTTCCCGACATTTTCGGTTCTCCCGACCAGTTCAATTTTGACGTCCCGGCCGTAGAACTCAAGCAGATGACGGTAATGTTCCCATTTGCGCACGCTGCCTATCTCCATGTTGTCAATCACGTACCAGGGAATCCCGGTTTTGGCCGCCACCGTTTTTAATTGCAGAAAACGGTCACAGCGGTATTTGTGCAGCTCTTGTCCGATTAT
>ENA-UESE01000620-UESE01000620.1-human-gut-metagenome-genome-assembly--contig:-NODE-620-length-37627-cov-16.464368_pt1 | contig 37627 bp, 27 predicted proteins | sample MGYA00242995_ERZ507996 | MGnify/ENA primary metagenome ERZ507996 (study PRJEB26167, sample SAMN06115489) | human gut metagenome | host: Homo sapiens | place: China:Sichuan | collected 2015-04-15...
GTATCCCAGGAAAGATTCGTTTCTTGAGCAGCGTAAGCCACCGTTTCTTCAAGCGTTCTGTGCTCAACGTGCTCGCGCAATAGCTCGGTATACCGCTTGAACGGCGCAAGCCATTCTACGAATCGCTAATAATGATGTTTACACGCCATGATCGTTACCGTTTCTTGATCAAAGTAGTACACCAAACGATGCTCTTCTGTAATCCGTCTACTCCATGCACCAGATAACTCATGCTTCAAAGGCTCAGGTTTACCCAAGTCTTCAGTGGGATGACGCAAAACATCCTCAATCAATTGATTGATTCGCTTGACGATCCTTTTGTCATCTCTTTGCCAGGAAACGTAATCCTCCCAGCCATTCATGTGCCAGGCTAAAAGCATTAGTCCATCTCAACAAGAGGGTGCGAGACCAAATTGCGTTTATGTTTAACGTCGTCTAATACTTTTTCCAAATGTCGAATATTGGAAGATGAGTAGAACGGATCAGACGTTGGTTTGAATGGATAGCCATTATCAACAACGATTTGGTTAAGCAATAGACGTACAGCTGTTGCCATATCCATCCCTAACCGATTCAAAACGGCTACTGCTTCATCACGAAGCGCATCATCTACTCGGACTTGAATGCTTGCCATAGTTCGCCTCTCGATCCGCATTAATAAGACATTACTATTATAGCATTGACAGAGCAATGAATCAGCACTATTGTAAATCAATTTGTGTTCGTCGCACTCATCCCAGCATCTTGTTGCTGGCCAGGCGGACGTCTCCTTGATGAACTGCATGCACGGATCTGGACGCGACATTTCAGTGGCAGCAAAGCGAAGCGGAGCGGACGCGTCGGCTCCGCAGAAGATCAGGCAGGCGACGAATGCGCCTGCTGCGGCTCGAAGGCCGACGGCGGTGGACGGAATGCGGTTCATGGGACTTCTTTCCTCGGATCCGCCAGAACCTCTCATGAACGCCCGCGGGTGCACAAGCGGGAAACTGCCCACGGGAAATCGCGAATGCCGCACCCGTGAGGATGCGGCATTCAGAAATCCCGGCGTCCGCAGAGCCTGCTACGGACGGCCGGAAGCGGTTGAGAGACAGGCCTTGTCAGAAGACGTGACGCACGCCGACGCCCCAGCGCCACGGATTCTCGACATCGCCGCCCGACGTGCGTTCAAGCTCGCCGTAGGCGCTCCAGATCTTCGAGATGTTCGCCTGCGCACCGATGCCGTAGGAGAACCAGCCGCCGTCAAGGCTGCGCTCCATCCTGGCGGATTTGTCGCCGAGGGATGCGCGGCTTTCGATGTCGCCGAGGAACTCGTAGTTGTAGGAAACGAGTCCGTACACGGTGTTGACCTGACCCGACAGGTCAGAAAAAAAACAAGAGTTGCCCTCCCCGACACAGTGGACATCGATAAAACAACAACCGCCCGCGCTGTTCACAACGCGGGCGGTTTTCATGTCGCACTATAGGTGCTCAACACGCTTAACGCGGCGCCTTCATCTTCCAAGGTCCGATGTCGTGGCACTTTTCGCAGGTGACGGTGCTCGGACGATGTTCGCGATGGCAGTTGACGCACTGATCGGTACGGCCGTAGTGGAAGTTGTCATGCGGGTTGATGGCGACTTCCTTGCGAATTTCGGATCCGTCACGCGGGTCCTTGAAATAGGACTCGAAGTTGAAGTGCTCGCCGGCCTTGACGATGGACTCTTCGCTGTGGCACGCGAGGCAAGCCTTGGCGTCGGGCGGCGTAAGCTTGCCGTCGACGTGGCAGGTCGTGCACTCGAGTCCCTTGTGCTTGACGGTCGTAGGCTGAGCATTGACGGCGAGAGAGGCAGCCAACGCCAACACGATAGCGGCGGATTTGACGATGTTCATGATTGCTGTCTCCCTTAAATGGTTCGCTTTTGCAGTTTGGCGGCCGTTTCGCCGGCAATCATGCCGGTAACGCAGCAGTCAGGCATCGAGCAGGCCGTAAGTCGTTCGGCGCCGTGAATGCCACCTGCAGCCTCTCCCACCACGAAAAGACCCGGAACGGGCTCGCTGTCAGCCAGCCTCAGGGCACGAGCCGTCGTGTCGGTCGCGATGCCGCCCGGGCAGTAGTCCCAGCGAGGAATCATCAGGGCGGTATAGAACGGACCCGTTTCGGAAAGCGGTTCAACCTTTCGTCCTGAACGCTCAAGAGGCTTCATGAACTTTTCATCCTTGCCTGCAGCGATCATGCGGTTGTATTCGGTGATCGTGGCCTTGAGCTTGGCGGCATCGGTGTTGTAGAAAGCCGCAACCTCGTCGAGCGTCGCGAACTTGTACATCGTGCCGTTGCGACCGTTCAGACCGTTCATGCTTCGTGCAACTCGAGCCATGTTGTGGAACTTTGTCAGGCCCTTTTCATCCCAGATGATGTAGGGCTTGCCCCCCTTGGCCATGGCGGAGAGAGAAGCCGTCGAAATCGGATTGCGGCCAAGAGCCTCGCTGGCATAGCGGGCGCCCGTAGCGGCATCGATCGCAACGCCCCAGATGAGGTCCTCGGTAGGCAGTGCAAAGCTGAAGCGATAGAGCGAGAGCTGAACGGGTCGAGCACCCGCTCGGATCATGGACTTGAGCGCACCGGAGGTGGCGCCTTCGGAGGCACTGTTGAGCGTATGCTCAAGGAAGGGCACCTCGTGCTTCATGAACTCCTTGTCACGGGCATAGCCACCAGTAGCCATGATGACGGCCTGACGGGCACCGATGCGGACCTTTGTGCCCGAATGGTTTTCGCGGTCGTCGGAGGCAAGCGAAGCGTCAAAGAGATAGTCCTTGCGCACCTCGACGCCGATCACGCCGCCCTTTTCATCCAGAATGAGCTCGTCAAGCTTCGTGGCAGGACTCACCTTCAGATTCGGATAGCGCTCGTAAGAAGCCCAGAGGCTGCGCAGGATGCCGGAGCCGCCGCCTTCAGCAATGAGACAGCGCTTTTCGGAGTGACCGCCGAGCTTGAGGATCTTCGTCCACTTGACACCGTGCTCGAGCATGATCTTCTGAGCGCGGGCCGTTTCACGAGCAATGTTGAGTGCACGTTCACGATCGCTGAGGTTGGCGGCAACCTTCGCCATGTCGGCCACCATGGCCTCAGGCGTATCGGTGATGCCTGCCGCCTTCTGCATGTCGCTGCCGACGCAGGCGAAGTCCAGACCGCTGTAGCGGGACGTGCCGCCCAGGCGATTGAGCTTTTCAATGAGAAGGGTTTGGGCGCCGTTCTTCGCGGCAACCAGAGCCGCCATCGTGCCTGCGATGCCCGAGCCAACGACAACAACGTCGTAGACTTCGTCAAACTTGGGGGGCGCCGCCTTTGCAAAGGCGGATGTCGTGAGTCCCGCACCGGCGGCCGCGCCCGTGAGGAGGAGTTTGCGTCTTGAGGTCTGCATGATCGGACTCTCCATGTGTGGTCTGAGTTGACTCACATGGTAGGTCCCGAAGATTGCCCGATGATTGCCGACCACTCAGGATTCTTTCAAAAAGATTGCAGCCCCTCTTTCAGTCGCCGTAATCTTCGTCGTAACTGGTCAGGTCTCCCATCATGTAGCCCACATTGGTGAAGGAGGAGATGATGGCGGGATTGACTGAAATGCTCTCGAGCTTCTTTCGGATTCGGGCCACGGCCACTCGAAGATGGGAGATGTCGGCATCCGAATCAAGCCCCCAGCCGATGCGCAGCAGTTCGTCATAGCGTACGACTGCTCCAGGTCGGGACGCGAGACTCTCAAGCAGCCTGAACTCGCGATCCGTCACGGGAACACTCGTTCCTCGCCAGAGGACGTCATGTTCCTCGGACCTGAGCGTCAGAGGACCGTTGACGACCGTTCGCCCTCGGGGCACCATGAACTGCCTCGCCGTCCTTCGCAGCAAGGCCCTCACACGCAGTTCGAGCTCCTGAATGGAAAACGGCTTGACGAGATAGTCATCTGCTCCCGCATTGAAGCACTTGCTCTTGTCACAGAGAAAATCTCTGGCCGTCAGAATAAGAACCGGCACTGCACTCGTCTTCCGAATGGCCTTGAGCGCCTCCTCGCCGTCCATTTCAGGCATCATGAGGTCGAGAATCACCAGATCAGGTTCCACAGGAGAAAGCCTGAAGACATCGACAGCCTGTCGTCCGTCCTGCGCCTGACATACGTCAAAGCCGGCGTTTTCGAGCGATTCAACTACAAGCCTTCGGATGCGGGTTTCGTCGTCGGCAACAAGAATAAGCGGTTTGTCGGTCATGATTCAATGCTCCTGGGGAGCGGCAGATGAATGGTAAAACACGTTTCGCCTTCGGCGCAGGAAGCCTTGATTGAGCCACCGTGAGCTTCGCAGATCGCGCGACAGATGACAAGTCCGAGGCCCGTACCGCCCGTACGACGCTTTCGTCCGCTCACCACCTGATAGAAGCGGTCGAAGATGCGCTCGGAAAGCGACGGATCAAACCCAATGCCATGATCCTTGACGCGAATAACAGCCCACGGCTGGACCGCCTCGACTTCGAACGAAATGTCGGGCCTTTCGCCAGGCCTGACATATCGACAGGCGTTGGTGACAAGATTGACCATAAGCTCCACGAAGGCGCCGGGATCCACGTTGAGGCACTCCGCCTCCTCGGCCACCCTCATTTTAAAGTCGAACTCATGTCGGCTTCTGACAAGTCTTACGGCACGCCGGATGAGCGGTCCGATCTGAGTTGCCTTCGGATGAACGGAAAAGCTTCCGCCCTCAATCTTTGCCGCCGACAGCCAGTCGCTCACGATGTGATTGAGATGATCAAGGTCGGAGTCAAGCGCCTTGAGCTCCTCGGTGTCGCCCGAGGCCTTTCTCATGAGATCGATCTGAAGCCTGCAGGCCGTCACAGGCGTCTTGAGTTCATGAGCGACAATGCTGATGAGATCATTCTTCATGCGCTCCACCTCCTGACGCTCCGTGACGTCCCGACAGATGACGCAGAAACCCTCAGCAAAAGGCGCACGCCCCGCCCTGAAGGGAAAGGTCCGGCATTCCCACGCCCTCATTGCGCCGTCAAGCTCCGCCTCGTAGACGGCGGCATCCTGTTCGCCCGCCTCAAACTGTCTGCGGCAGAAAGTCAGCATCTCATGCTTGAAAGACTCGGGCATCATCGACGCAGCGGAGGCGTTTTCAAGTTGCGGCCGCCACTGCGGGTCGAGAAGAAGGATCCCGTCCTTCATGTCCTCGAAAACCTCCCTGAAGAGACGCTCCTGCGCATCGAGCTCCGATTCACGCCTTACAACAGTACTCGCCAGATGGACATTCTTCTCCTCCAAGGAAACCTGCCTTGCATGAAGTCTCTTGCGCAGCTCACGATATGCGGCCTGCACTTCGCGAAGCTCTTCAGGCCCCTGCTCAATCGTGTTCCTGTCGTCCCCGTAGTCCTCATCAATGTCTCCCCTGAGCTTCCGAAGAGCGTTTGACAGCGGCCAACATGCAAGCCAGCCTGCCGCCGACGTCAGGAGCAGTACGCCGAGCGCCAGAAAAGCCATCCTCACCTCGAGGTTCGTACGGACCATCATCCTGCTTTTCTCGGGGCGAGTAATCACGACCGTCCATTGCGGAAGCCCCGCATGAAGCTTCTGGCTCGTCATGTATACGGGACCGTCAGCCGCATCCACCACTGTTCCGCTCGCAAGGGGCGCCTCCCATCGCGTAATGCGACTCCTGTCGAGCGGCCATACGTACTGTCTCCTTTCGTCAAGAAGTGCGAAGGCAAGCCCGCGAGATTCGAGGTTCCGGCGTATGTCCTCAAAGACAGGCGAGCACGCAAGTGCCCCCGACAATATGTGCTCGGGAAGGCCCGTCATGCGACGACCGAAGGTCATCAGGGGTTCAGGCATCCTTTCCGAGCTCAGAAGCACGGGGGAATATAGAGTCCCCGTCCCTTCGGGCGCGCGAATGAGAGCCGCATGCCAACGGTTGTCATGGTTCTGACCACGGCGCAGCTCCCCGTCGACCGAGACGGACGGAAAGAAGGCCTCGACCCTTATGCCGTCCACAGTTCGATGGTCAACGTGCAGATTCTTGATGAACGGATGAGATTCGACGATGTCCTGCAAAAGCAGATTGAGATCTCCTCCTTTCTTCAGGGCCGAATGTGCGAGCGTTCGATCAGCGAGCTCCACAACTGCATTGATGCCTTGGAGACGCTCCTCAACCAGAGCAGCCGCATCGACCGTGGCGGAATGTTGCTCCAGATCGGCTTCTGCAATACGTCTTTCCATATCGCCCAGATGCAGCACGCTCCAGGCGACAAAGGGAACGAAAGCCGTTGCTGAAAGCGCAACGATGATGTAGGTGCGGAACTTCATGTTCAAAAAGATGGATGTCAACGGCCATGCCGAAGGAGGAGCGCCAACGGCGCCTTGGCCGGCGCGTTCTAGACCTTGAGATGGATTATCCCGTCTATTCCTCCAGAATGCATCTGCATCCATCGTACAGGCTGGATTCCATGCCTAAATTCCCCTTCCGTACGTCTCCCAGTATTCGCTCTGCTCTGGGTTAACCCCATAGTCAAGTGAGCGCTTTTTCCCTATGTGCCACGGTATTTCTACACCTGCAATCTTTTGGCAACTTTTTGCGGCACGAAGGATCGGATGTTTTATTTTGCCGCAATGTTTCTTTTTTAGGCTTATGAGTGTGATGTTCGGCTTCGGCCTCATCTACTGCTATGCATCCCCTGAACTGAACCACTTTGAAATCAAGGGATGACTGAAACATCCAACCAATCAGGAGTTACCGCATATGACTCTTCAGACCATAGCCCAGCTCATAATGCTGGCAACGCTCATATTGATGATTACGGGCCGCACGCCCATTTACATGACCGCCATACGGGTGCGGCCATTTCTGCCATCGTGGCCGGTTTTCCGCTTGCGGGTGGTCAGGGCATGACCGTCACCAAGATGATCGTCTCGGGTCTCAACCCGGTGATTGCCGACATGACCGGCATTCTGCTCTTCATCGGCATTATGCAGGCCACGGGTTTCCTTGACGTCATCATTCGCGACATCGTCCGTGTCGGCAACAAGATTGGCGGTGGCGTTGGTGTCGGCGCTGCCGGCGGCGTCGCTGCTGGTGTTATCGGCGCTCTCACCGGCTTCACGCAGCCCGTGATCACCGCTGTCATTACTGGTCCGGCCGCCGTCCGCCTTGGCGTCAAGCCAAATCAGTCCGCCGGTATCATCGCCCACGCAGGCCACATCGGCAACCTTGCCGGCTTCACGCACCCGACTCAGGTCGCCATTCTTGCGACCGCAGGCATCGGCTACGGCCTCTTCAATGTCCTTGGTCTCATCGCGGCAGGTTCCATCTTCGTGATGTCCGCCATCCGTATCACGATCGACATGAAGCGCCGCGGCGTCAAGATTGACGCCGCCGAAAAAGAACGCATTCTCAAGGAAATCGAATCCCGCGAATATTCGACGACTTCCTGGAAGGCCTTCTTCCCGTTCATCGTCCTCGTCGTCGGCTTCATCGCCGGCATGCCGATCTTCCTCGTTGGCCTCGCCTCTGCCATGGCCACGATGATCCTTGCGCACTCCAAACCGAAGGAAGCTGAAGCCGCCATGATGAAGGGCGTGTCCCTCATCGCCACTCCGCTCGTCGCCACGATCGGCTTCCTGTTCATGTCCACCGTCATCCGCGAAATCGGCATGGTCAACACGATGTCCACGCTCGTTTCTCCGGTCATGAGCATCTCTCCGGTTCTCGTCCTTTTCGGCGTCGCCTTCCTTACGGGCTTCATGACGCAGTCCTACGCTGCATCCGTCGCCGTTCTGGTCCCGTTCCTTCAGGTCACCCTGCAGGCCGGCGCCGATCCGTTTGCAGCCGCCTTTGCTGCCGCTTCGGGCGCCTCCCTTATCCAGTACTTCCTGACGGGCGGTCCGGTTGCCGCTCTTGCCACGGTCATTCCGGTCATCCCGGGCAGCGACCTCAAAGGAGCAAACGCCTTCCAGCGTCCGTCGATTCTCTTCGGTTGCCTGGTGGCCTTCCTGATCACCTTCTGCCTCAACCTCCTCTAATGTAGACAACGGGCGGGAAGTTCTTCCCCGAACTTCCCGCTCTTGTTGTTTAATCAACGCCACCGAGGAACAGCCAAATGACGCTTGAACTGGTCAGATCACTTGATGCGACAGCCGTGGTCGGCATTTCCGGTCACGCAGGTTGCGGCCACGCCCACAGCCACTGCGGTTTCGTCCAAGATGACTCAGGCGGCCTTGCCGCCGTTCTCGCGATCCTGCAGCGCACTACGGGACTGGACCTGACGATTACCCGCGTAACCGTTCAAACAGGTCGAAAGGGCCGCTTCGAAGTTGAAACAGCCTCCGGGGGCAAGGGAAGCGCCGCCGCCCGCCGCGGCATTACAGCCGCCGAGGCCCGTCTGGCCCAGTTCGTAGTTGGTCGACAGGCAATCTGCACACAGGCTCTTGCCTCCACAGCCTTCGGCCGCATCTACGGACAGGGCGCCATGGAAGTACCTGTCGCACTACAGACTGCCATTGCTCTTGCCGCACTCAACAGTTTCGAAATCAACTTCCCTGATCAAGTCCTCACCGCAGACGAAGGCGTGACGGGCAACTGCGGTCGCATTCTGGGCACCAAGATCTGCATCAACGGCGTCGTGGCCTCAGTTCTGGCAGTCGTCAACGCCAGTGAAGGAGGACTTGGACCCAATGAGGATGTTGAGGGCAACGTCAATCTGGGCCCCAAAAAGGCTCTTATGGACAAGCTCGGGCTCGCTACCATGCCTACGCTTCTCATCGAAGGCAAGGTTTGCGCCGATCCAGCCTCATCCATGATCAAAAAACCCACCTTCCTTGTTCGCGCATATCCTGATGACGACAACGTCGTCGTCGCACAAAGTTACGTTGCAGCCGTAGCCAAGCTCGGCTATCCCAACCTCTATCTCGACAACCTTCTTGCCCGCAGTGCTGACGCAATGCGCAAGCTCGGCAACTCTCAAGGCGAAAATGTCATTCGTCTCGGCAAAGCTTTGCGCGACGCCAAAACGGCCGTTGAAAAGGTTCGTATTGCTGCGGAACTCAACGAATTCTGCAGTCAGGAGCTCGGCGGCATCACCTTCATGTCCGAAGATGTGCATCAGGTCATGGGCGGCGTAGGCATGATCCCCGGCACCTGCGCCTGCCTGAGCCTCTTCATTCCACACACCCAACTCGAGGAGGATGTCATTCCCGTTCTGTCCGAGGCCGATGCAGGCAGGTTTGCCGACATGGTTCTTGCAGCTGCGGAAGATCTTTCCAAACACCTCCCCGAAGCTTGTGAAGTCATTGACCGAATTCAGAAGCGCTACCATGAACAGTCTCAAGCGCTCGTTGAATTCACCCTTTGAATCTCTGGAGAATTGCCATGCAACAGAAGAAAGTCATCGTCGTCGCTACTGGCGGCACCATTGCCATGAAGTACGATGAAGCGAGTCAGGGTCTCATCCCCGCCTGCTCGGGCGAAGACCTTGCCGCCGCCGTCCCTGGCATCGACAAGCTTGCTCAGCTCGAGTTCTGCCAGTTTTCCAACATCGCCTCTCCTGGCATGACGCCCGACGACATGTGGCGCCTCCACCTCAAGTGCGAGGAATTTCTTGCCCGCGAAGACGTGACGGGTGTTGTCGTCACTCACGGCACTGACACGTTGGAGGAGACCTCTTACTTCCTCGACATTACGAAGATCAGCGAAAAGCCCATCGTTACGACCGCCGCCATGCGCGGCGCAGGCGACACCAGTCCTGACGGTCCCTGGAACATATACTGCTCCGTCAAGACTGCCGCCTCAGAAGAAGCCGTCGGTATGGGCGTCCTTGTCTGCCTCAATGAAACGCTCCATGCTCCGGGCGAAGTGACGAAGACTCATTCCGCCAATCCCGCCACGTTCCAGTCGCCCTGGTGGGGCCCTGTCGGCTACGTTGACCTCGACAAGATCGTCTTCCGTCGCAAGACGCTTGGCGTCAAGCGCTTCCATCCTGAAGCCCTGACCGCCCGAGTGGACCTCATCAAGGCCATGACGGGCTCCGATCGCGAATACATCGACTTCGCCGTTGCCCGTGGTTGCAAGGGCATCGTCCTTGAAGGCTTCGGACGCGGCAACCTTCCGCCTCCGATGATTCCTGGCGTGGAAGAGGCCGTCAAGAAGGGAGTTGCCGTCATCCTGACGACTAGAACCCCGGGTGGCCGAGTTCTTGACGTTTACGGATATCCCGGCTCCGTCACTGACAGCCGCCGTGTCGGCATCGCTGCTGCAGGAGAAATTTCCGCCGCCAAAGCCCGTTTGAAGCTCATGGTCGTTCTTTCCGAACACCCTGAATACGCAACCAACCGCGACAAGCTTGAGGAAATCTTCGACATCTGATTCGCAGTCTGGGGAACTGATGAAGTCCCCTTTGAGACGGCCGACCGCTGACAAGCGCGCAACGGCCGTCCGTTTTTTATGTGCAAAAGGCGGCAGGAACGCTTAACTGAGCAGTTCTGCCGCCTTTCTCTTCTTTTTACAGTGCCTATCAGACCTCCTGATCCTCATCCCTCAGATCCCTCATGACGTACCCAACACCTGAATACGCCGAAATGATTCCCCCCTCAAGACCGGCATCCTCAAACTTTCTTCTCAGGCGGGCACAGGCCACGCGCAGATACTGAACCTCACCCAATGCATTGGCACCCCACACTTTGTTGAGAAGCTCATTGTGTTCATGGAGCACGCCGGGATCCTTAACGAAGAGTGACAAGAGCCTGAACTCAATGTCGCCGAGATGCACTTCCCGACCATTGAAAATGCACTGACGCTTTTCAATGCAGATCCGGATTGGCCCGTTGACGAGCCACGTGAACTCGGATTCTGACGGGGTGTTCTTCGCCTGCGTACGTCTCAGAACCGCCTTGATGCGCGCCAGAAGCTCCTCCATCGAGAAGGGCTTGCAGACATAGTCGTCAGCCCCAAGATTGAAGCCCTTGAGCTTTGAGTTCGAATCGGTCTTAGCTGTCATGAAGATGATCGGCGTTTCACCCAGCTCTCGAATTCGACAAGCACATTCGAAGCCGTCCATTTCAGGCATCATCACGTCCATCAGCACAAGAGCGGGCTTCGGAGATTGCAACTCAAAAATTTCAAGCGCGTGCATGCCATCCGCCGCAGAGATTACGTCATAGCCGGCACGCTCCAGATTCGAGGCCACGATGCGGCGAATCTTGGTTTCATCGTCGACAATCAAAATGAGTGAGGGGGCTGAGGTATCCATTTTCCAAATTCTGTCCTTTTTAGGTTAGTACGGCAGCTCGATGGTGAAACAGGTTCCGCATCCAGGCTCACTGTCGAGTGAAATAGTACCCTGATGCGCCATGACAATGCCCTTGACGATCGCCAGCCCGAGACCTGTTCCGCCTCTCTGTCGCGCGATGGTCATGTCGGCTTGATAGAAGCGCTCGAAGACATAGGTGGCCTTATCCTTCGGAATGCCGATCCCGTTGTCCTGCACTCGAATTCGCACCTTGTCGCCATCCCTGCGCACGTCAACGTGAACGACTGGGGGAACACCTTCGCGGAAATAACGAGCGGCATTGCTGAAAAGATTGATGAAGACCTGAGTGATACGTTCGGGATCGAATTTGAAACACTCAGCCTCAAGATCGATGGTACGCGTCACCTTGAGCTCAAATCTTGCCGTGACAAGCTTTGCCGCCTTGTCGATCGGTGTTGCAATATGCATGATCTTGGGCATGAGCGAGATGTGTCCATCACGGAATCTTGTCAGATCGAGCCAGTCATCGACAAGCCTGCGCAGTCTGAAGCTTTCCTCCTGCATGTCCGCAAGGATCTGATCACGCTCCTCATCCTCCAGTCCGATCTGAGTGGCCAGCGTTTCGGCCTGGAGGCGAAGAGCTGTGATGGGAGTCTTGAGCTCATGAGCCACGATCGATATGAGCTGATCCTTGAGGCGCTCAACCTCCGCGTCAGCAGAAACATCCCTCACCAACAACCCAATATCAGGCGCCCCCGCATCGGGATTGGTAGACACGACGCTGAAGGCCGTTGCGTGATAGACCCGGCCCCCTTCATCATCCTTGGCACCCTTGACTGGTACCAGCTCATAAGTGCGACCATCCTCGAACTTTTTGGCAATCGGTGCAGGCGAGAAGCCGTCCTGATGTTTTTCACGAATTTCAAAGGCCTGCCGCAACGCAGCACTTACCAGACATCCAGGCTTGAGAGCAATCCCATCTCTGGCCATGCGCTCCTCGAGATAGGCGTTGAAACGAACCAGCACCCCATTGGAATCCATGAGAAGCACGCCTTCATTCATTGACGAGAACAGCTCCTCTAGAAGCTGGTGTTGCTGCACCGTTGACACGAGCAGATGATGATTATTGAGCTGAACGGCAAGCGAATTTGCCAAAAGTTCCAGACTGTCACGCACCTCCCGTTTTTTCAACTCCTCCGCATCGGTCTCCAGCCAACCGTAGATTTTGTTCCCGTAACGAACCTGCACAAAAGCCGCACCTGACGGAAGATCCGGCCCCTCGTTCCCTTCCTGAAGGCTCGCGGACGTCCTGAACGCCAGAGAAGAAAGCCTGAGAAGCTGCTTGAAGCGCGCAACCGTCTCATCAGTCAGATGTACCAGTGACGTGTCAATCGGTGCCAGAAGTTTCTGAATGGCGGCCAGTTCTGCATTTCGGGTCGTGAGAGCGTCCGTTTTGGAGCGCACCTTCTGTTCAAGGAGCTTGTTCATCGAACGAAGACGTTCCTGCGTTTCTACAATCTCCCGCCCCATCTTCTCAAATCTTTCCGCAAGCTCCTGAAGCTCTGTTGGTGCGTCCGAAGACATCGCCACCTCAACCTTCCCTGTCCTCGGAAAATCACCCACGGCATCGGAGAGCTCGCCTACGCTTCGACTCAACGGTCGGCTCACAGCGTATCCGACCACAAAGACAGAGCCGATGGCAAGCAGGAAGAAAAGACTGCCAACGATCAGGTTGTGCTGCAACTCAAGATTCCTTGCAGCCTTTGACTGGTCAAAAATCAGGTAATACTCGGTTTGGTTGAGTTTGACAGCTGTCCTGAAAACGCCATTTTTGTTGTCGGCCAACTTGTCGTCCATCACGTGCAGATCGGCATGAGCAAGCCCTGCCTTGATTTGCTCGAAATCCGAGTTTTCAATGGCAAGTGACGGATCGGTGGCGAAAAGCACCTTCCCCCTCTCATCGACAAGAAAAGCCTCTCCCCCACTTTCCTTCATCGCCTCTCGCAGCGAGGCAGCCACCACATCGACAGGCATGGAGATCTCCATGGTGATCTTCTGAAGCCCTGTAGCGTCAAAGGGAACAAGCGTGACATATGGCTTTTCATCCGTAGGGGGCTGACCGAAACTGTAGGTTTTACCCGTATTGAAATCCTTGATCCGCACGTGCGCATCGAGCAGGTCAGACTGAACTGTCCGATAGATCTCGCTCGCACCTGCGGGAGTCAACCCACCCTCCACATAAGAAGTGGTGAGATACTCATTGATTGCCTTGATCGCCCGATTGTGCAGTTCCCCATCAGCTGAATCGAGCTTTGTCTTGATGACCAACGTCGAAAGTGACTGTCGGTCCACGACTAGAGACGACAGGGTTTCGATGTTTTTTTGATACAAGAGAAGGAACAGGATAAACGGAATAATGACCGTCCAACCGATCAACCCCGTCAGAATTTTTCGAAAGCTTCGAGGCTCTACAGGCTCCTCGATGAAGTCGTAGGGGTTGTAGTCCTTGTTGAGGTCCTCAGGGAAGAGCGAAAAATAGCGGTTCCTGTACCGCATGTTGTACACGTCTTCCTCGGGATTGGGACTCGAGGGTGGAATCCTGTGCTCAAAGTATTGGAAAACGACGTCAAGAACGTTCATGGTGGTGTCGCTTTTTGTCCGGTCATAGAGTCGGACGGGGTGCGCTCGGGATTGGAGTACCCACAACCTTAGCCCGTCCCACAAAGGTTTTCAATACAGTTTTCCCATGCCCTAGAAAGCGCCCGTCTCGGACCAACACCTGAACGGAATATGTCAAGATACTTCGAAAGATTTTTTTGGATCGCTCGCCGCTTGGCAGGCCGTGAAAGCAAGCTTTCACGGCTACGCCGCGATTATGCGATCCGAAGCGCGTCAAGCCGCTTTAGGCCAATGAACGGCCTGCTCCCCACTAACGCGGGTCCCCTCCATTAAGTGGCCTTCCGGGCTTGACCCGATCAGCCTTGAGGGTCTATCGGGGTTAAGGAACTGTGAGCTAGCCATCCTGAATTGGGGAACGTTATCGCGAATCCAGCGACTGGGATTGCGCTCACGCGTCTGGAGGAGTACTAGCTGACGACGGACTTGAATGCACCGATCGATGCCCTTGAAACGACTCTCCGGGGTCACGTTGTTAATGCTTGAGGGCACCCACTGCTCGTTGTACTTCTTGACAAACTCACCGAGCTTGGTTCTGGCATCTTCCAAAGAGTGGTACTGCCGCTTTCCCATATACCCACGGTACTTCATGGTCTTGAAGAGCGACTCAATGAACGGATTGTCATTACTAACCCTCGGGCGACTACGTGAAGATTCCACCTCGTATTTGGCCAATAGAGCCAGCGTGCTTGCAGCCTTCATTGCGGCTCCGTTATCATGGCGCGACATCTGCAGGACATGCAATCTGGGACAATCTTCGGGACGTTCTTTTCCTTTTCCCTGATTCGTTCCCCGACGGCGAGTTCCCAGCCATCAGAACGAAAGACAGCTTTCGCAACACAGGCCTACCCCGCTCTACCGCAATGCAGAGGGCGCACGATTCGATGAACCGCGCGCCCTCTTTTCAGGTCAGGGACGGGTCCCGCCGGCGGGACCCGTGGCCGTGATTACAGAAGGCCCTTGCCGTCGCGGGCGCCCTTGTTCATCTTGACCTTGTCGTTTTCGACAGGCACCACGTCGAAGCCCGTCACGCGATGGCCGTTGATCTGGGTGTAGAGCCAGAGGTCCATGGCGGCGCCGGCAACGGCACCCTTCGTGACGTCCTTGGCCTTGAACGTGAAGACGACGTCGGTGATGCCGTCGTTGTTGACGTCCTTGTAGACCATCTTTTCAGCCGGAGCGAAGTTCTTCCACTGACGGGTGGAGTTGAGCTGGTTGGCGCTCATGCCGGCGCGAGTCGCCTCCATGTTGGCGCTCAGCACTTCGTGGCCCTTGGCGCCGAGCAGCGCGAAGTCGACCGTGCCGTCGCCGTCGGCCTTGACGACGTCGGCGAGGATCTTGACCTTGTTGGGCATCAGGCGGGCGTTTTCGGCCTGCATGATCTTGAGGACATGGTCATAGGACTTCTGGTTGTAGTCGTGCAGGAACTTCGTGCGTTCCTCACCCTTGAGGCCAGCGGCCTTCTTCGTCACGGCGGCGCGGTCCTTCATGAATTTGTCTTCCTCAGCCTGGATGAGCTGCGTACGCTTGGCGAGTTCGTCGCCGCGCAGGTAGTCGATGGCGTTGTTGGAGGCGCTAAAGACGCTGTGCGGCGTGAAGTCGGCGCGGTAGTCGAACATGGCGGGAGTGCCCGCGAAGTGTTCCTTCGTGGCCGTGGCCGGATCCGTGAAGGCGGTGCCCTTGGCGGGACCGGCGAGCGGATAGAGCGGCACGAAGACGGACTGACACGGACGGCCGAGCGTCTTCCAGGCTTCGGTGAGCGTCGGATCGGCCGTCAGGTTGTAAACGATCGAGTCATGGGACGTCGTGCGGCAGATGCCTTCGGACTTGGAGTGATAGAGCTCCTGGTCCTGACCGATGTAGTCCTCGTGCAGGCGCAGGAGGGCCATGGCGTCCTTGACGCCGAGCTTGCGGTCGATGACGGCGCTGTACGGGAACTTTTCAGGATCGTTGTATTCGACGCCCGTGAGGAGCTTCCAGGCGAGGACGTTGCGGTTGGCGTTCCAGCGTTCGTGGCGAACGGATTCCTGAGCCACGACCTTGCGCCAGTTGAAGATCGGGTTCTTGGCGTCATGGCGGCCGTCCTTGATGGCGCGCTCGACCTGCTTGGGCTCGATCTTCCAGGTTTCCTTGTCGTTCAGGTCAACCTTGTCCATGAGGAAGTTGTTCGGGATGTAGACGACTTCGTTGTCGTGAATCTTGCGGGCGACCCAGCTGTTGCCCTGATGGATGGCGAGCTGCCAGGCTTCGTTGGCGTCGGCGAACGTATACGTGCGCCCATCGTGGAAGTAGCCGAATTCGGCGAGCAGCTTCGTCGCGATGTCCACTGCCTCGCGGGCGGAGTGAGCGCGCTCGGCCACCAGACGGCGAATGCCGTAGCCGATGCCGCCGTCCTTGACTTCCATGCGGTCGGCGTCGAAGATCTCGCCGCACCAGTTCGTGGCGACCACGACGCCGGCGTCGTTGAAGAAGCCGTCGGCGAAGCTCGCGCCGTCAGGAACGAAGGTCTGCGTCCAGTAGAAGCCCAGCGTCTCCTCGACCTGCGGGATTTCGGCCGCGAACTTCTCGAACTTCAGCATTTCGCCCTTCTTGTGCTTGGCGGGCGGAACATAGTGCTGCATGTTGAAGAGACGGCCGCCGTTGTCTTCGTTGTGGGCGACGATGATGTTGCCCGTTTCGGAAACGGCCTTGCCGATCACGAGCGTGCTGCAGGCCTGGGCCGTGCCGACGGCGGCAAGCAGCGAGGCAACGGCGATCAGAGACTTCTTGAACATTTTCGAACTCCTTTGTCATGAGAACGGCGGGCCCGTGGTCGCTGGTCCGCCGAAATTGGTCGCCACGAAGTCTATAGACCCGCAAACGCAGGCACCACGGTGTTTCCGAGGGATTGACAACGGCAAGAAAGTCAATTATGGGCGACATATGCGGCATGACCGCACGAAGCGATTCCTGAGAACAGCTCGAGCTCTTCGAGCAACCTGATTTCAGGATCACCGGCTTCGTCGGCAGCTCCTTCGCCGTCGTGCCCTCGGGCAGGTTCTGCGCCGTGACGGACTACATCGTCTACGGCCGCATCGCGGGCCGCAATGCCGCCAAGGAGACGCCCTGGAGGTGAGTCAATCCTGAAGCTCCTGAGTCCTCCGTCCTGCTTCAGTCCCACATAAACAGAAAGCCGTGCAGGTCGCGAGACCGCCCGGCTTTCATGGTCATCAGAACAGGACGTCCGTCAGGAACCCTACTTCAGCTTGACGGACTTGAAGTCCATGTTCGAGCAGATGTAGCGGACCTTGGGCTGCGTTCCCGCCTCTTCGGAGAGGCAGATGGAGCGCTTGATGAGCGCCTGGACTTCAGGATCCTTCGAGTCGTAGTCGACGAGCGTCAGGGCCTTGGTCGAGCAGTTTTCGACGCAGGCGGGCAGACGCCCTTCGGCGAGACGATGGGTGCAGAGCGTGCAGTGCTCGGCCTTGCCGGGGACGCGCACCTGATGGGCCTTGGGCTCGGGCTTGAGGAGCGGCTCCTTGTCGCCGAAGTATCCGGTCCTGCCGTCCTCGTTGAAGAGCGGCGCACCGTACGGGCAGGCGGCCAGGCACATCCTGCAGCCGATGCACTTCTTGTGGTCGACGAGCACTTCACCGTGCGGCCCCTTGGAGATCGCCTTTGCGGGGCAGACCTTCATGCATGCGGGATCCTCGCAGTGCTGGCACGAGACGCGATAGTAGTTGATGACGCGCTTTCCGACATTCTCGATGCGGCGGATCTTATTCCACTGAATGCCGGGAGCGACCTTGTTTTCTTCCTTGCAGGCCACAAAGCAGGCTTCGCAGCCGATGCAGCGGTCTACGTTGAAAATGATGCCGTAGCGACTCATTGCAGCCTCCTTACTTGACCTTGGCAACGCTCACGTTGACTTCGAAATACGGCGCGTAGCCCGAAATCGGATCCCACTGGCGCGGGATGAGATTCTGGGTGTTCTGGTCGCCGCGCCAGCCGTACTGCGAGTCGATCGTGCCTTCGGGCACGATGATCGAGACGTCGATCCTTGCGCGGACGGGACCGCCGAACTTGCTGCGCATTTCGACGAAGTCGCCCGTGACGAGGCCGCGCTTCTTCGCGTCGGCAGGATTCATGTGAATCGTGCTGACGGGCTCGAGCTCAAGCAGGTACGGCGCATCGGAGCGGGTCTTCGAATGCGTGATGTAGGGCTTGCGCGTGCCGTTGATGAGGCGCAGGTTGAAGTCGCCCTCGGGCTTCATCATCTCCTTGTAGACGGGAAGACCCTCGAGACCGTACTTCGACGTGATCGTGGAGAAGAGCTCGAGCTTGCCCGTCGGCGTGTTGAAGCCGGGCTTGCCGTCCGGACGGAGCTTGCCGGAGACGTACTTGTAGGGCTCGTTCTTCTCGCACTTGAGCGTCGAGACGGCAGGCAGAGCGGCGACGGCCTTTTCGTAGTTGCCTTCCCAGACCTTGAGTACCGCGTTGCAGGCCTTGACAGGGTCGCCGTCGAAGAAGTTCTCGGGCTTGTCGACGAGGCAGCCGATTTCGAGCGCAATGCGCCAGTCCTCCTTCGCTTCGCCGAGCGGCTTGACGGGCGTCCTCGGCGCATACTTCGCGCCGTACATGCCGAACGGCGCATAGCGCTCGAAGTTCATGGCGGCGGGCAGGATGAGGTCGAGGTCCCTGTGGCTTTCCTTGCGGTAAAAGTAGTCGGTCGCGAACGCGAACTCAAGCTTCGAGATCGCCTTTGCGTATTCCTCGGGCTGCGGCCAGATCATGACGTTGAAACCCCAGCCGCAGAAGGCGCGGATCCTGCCCTCCTTCACCCATTCGGGCAGCAGGTTCGGACTGAACGGAACCATCATGTGGTGCCAGACGGGGACGAAGTCCTTGTCGAGGCGGCGGTCCTTCTGCTCCCTGGCGTTCCACCACTTGCCGTCGTAGAAGCTCGTGTGCATGCCGAAGCCGTAGGTCTGCTGGCCCTTCGGGTTCGTCGGGAACATCGCGCCGCCCGGGGCGTCCATGTAGCCGAGGATCGACGGGATGAGCAGCAGGGCTCGGGCGTTGTTGACGCCGTTGAGGTTGTGCGTGAGGCTCTGCGTGGTGAGCGAGAAGGAGCCGGGGCCTTCGGCGTACATGCGGGCCGCGGCCACGATGTCGGCGGCGGGCACGCCGGTGATCTCCTCTGTCTTTTCCGGGGTGAAGGTCTCGCAGTAAGCGGCCAGCTCTTCAAAGCCGTGGCACCACTTCTCGACGAACTCGCGGTTGTAGAGGCCTTCCTTGATGAGAACGCGGATCATGCCCATGGCAAGCGCGCTGTCGGTGCCCACGCGGGGCGCCAGATGGATGTCGGCAAGCTCGGCGGCCTTCGTGCGGCGGGTGTCGACCGTGATGATCTTGCAGCCGCGGGCCTTGGCCTTGACGAGGGACTCCCACCAGCCCAGCGGCTGTGCCCAGACGTTCGTCGCCATGATCATGAAGGAACGCGTCTTTTCGGTCGGCATGGCGCCCGTCGACGGACGGCCCCAAGTGAGCTGCTCGGCCTGCATGCAGCCGGCGCGGCAGGCGGCCGACGATTCGTTGGCCCAGTGCACGGAGCCGAAATGACGGGCAAGACGGATGATGGGCGGACGCGGTTCCTTCGGGTCGCCCGCATAGAACATCACGCTGTCCGCACCGTACCGCTTCCTGATGCGCAGAAGATTTTCGGCAATCATCCTGTAGGCTTCGTCCCAGGAACAGCGGACGAATCCAGGATCCTCGCTGCCCTTGGGATTCGTGCGCTTCATCGGATGGAGCAGACGATTCGGGTTGTAGAGTCGCTGGAGCGTCGCCAGTCCCTTCGAGCAGAGAATGTGGCGGGGGTTCTCCTTCCAGTTTTCAATCGATTCGATCACGTTCCCGCGTGCATGGAACTTGATGCCGCACGAGGGCACGTGGTTGCAGTGGTCGCAGATCGAATAGCCGGTCCACTCCTTGGCGGCTTCGGCTGCTCCGGCAATCGGAACGAACATGCCTGTGGTCGAGCCTGCAACGGAAAGCGTGCCGATCGACTTGAGCAGATCGCGTCGGTTGAGAGCGAGTCCATGGGGGTCATGCATGGCTTTACTCCTTTATGGTCAATGAAATTCTGAGGTCTCCTGTTCACCTCCGCCCGCCCTGGTCCGGGACTGCGAAGATGACTTCCTCAATTTTCATGGTATAACCTTCGATACGTAAGTACAGCACCTCTCATCGCAAACATGATCCGCCTCACCTGCGCCGTCCTGCTGGCCGTTCTCGCCCTGCAGTGCGCACCGGCTCTGGCCGGGACTACTGTGCGCATCGCCGTCACGTCGGGCGGGCACGGCACACCTCGCTCAACCCGCTCGACCGGTCCGTCAAGGCGCTCGAGGCAAGATTCGGCCCCTCGAACGTTACGATCCGCGATCGCGTCCCGCTCACGGAGCTCGGTCACATGCTCGAGCGCGGCGAGGTCGACTACTTCATTTCCACGTCGGGCGTCTCGCGCCGCAACCTGTCCGAAGGCTCGCGCGACCTCCTCACCATCACCGACAGCCGCTTTCCCGACCCGAACAAGTCCTACGGCTCGCTCTTCTTCACCCGCCGGGACAGCGGAATCAAACGCCTCAAGGACATGCGCGGGCGCACTCTGGTCGCCAACCATCCGAACGGACCGTACAGCTACCTCGTCGGCATGGGCGAAATCGAACGGGCAGGCTACGATGCGACCGCCTTCTTCAAGTCACAGCGCTTTCTGATGCAATCCGCCGAGGACGTCGTTCAGGCCGTGCTCGACGGACGCGCCGACGTCGGCGTTGTTGCGAGCTGCATTCTCGAGGACTTCTTCCCTGCGGACTCCGAGGCCCGGCGCAAACTCGAGCCCGTGGCCCTCAAGGCGACCACCCCCCTGCATGCGCTCAACGGACCAGCATCCCAACTGGACGCTTTCGGCCGTGCGCGGCGCGGATCCCGAGACGACACGCGAAGTCGTGCTCACGCTCCTAGGCATGCCCGCATCACCCGATGGCGTGCGCTGGAGCATCACCACCGACTTTCAGAGCACCGACCGCGTCTTCAAGGCCTTCCGCACGGGCGTCTACGACGTCATGAACGAAAGAAGCTTCAGCGACTTCGTCGAAAAGTACTGGCTCTTCGCCGCCGTGCCTCTCGCCGCGGCCTTCCTCTGCTTCGGCTTTGCAGCCCTATTGCGCCGCATGGTCGAGATCAGGACCCGTGAGCTCAAGCGAACGCTGGAAAACGAGCGGCGCCTGCGCCGCGAGGCCCTGGAGTCGGAAGAACGCTACAGGCGTCTTCTGCGCGTCGGACTTCTCGGACAGCTGAGCACGATGTTCGCGCACGAAATCCGACAGCCCGTCGGCGCCATCCTCGCCTACGTCCAGGGACTGCGAAACTTCTGCGCCTCGGGCTCGCTCACGCCCGAAATATCCGAGGGCGTCCTCGCGAAGATCAACGCACAGGCCGAAAGAGTGGCTGACATCGTCGAACGCGTGAGGCTCTATGCAAGAACCGATGCCGTCGACCGCATCACGACCGATCTGCGCGATGTGGTCGAAGAGGCCGTCGGCCTCTTCAAGCGCAACACGCGCTTTGAGGGAGAGATCATTCTGGAGCCGCCCGCACCGTCCGAAAAGTTCACCGTTCGAGTCTCCTCCCTTGAAATCAGCATCGCGCTGCACAACCTAATGCAGAATGCCGTCGACGCTCTCGCCTCTGCAGGCATCGCAGATCCGAGGATAACGATCCGCATCGAGTGCACGGAGGAGAGGCTTGTGGTCGTCGTCTCCGACAACGGCCCGCAGCTCACGCAGGATGAAGTCGCCCGCATGACGGCGCCCCTGCACACGACCAAGTCCTCGGGCATGGGACTCGGCCTGATTCTTGTAAACTCCATCGCAACCGGCCATGGCGGCCATCTCAGGCTGTCTCCCGCCGCTTGCGGCGGCCTTGAGGCACGACTGATCCTTCCTCACGCAGGCGAACATGATTGAAAAAACGCAGATGCTCATCCGAATCGTCGACGATGACGAACCTTTTGCAGACGCGATCTGCTTTCTTTTGCTGAGCAAGGGACTCAGAGCCGTCGTTCATGCGTCGGCCGAGAAGTTCCTCGAAGAGGACGATCCGTCCGTTCCGGGCTGCCTCATCCTGGACTATCAGATGCCCGAACTCAACGGCATCGAAACCCAGCGAAAGCTGCTCGACAAGGGCTGGCGCTGGCCCGTCGTCTTCATGACGGCCCATGCCGACGTCGACATGGCAGTCACTGCTTTCAAGCAGGGCGCCTTCGACCTTCTTCGAAAGCCCGTTGCGCCCGACGTCCTCATCGCCGCAGTCGAGAGCAGCCTCGAGAAGGTCCGCGCAGGCATGCAACACCACCACGACGAAGTCTGCGGCCTCTTCGAAGGACTCACCAATCGAGAACGCCAGATCGTGAAGCTCGCCGCCGCTGGTCTCGCCAACCAGCAGATCGCCGACCGTCTAGGCATCAGCGAGCGCACCGTGGAAGCCCATCGCTCCGCAGCCTACCGCTGCCTGAACGTCAAATGCCTGGAGGAACTCCAGGCATTCATCAGGGATATGGACGACTGAACGTCCGAAATCAGCAGGCGTCCGCCCGCTCGAGCAGCATTCCGTCCGACTTCATCGTGCGAAGGAGCATCGCCAGAACGTCTCCGACGGCCCCCGTCTCCAGCCCCTGCAGTTCATGCGCGACGGTCGAGGCAAGCGGGATCAAGCATGCGGTCAGAAACTCCCGCTGCTTTCCTGCGGGCGCCTTCGTCTGCGCGAGGAGCGACATGAACGCAAGCTCCACGCCCAGCGAGTCCGCAAAGGGCGCGTCCGCCTCGGATGGAAGAAAGCCGAAGGCCCTGTAGGCTTCAAGCATGCGACGGCAATCGGCCCCGCACATCATGCGGTGCTCGCCCGTGTAGGCCGAGGCGCAAAGCGGCACGGTTCTTTCGCCAACGCCCTGAAAAAGCCTCGCATACAGCCTGTCCATGACGATGGGCTCGGGCAGCGGCTCGGGCGCGGGCCCGGACGTCATTTCAAGCAGGGCCTCGACACCCGTCTGATAGCGGACCAACTCGGACCAGTTGCCGGCAAAGCCCGAAGAGCCGTTGCCGGAGAAAAAGTCGGCATATGCGCCGTAGACCTGCGCACGGGATTCGGCGAGATCGTTCACAAGATTGAATTCGTCGGACATGGGGCTCCTCAAGTGTCAAGCATTCCTCTTGAATTGTAGGCTCCGGGATACGTAGGTACAGTTCGGCGCATCAGCGACCCCCCCACCTGCTTTCCGCGCACGTCACCTCTGAGGTCTCTCCTGAGGTCCTCTCCTGATCGAAGCGCCGATCGTCACGACGAGCACGATCAGGGCGAGCGTGCTGAGAAAGACCGTCGAGGACATGAAGCCGCCGACGCCCGCCGCCATGAAGAGCGACATCATGATTCGGCCGAGGTTGTTGAGCATGAACCTCATGCCCACGATGTCGCCCACCGATTCGGGCGGCGCGTACTGGAAGAGCGTGCTCATCGAAAGCGGCTTGACCAGACCGAATCCGAAGCCCGCCACCGACACGACGAGCAGAAAGGACGCGAATCCGTCGGCCAGTGCGGCGCCCGAGAGCGCGACGCCGCCCAGAAGCAGCGCGTTGCGAAGCTGAGGCAGAAGCGTCCTGTGATTGGCGCGCACGGACAGAAGCGAGCTTGCGGCCACCTGCGCGAGCGCGCACGCCGAAAGGAGCGTCCCCGTCTGGATCGTCGTGAGGCCCATACCGCCGCCCGCCGTGGGAACGAGAATGTCGAGAATGCAGAAGAGCGCGTTGACGCCCGAGCCCGCCACCACGCCCGCCAGCAGCGGCCCCGAGCCCGCGAGTCGCCTGATGTTCACAAGCAGGTCCGTCGACTCAACAAGGCCGTGCGCCCTGAGGTCCGAACGCGAAACGCCGGAGGAAAGGAAGGAAAGCGCCAGAGAGACCGCCAGCACGATGAAGGGCATGAGGTCCGGAGCCTGCGAGAAGAGCGCACCGATCGCGACGGGCATGGCAATCTCGCTCACGTTGCTCAACAGGCACATTCTCGAAAAGCGCGAGACGCGGTCCGCCGCGCCGAAGAGTCCGCCGATGCCGCGATAGCCTGCCGTTGCGGCGAGCATGAGCGTCATGCCCGTGAGCATCCAGGCGACGGCAAGCGCAGCAGGCGCCTCATGCTGCGTCGCCAGAAATCCCGCGCCCGCACAGCAGAGCGCTGCGCAGCGGTTGAGCGGTGAAGGCCCGAAGCGGTTGTAGAGCCGTCCCGCATAGATCGTGAAGACGGCGCAGGCCACGGAACTCGCCGCCATGACGGCACCCATCCAGGCCGCACCCACGCCGTGCGAGACCGCTTCGAAGATGAGCGTGAACTGCAGGCACCGCGCCGCAAGGCCGAGCAGGTACCACTGCGCGAAAAGGCGCCGAAAGGCTGTGCGAAGCTGCAGCGAATTCATGGAGCGTCCGATTGAGCGTGCCGAAGGAAGGCACGAGGCCTGCTGCGGACATTTGAACCACCTGTCGCGGAAGCGTTCCGGGACAGAAGAATTGTTAATTGTAACCCCGTCGTACGCTCCGAATGGGGCAATATTCGTGAAAGACCCTATGCGAGAGCGGAAAACGATGCACGATGCTCAGGCCTGACCCGAAGTGCGGCCTTCCGTCACGCCATCGGCGGGAAGGTCTTCAGCCTCAGCTTTCTGCGAAGAAACGCCTTTTCCTCGAGCCTGCATAGAGGCTTCAGACCGAAGGCGGCGAGCATGTCGTCGTCGGCATTTCGATAGCTTTCGCTCACGCGGACATACTGCCGTCCGTTCGAGCTCTTGTAGATGTTGACGTTGCGGGACATGGTTGACGTGAATGCAAAGACTTTCGACAGCTTATTGTACGTGTCGCAGCAGCCGTTTCTCAGAAGTCGATCAAGCTCGGCGTCCCTGCGAACACATCCTTCAACCCCATGCCAAACGGGGGCGCCTCCATCGACAGGAAGACGCCCCCGCAGGTCCCTTCAACCCGAATGCCTTACGGCCGGAAGGACGGCAGCTCCGAGTCGCCCGTGAGGAACACGTCCACGGCGCGGGCGCAACGCCTGCCCTCGCTCATCGCGCGCACGACGAGCGACTGGCCGCTGCGCGTGTCGCCGCAGGCAAAGACGCCGGGCACCGAGGTCGCAAAGGGTGCTTCAGAGCCATCGACGCCCGCCTTCGCATTGCCGCGGGCATCGGTCTCGACGCCGAAGGACTTGAGCGTCGCAGCGGCGGGATGCATGAAGCCCATGGCGAGCAGCACGCGCTGACAGGGAATCTCGAAGGCGGAATCGGGCACCTCGGACGGCGTGAAGCGGCCGTCGGGACCGAGGCTCCACTTGAGCTTCACGCAGCGCACGCCCCTCACTTCGCCCTTGTCGTTCAAGAGGATCTCCTTCGTGGAGGCCTCCCAGAGACGCTCGCAGCCTTCCTCGTGGGAGGTGGAGGTGCGAAGCTTCCTCGGCCAGGCGGGCCAGCAGGACTTGTCGTCCTTCTCGGGCGGCATGGGGCTCAGGTCGAGCTGCCAGATCCTGCCCGCGCCCTGACGGCGGGCGGTGCCGACGCAGTCGCTGCCCGTGTCGCCGCCGCCCACGATGACGACGTCGCAGCCCCTGCAGTCGAAGGCGGGCTTCTTGACGAGGCCCTCGTCGACGCGGTTCTGCTCCTGCAGGACGTCAAGGGCGAAGAAGACGCCCCTGCCCTCGCGTCCCGGAACCTTGAGGTCCCTCGGCACCTCGGAGCCGCAGGCGAGCACGACGGCGTCGTACTCCCCGAGGAGGTCCGCGGCCTTCACGCTCCGCTTGGCGGCGTTGTGCACGCCCGCCTCGAACTTCCTGTCGCCCACGACCACGGAAAGCTCGAACCTGACGCCTTCGGCCTCAAGCTGGCTGATGCGGCGCTCGACGACGTCCTTCTCGAGCTTGAAGCCCGGAATGCCGAAGCGAAGAAGACCGCCGGGGCGCTCGGACTTCTCGTAGACCGTGACGTCGTGGCCCGCACGGGCAAGCTGCTGGGCGCAGGCAAGGCCCGCAGGGCCCGACCCCACGACGGCCACACGCCTTCCGGTCCTCACGGCCGCAGGCTCGGGCCTCACCCAGCCCTCGCGCCAGGCGCGGTCGATGACGGCGCGCTCGATCGAGCGGATGCCGACGGCCGCGTCGTCGAGAAGGTACCTCGTGCAGCCCGCCTCGCAGATCGCGGGACAGACCCGGCTCGTGAACTCGGGAAAGGAGTTCGTCGCCGAGAGGCACGCCCAGGCGCGCTCCCTGTCGCCTTCGCGCACGAGGCGGTTCCAGTCGACGGGACGGTTGTGAAGCGGACAGTTGTTCGAGCAGAACGGGGTGCCGCAGTGCAGGCAGCGCAGGCTCTGCGCATGAACCTCGTCGTCGTTGAGCGGGATCGTGAAGTCCCTGAAGCTCTTGATGCGTTCCTCGACCGGGAGATGGCCGAATTCGATGCGTTGGTTTTCAGACATGGCAATCTCCTTTAAGCCCTGCTCTGCAGCACGGCGCGGTACTGAAGCGGAATGACCTTGACGAATCGCGCGCGGGTGCTCGACCAATGTTCGAGCAGCTCGGCCGCGAGCGTCGAGTCCGTGAAGAGCTGGTGGCGGGTGATGAGGCGCCTGAGGAGCTCCTCGTCCGTGCAGCCCATGTGCCAGGTGCGCGGATCGCTCGTCCTCACCTGCTCCTCGTGACTCATGACCCGTTCAAGCGCGACCATGGACGGATTGCAGTTCGCCTCGAAGCTGCCGTCGGCGTCGAAGACGAACGCGACGCCGCCCGACATGCCGGGGCCCGTGCGTCCGAGCACGACCGTCGTGCCGCCCGTCATGTACTCGCAGCCGTGGTCGCCGCAGCCCTCGATCACGGCGCTCGCGCCCGAAAGCCTCACGGCGAATCGTTCGCCGACGACGCCCGCGAAGTACGCCTCGCCGCTCGTGGCGCCGTAGAGCGTCGCATTGCCCGCGATGATGTTTTCGCTCGGCCTGCCGTGGAAGTCCGCAGGCGCCCTCACGATGATGCGCCCGCCCGAGAGGCCCTTGCCCACGTAGTCGTTCGCGTCGCCCGACAGGTCGAGCGTGAGGCCCTTCGCCGCAAAGGCCCCGAAGGACTGGCCCGCCGTGCCGTGAAGCGCGATTCTGATCGAGTCGTCGGGCAGGCCCGCTGCACCGTGCCTCTTCACGATCTCGTGCGAGATCATCGTGCCGACCGAACGGTGAGTGTTCTTCACCGCAGTCGTGATCGAGACGGTCTCGCCGCCCTCGATCGCGCAGGCGAAGCGGGGCAGGAGCGCATGGTCGAGATTCTTCTCAAGCTGATGGTCCTGAGCGAGCGTGTGGCGGATGGCGCAAGGCTCGGCGCTCGGACGGTGAAGGATGCGGGAGAGATCCACGCCCTTCGCCTTCCAGTTGTCGATGTCGTCGCGCTGCACGAGCAGGTCCGACCTGCCGATCAGGTCCTCGAAGCGGCGGATGCCGAGTTCGGCCATGATGCGACGGGCCTCTTCGGCCACGAAGAAGAAGTAGTTGATGACGGCGCCGGGCTTGCCGCGGAAGCGCTTCCTGAGTTCCGGATCCTGCGTGGCGATGCCGACGGGACATGTGTTGAGGTGGCACTGGCGCATCATCATGCAGCCTTCGACGACGAGCGGCGCTGTCGCAAAGCCGAATTCGTCCGCGCCGAGCATGGCGCCGATGACGACGTCGCGCCCCGTCTTGATCTGGCCGTCGACCTGGATCGCAACGCGGTTGCGCAGGCCGTTGACGACGAGCGTCTGCTGAGCTTCGGAGAGACCGAGCTCCCAGGCGCTGCCCGCGTGCTTCACCGACGAGAGCGGGCTTGCGCCCGTGCCGCCGTCGTGCCCCGAAATGACGATGTGGTCGGCCTTCGCCTTGGCGACGCCCGCGGCCACCGTGCCCACGCCCGTTTCGGAGACGAGCTTCACCGAGACGTCGGCCGCGCTGTTGGCGGTCTTGAGGTCGTGGATGAGCTGCGCGAGGTCCTCGATCGAGTAGATGTCGTGATGCGGAGGCGGCGAGATGAGGCCGACGCCGGGGACGGAGTACCTGAGTTCGGCGATGTATTCGGTCACCTTGTGGCCGGGAAGCTGGCCGCCTTCGCCCGGCTTGGCGCCCTGGGCCATCTTGATCTGGATCTGGTCCGCGCTCGCGAGGTACTGGGCCGTCACGCCGAAGCGCGCCGAGGCCACCTGCTTGACCTTCGAGTGCAGGCTGTCGCCCGCCTCGAGCTTCACGTCCGCGACAATCCTGTCGCTGCCGAGCACGTCGGCGAGCGTCTGGCCGGCCTTGACGGGAGAGAGGCCGGTCATCATCTCGGCCTCATAGCGCCTCGGATCCTCGCCGCCCTCGCCTGAAGTCGACTTCGCGCCGATGCGGTTCATGGCGACGGCGAGCGTGGCGTGGGCCTCGGCCGAAATGGAGCCGAGACTCATGGCGCCGGTTGCAAAGCGTCTGACGATGTCCTTCGCAGGCTCGACCTCGTCGAGCGGCACGGGCGTGCAGCCCTCGGTCCTGAACCTCAGCAGGCCGCGCAGCGTCATCTGACGGCGGCTCTGGTCGTTGATGATGTCCGCATATTCCCTGTACGAATTCCAGTTCTTCTCGCGGGAGGCCTTCTGGAGCTTGACGATCGCCTCGGGCGTCCACATGTGCTCCTCTCCGTCCGCGCGCCAGGCGTATTCGCCACCCGTGGGCAGGTCGCGGCCGGGGGCGGCGCCGATGCCGTAGGCGGCCTTGTGGAGGTTGATCGCCTCCTGCATCACCTCGAAGAGGCCGATGCCGTCGATCTGCGAGGGCGTGCCCGTGAAGTAGCGCTCGACGAAGGCCGACTGCAGGCCGATCGCCTCGAAGATCCTCGCGCCGCGGTAGCTCATCAGGGTCGAGATGCCCATCTTGGCCATCACCTTGGTGAGGCCCTTGCCCACGGCCTTGACGTAGTGGGCGACGGCCTCGTCGGGCGAGAGCCCGGCCTTGGGCGCGAGATCCTTGAGCGTCATGAGGGCCATGTAGGGATGCACCGCCTCGGCGCCGTAGCTCATGAGGAGCGCGAAGTCGTGCGTTTCAGTCGCGGAGCCCGAGCTCACCACGAGGCCCGTCGTCGTGCGCAGGCCCTCGGCGATCAGGTGCTGATGAAGGGCCGAGGTCGCCAGGAGCGCGGGAATCGCCACGCGGTCCTTCGAGACCGCCTCGTCGGAGAGGATGAGGATCGTGTGACCGAGCTTGATCGCGTCGACGGCCTGAGCGCACAGGCCCGCGAGGCAGGCCTCGACGCCCGCGCCGCCCCAGGCGGCGGGATAGGTGATGTCGATCACCTTGCTCCTCACCTTGCCCGAGGTGTAGTCGGAAATCGAGAGGAGCTTGCGCATCTCCGCGTCCGTAAGGACGGGCTGCGAGACCTCGATGCGCCTCGTCTGCTCCACGTCGTTGACGTCGAGCACGTTGGGCTTCGGACCGATGTAGCTGATGAGGCTCGTGACGAGCTCCTCGCGGATCGGATCGATCGGCGGGTTCGTCACCTGAGCAAAGAGCTGCTTGAAGTATTGGGAGAGCGGCTTGGACTTCTTCGAGAGGACCGGGAGCGAGACGTCGTTGCCCATGCTGCCCACGGGCTCCATTCCCTTTCTGGCCATCGGCACGAGAATGAGGTCGACGTCCTCCTGGGTGAGGCCGAAGACGCGTTGCAGCTCCCGGACGCGCTCGGGGCCGACGGCTTCGTCGGGCTCGGCCTCGGCGGCGCCCGCGAGGTCGGCGAGCCTCAGGTTGAGGCGGTCGACCCACTCGCGGTAGGGCTTGGCGAGGGCGAGTTGGTTCTTGATCTCGTCGTCCTCGATGATGCGCCCGCGGCCCGTGTCGATGAGGAGCATCTTGCCCGGCTCGACGCGCCACTTGCGGCGGATGCGGCTTTCGGGAATGGGCAGGACGCCCACTTCGCTCGCGAGCACGACCGTGTCGTCATCGGTGAGCACGTAACGCGCGGGCCTGAGGCCGTTGCGGTCAAGCGTCGCGCCGATCTGCACGCCGTCCGTGAAGACGATGGCGGCCGGACCGTCCCAGGCCTCCATCATCGGGGCATGATATGCGTAGAAGGCGCGCCTGTCGGGATCCATCGTCGTCGACTTCTCCCAGGCTTCGGGCACGAGCATGAGCATCGCCTGCGCGAGCGAATAGCCCGACATCACCATCAGCTCGATGGCGTTGTCAAGGCTCGCCGTGTCGGACTGGCCGTCGTAGATGATCGGGGCGAGCTTGCGGATCTCGCCGCCGAGCACGGGCGACTGCCAGACCTGCTCGCGGGCGCGCAGCCAGAAGTTGTTGCCGCGGACCGTGTTGATTTCGCCGTTGTGCGCGATGTAGCGGTACGGATGCGCAAGAGCCCAGCTCGGGAAGGTGTTGGTCGAGAATCGCTGGTGCACGACGGCGATGGCGCTCTCGACCTTTTCGTTCTGCAGGTCAAGGTAGTACTGTCCGACCTGATCGGCGAGCAGCAGGCCCTTGTAGACGACGGTGCGCGTGCTCATCGACGGCACGAAGTACTCGGAGCCGTGCGTGAGCTTCAGGGCCTGAATGCGGTGGGAGGCCGTCTTGCGGATGACGTAGAGCTTGCGCTCGAGCGCGGTCTGGACCATCACGTCGGGCCCGCGGCCGATGAAGATCTGGCGGATGACGGGCGCGCTCGCCTTCACGGTCGGACTCATCGTCATCACTTCGCAGACGGGAACGTCGCGCCAGCCGAGCACGACCTGGCCTTCGCGCCTGACCGAGCGCTCGAGCTCCTGTTCGCAGGCGGCGCGGGAGGCGGCCTCCTGCGGCAGGAAGATCATGCCGACGCCGTAGTCGCCGACTGCGGGAAGCTCAACGCCCTGCGCACGCATCTCCTCGCGGTAGAAGGCGTCCGGAATCTGAATGAGAATGCCCGCGCCGTCGCCGCAGAGCGGATCGGCGCCCACGGCGCCTCGATGGTCGAGGTTGTGCAGAATCAGCAGCGCATCTTCAATGACCTTGTGCGACGCCCTGCCCTTGATGTTGACGACGGCACCCACGCCGCACGCGTCGTGCTCGAGTTCCGAGCGATAAAGCCCTTTGAGGCCGGCTTCGCGCCTGGCCTCCTCTTTCTGTCGGGTCATAACCTGGCTCTCCAGTGTTTCTATTTTTGGGGGATTCTGTTTTCCATCCGGGAAAGGGAGCGCCCGACGGGCCGGCGGAGAGGAAACATGGAGATGTTGCATCAAAAAATCTCCGTGCGCATGACTGCGGCACAGAGATTTTTGAAAAACCCGCAAATACGGGATGGCAAACTGCCTAGGTCGGGCAGTATGTCTTAGGAGATACCGCCTAGAAACTCACTTCGTCTATGCAAATTACCTTAGTGTATCACCAGAGGCTTTCGACAGCATTTTCGGATGCGATCGGGACCTGAAATGAAAATAACGGCGGGACGGGCGATGATCCGAAAGCGCTCCGAAAGGCCCGTCCCCTGACTCATCACCGGCCGGATTTGGCGGCGTATTTCCGGGTCGCATCCAGTGCGAACTGATTTCAGGCCTTGTTGAGGGCGGGCAGTTCCGTCTTGTCCAGATCTTTTTCGCGCAGCTCCGACCAGCAGGCGAGCCACAGGAGCTTCGCGCTAAGGCTGCCCGTCAAGGATGAAAAAGGTCCAGCGACACGGCCGCAGGAAGCACGGAGTCACCAGATGACGGTTCTTGAGCCTCCAACGGCAAAAGTGTTTTCCGTCGTCATCAGAGCTCCTACGACTTGAACACGACGGCGATGCTTTCGGAACGGCTCCCGCAAGCGTCATACGCCTCAAAAACAGCCATCCTGCTCTCCCAGCCCGCACCTGCCAGGTCCCACGGGCGAAGTCGAGCTCGCCTGAGGAGCTCCTCGGCCGTCTCCTCCGCCCGACCGCCTGCATACGGCGCGAGCAGCAGGCATTCGCCGGTCCTTTCAAGCGCCAGTGCCTTGACGACGCGGGTCCAGTCGAGTCTGCCCCACGACAGTCTCACCATCTCCATCACGAGAAGAAGTGCCTCTCGCCATCCTTCATAGGCGGAGTCGCGCGAAAGACGATCGGCGCACTCCTTGACGATGTCCGCCTCGGCGAGGCGGTCGGGATTCACCTGCGAAGGATCCTCGAGTGCCAACGCCATAAAGTCGTCGAAACGCTTCATCATGCTGCCGTCACCGTCCGTCATGAACGCGTCGGCCCAGTAGACAAGTCCGTTGCAGAGCAGAGGCTCCAGTTCCTGGCCCGTGATGTACTTCTTGTAATCATCTGCCTCAGTGTCTAGCGTCTGCCTCACGGCGGCAAGGAGAACCGCGCTCCAGACAAGTGTTCTGAAGAACGGAACACCCGCGCGCGGCATCGAGGAAAGCGTCGGAAACGTGGCCTCGCCCTGAGTACCGCCCCTTGAGTCCGACATTCTTTTCCTTGCAAGAGCACCGCCGCCGCTCATGAAGTGCCTGTAGTCGGCAGGATCATTCCAATGGGCCCAGAACGTCCAGAGCCCGCGGACAATGAGCATGGACGGAAGCAGCACGCGCACGACGGCATCGCTTCCCTGAAAGGTTCCCCACGGTCTTTCCTTGGCCAGATTCGTCCCGAGAGCCGCGTACTTTTCGAGCTCAGCCTCAGGCACAAACCTGAGGTTCAGCGACTTGACGAGGTCGACGAGCTGCATCGATGCACCACGGTTGTTTTCACCCTGGAAATACTGTGCGGCCTCAATGTCGCTTCGCAAAACGGTGGCGCTGAAAAAGACATGGTCGAGCATCCAGACGACGCGTTGCGCATCCGCTCTCACGTCAAGCTGGCCTGCACCCGCCTTCCTGTTGAGGCCGAACCTGTTGCGCAGGCGCTCTGTCATGAGCATGATGGCATCGACCGTAGCGGGACGATCGTAGCTGAACCGTGCGGCGCCTTCGGCGGCGCTTCGCAGCCTTTCGGCCTGTTCCTCTGAAAGTCCGAGGTTTGCACCGTCCGCCTGAAGGCGTTCGGCCAGCACCGAGACCACGAGAAGCATCGATGTGAGACGCTGCTGGCCGTCGTAGATCTGCATGACATTCTGGTCACGCCTGAAGCAGATCGGCCCGAAGTACCAGGGCGTCGTCGATTCTGATGACCTCATGTCGGCCACGTCGGCGAGCACGTGCTCAATGTCGGAGAGCTTCCAGCAGTACGGCCTCTGGCACGGCGGGATCTGAAACGTGAAGCCCGCAGGCGGCATTTCCGCCAATTCAGGCATTCCCGGAATTTCCGCCATGCCCTGAAGTCCGGCAAGCACCTCGCCGAGCGTCACGGCGATGGACCTTTCCCCATGTTCGGCATCAGTAGGCTCAGTCAAGGCTCCGTTCCCTTCTCAAGGCTCGGCCCGCGAAATGCAGGCCCATGAAAAAAATTATATCGACGCCGGAGCACCGACACGGCAGGAAGAAAAGCGCCCGCCGCTCAGTGCATCTCCTCGACCTTCCTCACCGCATGCGGTACCGTTCACAGCTTAATCACTGGCCTGCTTTGGCGGCGTATTTCCGTGTTGCCTCCAGTGCGAACTGGTTCCAGGCCGCGTTGAGGACGGGCAGGTCCTTCGTCATGTCCAGATCCCTTTGGCACAGCTCCGACCAGCAGGTGAGCCACAGAAGTTTCACGCTCAGGTTGCCGCCGGCTTGCTTGACGATTTCGGCCTTCATCTTACTGCCGCAACGGGTGAGTTTGCTGTTGAGCGAGGCGTCGATGAGGGCGAGATTCCCAAAAATATCAATCTGGCGAGGTTCTTCATCGAGATGACGGGCTTCCCCGGCGAGAAGGCGGGATGCCCTGTCGTCAGCCTGCGGGACCCAGTGTTCAACCTGACCACTGAAGGTGATGCGGCTCTTTTCAATCCTGTCCCCGAGATCTTTGAAGAACTTGACCTGTGAATTGGGATCTTTGAAGAACTTGGTCGACAAATCGGCGAAGACCTTCTTCATCACATCGAAATTCTGTCTGCGGTCGCACCGGATGAGCCAGTCCGTCCAGAATAGATAACGGCGGCCGGGATAGAGCCAGTGCTCCGTCGAAGAGTTGTCCGGAAGAGGCTGCGGCTCCTCGTTCGCCATTTGAGAGGCCAGTTCCACGGAGGGGACGATCCCCTTTTCGAATGCGAGGCGGGCACCCCACGCCTTGAGACGATCGACGAGATCCTTTGCGAAGCCCTTGTTTGCGCCCGGCTTGAGAGCATGCGCAGCCTGCTTCAGCTCGTTTCTTGACGTCACGTCCTCAATCCCGCGCCCGCCGTTCTTCACGATGGCGTTGCGATAAAGCAGCACGCCGAGGACGATCCAGTATCGGCCCGTGGCGCCGCCGGATTCGGCCATAAGCGTCTCGAGAAGCTCCACGCCGACATCGCCGAGAAGCTTTGCGTTTGTCTCATTGTCGAAGGACAAGCCCTCGCTGCCCGACTTCGGACACCATTCGAGCACGAAGCGAGCGGTGACAAGCATCAGGTGCAGGAACTGCCAGGCGTTCCCACAACGTCGGGCTTCATCCTTGTCAAGAAGAGGCTTGAAGCGGAGCTGGAACTTCTCGCGCGTCAGGTAGTCGTCGACGTCCTGATTCACCAAAGCCTTCCACAGCACGCGGGCGGTGACAAGCAGCATCGTCGCATCGAGCGCCGCATGTGTCGAAGAACTACGTCCCCCCTTCCCTTCATCCGAACCAGTGCCCGCAAGCACGCGGACCTTCTGCCCGCGGGATCGCTTCAGGATGTCTGACAGCGGGCCGCCATGGGTGGTGCTCACCGCCTTGACCTCGATTTTCGAAAGATCCGGCAGGGCCTCGACGGAGTTCAGAGCGAGCGCCTTCAGGATCGCGCTCCATGTCTGATCGTAGAAGTCCGCATCGTCGGGATCCATTCTCTCGACAAGCTGCGCCTTGAGAATGTCGGCGTCGGTGAGCGGCACGCCACGGACGTTGACGTTCTCGAACATCATGGCAGCCTCAATGTGCACCTCCTGATCATTCGTCTGCGCAAGAGACTCCAGCGGCACCTCAGCGAGATTGAAGAAGACGCGGTTGCGAAGCAGTTCGAGAACGCGCTCGGGATCCAGCCCCACCGAATCGTCCTTGGACATCGACAGCCTTTCCTCAAAGGCGTCTCTTACGCCGTTGGAATCAAAAACCTCTTTCCGTCCCGCCTTCTTCCACCTGCCAGGGAATGACGCTCCCTCAGGCAGATTCCTGTAGGAAAGCCACTTCGGCGGAAGCGGCGCCTTCTCGTCAGCCATCTCTTTGTCAAGATGGCTCTCAAGTACGTTCTCGAGAAGCGCGACCGTCGTCAGTCGCTGCTGCCCATCAAGAACGAAGAGTTCTTCGCCCCTGGGATCGAGCCTTGCCGTCACGATCGTGCCGAGCGAATAGCGGATCGACGAATCGAGCTTCGCGACCTCTTGAAAAGCCATGAGATCGTCGAAGAGGACTGCGGCCTCATCTCTGGTCCAGCGGTATGGACGCTGGAAGCACGGAATCACAAGACGACGGCGCTTGAGGTCCTCCAAGGTGAGGCTAACGGCAAAAGTGTTTTCCTTCATCATCAAAAACTCCTACGAATTGAACACGGCGGCGATGCTTTCGGAACGACTCCCGCAGGCCTCATACAGATCAAATACAACCATCTTGCTTGCCTTGCTCACTTGGTGCGCATGATTCTTCTTTTCCTTCTTGCTCTCCTCGTTGTCCCCGTTGTGCCCGTTCGGACCTGTCATCGACGACGGGCGATATCGGACTCGCCTGAAGAGCTCCGCAACCGTCTCCTCCGCCCGGCCGCAGGCATACGGCACGAGCAGCAGGCATTCGCCGGTCCTTTCAAGCGCAAGCGCCCTGACGATGCGGCGCCAGTCGAGCCTCTCCCACAACAGTCTCAACGTCTCCATCACGAGAAGGAGCGCTTCGCGCCATCCTTCATAGGCGGGATCGCGCGCAAGACGAGCGGCACACTCCTTGACGATGTCCGCCTCGGCGAGGAGGTCGGGATTCACCTGCGAAGGATCCTCGAGTGCCGACGCCATGAAGGCTTCGAAACGATTCGGCATGCTGCCGTCGGCGTCGGTCATGAAGGCGTCGGCCCAGTAAACAAGTCCGTTGCAGAGCAGAGGCTCGAGTTCCTGGCCCGTGATGTACTGCTGATAATCATCTGCCTCAGTGTCGAGCGTCCGCCTCACGGCAGCAAGCAGAACCGCGCTCCAGACAAGTGTCCTGAAGAACGGAACACCCGTGCGCGGCATCGAGGAAAGCGTCGGAAACGTGGCCTCGCCCTGAGTACCGGCCCTTGAGTCCGAAATCCTTTTCCTTGCAAAATCGCCGCGGCCGCTGATGAAGTGCCTGTAGTCGTCGGCATCATTCGCCTCGGCCTCGAACGTCCAGAGCCCGCGGACAATGAGCATGGACGGAAGCAACACGCGCTCGACGGCATCGCTTCCCTGAAAAGTACCCCGCGTTCTTTGTTCGGCCAGATTCGTCCAGAGAGCCGCATACTTTTCGAGATCAGCCTCAGGCACAAACCTGAGGTTCAGCGACTTGACGAGGTCGACGAGCTGCATCGATGCACCACGGTTGTTTTCGCCCTGAAAATACTGTGCGGCCTCGATGTCGCTGCGCAAAACGGTGGCGCTGAAGAAGACGTGATCGAGCATCCAGACGACGCGTTTCGCATCCTCTCTCACGTCAAACTGAGCTGCCTCCGCTGTCCTGTTGACGCCGAACCTGTTGCGCAAACGCTCTGCCATGAGCATGATGGCATCAACCGTAGCGGGACGCTCGTAGCTGAACCGTGCGGCGCCTTCGGCGGCGCTTCGCAGCCTTTCGGCCTGTTCTTCTGAAAGTCCGAGGTTTGCACCGTCCGCCTGAAGGCGTTCGGCCAGCACCGAGACCACGAGAAGCATCGATGTGAGACGCTGCTGGCCGTCGTAGATCTGCATGACGTCCTTGTCACGCCTGAAGCAGATCGGCCCGAAGTACCAGAGCGTCGTCGATTCAGCGGACCTCATGTCGGCTACGTCAGCGAGCACGTGCTCAATGTCGGAGAGTTTCCAGCGATAAGGGCGCTGGCACGGCGGGATCTGAAACGTGAAGCCATCAGGCGGCATTTCCGCCAAATCAGGCATTCCCGGTATTTCCGCCATGCCATGAAGTCCGGCAAGCACCTCGCCGAGCGTCACGGCGACGGATCTTTCCTTTTGTTCTGAATCGGTCGGCTCAATCAAGGCTCCGTTTCCTTCTCAATACGGGGCCCACGCAATGCAGGCCCATGAAAAGGAAATTATACGAAGGCAAAGCAATGACACGACAGGAAGAAAGGCGCCTGCCGCTCACTGCCTCTCCTCAACCTTCCTGACCTCGTGCGGAGCCTTTCCGTCCGAAGCGTGTCTCGCTTCGTTTAGCACATGGGACTGGTGCCGCGCCTCCACGGCCTGACGAATGCCCTTTCCTTCTTTCAATGATTCAACATGCGAAGCCGGCCAGTCATCCTGATCAATCAGCACCCAAATTTCGTTGGGGAAGCTCTTCAAAAACCCCTGTTCCCAAGCCGAATTGAACAAAATTGTTCCGTTCGGTTTTTCTTTACAACGTCAA
>ENA-UESE01000622-UESE01000622.1-human-gut-metagenome-genome-assembly--contig:-NODE-622-length-37527-cov-3.879119_pt1 | contig 37527 bp, 27 predicted proteins | sample MGYA00242995_ERZ507996 | MGnify/ENA primary metagenome ERZ507996 (study PRJEB26167, sample SAMN06115489) | human gut metagenome | host: Homo sapiens | place: China:Sichuan | collected 2015-04-15...
GCAGTGTAGCCAATATCGTGATGGTCAGTAATGCAAATCTCAGTAATCCCCTTATTAATAAGCGCTTCAATTTGCTCCCTGGCAGGTGTATCCGAGTCAGTAGAAAAAGATGTATGAACATGAAAATCAGATTTTATCATAGTAAGTGCTCCTTGTAATTCAGTTTAACGTAAGTTTCAGTAAAAAGAATACGCTGTCTACATATAAAAGTCAATCCAAACCAACTAATTAAAAAAAAAACAAGAAAAAGAAAGAACAGGTTGAAGAGAAAAAGGTTGTTCAGCCGAAACAGGAGTCTAGGACCCTGGTCGCTACAGCCAAGAGCCAAGCTTCTTCAGACAGCCGGGATGTGGATGAATATAACCGTCGTTATACATCAGTCGAGGTGGAGGAGCCTTATCGTGAGGATGATTCCGTTATCTATGAGGATAGCGATGAGAATGAGTCTTCTTCCGAGCGTCGTTCGGATACTGAATATACGGAACGTATCATTCGTTATCATTCGCCGAGTAAGATTACGATCGCCGGAGCGGATCAAGTCGATTTGTATCTGAGTGACGGATATTATGGTTACGGCTATGATACGGATTATTCGAACGGTAGCGCGAACGTGAATTTTAATATCAATGTCGGCAACGGTTGGGGCTCGCCTTGGTATACAGGTTGGTACGATCCTTGGTTCTATAGTTATAGCCCTTGGTGGACTTATTCATCTCGCTTCTACGGCCCGTCTTGGGGATTCGGCTGGGGCTGGGGAGGCTTTTATGCCGGCTATTATAGTCCGTGGTACGATCCATGGTATGGCCCGTCTTGGGGCTGGGGTGGAGGCTATTGGGGTGGCCATTGGGGACATCACCATCATTACTATCCCGGTTACTACTCGACTCCAAGTAGACATTATTCAAACGGACGTTCCTCTTATCGAGATAATCGCTCTTATGCGAGTGGCAGAGGTTCCGGTTATACAGGTGGGCGGAGCAGTGGCTCTTCTTCCTTGAGAAATTCCGGATCGACTACAAGACCTTCGTCTTCAAGTTCCTTGAGCAATGGACGTGCGGGATCTACCCGTAGGGAATCTGCTATTTCCTCTGGTGCGGGACGTCGTTCCTCTTCTTCTGTTAGAAATTCGGCAACGACAAGAAGTAGCTCGGGCATAAGTAATAGCTCGGCGAGAACAAGGATTTCCAGAAGTAGTTCTGGAGCCGCATCTTCTTCCGGACGTCAATATTCAGCTCCGGTAACACGTTCTTCTTCCAGAAGCAGTAGCGATTTCTCAAATAGTCGCTCTTCTTCCAGTCAATTTAGAAGTTCCTCTCCTTCTCGTAGTAGTTCGGTAGGTTCTTCTTCCGGTAGCTTCGGTGGAGGTCGTTCTAGTGGAGGCTCTGTTGGTGGCGGAGGTGGCCGTGCCGGTGGTGGTCGCAGGTAAAAGTGTTAGGTTGATAAAATTAGAGATACGATGAAAAGGATAGGAATTATAATGTCGGTGCTTGCCCTGTGTGGCGGCACCGCTTTTTCGCAGTCACAGTTGGATGCCTTTAAGTATTCCCAGACGGAGTTGAATGGTACGGCTCGTTATTTAGGAATGGGTGGTGCTTTTGGTGCGTTAGGTGGTGATATTTCCGCTATGAATACGAACCCGGCAGGCTTGGCGATTTATAAAAGCTCGGAGGTGGTTACGACATTGAGTTTGTCTTCGGCCTCCGCGAAGACCGATTGGCTTGGTTCGAAGGTGGACAACAGCCGTACGAAGGTGAGTTTCGATAATATCGCTTACGTAGGATATTTCCCGACAGCGAATGATGAGGGTATCGTGAGCTGGAACGTTGGTTTCTCTTATAATCGCTTGAAGAATTATAACCGGAACTATACGATGGCTACAGGAGGTGATTTGAATACTTCTCTTTCTGATTATGTGGCCATGCGTGCGGCAGGAATGCCTAGCGGACTGTTGGGGGAGGGTAAAGACTATAACCCTTATAATAACCAAGACTTAGGTGATTGGCTATCTATTCTAGGATACAATGCCGGTTATATGGATTCATATAACGATAATGATAAAGAGTATTATAGTGCGTTCGGGGATAAAGATGCGGATGGGCAATGGAGTCCGTATTTATTGCAAGGAGGTCAATTAAAAGTTTCAGAGCGAGGTTCCGTGGATCAATATGACTTGGCTTTCGGTATAAATATATCGGAACTTGTGATGCTTGGCGCTACGGTTGCGATTACGGATCTGAACTATAGATATCAGTCATCGTATGATGAGGAATTTACGAACGGCAATAATTTATACTTAGATAATTACTTGGATACGGATGGTACCGGGTATTCATTTAATGTGGGTGCCATTGTTCGTCCTACTGATTTTCTTCGTTTAGGTGTAGCTTATAATTCACCTACGTGGTATAAGATGACAGATCGTTATTATGGTGAGGCCGGTTCTTATCTGACCTTTATGGATAAAGGGGAGATGAAGGAGCGTAAACTGGATGCGGCTACTCCTAATAATGCTTATTATGACTATGAATTCCGTTCTCCGGATAAATGGATCTTTAGTGCCGCCACAATCTTGGGTACGACCGCTTTGATAAGCGTTGATTACGAGTTGATGAATTATAAGAATATGCGTATGTATCAAACGGATGGTAGCAGTAACGTGTATACTAACCAAGATATAACGGATAATTTCAAGTCAATGAATACGATCCGTGTAGGTGCGGAGGTAAAGGTTACTCCTCAATTTGCCGTAAGAGCAGGTGTCGCCTACAGCGATAGTCCGATCAAGGATAAACTGAAGAATGGAGAGAAAGAGGTCTTTACGGTTGGTACGATTCCTAATTATACGATCGATAAAGGGGTCATGAATTATACGGTAGGTATCGGTTATCGCTTCACCCCGAACTTCTATACGGACTTGGCTTGTGTATTCCGTACGCATAAGGAAGATGTTTATGCGTTCTCTAATATGTTTGCGGGAGATGATCCGAAGCCATTCCTCGAAGCCCAACCCGCCACGATGAAAACAAACACGACTCGTGTAGCTTTGACATTGGGATACAAGTTCTAATATACATATATTTTAGATCAGTAAAGTCCCCTGTTCGTACGTTAAAGGTGCGGGCAGGGGACATTCTTTTTATAATTTGAAATAAAATGTTTGTTGGTTTAAAATATTTTTCGTTCTTTTGCTTTCATAAATAACATTGTATAACAGTTAAACCCCATCGCCTATAGCATAAACATTACTCGAATAAACTAAAAATGTGAAAGTAATGAAGACTTTAAAAATGATGACCGACGAGGAATTGGTTGTCCTTTATGCAGAAGGTAATAATGCCGCTTTCGATATTTTATTAAATCGATACAAAAGTAGCATTCATTCTTACATTTATTTCATAGTACGTAACAAAGAGCTTACGGAGGATATCTTTCAAGAGACCTTCGTGAAGGTTATCATGACTATAAAACAAGGTCGCTATACCGAGAACGGCAAGTTTAAGGCATGGATTACTCGTATTGCCCATAACTTGATTATAGATAATTTCCGTCAGGAACGTAGCGAGAACACGATCTCGAATGATGAGGTAGAAATCGACTTATTTAATAACATCAAGCTTTGCGATGGTACGATAGAGGATAATATCGTGCGCCATCAAGTATTGTCTGACGTGAAGAAATTGGTAAAGCATTTGCCGGATAACCAGCGTGAGGTGTTGGAGATGCGTTACTATCAAGATCTTAGTTTTAAGGAAATCGCCGATATCACGGGGGTTAGCATCAATACGGCCTTAGGGCGTATGCGTTACGCTATATTGAATATGCGCCGTATGGCCGATGAGAACCGTATCGAGCTATCTATGGTGTAAAATAATTTTCTTTCCATGCAATAAGTCTTAGGTCCCTACGTTTTATTAGCAAACAAGATAAAAATAAAGGTGCCTATGAGGAAGCTTTCTACGCAATGCATGGATGATTTGGAGAAAAAAGTGAAAATTGCCCCGGAGGCGAAAAGTTCGCCTCGGAAGCAAACGATGGATTTCTTGAAACAGTTTGCGAGGGCTTATCAAGCGGAACCGGCTGTACGTCCGGAGCTCTGCGGGTATGTGTTGAACTAAGAATTACGGAAAGAGAATCTATATTATTAGGTTCTCTTTCTTTTTTTGTGTACTTTTGTAAAAACAAAAGACAAGATTATGAAGCATTTGATAGCGCCTTCCCTGCTTTCCGCTAATTTTCTGGATTTGCGGAAGGAGGTGGAGATGATAAATAAAAGTGACGCCGATTGGTTGCATCTGGATATTATGGATGGGGTATTCGTGCCGAATATCTCGTTTGGTTTCCCGGTACTTAACGCATTAAAGCCTATATGCCAGAAGCCGATGGATGTGCACTTGATGATCGTGGAGTATATTTCTGATGTGGCAAAGCTTGCCGAGAAGCCTTTGGATGTGCATCTGATGATTGTACAGCCGGAAAAGTTCATCCCGGAAGTAAAGGCGTTGGGGGCACGTATAATGAACGTGCATTATGAGGCATGTACCCATTTGCATCGGACGGTAGCGGCTATTAAGGAAACGGGCATGAAAGCGGGTGTTACCTTGAATCCGCATACGCCCATCTGCTTATTGGAAGATATAATCCAAGATGTGGACATGGTTTTATTGATGTCCGTGAATCCGGGATTTGGTGGTCAACGCTTCATTGAGCATTCCGTAGATAAGGTGGCCCGTCTACGGGAAATGATAGACCGGAAGGGATTGAGTACTATGATCGAGGTAGATGGCGGGGTGAATTTAGAGACGGGAAAGCGTTTGGTTGACGCAGGTGCCGATGTATTAGTCGCCGGTAACTTCGTATTCAAATCTCCAGATCCGATACAAACAATTAAAGACTTGAAAGCTTTGTAGAACACATTAATATATCACAAAACCTAACTATCATGATTGAGGAAATACAAAAGCGGCCTTTTGTACGGCCGCTTTTTTTATGGATAACCGGAATTTTATGCTATGCGTTTTTACCTACCTCTTTGCTTTTATATGTTTTAGGGGTTTTATCTGCTCTGGTTTTTCTTTTTCTGGGGTTCTCGTGGGGGCGAGGGCATGCGGAGTTGCGATACGATTCCCGTTGGATATGGGGAGCTATAGTCTCTGTTTTGATTGTATGTTTGGCGGTTGAGGTCTGTTGGTATAGTGACCGGCGTATAGCGCTTGTAAATGAGCCTGCTTCTTCTTTAGATTTATTGGCTACCAAGGCTCAATATTCTTTGGTAAATACATTTGATCGTTTGCGTTTGTCTGATGAGGAGAAATCTATTTTGGCTACATTGACATTGGGATATAAGAAAGCGATGAGTCGGGAAACGAAAAGGCGCTTCTCTTTGGCGGGCGTGTCTCATATATTAGCGGTGAGCGGTTTTCATGTTGCCGTGATTTGTGGATTCTTATCTTTCTTTTGCTCGTTTATGCCAAAATGGGGGATAGGACGTTGGGTTCGTTATATCATTCTGGTGGGAAGTCTTTGGGGGTTTGTCTTTATCACAGGATTAGCGCCCTCGGCGGTACGGGCCGCCTTGATGCTGTCTTTATATTTAACAGGAAGGGCGCTTAGGCGTGTTACGGATGGATATAATACATTGGTCGCCGCCGCTTTCTGTATGCTGGCCTATAATCCGTATTATCTGTTTGATGTCGGTTTTCAGTTAAGCTATTTGGCCGTGTTTTTTATTTTATTCCTAGTGCCTCGTTTCAAGGAATGGATAGTGGTGAGAAATCCTTTGTTGGCCATGCCTTGGGAATGGATTACGGTGTCTATAGCTGCGCAGATAGGGACTGCTTTGCTCTGTTTTTATTATTTTGGACAATTTTCGACAGTTTTCTTGTTTACGAATCTACCGGTCACTCTCTTGGCTATGTTTTTGATTCCTTTTGCCTTTTTGTGGTTAGGCTATCCGGTAGATTTCTGTGGATATGACTGGATACAGAAGATCGTAGAAGGGCTGGTTCATGGCATGGTAAGGGTGGTGGACGTGTTTAGCGTTATGCCTTATGCGACGATTACGGGTCGTTTTAGCTTCTTTGAGATGCTAGGAGGTTATGGTTTTCTTGTTTTATGCTTGATATATATGAAGATACGGGAACCAAAAGTTTTGTTGGCCGCCTTAACCCTTTTGTTAATAATATCAGTAAAGATCCTTATTGAACTTTTTTTGATAGCCGGAAACTAAAAAAGTCGTACCTTTGGGGTGAAAACAAAAAGATTATATGATCACTAAAATCATTCAAGAAGAGAAGATTCAGAAAGCCAAAAAATACGTAGAGAAAGGCGAGAGTTTTGTTATCGTGACGCATGTCTCACCAGACGGCGACGCATTAGGTTCATCCCTTGGTTTATATCATTTCCTATCCGCTTACGGTAAGGATAATGTAGCGGTAGTGGTACCGAACGCATTTCCCTCTTTTTATAGATGGATGCCGGGCGCTAAGGATGTCGTGATACATGAGAAATATCCGGATTTCGCCGAGAAATTGATCAAGGAAGCGGATGTTATTTTCTGCCTCGATTTCAATGAACCCAAACGTATCGAGAAACTGGCTCCGGCGGTGATCGCCTCAGAAGGCCGCAAGGTGATGATTGATCATCATTTGAACCCCGCGGATTTTTGTCGTGTGACGATGTCGTATCCGGAGATGTCTTCTACCAGTGAGATGATCTTCCGTTTTATTTGTCGTATGGGGATGTTCGACTTATTGAATCGGGATGCCGCCGCTTGTATCTATACGGGTATGATGACGGATACGGGATCGTTCACCTATAATTCGAATAAACCGGAGATTTATACGATTGTCAGCGAATTGATCAAGAAGGGGATTGATAAGGATTTGATCTATCGTAAGGTGAATCAGGTCTATTCCGAGTGCCGTTTACGTATGATGGGATATGTGTTGTATGAGAAGATGAGGGTCTATCCGGAACAACAGGCGGCTCTTATCACATTATCGAAAGAGGAACTGGATCGTTTTCAGTACCAGACTGGAGATACGGAAGGTTTCGTGAACTTACCGTTAAGCATAGAGAACGTAAGCTTTAGTGTCTTTATTCGTGAGGACAGCGATTACATAAAGGTATCGCTTCGCTCCGTGGGCGATTTCCCTTGCAACCAGTTTGCCTCTACTTATTTCAACGGGGGTGGACATAAAAATGCGTCCGGAGGTGAGTTCTATGGCTCTTTATCTGAGGCCGTAGCCGTGTTTGAGAAAGGTTTACAGGAATTTAATCCTAATAAATCAGAAGATTTAGGCAAACATGCGTAAGGTTTGACGAAGATTATTTACATTTGCGATTCATTCAATTAAAGACTAACAAATGAAGAAAGGTTTTAATATCCTGTTGATTCTGTGTGCCGCATTAGTTGCTATCTCTTGTAGCAAGACAAAGTCGTACACGGATATGTTGAAAGATGAGAAAAAGGCAATCAATCGATTGATTGATGAGAATGATTTTGAGATTCTGAAAGATTTTCCGGAGGATAGTGTGTTTAAGGAAAATCAGTTTGTCGAATTGGAGAATGGTACATATCTGAATATAATTGAAAAGGGTACAAGCCAAAGAGCTGTTCAGTACAAGACAAAGATTCTATACAGATGTAATGTTTCCTATCCGATGGATTCTGCTTATATAAATAGTACTCCTTATTACATCCAGAACTATGGTCCCCATAGTAACGGAACTAGTCCTTGGGAGTTTACATATGGAGATTATGCCAGTCAAGCCAATCCGTATTTAGTGAGTGAAGGATTGCAAGAGCCTTTAAAGTACGTCGGAGATCGGGCTAAGGTAAAACTTATAGTCCCGTTTAAGCGAGGTACTTATAACGACCAATCAAACGGTGAGCCTGCTTATTACGAAATTCTAGAATATATATTTGAAGAAAACTTATGACACTAATTAAATCTATTTCCGGTATTCGCGGTACAATAGGCGGTAGCCCGGAAGACGGATTGAATCCGTTAGCTATTGTTAAGTTTGTAGCCGCTTATGCTACATTCATCCGAAAAAACACAAAAGTGGAGACCAATAAGATCGTTGTAGGGCGTGACGCACGTATCTCCGGTCCGATGGTAAAACAAGTCGTCCTAGGAACGCTTACCGGTATGGGATTTGATGTGGTGGATATCGATCTGGCCACGACCCCGACAACCGAGTTAGCCGTAGCTATGGAAGGGGCTTGCGGAGGTATTATCCTTACCGCCAGTCATAATCCGAAGCAATGGAATGCCTTGAAGCTTTTGAATGAGAGAGGTGAGTTCTTGAATGCCGCTGAAGGGGCTGAGGTATTACGCATAGCTGCCGCCGAGGACTTCGAGTTCGCCGACGTGGATCATTTGGGCAAGGTAATCCCGAATGCGACTTATAAGCAAAAACATATTGAGAGCGTCTTGAATCTGGATCTCGTGGACGTGGAGGCTATTAAGGCCGCTAACTTCCGTGTAGCTATCGATTGCGTGAACTCCGTAGGCGGTATCGTGATCCCGGATTTGTTATATGCGTTGGGTGTGAAGGAAATCTTTAAGCTGCATTGCGCCCCTCATGGAAACTTCTCTCATAATCCGGAACCCATTCCGGAAAACTTGACAGAGATCTCCGATTTGATGGGACATGCGAAAGCGGATGTCGGTTTCGTAGTAGATCCGGACGTAGACCGTTTGGCGATTATCTGCGAGAATGGCGAGATGTTCAACGAGGAATACACCTTGGTCGCTGTCAGTGATTACGTATTAAGCCATACTCCGGGTAATACGGTAAGTAACCTAAGCTCCAGCCGTGCGCTTCGTGACGTTACCCGTGCTCATGGCTGCGAATATAATGCCGCCGCTGTAGGCGAGGTGAATGTGGTTGCCAAGATGAAGGCTACGAATGCAGTGATCGGTGGTGAGGGCAACGGTGGAGTGATCTATCCGGCCAGCCATTACGGACGTGACGCTTTGGTAGGTATCGCCTTGTTCCTGACTCATCTGGCAAAGAAGAAGATGAAGACGAGCGAGTTGAAGGCTTCCTATCCTCCGTATTTTATCTCCAAGCAAAAAGTCCAGTTAACGCCGGAGATCGACGTGGACGCTATCTTAGCGAAAGTAAAAGAGAAGTTCTCTCAATATGATATTACGGATATCGACGGCGTGAAGATCGATTTCCCGGATAAATGGGTTCATTTGCGTAAAAGCAATACGGAACCGATCATCCGTATCTACTCTGAGGCCCATACGATGGAGGAAGCCGAGGAATTAGGCGGTCAATTAATACAGATCATCAACGAGATGTGTAAATAACACCCTTTCGGGGCGTTTTAAAATATTGGGTTCAGTCTTCAGCCGAGGTAAGCTATTTATACTCTGTTGATTTGACTGAACCCTTTTCTTTTGGATAATTCTCGGTTCGTGTAATGAATAAACTAATAAAGGTAATCTTATTTCTAATTGTCGGGATGGTTCAAGCCTTCGCATGGGGAGGGCTGAGAGGGGACACGTTGGCCAAGGAGCTGGATGAAGCTGTCTTGAATAGATCTTTTTATCTTCAGCAACGGGAGCAACGGATCACGCAGCTAAAGGACATGTTTCTCTTGAGCAAGATATCGTTGTGGCAGGAATATGAGATCAACCACCAATTATACGAGGAATTCAAGAAAATACAACAAGACTCGGCCATCTATTACATAAAGCGGAATATGGAGATAGCGTCATTTATGAAGGATACGGCACGCATCTATACTTCCCGCTTACGGCTGGCTACGCTTTATGCTTTCTCCGGGATGTACCGTGAGTCGGAAAGTCTGTTGCGAAGCATAGACCGTGAGTTGCTGTCTAAAGAGCAGAAACAGGATTTCTATGAGGCTTATTATTCGTTTTTCTCTTATTACAGTACGAATCTGGATTCTTTTGAATATAGGAAACAACTTGATTTATACAAGGATTCGTTATTGTCTGTCTTAGATACGGCCTCTTATCGGTATAAGATAAATCTGGCGCAGAAATATCTGGCTCACGGACAGGCGAGGTCTGCGGAGAAGGTGCCGTTACTTGCAATATACAGTTCCGCATGAATGAGATCTCTAAATTCTATCCTATCATTAATGCTTCCTATCAGACACGGGAAGCTCAGGGCAAAAGGCAATTGATGACTTATTTCTTGTTGATCAGCCTATTGACGCTCTTTCTGATCCTTTCTCTTGCCTATGTGTATAGGCAGATGCGGAAGATCTCAGCGATACGAGAAGAGTTGGTTAATACCAATGCCTGTTTGGTAAAGTTGAATGGAGAGATAAGCGAGACGAATAATTTATTGCAAGAGCGAAATATACAGCTATCGGAGTCAAACCATATCAAGGAGGAATACATCGCTCATTTCCTCGATCTCTGCTCCACCTATATTAATAAACTGGAGGATTACCAGAAATCGCTACAGAAAAAGGCGATGAATAAACAGTTGGACGAGTTATTCAAGATGCTCCGTTCGACCCGTATGGTGGAGAATGAGGTGGAAGCGCTTTATGTTAACTTCGATCGAATCTTTCTTGGATTATATCCTACGTTTGTCAGGGACTTCAACGCTTTGTTGCAGCCCGAGGAACGTATCGTCTTGAAATCGGAGGATCTGTTGAATAAGGAACTTCGTATATTCGCCTTGATGCGGTTGGGAGTTACGGACAGCGTAAGGATAGCCGCTTTTCTTCGTTGTTCGTTGAGTACGATCTATAACTACCGGACCAAGGTACGTAATAAGGCGTTAGTGCCTCGTGATGAGTTTGAAGGTTGGGTGATGAGGATCGGGGTTAACCTGAATCCGTTATAATCAATCTACATTTTTTAGGATAGTGATCTTTATTAACTGATTTGTATTTAATAGGATAGCGGATCATACTGTCTACATTTTTATATCAATCTTCTTTTTGCTTCTTATTCCCGGATACATTCGCGGCATAACTTTTAAAAAGAGATGCCATGAAGATTAAATTAATGATTGCCGCCGTGATCGCCTGTTGGGTGTTCACGGGATTTACGAAAGAGAACGTATCCGATACGGTCGATCACAACGCATGGAAGACATCCGGCGTCGTGGTCATACAAAATGATGTCCTTACGTTGGCCGGTTCCAACGCCCGTGCTTTGTTGAACGATGGCAAAGGCTATACGAACTTCGAGTTAGATATGGATGTACGTACCACGACCGGTGGCAAAGGTTATATTGGTATCCATACGGACGCTACGGATCGTAAAGGATACCGTATCGCCTTGAACAACGATCGGGAAGATCCGGTTTGGTGGCGGATGACGGGTAGCTTGGTGTCAGTCCGGAACCTGACGAAGAGTTTCGTGAAAGAGAACGAATGGTTCAAGATGAATATCCGGGTAGAAGGACGGCTTATCCGGGTGCGGATTAATGGTGAGACTGTCGTAGAATATATAGAGCCTTCCAAACCTTTCCGTTTGAAGGAGAACGCTAAAGCATTGTTATCCCAAGGTACTATCTCGCTGGTAGGTACGGGACGTGGAAATCTTCAGTTTAAGAATATCTCTTTAGAGGCGTTCAGCGCGAAAGGAATAGACATTCCCGCTCAATGGGCGAATGCCGTGGATGAGCAGACGGACGTGAGTGGGTAACAACCTTTTCGGAGGCGGCCCGCAACAGCTTTGACTATGTGTTTACCGATGCCATGACGTTTCTGGATCATAAGGGGCGGCGTACGCACCTATGGGTAAACAAGGAAGTGATTATCGATGATGAGCAAGCATATATGGATATGATGTTGGACCGTATCTGTTCTGTCTTGGAAGAGCCGGTCGATATGTACGTGAATTCCTGTTTCCTTCCCGATGCGATGAGTGACCGATATGATATGTTTTGGACAGAAGAGCGTATCGACCGTTTCGTGAATGCCTTGGCAAAAAGTGGAAAGGCTTTGGAGATAAACGAGCTTTATCATATTCCGAATAAAGCGATCATTCAGAAAGCGAAAGCCGCGGGTGTAAAGTTCACGTTCGGTTCCAACAATATCACGCCGGAGGTAGGAACGCTCGATTATTGTATCCGTATGAAAAAGGAATGCGGTTTGACGGCGCAAGATATGTATAAACCACACATTAATATATAAGATTAGTTTTAAGGTCTGAACAAACATTAGATTTAAGGTAGAGGTATTAGTGTTTAGGCAAAGATTGTTAGGTTTCGAGGTAAGATACATATGGAGTTACAGTTATAATATAATAGGTCGATTACTATAGGACAAAACATTTTATTTACTATATATAAAGATAATCGTATATAGTTACATTCTACAAACCACGGCGTGAATCGTACAGACCACAGCATGGTTTGTATAATTCACGTCGTGGTCTGTACAGTTCACGCCGTGGTTTGTGGAATGTAACTGTATCTTACGAAGAATAAATAGGCTCTTGAATAACTATTCTAGCCGAAGTGTAGCGTTTTTATCTTATAGGAAAATAGCGGTGAATTCCTTTTCGAAATTCGGGGTGAATGCGCCTTTCCCCAGATTCTCCTTGATCTCCTCGATCGGCCAGAAACGTCCTCCGTCCAGTTCCTCGGGATCAGGGGTGATGGGGCCATCGTAAGTGGTCCGGAAAGTGTTTACCAATTCCTTTTCTATGGAAGACTCGAATACATAACGTTTGATGAAGACAGGCGTGAAATCAGTAATGCCCAATTCCTCACGAACCTCACGGCGCAGGGCCTCTTCCACGCTTTCTCCATAATCAATATGCCCACCTACGGCCGTGTCCCATTTTCCCGGTTGTATATCCTTGTTCATGGAACGTTTTTGTAGATATAGATCTCCATCCTTATTAAAGATATGTAAATGGATTACGGGATGTAGCAACTTACTTCCGCTATGACATTCCTTGCGAGTAGCCTTTCCGATCGTCTCACCTTCCTCGTTTACCAGAGGAAACCATTCTGTTCTCATATTTTAAATAGACTTTAATTTACTGATAACCGTACCTAACTCCTCATCCGTTAAATTATTTCCATACGTAGCGTAATCCAAGCGGAACGTACATCCATTCTTGTATTCAGAGCAGCCATAAGCGGTTTTGCCCCGGAGGATAGAGCCTTTGTGACAGATGGGGCAAACGGGCTTATCCGTTGATGGAAGCTCCAATTCAGGAGTAGCCTCTGCTTTCTCTTTCTCTTTCTTGGCACGAGGCTTACGAGGTTTCTTTTCCTTTTTCTCCTTGGGTTCGTCTTTGGGAGTTTCTTTAGCTGCTTTAGACGTATCCTCAATCGTAATCGTTCGCCGGGTTTGGTCGGAAAGGACGTTTATGACGACCTCGTTTACCATCTGCTTCAACTCATCAAGGAAAGTACGGGCCTCATAAGTTCCCCGCTCGATCTGACGAAGCTTCTTCTCCCAAAGACCCGTCAACTCCGCGCTTTTCAGCAGTTCCTCATGGATCGTGCCGATCAATTCCGCACCGGTAGCGGTGGGATAAAGATTCTTGCGCTCCTTCCGTATATAATTACGCTTGAACAAGGTCTCAATGATCGCCGCACGGGTAGAAGGGCGGCCGATACCGTTTTCCTTTAAGGCATCCCGCAGCTCGTCATTATCCACTAATTTACCGGCGGTTTCCATCGCCCGCAATAAAGTTGCTTCCGTATAGGGTTTCGGAGGCTGGGTCCAAGTCTCTTTCAAGATCGGTTTATGCGGGCCGCTTTCTCCTTTCACGAAATCGGGCAATACGCCTTCTTCCTCGGTAGGTTCAGCCTCCGGATCTTTCTGCTCGGCTCCGAATACGACACGCCAACCCGGTTTGAGGATTTGCTTTCCGGTCACCTTGAATTCCACCTTATCCACTTGACCCAAGACCGTAGTGGTCGATATCTCGCAATCCGGATAAAAGGCGGCGATAAAACGACGGGCTACCAAATCGTACACCTTCCGTTCCGTATCCGTAAGATTGCGGGCGGGGACTCCGGTAGGGATAATCGCATGGTGATCGGTAACCTTCGAGTTATCGAACACCTTCTTGCTCTTCGGCAATTTTTGATTCATCAAAGGAGCGGTAAGCTCCGTATAATCCACCAATCCTTTCAAGGTATTGGGAACTTTCGGATAGATATCATCACTAAGGAAAGTCGTGTCTACACGTGGGTAGGTTGTCACCTTCTTCTCGTAGAGCGATTGGATCAACTTTAGCGTATCGTCCGCCGTAAACGCGAATTTCTTATTACATTCCACCTGCAACGAGGTCAAGTCGAATAGGCGGGGGGCGAATTCCTTCCCTTTCTTCTCGGTGATACTGGTAACAGTAAAATCCTGTTCCTTTACCTTCTCCAGAAAAGCCTCGCCTTCCTCTTTCTTCGTGAACTTACCTTTCGTGGCGGAGAAAGTCGTATTCCTGTAAATGGTCTTTAATTCCCAATAGGGTTCCGGCTTGAAATTGTCGATCTCGGCTTGCCGGTTTACGATCAAGGCGAGCGTTGGGGTTTGCACACGGCCGATCGATAATACCTGCCGGTTCTGCCCGTAGCGCAAGGTATAAAGGCGGGTGGCGTTCATCCCCAGCAACCAGTCGCCGATGGCACGGGATAGCCCGGCCTCATATAACTTATTGAATTCCGTCTGTTCTTTGAGTTTTTGGAAACCTTCCCGGATCGCCTCCTCCGTAAGCGAGGAGATCCAAAGGCGGTAGACCGGGCATTTACAACCTGCCTTTTGCATGACCCAGCGTTGGATCAGCTCTCCCTCTTGGCCGGCATCACCGCAGTTAATGACCATCTCGGCATTTTGCATCAGGCTCTCGATTACCTTGAATTGTTGCTCATACGTAGGATTCTCGATTAGTTTGATACCGAACCGGGGAGGGATCATAGGTAGCGACCCCAGACTCCAGCGTTTCCAGTTCTCCGCGTATTCATGCGGTTCTTTCAGGGTACACAAATGCCCGAATGTCCAAGTTACCTGATATCCGTTTCCTTCGATATACCCATTCATTCGTTGGGTTGCCCCTAATACTTCCGCGATTTCCCGGGCCACACTCGGCTTTTCGGCGATACAAACTTTCATCAATACATCATCCTTTCTTAAATGAACAGACAAAAATACATGATTATTTCCGAATGAGCAAAGATGTTTGTTATCGCGAGTTTATAAAGCTGTATGATGGAGTCGCTGATTTTGGTTCAATTTGTTTTTACTTTTGGGTATTTTGCATATATTTGAACCTATGTAATCGAAGTGGGAGATTAAGTCGAATGGCAGACATTGATTCAGAGAAAGAAAGAAGACTTGTGGCAGACTTGCTAGAAGGGGACGAGTCGGCCTTTTGTGAATTATATGCCCTGTATAAGGACCGCTTGATGTGGTTTTCCTTGAAATTCCTTAAATCCCGGGATATGGCGGAAGATGTTTTTCAGGATGCTTTCGCCTCTATTTGGCAGAATCGCCGTTTCTTGAACCCGAATGTACCTTTTGGCCCGTATGTGTATACGATCGTGAAAAATCGGATCTTAAACCTGTTGGCGGGACTGGATCGTGAGTTGGAGCTGAGGGATAAGATACGGTCCGCCTCATTGGATAGCACGAACGAGACGGAGGACTCGGTATTGGATACGGATTTAAACGCATTGTTGGATAAGGCGCTTGAAACGTTGACCCCACAACAAAAAAGGGTTTTCGATATGAGCCGTAAAGATATGAAATCCCATAAGGAGATAGCCGACAGTTTGGGTATCTCGGTATATACGGTACAACAACATATCTCTACGGCCTTGAAAGTGATCCGGGCCTTTCTTGCTAAATATGCGGAGACTTATATGAAGCTACTGCTCTAAAAACACACCTCCCTTTATTCATATTCCCGATAGGCACCGAACCGGGCTAAGCGATCCTCGCCGAGTTGTTCCGGTACAGGTTGCGGGGAGAGGCCCAAGCCTTCGTTGATCTGTTCCCAAAGTCCCGTACGGGTGTAAGTTTGATGCACTTTCTGGAAATGGGTGGATAGTAATAAATCCTTGGCTTCTTGATATTGCTTCTTATCAATCAGTAGCTGTACCTTTCGCTCGACCACCCATTCATCAGAGGACGCGTTTATCTTATCCAACCATTTTTCCCGTTCCGGTAAAGCCTCTGTTCCAAACTTCTTTAATACTTTATCCCGCTCGATAACCAACTGGGGATGTAGGTTCAACCACGAGGTCTCGGGGATAGCGGCGTAAGTATCTCTCGCCTTTTCCCACGCCTGCCGACGAACATATAGCCTTGCCAATAAAGCTTTCGCCAGATCGATATCCGGGATGGATAGTTGTTCGATCGCCTCCTCTACACGTTCTCTTCCAGCCAACCAAGTCCCATAGTGGAATTGCCAATAATCCCGTTCCGGCCGGGGAGATATTTGGATCGCCCAACGAAAAGCATCGTCCAGATCTTCCATGCCGGATGGAGCCCACTGCCCGTCTTCCGGATAGGGGGCGGCGGGAAGCGTGGACTTGTTCTTGTAGGCATCGGCTAAGGCGATCCAGATGGAAGATTCATTCTTCCGGGCCCAGTCGAATAGCGGGATGCGATCGATCGGGCGAAGCCTTAATGCCGGAACCTTTAAGGAATAGATATCCAAAGGATGATCTGTCGGTATCCAATATTCTACGTGATTCTTTTTCTCGCCGGGACGCAATTCGAGCTTGATGGACTGGTCGCTGATCGGGCCACCTTGGATTTCTACGTAAGGCTGCCGGTCGGGGGTACTGAGCATGGACCATTCTTTGTCGCCGGCTACGCCATAACTCCATAATTTGATACCGGGCGTACTGGATTCGTCGGCGATATGATAGAGCCCGCTACCCAAGGAGGGAGTGTAGGCCCCGAAAGCATTCACGTCTTTCGTTTTCCAGAAGTAGCCGGTCATCTCTTTGATATCCCGTTCATGATGGGTTCCTTCGGTTTTCCAGTCGATCGTGTCCAACGTGGAGGCATGGGATAATACGGTCCCGTTCGGGAAATCGTATTGGGTATCCGGTGCGCAAGGAAGGGCGGCGTTGGACCATGACATCCATGGATAGGCTTGCTTTCCCGGGTTGTAGTAAACAACCCTTTGTGTAAGGCACTCGTCCTTATCTCCTAAGGAATATTCTACGGACCATTGCATACCGTAATGAGATTCCCGTTCTCCGCATGTTACATATGTGCGGTCTCCCGTATGATCGATCTGATAAAGCACCGGCTCATTTTGCGTGGGAGAGTGGGAGATCGGGAAACTGACCTCGATCCCCCCGGCCACGAAATAGAAGCGGGGTAATATCCGTGTGTATTTGATTACGTCCGGTCTGTACAAGACCTCCTTGCCGCTCTCCTTGTGAGTGAGGGATATTACTTTCCCGCAAAGATCGGGGCAGATGATAGCCTTGACTTTCTCGTTCTCTAGCGAGATCATCCGGTACCTTTTAGGCACCGGACGATTTGAGGTCTCGCTATAACTCATATAGGGGTATACGCCATTCGGGTCCAAGGCGGTCGGTAGCGGGCCGGTGGGCGTCAATACGTGCGTCAGCTGTATCTGGTCGAACTCCTCGCAAACAACACCTGTTGTCTGCGAGAAGGCCGGCCCTGCGGCTACGCTTGCCATGAGTGATAGGATTAAACGATATGCTTTCATGTCTTTCCTGCTATATAAGCCCATTATTTCGCCAAAAGATCGGACAGTTGACGGATGATGAGGTTACCCTTACGTACATCCGCCGAGATCTTGTTCTCATCGAACTCTTTCTCTTTCGGGAAGATAGACAAATGTTGGTCTAGCTGCTTCAATAAGCCTTGAGCTTGAGCGTTACCCGATTGGGCGGTCAGTTCCCGTAAGATACGGACCTTCTCGAAATCCACGATACCTTCTCTCATTTTCTCGAAGCGGATGCAACTTTTGCCTCCCGGATATACCATGTAGCAATCGCCTGCTGCCCAAGAGCCATGACGTGCGTCGCGATCGGCATCTTCCGGCCAAGCGTCGTAAGCCCATCGCAAGAAGCCGTCGTACCCATACGCCATTACATACCAACTGATCCAACGTCCCTCGATAGGAGGTGAGAACACGAAGTTGTTCGGGATCGGCGGGTTACAGCATACGTATACGGTGGACGTGCGTCCGGTGGCGGCCCGTGCCTTTTGCTCGGCGATGGTAGGTTCCTCTCCGTAAAGGAAAGAATAATCGTCCAGCAGTCCGTCCAATTCCTTATGCCAATTGCCGGCGTAAGTGATCTTCCAGCATTTATCATGGTTGCGCACGACATTGATAGCCGCTAAGGTCTCTTCCATCGGATTCTCGTTGATTCCGATATAGGTGATGTCCAACCAGCTTTTAGCTTCCAGATGGAACTTGAAATCCGTGAGGAAGATATTCCACATCTTCTTGAATTCCTCCGAGCTTGGCGCCCAGTTGATATAAGAATAATCGCCCGTAGCCTCGTCCTTATAGCGGTGACGGAATCCCCAAGGAATCGGGGTATAGAGGGTGATTGCCTCGTTGATGCCACATTCCATCGCTAATTCTACGTACTCGTCGAAGATCTTGTAGTCGAAGGCCCATGTGCCGTCTGCTTTCTTGATCCACTCGATCATACCCCCCTCGATCATATAGGAGTTATCGGACCAAGGAGAATGTACTCCATAAGTCGTGATGTAGGTACCACCCGCATCGGCATAATGCTTCAAATGCTGCTTGAGAAGCATCTTATGTTCTGGTGACCACGGTTCCACGTGATTGTACCATGCCACGGCCCACGGGTTCTGCCATAGGTCCAGACGGTATTTCCAGTCTTTCGGATAGGGGAGCAACTGGTTTTGCACCACGATCTCCAGATTCAAGAATTGAGGAGCCTTGCCTTTCGCCCGCACCTCCACCTGTCCTTTATACGTACCGGGAGCGGTTCCTCTCGGCACATCCACCATCATCCATACCGGACGGGTGGTTTGGGAAGGGAGATCGAAGCGGTCCAGCGTCTCGAAACGGTCTGGCATCAAGAAGCCGGATTTGTAGGGAGATTCCCCGCAGATGGCTTTTTTCTCGGCATACGGATAATTGGACAATACGTAACGCACCAACTCGAAGGTAATCCGGTCTTTTGGGATGATGTTTCCCTCGGCGCTCCTCAAGTCCTGCGTAGAGACACGTACTTGTTCCAACGCTTCTGACGAGCATACCAATATCTGGGCATTCGCTCTTTCCCCCCTCCAAACGGTCGTAGAGTAGGAAGATGATAAATCGTTGTCATGGTTTACGGGTACTTCCTTCCGGAAATAAAGCCGGTCGGTCGATCCGAAGGCGGAATGGATACCCGCCTGATTGCTCCAAGCGGGTTCATTCACGCAAAAATCAAATGTTAACTCCGGGTCATAGTGGTGACTCCGTACAGGGACAAACGTGGAATCCATCTGCCCCGGATACACTTGGCCTAGACTGATATGAGAATAAATAAAAAAACTAGCTACCGCTAAAAAGTATTTCTTCATGCTATAAAAATTTAAGATAATTCATATTTAAATGGGATTCCCCTCCCGGATAGGTAGGTCCTACCTATACGAGAAGGTAGGGCCTACCCTCATATATATAGTCGCTTATTCTTGGAAAAACCCTTACCAGCCCGGATTCTGTTCCAAGGTTCCTTTCGACAATTGTACCTGTTGCAAAGGTATCGGTGACAGCCAATGCTTCGGTGTCTGGAACTTGCGGGCGGATGCGGGTTGGGCGATGATAAAGCCATCGCTATCCACCTGTATATCCTGCCCGATCACCAACTCCGGGAATTTCTGTTGATACTCCGTACCCACGAATTTCACGCCACGGATCGCAAGGGGAAGAACCGTTTCCGCCGTGCCCCAACGACGTAGGTCGTCCCGGCGGTATCCTTCGAATGCCAGTTCCACGGTTCTCTCACGCCGGATCTCTTCCAGCATATTCAGTCCGTTGGCGGAGACGAAAGCGTTGGTTAGGTGAGGCATATTCGCCCGGTTTCTCAGATCATTGATGGTGATGTCTAACTGATCGTCCGTGATTTGTCCGTTCTTCTCGTATAAAGCCTCGGCGAGGATCAGCAGGACTTCGGCGTAACGAAACTCCTTGAAGTCGTATTCGCCGATGAATTGAGCGGCATCCAATGTCTCATCCAAGAACTTACGGATCATATAGCCTGTGCGTGTAGCGCTATTCCCTACAAATCCCGGATAGGTAGGTGTCCAGAGACCTCCCTCGAAAAAGACCTCGCTACCGGGAACGATAAACGTCTGCTCCATACGGGAGTCCCGGTTCTCGAATTCACTCGTCTGGTATTGGAATCCCTTAAATAAAGGAGATTTATCGATGGGCAGACCATCGTTACATAAATACATATCCGCAAGGTTTTTTGTAGGAACCATGGCACCGAACCAAAGTTCCCGTGTCCAGTTATGGGTCACTCTCAATTTATAATAACGCCTTGCCAATAAGACCTCCTTGCTATCATCCCCCTCTAAGATATGTAGATATTTATAGCTTTCCTTCCCTTTATCCCGGAACAAGGCGTATTCCTTGGAATCCACTAAGGCTTGGGCGGCATCGATGGCCGATTGGATATACATATCGGCGTTGGAGCCTTGATGGTATTTCTCCCAAGTTCCCTCGTACAAGGATACGCGGGCTTTTAACGCTAAGGCGGCCCCTTGCGTGGTACGGCCCAATTCCTCGGTAGTCAACTGGCTTTGCTTGGGAAGCAAAGGAATCGCCTTATCGAGATCGTCGATGATAAAATCAATGATCTCCTGCTGGGAGGAGCGAGGCGTGTAAAGCTGTTCCGAGGAGGTATTCAAGGGAATCTCTATCTTGGGAACCCCTCCGTAGAATTTGACCAGTTTCCAGTAGTTGTAGGCCCGGAAGAAATGGGCCTCAGCTTTCCAGCGTCCGATCTCGTCATCGGTCAATCCAGACTCCTCCGCTTTCTTGAGCAGATAGGAAGTGGATTGGATGAATTTCCAAGGCTCATCCCAATCATCCGAATTGACCGGTGCTAAATAAGAACCATCGCTTACGTCGTCCGCCCCCGAACCGAAAGCGATATCCGAGTTCTTATCTATATATTGGGAGGCCTCCATCAGGCTGAAGTAGAAATCATTGGCGGCCAACTCGAAATCAGAAGGCTTTTGCCAAAATACGGCGTCGGACACTTGATCCATAGGTGTCATATCCAAGTCGCAACTAGATAGCCCGAGTGTGGCCGATAGCGCTATAATTATATTAAATCGTCTCATACTGCTAATTTGTTTTTTCGTGGAACCTTAGAAAGTTAAGTCAATACCGAAAGAATAATAACGTTGGAACGGATAATTGAATCCGGCTTTGTCCGACTCGGGGTCCCATCCTCCTTTTACGTTATGTATCTCGAATAGATCCTGTCCGCTTACGTAAAAGCGTGTCCGTTCGATGCCTAGTTTCTGTAACGCACCTTTGGGGAGCGTGTAGCCTATCTGGATATTCTTTAGGCGAATGTAGGCGGCGTTGATCTTTTGCAGGGTGGATGCCTGATAATTCCAATGCCGGATCTCCCCATGCGTCAAGCGGGGATAATAGGCGTCCGGGCGATCCTCGTTCCATGTCTGGCCGTAGTAGAACTGGGGCGGGTATCTCCACCAGTCGCTCCAAGGCATGGCGAAGTCTCCTTCACGGAACAAGGTGCGCTTGGCAACTCCTTGGAAGAATACGCTGATATCGAAGTTGTTCCATTTAGCGCCCAGATTCAATCCGAAGGAATAGCGGGGAGTGGTGGAGCCAACGTATTCGGCGTCGCCGTCATCCCCATCTTTGTCACCGTAGGTGGAGATCTTACCGTCGCCGTTCAAATCCTTGAACTTCGCGTCTCCGATGCCGATATTGGAAGGTACGCCCTCTAGTTTCTTATAAGCGTCGAGATCTGCTTGGTCCTTGATCACGCCATCGTATACGTAAGCGAAATAGGAATTCATGGGATAACCTTCCCGGGTCTCGTTCAATCCTAGTTTGTAGGTATCGGCACCTCCGTATTCAACTAATTTGTTCACGGCGTCGGTCAACTGGAATTGGGCAGAGTATTCAACGTTGCCGATCTTGTCGGTCCAGTTCAATGTCAACTCGAAGCCGTTCGTGCGTAATTTACCCGAGTTCGAGTAGGGTGCCTCCGCGCCTAACATGCTGGGATAAGTTACCGGAATTAACATATTATTATTCATTTTTACGAAATAATCAAACGAGAAGCCGAGGCGGGAATCAAGGAAAGCGGCATCGACACCCACGTTGACATTCTCCAGAATTTCCCATGTCCGGTCTACCCCGGCCAATACGTCTAAGCCCATGGCTTGGCTTTGGGAACCGTTTCCGAACGGATAGATTAATTTAGTTCCCCAGCCATCGTCCCTAAACTTTAGCAACTGGATATAGTCATACAGGCGGATACCTTCTTGGTTTCCGGTCTGTCCGTATGATGCTCTTAACTTCAGCTCATTGAATACCTTGGAGTTTTTCAAGAAGTTTTCTTGCGAGATACGCCAGCTGGCGGAGACTCCGGGAAACATTCTCCACCTGTTGCCGGGGGCGAAACGGGAACTACCGTCATAACGGAAGTTTGTCTCCAGAATGTACTTGTTCTTAAAGCTGTAGCCTAGGCGGGCGAAGGTAGAGCCGGTAGCCCAATGCTCGGCTTTGGCGTCGTTCTTCATATTTCCCGTGCCTCCGAGGTTAAGCTCCCACAGCTCATCCGAGATGAAGTTATCACGGCGTGCCATGAACATGCGGACTTCCTCCGTCTCGTAGGCCATACCTAACATGGCGTCCAGATGGTGGTCCGGGCCGAAGTTCTTATCGTAATTCAAGTAGGCCGTGTAATTTTGGTAAACGGTCTCTTCTGTCGTGCGATCCACGGCAGACTGCTCCGGACTTCCCGCTCCGGTGTAGTAGGTGATATTATTGTCCCATGTATAAAGAGGGATCGCTTTCGCTATATCCTCATTGTTCTTGTTCTTATAATTAACACCGGCTTGGGCGGTTAAGGTCAGTCCGTCGATAATGTTGGCGATTAACCTGAAATTACCATTCATCTCCCGGGTCTTGAACGTGGCGGTCTCGCTCTCTTTGGCCAACGCTACGGCATTGCTCCAGCCTCCTTGGGTGAAGAAGTTACCATCGGCATTATAGACCGGGTGGTTAGGCATATCCAGAATCGCCTCACCGATTACCCACGCTCCGTTGCTGCCTACATCGGTACGTTTATTATTGTCCAAGGCTACTTTGGTTTCCAGCTTTAACCAATCCGTGATCCTATAATCGTAGTTCATACGTAGATTATACTTGGTGTTATTGTCGTCGGCATATTTTACGACTCCGAATTGCTTGCTATAACCGGCGGATAAATAATAATTGGATTTCTCGCCGCCACCGGAGATAGTGAGATTGTGCTTATGCTGAACGCCGTTGTTCAACAGCTCGTCCATCCAGTCCGTGTTCGTAAAGAACAATTTCCATCCTCCATACAACGGGTGATCGATCGGATTCGGGTCGTTGGACAAGATCCTATCCAGAAGCTCTTGCGTATACATAGGGGCGGAGCCGTTATGGATATTGGCCTCGTTGTCCATGATCGCCATCTCATAATTGGTTGGCGCTTTCATCATACCGGTCATCTTGGAGATCGACAAGTTTCCATTGTAAGTGATCTTAGGTGCGCCGGTCGCTCCCTTCTTGGTCGTAATCAAGACAACGCCGCCTGCGGCCCGTGCTCCGTAAATAGAGGCGGAGGCATCTTTTAAGACGGAGATGGCATCGATATCCTGCGGATTGATCATATTGATATCACCGGGAATACCATCTACTAAAACCAGCGGGGCACTGTCTCCGTTAGCGGATGAGACTCCACGTATGTTCATCTTAAAGTCCTCGTTACCCGGCTGGCCGGAGCTTCGTTGGATAACCATCCCCGGTATTTCTCCCTGCAAGGCGGATAGCACGTTGGTCACGGGCTTAGATTCGATAACCTCAGAGGTGACTTTCGAGATCGCTCCGGAAAGATTGCTTCGTTTCTGTGTTCCGTAACCAATCACGACTACCTCGTCAAGCTTCTGGGCGTCTTCCTTTAGCTGGATATTAAGGGTCTTGTTGTTGCCTACGGCCACTTCTTCCGATAAATAGCCGATGTAAGATATGAGCAGGATCGATTTACCGTTCGCCTCGATGCTATACTCACCGTTCAGGTCGGTAACTGTCCCTTTGGACGTACCTTTTACCACGACGTTCGCCCCGATGATCGGTTCGCCCCGTTCATCTGTAATGATACCGGTCACTTTCCGGTCTTGTGTCACTGGAACGGAGGCGTTGCCCGCATTTCCGAGACTGACGGCTATCGTGTTATTCTCTCGCTTAAAATAAAGATTGGCTTGCCGGGTGATCTCGTTCAATACGCTGTTGATGGGAGCGTTCTTGAACTTTAGGTTAACTTGTACGTTCCGGTTCGCGATGGCTTCTCCATAGAAAAACTTTAATCCTGTCTGCTTCGACAAATCATCGAAGACTTTTTGTATGGGTTGGTTTTTTACTTGAATCGTTATTCTTTCTTTTTGATTTTCTTGGGCTTGCAGAGGCTTAGGGGAGCTTAACGCTAAAAAAACTAAAATAATAGAACAACACATCCAATTATACCTAGTAAAAGATGGAAAGTTCATAATTTTGTATGTTTAAAGGTTGTTTTTATACACTTTTAAAAACAGTCCGATTTCTGTAATCTCCATGGGGGTCCAATCCAAGGGTGTACATATCGGGAAAGATAAAGGGAGATCGAAGGTCAGAGGTCGGTTTCCCTTTTTTATGTGGCTATGCTTAGGTCGTATCTTTCATGGCAAATCGATTTTAAGGTTAATAACTCGTTTTGTATAACACGATCCGGTTTCCTTCCGTCCGGTATCGGATGCCGGTTGAATATTGAATCGCGTTCAGTACGGCTTCCAGACTTTTATTGTCGTGCTCGCCATAGATGTAATCGTCGAATACGCTATTCGGATCGAGTACGATCGCTTGATTATACATCCGTTCCAGATCATGTACAACGCTACTAATAGGTGTCCGGTTAAAATAAAGGCCACCTTGCAACCATGCCGTTACTTTTTGGACGTCCTCGTTCTTTTTAAGGATCTCTCCATTCGCGTTATTCACGATTACTTGCTCGTTCGGTAATAGGCGCATTACGCTTTCGGGCATATCCACCTCAACTTTTCCGGTCCGAACGCTGACGGCCATCAACTCATCCTCTTGATAGGCTTTTACGTTGAAAGAGGTTCCGAGTACTTTTACGTCGGCTTGTCGGGTACGGACGATGAAGGGCTTGCCCTCGTCTCTCATGACATTGAAAAAAGCTTCTCCTTCCATTTCTACCAAACGGATGTCAGAGGTAAATTCCGTTGGGTATCGCATGACGGTACCGGCGTTTAGATGAACGACCGTGCCATCGGGAAGGGTGACTTGCTTATGTTCGCCATGATTGACGCTTATTTCCGTTAGGAGATGGTCGCTGGCAGATGTATGCTGCTTCGCTGAATGATTTAGGTATAGTTTCGCTCCGAATCCGATGGAAACGATAATCGCTATGCTCGCCGCATACTTGATGAAAGTGGATAGGGAGATTCTTCTTTCTCTTTTACGTGTCTTATCCAACAGGTCTTGCGCCTCCTTCTTATAAAGCAGATGATTATGGGAATCGGATTGAGGTAAGTCCTGCGCTTCGCTCCAGACCCGGTCCATTTCGCTTTCTAATTCTGCTCGCTCCGTTATGGATGAGGCTAACTTCCGCAAGGTCTCTATATCGTACCGTGTATAGAGTCCATTTACGTATCGGATTAATAAATCGCTTATATGTTTGTTTTCTTCTTCCATTATTTCTCGTGCTATATTAATAGTACAAAGAAGTCCGGGAGAACTGGGATATCATTAACTTTTATTAGTATATGATTTTATTATCTTCGCGAAACGATATGTGATGCTAAATGAAAGAGAGACAAATTATAAAGTCGTTGAAAGAAGGAGATAGGGAGGCTTTTTCGATGTTGTATAAACAATATTGGGAAAAGGTTTATCATTTCTGCGGGCTTTATTTGAATAATCGGGATGTGGCCGAGGATGTGGTACAAGAGGTGTTTATCAAGGTCTGGGAGTCGAGGGAATTCATCCGGGAGGATGATAACTTCAAGGGGCTTCTGTTTGTCATCACCCGTAACTTGATCTTTAATCAGCACCGGAAGAACGTGAACGAGGACTTTTATAAAATGACGGTCTTGTCCGCTATGGAGACCTCTTACGACTTAGAGGAAGAGATCACCGCCTATAACTTGGGGGAGTATATCAATCATTTGATAGAGGAATTGCCGGAAAGACGCCGGGTTATCTTTAATCTAAGCCGGAAGGAGCATAAAAGCTATAAAGAGATAGCCTTCCAACTCAATATTTCCGAGAAGACCGTTGAGAACCAAATCAGCGAAGCCTTGAAGTTCTTGAAGAAAAATATCATGTTACTTATCTGGTTTATCTAGCGCTTTCCTAGGTCACGTATTTATAGAGTCCGGAAGTGCCACTTTCGTCCTAAGTTTTAGTTTTGCTCGTCTTCTTTTTCAGGCAGCACATAAATCCGGTGTGTTCGATATCCTACGCTGGCTATTACGTTATCCTTGATAAATTGCTTGATATCCTCGCTCGCACGGTAGCGGGTACAATTGTTCAAGCCGGCGTAATCGGTGAGATTTATATATGAGTTTCTTTCTAGATAAGATAACATCTTAGCCTTCCTTCCCTCGATTCCCGTTTTGGGCAGATTTTCCCGTTTAACCAAGATGGGGGCGTTCTTTTTTACCATCTCCTTCAGTCGGGGAGAGCAGCGGAAGTTAACGCCGTGTATGCTAGCGCTTGATTTAGTATTTCCTTTCTGGTCCGTTACTTCTTTGCTTTTTACCGATGGCGAGAAATGTCCCAATCCTTCCAGTTCCACGCTGTACCCATAGGATAATTCCCTGCCGATATAGGAAGTAAGCGCCTCCAATACACCTTTTATGTCGGCGGAGGTGACGGATGAGCATTCGGAAATATACTCACATATATCGTTCATGCGTTTGGTATCTCTGGTGATGACTCGTGCGCAGGATGTTGGCCCGCGTTGTTCATTGCCCGGTGTATTATAAATACTGACTTGGATGCCACTTCTTGGTTTACCCATGATTTTCTCGTTATTTAAATGGATAATGTATAGGATGCCTCGGAGATTTAACGTTTATCTCTTTGGCGTTTCTATTTGATGAAATCGGTTGCCGACGCCCTCGGCAATGCTGCTGACGCTGTCGGAAATATTGCTGACGGCGTCGGAAATACTGCCGACACCGTCGGCAACCAATTTCATTGAATACAAAGGACGGAAATATAAGGATGGAAAGCAAGGAAGATCCGTTATATTTCTTGTATACCTAAGTGAAATTTTTTTATCACCCAATAGGGGGAAGGAAAACATGGCGTGTATTTATAAATAGAACAAGAATAATAAACATGAGCGAAGATACGAGAACGATATTGAAGAAGTTGATGCGAGATGCTCTGGATGAGAAAGATCGGCAACGTTTGCTGTGTGACCCAAAAGTGGAAGAGCGTATGCGTTCCCAATGGGACGAGGCTGCGGATCGCGTGAATCCCGTGGTGGGGAATCGCATGTGGGAACGAATCATAGCCCGGACAATGGCGACAAACGGTGTCCGTAAACTCTGGGTCTATAAGATTACGGCGATAGCCGCCTCCATATTGCTACTTTTAGGTGTAGGAAGCGTAGTTTATTGGTCTCATACGAAAGAAGATCAATATATATATGTAATGGCCTCCGGTGTCCGTTGCATAGAGCCGGTTTCCTTATCGGACGGCACGACCGTGAGAATGGGGCCGAATAGCCAGTTGATTTACCCAAAGAGTTTCGATGGCAAGACCCGTGATGTGGAATTAAAAGGGCAAGCCTTCTTCGACGTAGCGAAAGATCGGGAAAGACCATTTACCGTGCATACCAAGAACATGGATGTAACGGCCTTGGGCACGGCCTTCGAGGTTTTCAATTATGATTCCGAGAGCAAGTTGGAGACGATCCTGTTAAACGGTAAGGTGAAGATTGGCTTGGGAGGTCCCAATGTGAAGAACAGGCGTGAGGTGATATTGAACCCGAACGAGATGTTGGTTTTCGACAAACAAGCGAATACCGTTAGAGTTAAGACGGTTAATGCCGAGGAGTATTCGGGTTGGCGTAACGGTGTCCTCAGTTTTGAGAACGAACGCTTGAGCATGATCCTTACCCGTCTGGAGCCTTGGTTCGGGCGGAAGATAAAGTGCCCGAAGGAGATAGCGGAGAAATATCGGTTTACGTTTAAGGTACGGGATGAGTCCTTGGAGCGAATCCTGTTTATGCTGAGCAATACGTCGCCCATTAAATACAGAGAGAAAGACAATGAATATGAACTATATATAAAGGGAGATAAATGAGTGTCTAACGTTAAATTCTAGGAGATATGCTTGTTAACAGTTCTTAAATCTAATAAAAAAAACAGGAGGACAAACTAAGTTTCTCCTCCTGTGCAAATGTTCTTGACGGCAGGCGTTAGGAGTTGAGAGGCCGACACACCTGCTAATTTATTCATCAGAAACATTACAAAGTTATGAAAAAAATCAGAAAAGTAAACCGAGTCATGAAGATAAGTGCGTTGTTATCCTTGGCTTTCGCATGCACTGTATCCGCTTCTACCTATGGACAGAATTATAAGCTTTCCATGAATAAACAGGATTGCAGTATATCGGAAGTGCTAAAAGAAATAGAGAAAAATAGTGAGTACACGTTCTTCTTGAATGATAATCAAGTAAATGTAAATAGGAAAACGAGTGTAAAAGCAAATAATGCTTCGTTAGAGGAGGTCTTAGAGCAAGCCTTGAAAAATACGGGATACCAATATGAGATTGTAGACCGGCAGATTATAATTAAGTCAAAGAGTGTTTCAAGTGTCTCACATCCGAATGCCTTATTCCAGTCTTCGCCACGAAAGATTACCGGGCAAGTAAAAGATGCCTTGGGAGAACCCATTATCGGGGCGAATGTTGTCGTTAAAGGAACTACGAACGGAACGATTACGGATATTGATGGAAACTTCAGTCTGGAAGTATCGGACAATGCGATCTTGGTAGTTTCTTTTATTGGTTATACGGATCGTACGGTCGAGGTTGGTAATTCTTCGAAAGTAATGGTCAGCCTGTCCGAGGATACCCAGAAGTTGGATGAGGTTGTGGTCGTAGGTTACGGAACGCAGAAGAAAGTGAATTTAACGGGAGCGATCTCCTCTTTGGATGCGGAGACGTTGGAGAATCGTCCGATCACCAACTCGACCCAAGCGTTGCAAGGTACGCAAGGTGTTTACGTAAATCAAGCGGGTGCTCAGCCGGGAGCGGACGGGGCGACGATTCGTATTCGTGGTCAGGGAACCTTGAACGATAATAACCCATTGATTTTGGTGGATGGTATCGAGTTTCCGTTAGAGGCGGTAAACCCGAATGATATTGAGAGTATTTCCGTATTGAAAGATGCGGCTTCTTCCGCTATCTACGGTTCTCGTGCGGCGAATGGCGTTGTCTTGGTAAAGACAAAGGGGGGAAAGAAAGGTAAGTTTACCGTCGATTATAATAACTATTTCGGAGTGCAGCAGGCTACCTATCTGCCTAACTTCGTATATGATCCGGTCGTGTTTATGGAAATGAGAAACCAAGCGCAACGGAACGAAGGTAAACTAACGGTGGATTATTCTGACGCGTTAATCGAGGAGTACAAACAAGGCATGTTAACAGACCCGATTATGTATCCGCAGAATAATTGGTTGGATATCATGTATAATAATGCCTTTATTATGGAGCATAACATGCGTTTCTCCGGAGGTGATGATAAATATACGTATTCCGTATCTTTAGGCTATGGTGATCAAAATGGAGTATTGCGTGGAACGGATTCCAATAAATATACCTTAGCTGTGAATACGACTGCTCAGGTAAATAGCCGTTTGAAGATCGGCGCTAATATCAATGCGCATTATCAGATCTATAATGAGCCGGTAGCGGGTGTGGCAAACTTAGTGGAGATGACTTATAAAGCGCAGGCTTTCCACCCGACTTATACGGCCGATGGTCGCTATGCGGATACCTTTATCCGTACTCCTGGGCATAATATCTATCGCCATCCGTTGGCGTTGGCCGATGAGGGCGAGAACAAGCATAAGTCCTTGCGTATGTTGGCGAATTTGTCTGCGGAATATAAGCTTCCGTTTGATATCGTTTATAACTTGAATGTCGGTTTAAACAAATATGATTATCTGCAATCTCGTTTTGCGCCTGATGTATACGAATATCAGTTGAAGACCAATGAGGAGAAACGAGTGGTTTATGACGGTCAGAATACACGCCATGCCTATAAAGGTGATAAGAATGACTTGGCAGTTACAGTATTCAATACTTTATCTTGGGGCAAGAAGTTCAATGATGCCCATGACGTAAAAGTATTGGCTGGCTATAGTTTTGAGAGCGATGATAAGACTGAGTTTTCCGCTAAGGTAGAAGGTTTCTTAGGGAACGAGTTGCACGAATTAAACGCAGGTTCTAGTAATCCGAGTGTAGCGGGTACTTCCTCGAGATCAGTCTTGATGTCTTACTTTGGTAGGGTGAATTATGGTTATAAGGATCGTTATTTATTTGAGGGTAACTTTCGTTATGATGGTTCGTCTCGTTTTGCCAAAGGAAATCGTTGGGGTATTTTCCCATCATTCTCTGCCGGATGGCGTTTGAGCGAGGAAGAGTTTATGAAAGATATTCCTTGGATATATAATCTGAAATTGAGAGCTTCTTGGGGACAATTGGGTAACGAGCGTATCGATTTGTTCCGTTACGTGGACCTAATGAACTTGAAGGTGATAAAAAATGATGGTTCAATTACGGATTATAACTACCCGTTGAATGGAGCGATGCAATCCGGAGCGGCTATTACCGCCTATAACGATCCGAACATCACATGGGAGACAACGACCATGACGAATGTCGGTATTGACGCTAGCTTGTTAAACGGAAACTTAGATTTCTCTTTCGAGTTCTTTGATAAACGTACTTCCGACATCTTGCGTAAGGTTACTTTGCCGGATCAAGTAGGTGGTCTGGATGGGCCGATCCGTAATATCGGCGAGGTGAGCAATAAAGGTTTCGAGTTGAATATGGGGTATCGGAACAATATCGGGGACTTCCGTTACGAGGTAAATGGAAATATGACCTTTATCAAGAATAAGATCGTTAGCTTGAAGGGGCAAACAATCATTGATGGAATGTTTATCTTGGAAGAAGGAAAGCCTATCGATTCTTATTATATGCTTCATGCTATCGGTATTTTCCAATCTGAGGAGGAAATCAAGAATAGTCCGTATCAAACCGCGGCTACTAAACCGGGATATCTGAAGTTTGAGGATACGAATGGAGATGGGAAAATTACTGAAGATGACCGCCAGATACGTGGTGGTGTGATTCCTAAGATAACTTATGGATTCAATATCAACTTAGGATATAAGGATTGGGATCTGGGCGCTTTCTTCCAAGGTGTAACTGATGTCTATACATATGGAGACCGCATTGGTGCTACTCCTTTATGGTTTGGTTGTGGTTTGCCGGAACAATGGTTGACGGATGCTTGGACTCCCGAGCGGGGAACCAGCGCTACATTGCCTATCTTGACTACGTATGAAGGATGCTTGAACGAGAATTTCCGTACAAATGATTTCTGGTTGAGAAATGCCTCTTATTTACGTTTGAAGAACTTGCAACTTTCTTATAACGTACCGGCCTCTTTCTTGAAAAGCGGTGTGGTTAAGAGATTAAAGGTCTTTGTCAATGCGCAAAACTTATTCACGTTCTCTCCGATGAAGGATTTTGATCCGGAGAAGAACTTGAAGGGAAGCAACTGGTATGCCTATCCGTCTGTACGGACTTATACGGCAGGTGTTAATGTCACATTTTAAATAATAAGGAATAATAATATGAGACGTAAAATATATAAGATGATATGTGTCGCTGTCGCTTGTATGAGTTTAACCGCTTGCGATAGCTGGTTGGATGTAGATCCTTCCGATCAATATTCCACGGAAACATTCTGGAAGACAAAAGAGCATGCGAGCGCCGGTATAATGGGATGTTACAACGCATTGAAACCTTGGCGTTCATTGCATACGATGGAATTCGATATGCTGACAGCGAATGCGATGCCTTATAACGAGGCGAATGGTACGCAAGCGATTGGAAAGGGTGAACATTTGTCTACTACGGCTCTAATCGGAAGTTTATGGAAGAACTGTTACGTTGGTATTGGCCGTACGAATACTTTCATCGCTAATGTCGGAGGTGTTGATATGGATGAGTCGGAGAAGGCGAAGATGGTGGGTGAAGCCAAGTTCTTACGAGCTTTCTATTATTTAAGTCTGGTCGATAAATTCGGAGGTGTACCGCTGATTATAGATGCTCCCAATGCGGATGAGCAAGCTGAATTACCTCGCAATTCCAAGGAAGAGGTAGTGAATCAGATTGTCAAGGATTTGGAGGAGGCCGCTGCCGTGCTACCGGACACCTATGCTAGCTCAGACTTGGGACGTGCGACAAAAGGTGCCGCATTAGCGTTAAAAGCCCGTACTTTATTATATAATTCTCGTTGGGCGGAGGCGGCCCAAGCCGCTAAGCAGGTAATGGAGTCTGGCGTTTATCAATTATTCAATGATTATCGTCATTTCTTTAGCGAAGATAATAAATATAATTGTGAGGTAATCTTTGATATAGAAGCGAAATTGCCAGAGTATCCAACGGATTATGATCAGAATATCTGGCGCTTGAATCGTCCGGCTCCCTTGAAGGAACTGGTTGATACATATCTCTGTATTGACGGGAAGACGATAGAAGAGTCACCGCTTTATGATCCGACTCGTCCGTATGAGAACAGAGATCCTCGTTTATTGAAATCGATCGTTTGCATCGGTTATCCGTATTTAGGAAAGACGATCACAAAAGAAGATGTGGCGACTACGGGTTTCGGTGTGAAGAAATACACTTCTTATGAGGATGATGTAACGATTCCTTTAGTAGAACGTTCGGCTTTCAATTTCATTTTAATTCGTTATGCGGAAGTTCTGTTGACGTATGCCGAGGCGCAGAATGAGGCGAGTGGTCCTGATCAGTCAGTTTATGATGCCATCAACCAATTGCGTAGGCGTCCGGATATCAATATGCCGGAAGTACCAAAAGGTTTGACGAAAGATCAGATGCGTGAGGTAATCCGCCGTGAACGCCGTATCGAGTTGACCTTTGAAGGACTCTACTATTCGGATATCTTGCGTTGGAAAACCGCCGAGAAAGAGAATAATGGTATGATGCATAATTATGATGGAATAGAAGTCGTGAAACGTTCTTTTAATCCGAAACGAGATTATTTATGGCCGATCCCTTATAACCAAACAGTCTTGAATCCAAATTTGGAGCAAAATCCAAACTGGGATTAGTTGAAGTTAGAGGGTGGGCTGATGTGTTCACCCTCTAATTGAATCTTTAATATTTTAGAGTTATGAATAAGATTGCTTTATGTGGTTTGTGTTTGATTACATCAAATGTTTTTGGCGTGCTAGCAAGTGAGCGTCCAAATATTATTGTAATCATGGCAGATGATATGGGCTGGGGAGATGTTGGATTCAATGGGAATACCATAATTAAAACTCCTCATTTGGATGCTTTGGCTTCAGATGGAGTGATTATGGAGCGATTTTATTCTGCCGCTCCTCTCTCATCCCCGACACGGGCAAGTGTATTGACTGGAAGGCATCCTTTCCGAACCGGTGTGTTCTCAGCGAATGTTGGAATACTCAGAAAAAGGGAGGTCACGCTTCCTGAGTTATTGAGAGAGAACGGATATACGACAGGGCTTTTTGGAAAGTGGCATTTAGGAACGTTGACATATAAGGAAAAGGATGCGAATCGTGGGAGTGTGGATAATAAACATTTGTATAACCCACCCTCTTGGCATGGATTTGAGGAGTCTTTTATTACGGAATCAAAAGTTCCGACGTTTGATCCGATGATACAGCCGATTCAGAATGATGGTTGTTTTTGGGACTATATTCGTGAGGGAGAACCTAGTCTGGCTTATGGAACCGCCTATTGGGATAAGGAGGGCACAAAGGTCACTGAAGATCTCAAAGGGGATGATTCCAAAATTATAATGGATAGGGCATTGCCTTTTATGGAGCGTTCTATTCAAGAAGGTATACCTTTTTTTAGTGTGATTTGGTTTCATGCTCCTCATTTACCGTGTGTAGCTGGTCCTCAACAGGTTGCTTTATATAAGGACTTAGATTTGCAACAACGAAATTATTATGGTTGTATTACGGCTTTAGACGAACAGATAGGACGTTTAGTGGATTATTTAAAGGCAAAAAATATATATGAGAATAGCATAATTCTCTTTTGTAGTGATAATGGCCCAGAATTGGAGACTCCGGGTTCTCCCGGGAATTTCCGGGGTAAAAAACGTTCTCTTTACGAAGGAGGGATACGGGTTCCATCGCTTATGTGTTGGCCGGCGAAATTAGCGAAAGGTAGTAAACTGGGAGTCCCTTGCTCTACCGTGGATTATATGCCGACATTATTGGATATAGCGAATGTGTCTAATAGTAAAAAACTTGTATTGGATGGTGAGTCTTTGTGGCCTAAACTTATGAAGCACGAAACTAAAAGGATGAAGCCTTTAGTCTTTTGCTCTGGTTATCAAGGGGCCGTGATTGATATGGATTATAAACTTTATTATACAAAAGGAAAATATGAATTATATAATATAGCGAAAGATCCGAGTGAGAAAAATGATATTTCGGCGGCTTATCCCGAGAAAATGGAACGATTAGAAAAGTGCTTGAAAGAGAATGTGGAGGATTACAGACAATCTTTCGAGAAAGGAAAGATTGAAGATCATGTGGATTGGCAAGATTGGTGGAATATTTGGAAGTAATGCATCTAAAAATGATATTCAATAAATAAATCATGGATATAAAACAACTCATTTTAACTACCAGCGGGCTTCTGCTCGCTGGTATCGTTGAGGCTCAGTCGGCTCATCCGAACGTGATCTTGATCTATACGGACGATCATGGATCACTGGACGTGAACTGCTTTGGGGCGAAAGATTTATGTACTCCCCATATGGATGCCTTGGCAAATCAAGGCGTTCGCTTTACCCAGTTTTATGGGGCGGCGGTTAGCTCGGTGTCGAGGGCTTCCTTATTGACGGGACAATTCGCCAAACGTGCGGGACTGACCGTAAACGCAGGAGGTAATAGCCATCTTCCTCCGGAGAAGGAGACGATCGCCGAGCGTATGAAAGCGAACGGATATCGTACGGCCTTGATCGGGAAGTGGCATCTGGGAGAACGCATGGAATGGGGACCGAATGCACAGGGTTTCGATTACTTTTGGGGAATACGAGGAGGATGTGTGGATAATTATTCCCATTTCTATTATTGGGGTGGCCCGAATCGGCATGATTTGTGGCAGAATGAGAGGGAGATCTATTCTCCGGGCAACTTTTTCGCCGCAGAGAACCTGAAAGAGATCAAGAAGTTCGCTACGGAAGATAAAGAGAAACCGTTCTTTATCTATTGGGCGGTAAATATCCCTCATTACCCATTGCAGCCCAGCGAGAAATGGCTGGATTATTATGCGGACCTACCTAATCCCAGAAGAATGTATGCGGCGTTTGTCTCTACTTTCGATGATTATTTAGGGGAGTTACGTACCTTCTTGGCTGCCGAGGGGTTGGCCGATAATACCATCTTGATCTTCCAATCGGATAACGGGCATAGCATGGAGGAACGTACTTTTAGAGGAGGAGGCTATAGCGGTCCTTACCGGGCCGGAAAGTTCTCTTTGTTTGAGGGAGGTATCCGGGTTCCGGCTATCATCTGCTGGCCCAAGGAGCTGCCGCAAGGCGAGGTGCGTGATCAGGTAGCGATGAATATCGATTGGTTTCCTACCTTGGTCGAATTATGCGGTCTTTCAGCGGAAGGGATGGATGTGGATGGAAAGAGCTTGGTTCCTGTTATAAAGGATGGTTCTAAGTCCTCTCCTCACAAAGTACTTCATTTTGATTTTGGAGATCAGTGGGCGGTTCATTGTGGAAACTGGAAATTGATAGCGAATCCGGAGGATGTTACACCGAAACAAAGAGTAGCGAGGAAAGGGCTATTCCTGTCTAACTTGGAAAAAGACAATACGGAGAGCACGAATCTTGCGGATCAGTATCCAGAGAAAGTGAAGGAGTTGCAAGCGATGAGAAATGCGTTTGAGAATTCTTTAAAACGATAATTTAGTCTGCGGCAGGCCCTCTAAATAGGTGTTATCGGAGAGAACAGGAATGCCAGCAACGGCAGATATTCCTTCAATTCGTGACGAAGTATTTTTAGGGCTTGCTGTATCTTATAATCCACGGTTTTTGGGGATACCCCTAGTTTTTGGGCGATCTCATTATAGGTCATGTTCTGGAATCGGTTTAACTTAAACGCTTCCTTGTAACTTTCCGGTAGGCGTGATATGGCAGTCTCGATTTTTCCGGCTAATTCCTCAACGATGTAAAAGTCGGGATCTTCATGTAGTTGCTCCATATATACTTGTATCTTTTCATGGATTCGTTTCTTTATCTCGTTCCGGTTGATGAGGGTAAGACATCGATTCCTCACCGATTTAAATAAATAATTTTTTAGGGAGGTATCGAACGTCTGCATCTCCTTATTTTCCCAAAACCAGACCATGACATCTTGTACGATCTCCTTGCCGTCTTCTAAATCCACAAATTGCTTGGCGTAAGCGCATAAAATCGGGTAATAGTGAGGGCAGAGAATCGTAGGAAAAGAATATCAAAAGCCTTCCTGTCTCCCCCTTTAACAGCTTGAAATAGTTGATTGTCCTCTATGTTTATCTCCTTTTGCATGATACAAACATAATCAAATATTCGATATGGATGAAATAAAATCAGAAATCATTTAGGAGATTCTCTTTGATGTTAGTCTTAATTATAAAGAGAGGTTTTATTATGGAAAATAGTTGTATTGATGAGTCTAAGTTACTACGTTATTTTTCGGGGGATCTGGACCCTCTGGAGAAAAAGCAGGTGAGTTCTTGGATCAATGAGTCGGAGGAGCATGAGAAATTAGCCAAGGATGTTGGCTATATTTATTCGGCGATCGATACGGTATGTACGATCCGGGAAATTGATGCAGAAAAGGATTTGTCGATCGTCCATCGAAGAATGGCTAAACAAAGGTGGGTATCTGTTTTGGGATGGTTTCAACGCGCTGCTGCGATTCTTTTTATCCCGTTATTGCTTTCCGTTATTTATAATGAAATAAAAGAAGATACGCCGCAATAC